>Ga0302228_10002159_pt1 | contig 13634 bp, 10 predicted proteins | sample II_Palsa_N1_2_FD_193519 | JGI IMG/M metagenome (GOLD analysis project Ga0302228, IMG submission 193519) | Peat permafrost microbial communities from Stordalen Mire near Abisko, Sweden - II_Palsa_N1_2 | ecosystem: Environmental > Terrestrial > Soil > Palsa > Peat permafrost | place: Sweden...
TCCTCTTCGCCCACCGAGAACGCAACGACTGGAACGTCCGTCGCCTTGAGCCCCTGATTGCCGAGTTCTTTATAGAACGGCACGTTGGAGTCTCCGTTCACCGTCGAGATCACGCAGGTCTTGCCGCCCTGCGAGAACGTCTTGATGTTCGCGACAATCGTCTGATAGTCCGCGTGCCCGAACGGCGTGTAGACCTCTTGAATGTCGTCATCCTTTACGCCCTTCGAGTGCAGGAACGAACGCAGGATCTTGTTGGTCGTGCGCGGATAGACGTAGTCGGTACCGAGCAGAAAGAAGCGCTTCGCGGCGCCGCCTTCCTTGCTCATCAGGTATTCGGTCGCAGGAATGGCTTGCTGGTTCGGCGCTGCGCCCGTGTAGAACACGTTCTTCGACATCTCTTCACCCTCGTACTGCACCGGGTAGAAGAGCAGGCCGTTGAGTTCCTCGAACACCGGCAGCACCGATTTACGCGACACCGACGTCCAGCAGCCAAAGGTCACCGCCACCTTGTCTTGCGAGATCAGTTGACGGGCTTTCTCGGCGAACAGCGGCCAGTTCGAAGCGGGGTCGACCACCACCGGTTCCAGTTGACGGCCAAGAACACCGCCGCTTGCATTGATCTGCGCAATGGTCATCAGCGCCGTGTCTTTAAGCGACGTTTCCGAGATCGCCATCGTGCCGGACAGGGAATGCAGTACGCCCACTTTGATGGGGCCGGTATCGGCGGCATGTGCTTTTGAAATGGGCAGTTGTCCCGCGATCGCGAGCGCGCCCGACATAGAGCCGAACTTTAAAAGACTGCGTCGTTTCATTGTCTTTCCCCTTGCCGATATGTTTGTTGGAGGCGGGTGTCTGATGGATTTTTCTTATATCGCTGACGGAGAGTCAGTCATTCAGGACACTGCAAGGGATATGCCAATGAGTAATAGATGCGGGTGCGCTGCGGTTTATAGGCGACAAGGGCCTTTGTCGGCTGGGTTCCCACCGCTTGATGCACGAGTTTGGTGCGCAGGCATTGGCCGCGCTTTGTCGCGGTGCGCGGGAAGACCGTTTTAGCGCGGACCTGCTCAGGCAGGTTCTTGACGAAAAGGGTATGCGTGCGCGTCAACGTCTGTGGGGTGCGGCGCGCAGATAATCGCCACTGGATTAACAAGCGGCGGCCGAGATTAGACGCGCTATGAGAAATCAAATCCAACAAAACGCAATCAAGAGTCGCAGGCTTTGAGGGCCTGCGACTCTTGATGCTCGACCTATCTGGATTTAGTGCATCGACAGTTGCACGCCTTGTTGCACCATCAACTCCACATGCGCTGTCGAGTGCTCATAGACATCGTAGGCGACGCCTTTAATCGTGGTGTCACCCTGGCGTTCCCAATCCCCGTCTTCAATTCCTGCAACACGGGTGTTAGCCAATTTCACGGTATCCCCAGCTTTGCCATTGACCATGAGTTGTTGCTTGCCATCCACCCTGAACAGGTCGGTCTCACCGAGATTCAACACGTCGATCATCGCGATTTTCAGCGTGTTGTGCTGTCCACCCAGATCAATTGTGTCGATGCCCATGATGGTCGATCCGATCGTCTTGCCTGTCAGCGAAGTCAAGTCAAGCAACTGATGATCGTTCGCGATCGAAACGGTGGTGAGGCCAGCGCCGCCGTGGATATGCGCAGCTCGGTCTGCTGCATCGAAAAACGCAGCGCTTTCGCCTGTCGATGTCATCGATACCCAGCGATCCGTCTGCCCAAGCAGCGCACTGAGCGTGTGCTTGTCCAAGATCTGGATGGCGTCATCCGTGCCGATGTGGGCCGAGATTTTCAACATCGCTTCCGGATGCGCTGCGGCCACGGTTTTCCAATCCGCGGCAAATGACACGATGCCGTTTTCGTCGCCCGTGACCGACAGCATCGCCACTGTCTTGCCGGCGACGACCAGTTCCGCCAACAGATCCAAAGCGGCCGCGCTGCTGCCGGATTTCGAAGGTGTGAGGGCCTGCACGTCGAGCATCAACGCGCCATCGCTCAACATGAGGCGCGTGGACGATGTGTCCGGCAGCGGCTCAATATTAGCGGCCACGACGCGTACATCGATATGGTTCGACTCAAGCAAGGTGCCGTTTTCCGGACTGACCGTGCTGACGGAGAAGTCGTGCCGTCCAGCGGCGAGCGCAGGGGTGTTGAAGCTCCACGTTCCGTCCGACTGCACCGTCGTCGAGCCGATCAGCGTCGCATTGTGGAAGACCGCGAGCACAGTGCCGGCCTGACCCGATCCGGTCATTGATGGCACGGAAGTGTTGATGTCGATGGTATTTGCAGACCGATAGTCTCCCGTTTCGGCCACGTTGCCGATGGCGGTGATAAGTGGCGCGCCGCCGAAAAGAAACGGTGGGTGGTAAGGATAACTGCGCTGCAATTCGCCGTTCGACCCGAGCCTGATGCTGGGATCGGATCCCGGAATTTCCCACGAGGGCAGCAGCGACGGAACGGCGATGCCGCTAGCCGGCGAATCCGCTTGCCCTTTGCCAATTGCGATGGGAACGTCGCCACCCAATCTATCGGAGCCTGAATTCGAGCCGATCGCGATCGATGCATTTCCCACGTCCACTGACCTTGTATCGCGCCCGCCAAGGTCACCGAGGGAAATTGACGCCCCCTCACTCGCAACGAACGAAGACGACGCACCCTCAGTCGAAATACGACCGTCTGACGGCAGCGGCATGAGTTGGCTTAAACCGTCGTTCCAACCAAGCGATATACGCGGATCGGTTACCGGGAATTCCGTCACAGGAAGCAGCGAGAAAGCGGCTGCTTTGCTAAGCGGCAAACCCGTTTGGTCGATGCCAATCGTGTCGTTGCCGTTCAACCGAATGGGTTGAACTCCAGCGCCCGCGTCGTAGGCCACGAACGCGGCAAGATCACTGTATGCCGACGGCTCCAGCGGTGCTACCGGAGCCCCGTGATCTGCAGTCGGACTGAGTGCGTCGATAACGTTGCGCGCCAAATCTCTTTGGCCATGGTCGATTGCGCTTGGTCCGTTAATCCCCGTCGAACCCGCTTCACTGAGAAAACCCGCGCTTCCAGAACCTATCGAAACCGATGAAAACCCCACGTCCAACGACCGTGCTTCTGACATGTTTGCCCCATTTTAATTGTTGTATATGGGCGATGCAGACGCGTTTGCGCAAACCTGTCGCCCGATGAAAATCGTCTGCGATAGTTAAAAAATCGCAAACGATCCAACGGACGATTCTGAATAATGTGATTGAAAGGCGATACAAGAAAAACCCTATTTATCGGAGGAGTTTTCCGTGCGGTTCCTGTGGATGCTGAGTTTGACGCCCAGCAGGCCTTTATCGATTCACCATCCGCTTCGGCACGCTCAACGCAAGCAACCCACCCAGCACCATAAACGCGGCGAGCATATACATCCCATTAGCATTCGATGCTGTCACTTGCTTGAGCCATCCTACAAGGTAAGGACTCAAAAACCCTGCGAGATTCCCGAGCGAGTTAATCATCGCAATGCCGGCAGCGGCACCCGTCCCGGCCAGGAACGCCGTAGGCAAACTCCAGAACAGCGGCAATGTAGTGAGAATGCCCATCGTCGCCAACGTCAGCCCGAGCATCGCCAAAGGCGTATTCGTCGACCACACCACCGACAACACCAGCCCCAACGCCCCCACAGCTGCAGGAATAGCGATATGCCACCGCCGTTCGCCTCTTTTATCGGCACTGCGCGCGACGAGCAGCATGCCAATCACCGCCGCACCAAACGGAATAGCGGACAGCAAGCCGATGTCCAGCGCATCCTTTACCCCGGTCGCCTTGATAATCGTCGGCAGCCAGAAGCTGACGCCATAAAGCCCCATCACGAACGAGAAGTACGTCAGGCTCATCAGCCAAACCCGGCCGCTTTTCAGCACCTCACGCACGGGCATATCCACCTTCTCGACATTGTCCTTCTCGATATTCCGCTCCAGCAGTTCGCGCTCCTCAGCGGTAAGCCACTTCGCTTTCGCAATCCGGTCGTCCATGAAGATGAACACGACAATACCGACCACGATCGATGGAATGCCTTCGAGCAAGAACAACCATTGCCATGAATGCCAACCGTTGACGCCATCGAAGTTCTTCATGATCCAGCCGGACACCGGCCCGCCGATCAACCCTGATAACGCGATCGCCGTCATGAACAATGTCGTCATGCGGCCGCGCCGGTCGGCCGGAAACCAGTACGTGAGATAGAGAATGACGCCGGGGAAAAATCCCGCTTCGGCCACGCCCAGAATGAAGCGCATCACGTAGAACATAGTGGGCGTGGTGATGAACATCGTGAGGGCGGAAATGATGCCCCACGTGATCATGATCCGGGCGATCCACACGCGCGCGCCGACCTTATGCAGGATGACGTTGCTGGGAATTTCGAAGATGAAATAACCGAAGAAAAAGATGCCTGCGCCGAAGCCATAGACGGCATCGCTTAGCCCGAGATCGGTGGTCATTTGAAGCTTCGCAAAGCCCACATTCACACGATCCAGATACGCCACCACATAACAAAGCAACAGCAATGGCGAGAGCCGCCACGCGACCTTCTTATATGTCGCCGCCTCGAATGCCGAAGGCGGTGCGCCCGCTCCTGGTCGATGCAATTCACCCGTGGTACTGGCCATGCTGTCTCCTGACTATTTTTATCGATGGGAAAACGTGTTGTCCGATTCTAGCCGCTCGCTCCAAGCCGCAACCGTCTGTTTTGTATGGGGAAAACACCGATCAAACGCATCCGGCAGCGATCGGAGTCCGCTACCGGATACCTCTTCACTGGCTCTTGAGAAACGCGTGTTTCCAGGGGCCAGTCAGCGCGAAATCAGAACGATCAAACGCACCGTCCGCCATCGACTTCCAACGCGACGCCGGTGATGAACTCGGCGTCATCGGAGGCGAGATAGAGCGCCGCATTCGCGATGTCCTGCGGCGTCGAAAGCCGTCCCAGCGGTATCGTCGCGAGGAACTTCTGACGGTTGGCAGGCGTGTCTTCCATGCCCATGAACTCGGACAGCAAACCCGTTTCGCCCATGACCGGGTTGATGCAGTTGACGCGAATCCGATCCGGCCCAAGCTCAACCGCCAGCGCCTTGCTCGCGATAATCACCGCCGCCTTGCTGCCGTTGTACCAGATCAGACCTGGCCGCGGCCTCACGCCTGCCGTCGATGCAATGTTGATAAACGAACCGCCCCCGACCTTGCGGAAGTAGGGCACGAATTGCGACACGCTGAAGTAGATGCTCTTCACATTCACGGCATAGACGCGGTCGAATTCGGCTTCGGTAATTTCCATCACCGGTTTGTTTCGATGCGTCGTGCCCGCGTTATTCACCACAACCTGAACGCTGCCGAAGTCTTCGATGGCGGCATCGAATAGCGTTTGCCAGTCGGCTTGCTTGGTCACGTCGCCGGGCACCGCGATCGCCTTGCCGCCGCTCACCGCAATCTCGCTGGCGACGCGTTCAGCCGATGCGCCGTTAAGGTCGTTCACCACGACGTTCGCGCCCTCGCGCGCAAATGTCTTGGCGATTCCCTCGCCGAATCCCGATCCGCCGCCCGTCACAATCGCGGTCTTGCCTTGCAGTCTCATGTCGTCTCCTGTGTTTGCTGCTTAGCCATGCTTGATGGCAATGGTTTTGAGCACCGTGAATCCGTACAGCGCTTCGAAGCCCTTTTCGCGGCCGTGGCCCGAATGTTTGACGCCGCCGAACGGCAGTTCCACCCCGCCGCCCGCACCGTAGTTATTGATGAACACTTGCCCGGACCGCACCTTGCGGGCAATGCGCATCTGCCGGCCGCCATCGCGTGTCCAGATGCCGGCGACCAGCCCGAAGTCCGTGCCATTGGCAAGCTTCAGCGCGTCGGCTTCGTCATCGAAGGGCATCGCGCAGAGCACCGGACCGAACACTTCTTCGCGTGCGAGGCGGTGCGCCGGCGGGACGTCGCGCAAGAGCGTCGGCGCCTGGTAAAAGCCTGATTCCGGCGCTTCTGCAATCACCTCACCGTGGGCGGCCATGGCGATGCCGTCGTGTTGGGCATCGGAGAGAAAATCCCATACGCGTTGCTGCTGCTTCGCGCTGATCAGCGGGCCGCAATCGAGATCGAGTTTGCTCGGACCCACCTTCAACGCGCTGAACGCCTCCGATAACCGCTCGAGCAGCGGCTCATACGCCGATCGCTCGATCAGCACGCGGCTACCCGCCGAGCACGTCTGCCCCGCGTTCTGCACGATCGCCGAGACGAGCACGGGCAGGGCAGCGTCGAAGTCAGCATCGGCGAAAACGATCTGCGGCGACTTGCCGCCGAGTTCGAGCGTGACGGGGACGTGGTTATCGGCGGCCATCTTGACCACCGCCGCGCCCGTTGCGGGCGACCCCGTGAACGAGATGTGATCGATGCCCGGATGTCTCGCGAGCGCCGCGCCGGCTTCGTAACCGTAGCCCGTTACGATGTTCAACGCGCCTTCCGGCAAGCCTGCTTCGGCAGCCAGTTCGGCTATGCGCAAAATCGATAAACACGCGTCCTCCGCCGGCTTGACCACGCACGCGTTGCCGGCCGCAAGCGCCGCGCCGACGCTGCGCCCGAAGATCTGCAGCGGGTAGTTCCAGGGCACGATATGTCCGGTCACGCCGTGCGGTTCGCGGATCGTGAGGACGGTGTAGCCGGCTTGATAGGGCAGTGTTTCGCCATGGAGCTTGTCGGCGGCGCCTGCGTAGAACTCGAAATACCGCGCGATGCCGGCCGCGTCCGCGTGGGCTTGTTTCAGGGGTTTGCCGGTGTCGCGTGCTTCGAGATGCGCCAGTTCGTCCTGATGGGCGGCGATGATCATCGAAAGCCTGTAAAGCACGCGTCCGCGATCGGCGGCGCTTGCATGGCCCCACGGACCCTCGTACGCGTGGCGCGCTGCCTGAACGGCGCGGTCGATATCGGCTGCGTTGCCGCGCGCGAGTTGCGCGAAGACCTGGCCGTCGGAGGGATCGATGACGGGAATGGTCTCGTGGCTTGCCGTCGTTATCCACTGGTTGCCGATGAAATGCTTTGCCTCTTCCATGCCTGACTCCTGTCTCCGTGGCTGTTTTCGGGGGTGACGTACTATCGCTTCATTCGATTGCACGGTGCTTCAGTTGCCTTCGTTTGTGTTCATTTACGTTACCGATCACATTGCTGACACCCCATTTTGCGCCGATTCCTCCGCGTACCGCTGACGCCGGGACGCGCATCTCGATTGGCTATAATGACGTAATCCCGCTGTGTCATGGGCGAACGTAACGCCTTGATGCAGTGTTGCAGTCAGGACATTCGCGCTTCACGTGTATTGTTGCAATGCGGCAAAACGTGACGTCAGCGCGTACCGAATGCGTTTATCTCCGACACCGAATTTCCACTTTGAAGAGAGTGCACATGAGCTTTAACAACGTACCAGCAGGCAAGGATCTTCCGCAGGATTTCAATGTGATCATCGAGATCCCGGCGCAAAGCGATCCGGTGAAGTACGAAGCGGACAAGGACATGGGCCTGCTCGTGGTCGACCGTTTCATTGGGACGGGCATGCGTTACCCGGCGAACTACGGTTTCATTCCGCAGACGCTGTCCGGCGACGGCGACCCGGTCGATGTCCTGGTGATCACGCCGTTCCCGCTGCTGGCTGGCTCGGTGGTTCGGGCACGCGCATTGGGCATGCTGCAGATGACGGATGAATCGGGTGTCGACGCGAAGCTGGTCGCGGTCGCTCACGACAAGATCTGTCCGATGACGGCGCACATGAAGACGGTCGATGACGTGCCTGAATACCTGAAGGACCAGATCAAGCATTTCTTCGAGCACTACAAAGCGCTGGAGAAGGGCAAGTGGGTGAAGGTCGAAGGCTGGAAGGGCGTGGAAGCCGCCCACAAGGAAATCACGGACGGCGTGGCTAACTTCAAGAAGTAAGTTAGCGACTGATTGTCGTTGTACAGAAGACCGCCCGGTCTTGCCGTAAGGCAGGTCCGGGCGGTTTTTTTATGCTGAAATTTTTGATGTTACTGTGATCCACAGCGCTGCCGAGCCATCGCGTAAAAACCCCGGCTCCTACCAATTCCGAGTAATCAGAAAGGACGATTTCCATGTAGCCGTTGCGTAACCTGCAACAATCCAGTTAGCAATTGAAATCTCCGCGTAAGGTTTCACGTTCTCGCTTCCAGATCAACAAAGAGGGGCGCCCTTCCTGCGTTTTCCGCGGCTTTCATCGAGAGCGTGACGTTGAATCTATCAGGAGAAGATCGAACACTGCGGGAGGTCGCAACCTTATGAACAAGGTTTAAAGAATGAACAGGCGACTCAGGGGGGAATCAGTGCGGCGATCTGCGCACTTGCTCTGGCGGGATGTGGAGTAGGCGGAGGTGAAAATGGAGATTCCTCGGCCACTCCTTCGGCTCAAGCAAAGAAAGACGATGTTTCCCCAACTGAAGGCGGCGGCGCCGCAGATTGCCGATGTCGGCATTACGCCCTTGTCCGCATTACGGCCTGGGACGAAAGTCAATTTCATCGTGAGCGGTACATTTCCGAGTTCGACGACTTACGTCTGGGATTTCGGCGATTCCTCGCCTCTATCAAACGGTGTCTCGGCTAAGCATGTATTCGAAGCTGGCTACGTTCACGGTCAAAGTGACGGCAACAGACGCGAGCAACCAGAAGAGCGTCGAGACGCGATTAGTCACGATTGTCCAAAATCAGCCGCCTCACATCAGTGGCGTTGTAAGCATTGGGGCAAATGGACCTGGCAACGCTTTTGACACCGGGCAAATCGGATCTGGGGGCGCCATTAGCACCAGCAGACAGGACCTATAGGATCGGCCGTCAAGGTCGTCGTCAATGTGACCGATCCGCAAGGAGATACCAGAGGCCGTGTTTCGGCGGTCCTTACGGATCGCTCTGGCCTGCGAGCGATGGAGAAGTCTTCTCTGCAACAATCTTCGGCGAACAATTCCGGCCGGACGACAGCGGGTCTGCATGTCCGCGGCTTAGTGGCAGGACATGCACGCTGCCTGACGGTGGCCCCGTCGATCTGGTGACCGGTGGTCACCAAAACTGTCGGTACTCCCGCCGCATATCCATGCCGACTCCGATATGGCACACCCTGTCTTTTTTCGTAGTTGATATTTCGTCTGAGAAAACCGAAAAAGGATACGTGGCTGAAGTCCGATGACTCCGCCGCGATTAACCGTCACGATTGACCTGCGACGGAGGCTCCCGATGCCTTCCCGTTCGCGCTGGACAGCGGGAAGGGGCGCGGCCGGAAAGATACAAGCATGCGCATTTGAGGCAGGGAACATCATGAAAGAACTTAATGCATGGACAGTCACTGGCATGGAGAGCGCTCCACTCATGCTATCGGCAAACGCTGCTCCTGATCAGCGTTTGCAGCGGGCCGAAGCCGAAGTCCGTCGGCTAACCAGATGCATGGAGATGAAGGACCGGCAGCTCTGCGAGCTGCGCAAGGCGCTTGCGCATTCGGCGACTGTTCACTACTCGTTTGAAAATCGCCTGCAGCGTGAACTCGATTCCCTGCGGATCATGATGCCCGTGAACGAGTTCCAGGAGCATCGGGGCAAGTCCGCTAGCGACCGACCAGAGGAGGGCATCGTCGTGAAACTGCCCTACGTGACGTTGATACTGTCCGTCCTGTTCGATGCGATGTGTACGTTCTGGGCGGACTGCGATGGCGATCATCCTCCGAAGTCTGCGACCGTCGCGCACGCGATCGACGAGCGCCTGGGCTTGAGTTCACAGCGGAATGGAGATGCTTCGCGCAGCGGGCAGGCCTATGCGTCGGCTATCAGGCCGGACTGGGCGAAGGAGGCCGACAACCGGCACCATTGCCGCCCTGCTGGCATTCGCTGATGTCAGGGGCCGGTCGTCTAGACCGGCGCTTGCGTGTGTACCGTTCTGTTGTCCCAAACTGCGAGGGGCGCGTCGCCGCGGGCGCGCTCGCTTCAGTCGGATGCGAATGACCCGGTATGCCAGGATCCGCTAATGGGAGCTGTCCGAAGCGGGTGATCGAGTTCAGCAGCATGACAGGATCGCACTGGAGTTTGTGGAACGCGGCAGGGTCCAGATCGATTGAGCACGCAACGATATTGGCGCAGCCCGGCGCCGTGCCAACTTCGATATCGCGCAGATCGAGCCCGAAGCGTCGGTACAGACGTGCAACGGAGTGCGAGACCACGCCGATCACGCGTGTCGCGCCGAACGAAAGGGCGAGCGCCATGGCGTAGGGGAACAACGACATGCCCGACGTTGAGCCGGCTCGATGGTCCGGCAGTCCAGATCCTGCGAATCGCGACATCTCCCATATCGAAGGTAATGACGGCAGGGAACCTGGGCCTGCAAGTTCCGGAAAGACGTCACGGAGCAGATAGGATCCTGTGGTGGGCATGAGCCGCGCACATCCGCACACCTCGTAGTCTGCGGAAAGTGCGACCAGATGGACCGTAGCGTCTCCGTCGAATTTATCCCATTCGCTCGTCGTATCGTGGGACACGCCGGGTATTTCCCAGTGTAGGCGCTGGACAAAGACCTTGTGGCGGAAGGTTCCGAGATGGTGACGGATATCCGATGGCAGGTCATCAAGCCTGCCGGCAACGATGTATGACATGGGCTCCTCCTCGTGTTAGCCGTTGACACGACGCTATCAGCGTGTCTGTGCCCCAGGAACTCTGAGCTTTGGGAGGGTGTTGACGAGTACTCACGAGCGTGCAGTGATGCACGCCGCTTATACGGCGACGGGTAGGATGTGCTGTGGAATGGCAGGAAAAACAGATTTAGGGTTTTATGATGCCCTGTACGGTCGCGTGGACTGCAGCGGCCGTCCTGCTGCGGATGTTAAGAGCCTCCATTGCTTCTTCGATGTGGAAATCAACGGTATAGCGGGAGCACCCAAGGATCTCGCCAATCTCGGCCGAGGTTTTCCCCCGAGCGACCCAGGTCAGACATTCGAGCTGACGCGGTGTAAGCAGGTGTGCCGCTCTTCTTGAAGGTATCAGTGCGAGGCGATGCAGTTCGAAGTGAAACTGCGCGCTGATCAGGTATGCCAGCCGAGAGTTGCTTGCATTGTTGACGGAATGCGGAGAGCCGGACAGGTTGAACAGCAGGATACTGCCATCGGACTGGTGGGCCGGGATACTGATTCCCGCGGGAAGTCCGGCCTCTTTTGCTTCGTCGAGTAGACGACGCTCGGCTTTGCTCAATCCGATGATGTCATGCCACCGGTAGGGAGCCGACTGGAGGAACGCAGCCCGATGAACGGGGTCGGTGGCCGCGTAATCCCGACGCTGGTAGTGCCGCACCCACTCTTGCGGATAGTGTGAGCCAATCACCTCGAGCGCCGTTCGCTGGGTGCAGCTCGAACGGCTCCGCGTAACGCGGCTGATCACGTAATGCGGGAAGCCTAGTTTCGCAGCCGCATGGCCGAAAGACTCGACGAGGGAAGGAATGTCGGTGGCACATGCAAGCCGCATGACCGGTGCGCAAGTTTGCAGACGATCAGCTATGGGTGACGGCCTGCGATGGCCCTCGTTCGAACGGCGTCGAGAGACGTGTTTCATGTTCGCTACCCCGGCGCTGCGCCACGGAGTCTGGAAGTCCAAGTGCCACATGAGACGAGGCCCGCGTCCAACGACTGTGCGGTTCCTGCGACACACGTTTCCAGGAGTGAGGGGACCAGTCAGAGGCCCGCCCACGATTGCCGCAGGTCGCGGCATCGGTAATGGCCAACTGGACGCGTACTATGCACCCGCCCGAGTGCATTCACATTTATTATAGTCTGCAGATTGTCGCTCGGTAATTCATGTAAGGGATTACAACCATTACCAATGGTGCGGTTGGGGCAAGTGGACGAAGCGGGGGCCAAGTCGGTAGGCTAACGGACCAGCAAAGCTGCTGCTGAAAACCCTCCGACGCCCCGAGCAAAGAGCAGGAGCGGCCTGCCCGCCACCAGGCCATGACACTGGGCGAGATCGATGAACGCATCGCTGACGGTGACGTGGCCGATACGGGAAAAATTCTCCGCGAACAGCCGATCCTGCGGGATGTGAAGCGAATCGAGCAGGCGGTGCCACGCAGGCAGATCCAGATGGTGAGGCAGGATACGCTGGATGTCGTCCAGTGTGAAATGTGCCTGCTGGACTGTCTGCCTGATCAGGCTACGCGCCCTGAAGAAGTTCTGCGCTGCCAGGCGCGGTTCGTCATTTGCAAGTACCCCTCGCCAGCCCAGGCCGCTGGCGTGCGTCGCGACCGCGAGCAGGCGGTTCACGGCAGCACCGCGCTCAACGATGGCAGCGAATGCGCCGTCACTCAGAATTCCCTCATCTTTCATTATCCTTTCCGATTCGATCGGCATGACGTCGGCACCGACGAGCAGGACCCGTTTCAAATGGGGCCGGGCGATGAACATCGCGCGGATCACACGCAGTGCACCAAGGGCGGATGCACAATGCTGATGCGCGAACGAGAAGGCCTCGGCGTTGGTGAAACCGAACCGGTCACAGAGCAGACCGGGTAGCGACTGCGGCGGTGGCGCAATGCTGCCCTGGAGCGTATGCACGTAGACGATACAGTCGACTTCACCAGGTGAGATACCGGAGGCATGCAGGAGACGCTGGATCGCGCTGGCCGCGAGTCCGATTGCGCTCTGCCCATCCGCACTGCGGTAGTAACGCATCCCGGCCCGCTTCAGGTTCAGCACGGTGGTGGTCTTCTGCCGGGTTCGCTCTCCCCAGCTCCGCACGTCGTGGATGCGTTGGGGAAGATGGAAGGCGACGTGCGGTATGCCGAGATCGGGAATCATGAGATGGACCGGATATCGTCGTGCTGATAGATGTTGAGTGAGCCGCGCGCTTCGAGCAGCGCGGTGCCCACAAAGCCGCCCATCCCGTGGCCCCACAGCAGCACGCGGTGTGTCCCGCAACAGGCGGCGCGGGTGAGCGTGTGTGCAAGGCGTACGATGGATTCGGCGGCGCCGAGATGAACGCAATGTTCGTGCTGCACTCCGGTGTCCGGCCGGCCGAGCAGGTCGCATACTGCATCCGTGAGCGACGGAATACCAGGGTGCCCGACAACCTCGTCAATTTCACCGTGACGAAGACCGTGTCGCGCGAGCAGAGACTCGATCATCGATAGCAGGGCGAATGTCCGGGCATCAAGGCTTGCGCTTGCACGGCCACAGATGTTAACGGGAACGTGTCGAGCTGCGGCATCGAGCAGCTGCAAGCCACTTGTTCTGTGGTCGGTTCTTTCAACGAGCAGGGCACCTGCGGCGTCACCGTGCACGATGCCAGGTCCGCATATTCGGGAAAACGGTGGACACCACTTCTCCGCCGCGACAACCAGTATCGTGTGGACATCTGGTTCAGCGACGAACAGGTCGGACGCAAGCCGCAATGCCGTGAATGGCGACACGCCATGTTGCTGCGAGAGCGAAAAAGGAAAGCACTGTGTACCGACTTCGGCACACAGCCGTCCAGCAATCGTGGTCGAAACGTGTTCGTCCGGACTGCTATGGCAGAACATCACGACGTCGACCGGGCTTGCGCTGCGCGGGCGGGTGGCGCAGATCACGTT
>Ga0302228_10002172_pt1 | contig 13551 bp, 7 predicted proteins | sample II_Palsa_N1_2_FD_193519 | JGI IMG/M metagenome (GOLD analysis project Ga0302228, IMG submission 193519) | Peat permafrost microbial communities from Stordalen Mire near Abisko, Sweden - II_Palsa_N1_2 | ecosystem: Environmental > Terrestrial > Soil > Palsa > Peat permafrost | place: Sweden...
TAGCGTGGCGCGCAGTACCAGTTTGACAACGTAGCGATAGTCAGGCTCCGGGCTGTCTGGGGCGACGTAGTCGCAGTCATAGGCGTAATCGGAAAGCTCTTCGGGTGTCATGGATAACCTCGGATCAGGGGGCGGCGAGTAGCACTAGCGAAGCGCCACCGGTTTCGGGAGCGGCGGCAATCGCGAGAACGACAAGCACGCCGGCCAGCACGACTGGCCACCCATGTACTTGGCTGGTCGGTGTTGCCTCCAGCGTTTCACCAATTGGACGCATTCCTTGCGGATACGGTGCAGGCTGAGGTTGGATCGGAGCTGAACGCCTTGAGGTCATACGTGCGGGCGCACGGACCGGAACGGGGGCAGCAACCTGTCCGGGGCGCCGCCGCTTCTCGCGGCACTTGCAACTCAATTCGGGATCCGAGTGCTCAGGTTGTAGCTGGTTGAATTCGCCCTCGCCAGCAATTTTTGCATATGCCCGCGCTTGCAACTCGTCGAGAGAATCCCCTTCGAATTTGATTTCTACAATGCGCTCAATGTTCTGCTGCACCGGAATGAAGTGCCGGATATCGGCAGCCCCAGCCTTCAGTTCAGCCAACAGTTCGGGCGGGCATCTGAGCACTATCACATCGGGAATACGCAGACGCTTGCCGCCGGCTGTTTCCAGCTCCCGCCGCGTAAGCGGATCGCCGGCTGCATCGGCGGCCTCCTCCGCCGCGACCCGAGCGGCCCGGTTAATCGACTGCAACGCCGACAGCGGAAAGGTGCTTGGCCGGGTTTCTTCGCTGGCCGACATGATCGGGGCGGGTGGCCTCTTCGTCATGTCGTAACCCACCTCACCCTTGTATCGCCAGTATTGCTTCTTGAGCCGGTTGTCATCCCATATCGAGCGGGTCACCGTGCGCTGATACATGGGATAGCCGCGGCGATTGGTCATCGGCTCAAGGAGCGCAGGGCAGCACTTGCCGCAGAGGTAGCCCTTATCGAGCGGGTTGGCGAGCGGCGCCACCGGCGTGGTGGCCTCAGGCCGCGTCTGGTCACCACCATACTGCGGTTCTTCGGCACGTTTTGGAGGGCGAGATCCCATGTCTGTCCTTGAAGAAATACGTGTCAGTCGATGCGGTTAATGGTGTTGTCACCATCGCAGACCTGGTTTCCACGACCGTCGCAATAGTGCAGGTGGTAATCGTCAATCGCCGTGCCGGCAGCCTTCACCTGAAGTCGTTCTGCCGGGCTAGTGACGACCAGCTTGGTCACGCCGGCTTCTGAGGCCGTCCCGGAAAACCGTCTGCCGCTCGCCGTCGTAATCTGATACGCGGCACCTGCAAGTGGACTGCCATCGGCGTGGTTGACCAGCTTGAAGTCCTGCTCGTAGAGATTGCCGTCAGGCATGATGGGAAAAGTCGGCTGCATGGATGCCGCGCCCTGCTTGCCCCAGAACGCGCACTTCTCGTAGATATCGCCAGGGGTACCGCTTTCGATGTGATTGGCGTTGATCTGGATATACGACCCACCTGCGCCAATCCAGACTTCGTTTTTCGCACTCAGTACCAGCCTGCCCTCAGTGCTGGTGATCGTGACGTCCTTCAGTGCCGCCAGCGCCATTTCATCGCCTTGCGCCTGAATCTCCACCTTACCCTTCGACGCGAAGAGCTTCATTCCGAGTTTCTGCGCGAACAGCGACACCGCTTCACCGGCCGCGACCGTCAATTTCTTTAGTACTCCGATGTCCATGCTGCCACCGGCTGTAAAAAACAGACTCCTTTGCGACGTCAGTTGCAGGTGATGGCCCGAGACCATGGCAATGCCTTCAGGAGCGCTCATCAGCACGCCCGCGCGCGCCAGTCCCTTGAGCGTGTCGTCCAGTAGTGCCTGCTGCCCGGCCACATCGGCTGCGAGTGCCTGTGCGGCTTTCGCTGCGTCGTCCAATGCGCGCATCTGTTGCATCGCCTGTTCCAACTCCTGGACGGCCGCCTGCATATCGAGCTGTTTGCCGCTTGCCGAGGACTGCGCATCCGCCGAGATCAGTACGCCCTTTGTACCTCGCACGGCGACGTGCCCATCCGTGCGCAGTTCCGCTCCCTGTCCCCGCTCCTTGCGGCCGGCATCAACCATATGTCCAAGGTTCAGCTCACTGGTCTGGAATGGCGTGGTCAGGTGGATATGCTCGTTGCCTTCCTTGTCCTCCATGCGCATCTCGTTCTGCGCCGCGGTGCGGATAAGGTTCCTGGTGTGGTTCAGGTTGTTCACCAGATCCGGATGCAGGCTGTCATGCATCGCGCCGATAATGACGGGCCTGTCCGGATTCCCCTGCGTAAAGGTGATCGCGACTTCCGCCCCGTCGATCAGCGGGAAGTGGTGTCCGTAGTTGTCACCGCTGTACGGCTTCGCGAGGCGCACGGGTCGGCTGGTGCCGCCCGGGCTCCATTCGTCAAGGTCGAACGGCAGCTTGATCACATACCAGCCTTCCGGTGTCAGATACGCGCGGGTGTAGTCCCCGGGCGATGTGACACGCGCCGGCAGGATGCCGCTGATGACCGGCCGCGCCCACGGATCAACCGGCGTACGCCAGACACGGTCCGACGGAATCGCGGTGAAGGTGTTCGAATACGTTTCACGCCGCCCACCGCTTGAAGAAACCGAGGTGATAAATAGACCATGCGGCGCGTCCTTGGGATTGCGGTCTAGTCGAAGTACCTCACCTGCTTCGATAGCAAAAGCGTTGCCCTTGCCCGTGTAAGCGACCTGCTGCGCCAGATGCGCCTCATGCCGAAGCCGGGCAATGCGCCTGCCTTCTTCCGGCGTCTCGTAGTGCTCACCCCAGCGGCAATCCACGGCGTTCGTGGTCCTGTCATCGCGCACCGCGTTCTCTTCGACAAGCAGCGACACGTCCGCCCGACGATGGTTGTAATCGTTCACCTGCACCGCTTCAGGCACACGCTGCATGTGGCGCCTGAGCGATTTGACAGCCTCGGCCCCGACGCTGTTCAGCCCGGCATCACGCCGAAACGGCACGGTACGCTGATTGCGCAGGTAAGCATCGAGGTCGTCACCGAAGATGATCACCTCGCGGTCCTTTGCCTGTTCAAAGCGAAACCAGACACCCTCATCGGCACAGATGCGCTGGATGAACGCGAACGTGGTTTCGTCGTACTGGGTGATGTACTCGTGGCGCCTGTACTTCGCCCGCAGGTTGAACCTGAAATCGACGCCTTCGCGAAAGCCGTAGTGACGCAACGTGTCAGTAACGATCTCCTGCACCGACTGCTTCTGGAACAGACGGCTCGTGGTCGCGCGGTCGAGGTCAGCGGTGCGCGGCCTGATCACCAGCCTGTAGCGTGTCTCATCTGCCGACGTCTCCAGCTCATCGAACTGCGTCACGATGCCGTGGATCGTGCACGCCGGCGGCTTGTCGCTGAACTTCTCCGCGTTCTCGCCAAACATCCTGCGCAGATAGTCGGCATCCGGATCAATGGGATCGATGATGAACTTCGCAGGCCGACCCAGTACCTGATCCATCGGGATCTCGGCCACAGGACTCGTGAACTCGATCTCGTACCTGTACAGCCGGCCAAGCGCTTCCTCACCTTCGAACCTGAAGACCGAGAACGGCGCCGGATGCGGCGCGAGCTTGACCTCGTAAGCCTGAGACGGCACAACCATCGATTTCATGAAATGCATTTTCCTCAGCAGGTATGACGTGCCGGAAAGACACAAACGCTAAAGCGACGCGAGTGGACACGCGCGTGAAAACGTCATCGCAAATGGTGAGATTGGATCGGAGACGCACGTCTCGTAAAACTGGCGAGGACGCTCACCAGTTGGGGCTCATCTTCTAGACCTGACGCGATGTCCTCCAGGAGGCTACACCGTATTCATCATACGAATTGTCAAGATTTGACAACGTGTTGAGTCAAGCGGAAATTGCTTTCCATCTCAATCGCAGTACTTAGCGATTGCGAATTCTGCGTTTGACCAGATGGGAACGAGGCGTAGCGAATTTGGCATGACGGCTGGCCGTCGGTCGCGTGTAACGAAACCGCAGAGCGAAGAAACCGCGACGTTGAAAGAAGGGAGTCGAAAGATCAGGCCGTTTCTGGACGCGGAACATCGCCGGCGCCAAAAAGCTCGCGCATGAACGCAACGCAGTCGCGTCGACGTGTCGACCAGAATTTGTCTGAAGGGTGCCAACACGGCCGTAAGAAAGCAAAAAGCCCAGTCACGAGGACCGGGCTTTTTACATGATTCTTTGGTGGGGCGTGAGTGACTCGAACACTCGACCTACGGATTAAGAGTCCGCTGCTCTACCAACTGAGCTAACGCCCCCAACAGACTGCGAATTATGCAGAAGTTTTTTTAACTTGCCAAGCCCCCGTTCGCAGATTTCTTAAAAAAATTCGTGTCACCCTGATGACAGACCTCCACGCGTCCCCCTGAAGTCCCCAAAACCGCGCAATTTCTACCGTGCCGGTATCATGTCGCCACACCATGCCGCGAGACGCCTCACGTGGCTTACCGGGGACCGACGATGGATGACAAAGCGATAGCTGAACTGCTCGACCGCGTGCTGGCCCCGTGGGTCCGCACGCTTGCGCTGACCCCGGTGAAAGTCGATGAGGAGAGCGCCACCATGCGGCTGCCGTTCTCCGGTGAACTGCGTCACTCGGGCGGCGTGATCTGCGGCCAGGTCTTCATGGCGGCGGCCGATACGGCGATGATCGTTGCCATTTCCGCGGCGCTCGACGGCTTCAAGCCCATGACCACGGTGTCGCTAAACATCAGCTTCATGCGCGCGGTGCGCAAGGGCGACGTGCTGATCACCGCCCGCGTGCTGCGCATGGGCCGCAATCTGGTGTTCGGCGAAGTGGAGCTGTTCGATGAGGACGGCAAGATGGCGGTCCACGCCACCACCACTTACGCGCTGCTCTCGTAAGCGCGGCAAGTCGCATTCCAAGGGAAAGGAACAATGTTCGATCAGGTCGTATTCGCGGGCGGCGGCAATCGCTGCTGGTGGCAGGCGGGATTCTGGGACATCGTGCAGCCGGAACTGAAAATCCGGCCGCGCGTGATCACCGGCATTTCGGCGGGCGCAGCCACCGCGTGCATGCTCTACACGCGCGATTCCGACTGGGTCATGCGCTATTACGAAGAGGCGCTGCGCCACAATACCAAGAACGCGTACTGGGGCAATCTGCTGCGCGGCGAATCGGTGTTTCCTCACTACCGCATCTACCGCAAGGCACTGCTCGACATCTACGGCGACAAGTTCGCGAGCCTCGCCCAGGCGCCCGAGATCCGTATCGGCGTATCGCATCTGCCGCGCTGGCTCGGCGCTCGCAGCGCTGTCGCGGCGGGCCTGATCGCGTACAACATCGAAAAGTACGTGCGCAAGACGCTGCATCCGACGCTGGGTCAGACGCTCGGCTTCCATCCGGAATTCGTGCGGGCGCAGGATTGCGCCACGGTCGAGGATCTCGCGGACCTGATCCTGCAATCGTCCTCGACGCCGCCGTTCACGCCGGTCTTGCGGCGCAACGGCCGGCCGGTGCTGGATGGCGGGATGGTCGACAACGTGCCGGTCGGCGCGCTCGATGAAACGCCCGGCAACGTCCTCGTGATGGTCACGCGCCTTTATCCGCGGCCGCAGATGTTCGTCGTGCCGCATGGCGCGCAGCAACGCCTGTACGTGCAGCCGTCGCGCAAGGTGCCCATTTCGAGCTGGGATTACACCAGCCCGTCGCAGATGCAGCACGCGTACAACCTCGGTCGCGCGGACGGTGAGCAGTTCTTGCAGCGGATCCCCCAGTTGCTCGAACTGACGGTGCACGACTGACTGCGACCGACCGACCGACGGCGAGGGCACATCCCGCCCGGCGCCTCAACCGTGACCGTCACCTTCATCTGCGTGCATCAAAGCTGAGCGTGCGTTGCCTCAGCCTCAGCCCCGCCCCAGCCCCAGCCTCACAAACCGCTACCGCCGACGCCCACCCTGCAGCGCTTCCGGATTCGCCACGCTTGACGTATCCCCACCGTCGAACGCCAGAATATTCTTGAACGCCGCGCTGAAATACAGCTCGTAGCTCTCGCGCTCCACATAGCCGATGTGCGGCGTGCAGATCACGTTTTCCATGCGCAGCAGGCTGTAGCCCTGCAAGATCGGTTCGCTTTCGAAGACATCGATCGCCACCATCCCAGGCCGGTTGCGCGCCAGCGCATTCACCAGCGCGTTCTCTTCCAGCAGCTCAGCCCGGCTCGTATTTACGAGCAGCGCCGTGGGCTTCATCCGCAGCAGGTCTTCCTGCTTGACGATGCCGCGCGTGTCGTCGTGCAGGCGCAGATGCAGGGACAGCACGTCGCTCTGCTCGAATAGCGCTTCACGGCTCTCGGCCACGCCATAGCCGTCGGCGCGCGCCGCTTCGAGCGTCGTGCCGCGTCCCCACACCAGCACGTCCATGCCAAACGCCTTGCCGTACCCCGCCACCAGACGACCGATCTTGCCGTAGCCCCAGATACCCAGGGTCTGACCACGCAACACCTGGCCCAGGCCGAAGTTCGGCGGCAGGGCCGACGTCTTCAGCCCCGACTGCTGCCAGGCCCCTTGCTTAAGGTTTGCTACGTATTGCGGGATGCGCCGTTGCGCGGCCATGATGAGTGCCCAGGTCAGCTCGGCCGGCGCGATCGGCGAGCCGCTGCCTTCCAGCACGGCGATGCCGCGCTCGGTACAGGCGGCCAGATCGATATGGCTCGATACCTTGCCGGTCTGGCTGATCATGCGCAGATGCGGGAGTTTATCGAGCAGTTGCGAGTTGATACGGGTACGTTCGCGGATGAGCACCAGCGCATCGACCTCCGACAGACGGCTGGCCAACTGACCGAGGCCGCGCACGGTGTTGTTGAACACCTTGACGTCATGGTCGGCGAGCAACTGAAAACAGTCGAGCTTGCGGACGGCGTCCTGGTAATCGTCGAGGATGGCAATCTTCATAGTATTGGTGTTTTGCGACGCACCATGACGGTGCGGAACGGAGTGTTAAGCTTGCTGTCCCACCATGTGAGGTAGATCACACGCTGGTTTGGATGGATGCCTTATCGTAGAAAGTGCCGCACAGACGGCATGACCACGCAAACGGCATGAGTTGAGAACGTTTTTAACAGTTTGTTGCCGCTCGATGCAAGCCGCTTTACAGACGGTTGCAAGGGCTGCTGGCGGAGGGTGCCAGGCAACAGGCTGTATGGCCCATCACGACCTGCACAATCGTGCGCCAGCCCAGGCTGGCGCGACTGGATTGCCGCCTCTCGCAGCAGCGTCGCTGGGCTCGTACCGTTTTTCTTTTTGCTTACACAAACGAAACGGAGACAGCTCGATGAATCATCCCGCCTTTGCCGGAATTTCCGCCATTGAGGCTCCCGCCTGGGTCAAAAACCGCAAGCTGATCGACTGGGTCGAACGCGTCGCTGCGTTGACCAAGCCCGATCGGATCGTCTGGTGCGACGGCTCGGAGGAAGAATACGACCGGCTTTGCGCCCAGATGGTCGCGGCCGGCACGCTAAGAAAGCTCAATCCGGCCAAACGTCCGAACTCGTATCTCGCCTGGTCCGATCCGTCGGATGTGGCGCGCGTCGAAGACCGCACGTTTATCTGCTCGCAGCGTCGCGAAGACGCTGGCCCCACTAACAACTGGATCGCGCCAGCGGACATGCGCACGACGCTCGACGACCTGTTCGACGGCGCCATGCGTGGCCGCACGATGTACGTCGTGCCGTTTTCGATGGGTCCGCTCGGCTCGCCCATCGCGCATATCGGCGTGGAACTGAGCGACAGCCCGTATGTGGTGACCAACATGCGCATCATGACGCGCATGGGCCGCCAGGTGTACGACGTGCTCGGCGCCGACGGCGACTTTGTGCCGTGCGTGCATTCGGTGGGCGCACCGCTCGCCGAGGGGGCGCAAGACGTGCCGTGGCCGTGCAACGACACCAAATACATCGTCCATTTCCCCGAGCAGCGCGAGATCTGGAGCTATGGCTCGGGCTACGGCGGCAACGCTCTGCTCGGCAAGAAATGCTTCGCGCTGCGAATCGCTTCCACGATGGGCCGCGCCGAAGGCTGGCTCGCCGAGCATATGCTGATCCTCGGCGTCACCTCGCCGGAAGGGCGCAAGCATCATGTGGCGGCGGCGTTTCCGTCGGCCTGCGGCAAGACCAACTTCGCCATGCTGATTCCGCCGGAGGGCCTGAACGGCTGGAAGATTTCGACGATCGGCGACGACATCGCGTGGATCAAACCGGGCAAGGACGGCCGCCTCTACGCAATCAACCCGGAGGCCGGCTACTTCGGCGTGGCGCCCGGCACCAGCGAAAAAACCAACTTCAACGCCATGGCGACGCTCAAGGAAAACGTCATCTTCACCAATGTCGCTCTGACCGACGACGGCGATGTCTGGTGGGAAGGCATGACCGACGAAGCACCGGCGCATCTGACCGACTGGCAAGGCAAGGACTGGACGCCGGCCATCGCGAAGGAAGCCGGCCGCAAGGCGGCTCATCCGAATGCGCGCTTCACGGCGCCGGCCTCGCAATGCCCGTCGATCGACGCGGATTGGGAGAACCCGGCCGGCGTACCCATCGACGCGTTCATCTTCGGCGGCCGACGTTCGACCACCGTGCCGCTCGTCACCGAAGCGCGCAACTGGGTCGAAGGGGTTTATATGGCCGCGACCATGGGCTCGGAGACCACCGCCGCGGCCGCCGGCCAGCAGGGCGTGGTGCGGCGCGACCCGTTCGCCATGCTGCCGTTCTGCGGCTACAACATGAGCGACTACTTCGCGCACTGGCTGAAAACCGGCGAGCGGCTTGAACAACTGAACGCGAAGCTGCCGAAGATCTTCTGCGTGAACTGGTTCCGCAAAGGCGCGGACGGCAAGTTCGTCTGGCCGGGCTTCGGCGAAAACATGCGGGTGCTGAGCTGGATGGTGGGCCGCATCGAAGGCGCGGCCCAAGGTGAAGAGCATGCGTTCGGCGTCTCGCCGCATTACGAGGATATCGACTGGAGCGGCCTCGATTTCACCCGGGCGCAGTTCGACACGGTGATCTCTGTCGACGACGCGGCTTGGCGCGCAGAGCTCGCCTTGCACGCGGAGCTCTTCGACACACTGCAGCAAAACCTGCCGCCGGCGCTGCGCGAGGCCAAAACGGCCCTGGAAGGGCGACTCGCTACCTGATCATGTGAGTGCTCACTCCGTTAAACAAGACCGCCTCCGGGCGGTCTTTTGCTTTCTGCGATACGCTGAGCCTGTTGTGCACATTTTCGACGCAACTGCGACACCGCTCTCTGTTCCGGCAATGAACACAGTGCTAGCTGCAGCGCACCATATTGTTTCCCTAACAGGAACAATGGACTCTCGGGCACGACACTGGGAAGTACGGTGATACGAAATCTATGAAAATTAACCATTCTTGAGCAACTTCTGCACGATTTGGGGAGTCGTAGGAGAATTCGCAGTTCGCTTCACTGGCCAAACCGGTTTGTCAGGAAGCTGTAACACGGCAGGAGTTGTCTTATGGATCATTTGCAATCGATGCGAGTTTTCGTCCGCGTGGCGGATCTCGGCAGTTTTGCCCGCGCGGCCAGCGCAATGGATATTTCCAACGCAGTGGCCACCCGCCATGTAGCCGATCTCGAAGGCCGTCTCGGTACCCGCCTGCTCAATCGCACAACCCGCAGCCTTTCGCTGACTGAGTCAGGCCAGGTTTATCTGGAACGCGCCCGCCAGATTCTCGACGAACTGGAAGACGTCGAGCAGATGGTGGTGGCGCGCAATCACGAACCCGTCGGCACGCTGCGCATTGTCGCGCCGGTGGTGTTCGGGCTACACAATCTTGCGCCGGTGTTGCAGACCTACGCCGAGCGCTATCCGAAAGTCATTCCCGACGTGACGCTGGTTGACCGCCAGGTCGATCTGGTCGAAGAAGGTTTCGATGTGGGCGTTGTCATCGCGCGGCAGATGCGCAGTGCGAGCATCGTCACGCGGCGCCTGACAACGGGCTGCATGACGGTGTGCGCGACGCCCGCGTATCTGGAGAAGCACGGCACGCCGACGCGCCCTGAGCATCTGCTGGAGCATCCGTGTCTGTCCTTGCCGTCCGAATACTGGGGCGACGAGCGGGTCTTCACAGGTCCGGAAGGCGAAGTGCGGGTGCGGCCCACCAACGTGATCGTCGCGAACAACACCGAAATGCTGCGTCAGTTCTCGCTGCTCGGGATGGGCATTGCGATCCTGCCGAGCTATCTGATTGGCCGCGATATGACGCGTGGCCGGCTGGTGCGTCTGCTTGGCGAGTACCGTTTGCCGCAGGTCGAAATCAACATTGCGTACCCGAGCCGCCGTCACTTGCCGGCCAAGGTGCGCACGTTCATCGATCATCTGGTCGAGCATTTCAGCCAGACCCCGAACAGCCTCCTTGGTGAGCAATGGATCAAGGACGGTCAGCCGCGCCCTGGTTTGGCGTCCGGTCTGGATTCATCGGACATCGCGCCGCCCGAAGCGTTCGATGGTGCGGAGCCGCTGTCGCGGTTGCTGGATAGCGAGCTGTCGCCGAAGCTGCCTGCAAAGGCGCCGTCGTCGCGGGCACGGCCTGCTGCGTTGTCGCCGCTTTGATGCCTTGATTCAATGGCGCGGTGGTTTGCACCGCGTGCCAGACGAGCCGCTAGTAAAAAAAGGCGCTGCCACTTTAAAAATGGCAGCGCCTTTTGTTTCGATGCGGTGAACGTGCCTCGTTTTTGGCTTTGACCGATAGCCCGGTTCCAGTCGGCAGAAAAAAAGGCGCGGCCCACTGAAGCGGCTACGCCTTTTCTGTTCTGCCGTGACGGTCGTGCGGGCAGAGGGCGCTCGAGCAAGCGGCCCCGCCCCGTCACGGCGTGGGGTTACGAGCCGGTCTTGCGAACCGCGGCCTTCTTTGCAGGCGCTTTCTTGGCGGCTGCCTTTTTCGCGGCTGGCGCCTTCTTCGCTGCAACCTTCTTGGCCGGCACGGTCTTCTGCGCTACGCCGCCGTCCCCGTCGTCTTCATCGTCCGCTTCCGGTGCGGCTTTGGCTGCAGCTTTGGCCGCCGCCGTTTTGGCTGCGGTTTTCGCCGACGGCTCTTTCTTCTCGAACTCGAAGCCGATCTTGCCGTCGCTCTGCTTGACGAGGAACGCCTTGAAGTTGCGGCCGGTGCGCGACGACTTGAAGTTCGTCAGCAGATCGGTGCGTCCTTCTTCCAGCAGCTTGCCCATCTGCTCGCGCGTGATTTCCTGCTGGAGGATCACCTTGCCTGAGCGGAAGTCGCAGGTCTTCGGATTGGCAACCGAGTTCTCGCAGACGTAGCTCATACCGTGTTCGTACACACGCGCCTGGCACTTCGGGCACGCGCCCACCGTTTGCTGTTCGGAGAAGTCCGGCACTTCGCCGTCTTCGCCGCCGGAATCCTGACCGAAGTCGAATTCGAGCTTGTAGTTCTTGATCTCGTCGTCGAGTGACAGCTTCAGGATCGCCGAGAACGGCCGGCCCATCTTGCTGCGGAAGCCGGACAGCGGTCCGATGGTCTTGTTCTGCAGCAGTTCTTCGACTTCCGGAATTTCGAACTGACGGCCACCCGGAATCTTCGAGATGGAGAACTCGCACTTCGAGCACGCGAAGCGGCGGTAGTTTTCCTTCACCTGACCGCCGCAATTCGGACACGGCGTTTCGAGCGTCGCGTAATCGCCCGGAATGGTATCCGAGTCGTATTCCTTCGCGCGCTTGACGATGGTCTGCGTCATGCGGGCGATTTCCTGCATGAACGCGTCGCGTGGCAGGTTGCCGCGCTCCATCTGCGAGAGCTTGTATTCCCATTCGCCGGTCAGCTCGGGCGCGGTCAGTTCCTTGACGCCGAGGCCGCGCAGCAGCGTCATCAACTGGAATGCCTTGGCGGTCGGGATCAGATCACGGCCTTCGCGGATCAGATACTTTTCGCCGAGCAGACCTTCGATGATCGCCGCGCGTGTCGCCGGCGTGCCGAGACCCTTCGCGGCCATGGCTTCGCGCAACTCGTCGTCTTCGACCAGCTTGCCCGCGCCTTCCATGGCCGACAGCAAGGTGGCTTCGTTGTAGCGCGCCGGTGGCTTGGTGACGAGTTGCTGGGCGGCGATCTTGTCCGTTTTGACCTTCTCGTCCTTCTGCACCGGAACGAGGTTGGCGTCTTCACCGCTGATCTCGCGGCCGTAGACCTGCAGCCAGCCCGGCTCGACCAGCACCTTGCCTTCCGTCTTGAAGTGATGGCCGACCACTTCCGTGATCCGCGTGGTCACCCGGTATTCGGCGGCGGGGAAGAACACCGACAGGAACCGCTTCACGACCAGGTCGTAGAGCTTCTGTTCCGGCTCCGACAGATTCTTCGGCGCCTGCAGCGTGGGGATGATTGCGAAGTGATCGCTGATCTTCGAGTTGTCGAAGATGCGCTTGTTCGGCTTCACCCAGCCCTTGTCGAGCACCTGCTTGGCGAACGGCAAGTAGTTGTTGCTTTCCTTGAGCATGCCAAGCGTCTGCTTGACCGTGTCCATATAGTCTTCAGGCAGCGCCCGGGCGTCAGTACGCGGGTACGTCAGCACCTTGTGCCGTTCGTACAGTGCCTGGGCCAGACCCAGCGTGTTCTTCGCGGAAAAGCCGAAGCGGCCGTTGGCCTCGCGCTGCAAGCTGGTCAGGTCGAACAGTGCCGGCGACAGTTGCGTGGTCGGCTTCGATTCTTCCGTCACCGTGCCGATCTGGCCGCGGCAAGCCGCGACGATCGTTTCGGCGGCGGGCAGCGCCCACAGGCGCGAATCGCGTTTTTCCGGGTCGAACTCGTCGCGCTTGAATTTCGGGTCGAACCAGCGGCCTTCGTAGAAGCCGGCGGCGCAGACGAATTCCGCTTTCACTTCCCAGTAGTCGCGCGGCACGAAGCGGCGAATCTTCTCTTCGCGCTCGACCACGATCGACAGCGTCGGCGTCTGCACCCGGCCAACCGTGGTCAGGAAGAAGCCACCGCCCTTGCTGTTGAACGCCGTCATGGCGCGCGTACCGTTGATGCCGACCAGCCAGTCGGCTTCGGACCGGCAGCGGGCTGCGTCGGCGAGCGGTTGCATTTCCTCGTCGCTGCGCAGACGGGCAAAGCCGTCGCGGATGGCGGCGGGGGTCATCGACTGCAGCCATAGGCGCTGGACTGGCTGTTTGGCCTTCGCGTGCTGCGCGATCAGGCGGAAAATCAGCTCGCCTTCGCGCCCCGCGTCACATGCGTTGATCAGCCGTTCGACGTCCTTGCGCTTGAGCAGCTTGGTCAGCACTTTCAGCCGCGACTCGCTCTTTGCGATGGGGTTGAGGTCGAAATGCGGGGGGATGACGGGCAGATTGGCGAAGCTCCATTTGCCACGCTTGACTTCGTATTCTTCGGGCGCGGCGATTTCCAGCAAGTGGCCGACTGCCGAGGAAAGGACGTAATCGTCACTTTCGTAGTATTCGTCATGCTTGGTAAAACCGCCCAAAGCCCGCGGGATGTCGTTCG
>Ga0302228_10002173_pt1 | contig 13549 bp, 14 predicted proteins | sample II_Palsa_N1_2_FD_193519 | JGI IMG/M metagenome (GOLD analysis project Ga0302228, IMG submission 193519) | Peat permafrost microbial communities from Stordalen Mire near Abisko, Sweden - II_Palsa_N1_2 | ecosystem: Environmental > Terrestrial > Soil > Palsa > Peat permafrost | place: Sweden...
TACCGCCCGATAGCAGACCAGGGGTGCTTCGACATGATTCACGAGTTGCGCGAGTACCGGATCGACGTACGGGCCGCGGATGCTTACTTCAGCCTGTTCAGGGATCTTGCGATGCCGATCCGGGGCAGCGCTTACGGTCGGCTGGTAGCCAACTGGCTGATCCCCGGCGAGGTGGTGACGTTTTATCACCTGTGGGAATACGACTCGTTGGTCGAGCGCACGGCAAAGCGTGCCGCGTTGGCGCAGGTCGAACGGTGGACGCGCGATTTTTTGCCGGGGGCGGCCGCGCTGGTCAGCAGCCAGCGGCTCACGATCTTGACCCCTTGCGCGATCGACGGGCTGCCCGGGTTCGCCATTGACGATTTCGCCGCCGCGCCGATTGTCTTCACGACCATCCGGTGCAGAACCGGCAAGGCCGCAGCGGTGGCCTCTGCGGTCGCGGCCGCCCGACCGCTGGGGTTGCGCGGCGTATGGACCGAAGAGATGCCGGACCCGAACGCCGTGTGGTATGTGTGCGATCGCGGCAAGGCGCCTGCTTCGGACTGGCTCGAAGCGCACGGTGCCGTTCACCGAACCACGAAAACCTGTGAAAGAGGTCCGTACTGATGGCTGCGCGAGCGCCCACGGATTGCTGGATGATTACCCCGCCGCGGTACGGCGGGCATGCGTGTAATCGTTTTCCAACCGGCCTCGCGGTGATACACTTGGCTCGTCAAAACAGGAATAGCGGACGCTGTCCGCCGTTCCCATCTTGCTGAGCCATGAAAAGTCAGAAAGCAAAAGCGAACGTATTCGACGTTGCAAAGGCTGCGGGCGTCTCGGTCGCGACCGTCTCCCGTGCGTTCAACATTCCTGATCGCGTCGGCGCAGAGGCGCGGGAAAAGGTATTCAACGCGGCGATGCAATTGGGCTACAGCCCGAATCCGGCGGCCAAGGCACTGCGCCTGCAGAAGTCGTTCATCATCGGCGCAGTGATTCCGTCGCTCGATTACTCGATGTTTGCGCGCATGACGCACGCGTTCGAGGAACAACTCACGGCCGCGGGGTATAGCGTGTTCGTGGTGACGAACGGGTTCGACAACCGGAACATGCTCGATGCGGTCAAGAAGATCGTCGAGCGCGGCGCCGAGGCGCTGTTGCTGGTCGGCAAGATCGAAGATCCGCGACTCAGGAACTACCTGGAAGAAACGCAGATTCCCTGTGTGACCACGTATTCGTATAACGAAGATCCGATCGTGCCGTCCATCGGCTTCGACAATTACGCGGCGACGAAGCAGGCCGTGGAGTTTCTGATCCGGCTTGGTCACAGGAATATGGCGATGGTCGCCGGTCCGCTGCAGGGCAACGACCGTCAGCAGGCGCGCATGCGCGGCTTCGAGGAAACCATGCGGGCGCATGGTTTGAACGACGGCATCCACATTATCGAAAAGAGCTACGGCGCGGCGATGATGCAAGGCGCCGATGCGATGCGGCAGATCTACTACGAATTCCCCGATGTGACCGCGGTGGTGTGCAACGCAGATGTGTTCGCGCTGAGCGCCATTGCGGAATGCCGGCGTCTCGGCCTGCGCGTGCCCGAGGATATCTCTGTGGTCGGTTTTGACGACGACGATTACACGACCATTTTTTCTCCCGCATTGACGACGATCGCGGTTCCGGCCGCGGAGATGGGGCGTCATGCGGCGCGTTCGCTGATGGGTGCGCTGACCGCGGGGCGGCGGGTCATGCCGGCGCGGCTCGATACGCAATTGGTAGTGCGTGAATCGACGAGCGTGCCGCGGATTGCCGCCGCGAAGATATCACCCGAGGTGGCTTGAATAGCGTGACGTCGAAGGCGTGAACAGGGTGCTTTTTGGGGTTCTGCACGGTGGCGTGATGTTACCGGAATCTGTCAATTGCGCCACTGGCTGACGGTGCGTGAGAACGTGACAATGCCTTGCAACGATCCACTTTCTCGACGCGCCGTCCCTCCAGGATAGCAAGATCGATTTCTCCGTTTTCCAACATCGAGCGGGCCTCGCCAGCGCTCCCCTGCATTGCAATAACACGGATGCCGGGGTACTGGGCATGGAACGCACGCATGAGGGGCGGGAAATACTGCAGTCCGTACATCGGCGGCATACCCACCCGGACTTCACCGGTGCGCAACTCCTGACTGTCTGCGATTTCCTGTCGCGCTGAATCCAGTTCCTGAAAGATGCGCTTCGCACGGCGCATCAACAATTCGCCCTCCGGTGTCAGGGTCACGGGGCGATTGCGTCCACGGGTGAAGAGCGTGACGCCCACTTCCTCCTCGAGCTTTTTCACGGCAACACTCAACGCGGGCTGCGCGATGTGAAGTTTAGTTGCCGCGCGGGTGATGTTGCCGAGGCGGGCGATGGTCTCGCATTAGCGAAGTACGCGGATGTCCATATTTGAAAACGATGCTGAGGATACACGAACGGTATTTCCGTTACGACGCCCATGTCAATAAACTGTAAGCGGCCAGCAAACCCGTCTTGACGGATTGGGCTAACCGACGATCACCGTCGGCTGCCAGCGATGCGGCAGCAATGCAGAGATGTCGCTGGCCTTGTGGGTCGGCAGCCGCGTGAGGATGTCCTTCAGATACGCGTGCGGGTCGTGCCCGTTAAGTTGTGCAGACCGTATCAGGCTCATGATGGTGGCAGCGCGCTGGCCTGCCCGTTCAAGGTGGACTCCGGAGAATACAAACTGATGGGGCTTGCGCCATATGGCGAGCCGCGTTACTTCCAGACTATCTGCGACCATCTTATTGATATCAAACCGGATGGGAGCTTCTGGTTGAATATGGAGTACTTCGACTACGCGGTCGGAGACAGCATGATCAACGAGAAATTCGAAAAATTATTCGGTGGACCACGGCGAAAACCAGAAGCGTTGATCACCGGGCGTGAGTTCGATCTCGCCGCCTCGATCCAGCTCGTTCTGGAGCATGCCCTGTTGCGTTTGGCGAAATCCGTGAGGGTGCAGACCGGACAAACAGCATTGTGTCTGGCGGGCGGAGTCGCGTTGAATTGCGTAGCGATTGGGAAATTGCTCAAGGCGCGAATCTCCGACGACATCTGGGTCCGGCCGGCGACAGCGGAGGCGCGCTAGGTGCGGCATTAGCTGGTTGGCACATGGAAAAGAAACAGCCGCGGAAGTTTACCGGTGTCGATTCGATGAAATCCGCGCTGTTGGGATCGAGCTATAGCAATGACGAAGTAGAAGCCGCGCTGATGTCCTGCGGCGCGGTTTTCCGACCGGTAGCTGAAAGCGAGATGTTCGACGAGGTGGCGGATCTTCTCGCGGAAGGGAATGTGGTCGGCTGGTTTCAGGGGCGAATGGAATTCGGCCCTCGGTCCTTAGGCGCGCGGGCGATTCTCGGCGACGCACGAAACGTCACGATGCAAAGTGTCCTGAATCTAAAAATCAAGAATCGTGAATCTTTCCGTCCATTCGCGCCAGCGATTCTGGAGGAGCATGTTTCAGCGTGGTTTGAGACTGATCGGCCCAGCCCTTACATGCTCTTCGTTGTCGACGTTGCGCAAATCCGGCGCAGGGCACTTTCTGAGCAGGAGCAGGGGAATTCCAGAGAGGATTACTACGTTGATCCTGCCGCTTGGATACTCCTTCACAATGGAGTGACTGGCTCCCTGAGGGAAGCGCCCCCGCTCGCGCCTGCGTCGAGGCTACCCCCGCCTCATCGCAGTTTGAACTGCAGGTGTTTGCCGTTGGTCAGCGGCCAAGCGCCGAGTAAAGTGCGCAAGGGGCCGTTGCAAACGCAACAACGGTTAGCGTCATTGATAAGAGGGATTGCTTGATGCGATTCGGGCTATTAATTTTACTGGCCCAGGGAGTAGGCTTAAGTCGAGCGACGGCGCTTCTGATGATCGCGGCCCACTTTGGTTGACTAGCCTGACCGCCTACACACGCACCTGTTCGTTGTCCCCGCGCGAACTGCTTTCGCACGTGGACCGCAAGGTCCGCCCATCCAGAATGACCGAACCGAGCTGGCCTTGCCGCTCCTGTGCTATCCGTAGGCCGGTAGGGGTTTCGGACTCTATTTCGATGAACTGGACGTTTTCGTCTTGCGAGCGCGGCCGGTTCTTATGGCCGCTCCGAGTCCTGCCACTCACGCGATAAATGTAGGCGCTGCTCTCGGCCCGGCGGAACTGAGCAACAGTCTCATATGTGTCGGTCAGGATCGGTTCGCGCCTGATGTCACGCATAGAATTCGCCGAACAGCATCGACCAATACGCATTACTACGTTAGTTAGCGTAAGGAATTTGCAATCATCCTGAAACAGAAGCGCGAGCCGAGGCATCTAGACTTAAGTTAGTTTCACTGGTGAAAGCACGTGGTCAGCATGATTTTCGATGGTTAAGAATATATATTTTGCAATCCCAATTACATGAGAATGAGAAATCCATGGAAAAAGCGGACGATGACGTTACTTGAAATTACCTCGCGTCATGGAGACGGTGTGGCGGACACATCAAAATGTCCTGCCAGCGACCGGTACGTTGCCGGGCAAGAAAAGGAGCTGGCGCAAGCGATCTTTTTGCACACCGGCTGGCGGAGCGCAGGAACATGGGTGTGGTCGCGCTTCCGGGCCCTGGAGCCGGTGAACGCCCTTTACGAACCACTGGGCAATTTGCTCGGCGAGCTAAGGGTCGCCGAGATACCCAACATTCGACCCACGTCAGATTCGGGTCATCCGCCACTTGGTAAGCCTTACTATGAAGAGTACCGTTCATTCATACAGGAGTGTGGGTACGGCGTGGTCGGATACCGGAAACGCTTTAGTATCGATCGTTTTGGAAACACACCGGACGACGAATTTCCAGCATTGCGGACCTATTTGAAAAATCTCCAGGACCAGTCGACTGGTCTGGGAAAATTGCCCGTCTTCAAGTTTTGTCGCTCCGCAGGACGTTTGCCGTGGCTCCGGAGCGCTTTTCCGCATGCGGTGCATGCCGTCGTATTGCGAAATCCCGCAGCGCAGTTCGCATCTGGGTGGCTGCTAAACCAGGAGTGGAGCAACCCGTTCTTTGTTGCAGCACCATTTCGAGTCCTTGGTCTCAACCAGGTCGAACCCGTTGTTAAACAGGTTGTCGAGACGTTCGGAGTGAGCCTGCCGCCGTTCGTTTATGCATCGGCCGAAGAGTACGCTGCGGTTTGCGAACAGTATGCGCGCACGGCCGAGAGTAGCAACGCGTACCGGGCCTTCCTGGCGTTGTGGAGCCTCTGCGCGTCGCGGATAGTCGACGGTTCGGATCTCCTGATCGACATGGATCGGCTTGGACAGTCGTCCGAATACGCCTCCGAACTGAGTGCGCAGTTTCGCGCGCGCGCTGACGTCACACCAGACTTTGGTGGGGCAAGAAATCAGTTCGACGAGATAAAGCGACTAGCCATACGAATATCGGGAATTGACGGGCGATTGATACGGCGCACGAACTCGTTGGCGGGAAAATTTGCGCTGTCGCAAATAGACGGTTTGCGGGACTCGCAGACAGGTATTGCGAAGGTTATCCGCGAGAAACTCGCGCTTGCCGACGAAGTCGCCGAGCAGTGGCGCTAGGCGCTCGCCAGACGACGGTTTGCTGCATCGCCGAACCCGCTCACGAGACTCGTTTTGGGGTAGGGGGATCATCGACACATTTTTGTAATCGTATCGGCCAAGTCAACGGTCTAAGCTCATGGGTAAACACACTAGACTTGGGAGAAAACTTGCCGAGATAATAGTTAGATTTACTCTCTAGGCAACATCATGACGCTCTCTGGACCTTAATGTAGGTCTCATCGACGCGCCGGCTCTTGCCGACGGGGCGTTTGTGGCGGCGAAACGCTTTCTCCAGCAACGGCAGCAGCTTGAGGGCCCAACGATGCACGGTTGAGTGATCCACCGAGATGCCTCGTCCCGCCATCATTTCTTCCAGGTTTCGCAGGCTTAGCGCATAAGACACGTACCAACGCACGCACGTCAGGATTCCATCAAGCGGGTAATGCAGGCGTTTGAGCACGCGAGCCACGGCTGGATTCAGCGTCTTCATCAGGCTTTCAGTCGTTCATCTTGTTCCACGCATCATAGCCGACCGCCTTATTGCAATCGAACTGGTTGAAGGCTGTGTAGTTGGTTCAACCGCTTTCGCAGACCGCTCGTTCGATACGAAAAACTCGAACGTAGTTTCACCGCCCTAAACCATCTTGCCGCTGCCATCATCGCCTTTCGCAAGGTGCCGTTGAACGTCAACATAAGTTACGGATAAGTTCTTGGATAACGCTCATCGGCTGCGTCAAAGTCGCCAAGAGTCACCGATTCGACGCAAACTGACCACTGTACCTTCGATCGCAGCCTGCGCATCTTCGCGTGCGAGCGTCAATAGTTGCTGTAAGAGCCGGATGATGCGATTGAGCCGCATGTCGATACGTTCAAGCGTTTGACCATCGTCCTTCAACGTATTGCTTCTCGTAGCTGCCTGCAACTGTAGTTTCAGCGCTGCAAGCGGCGAGTGAAGCTCGTGGGCCGCATCGGCGCATGTCCGGCACCGCTCAAGGCTGACCTTGATCGCTACGCCGCGTTGCATGTGCAGACCTACGGTGAGACAGTCGACGCGGTGACACTCATTCCACTCATGCTGAAGGTTTTCATGGCTAAAGGCCCGTGTCGATCACAGCCAAATCCTTTAACCACGCGGGTTTGGGTGGTCTGTTGATGATCGAGTGGGGATTCGAGGCCAGTTCGCAAGGACCGGATCGGAAGCGCCTGCGTGTCATTTTCTGACCTGTCCAGACGATTGATTTTGCTGTATGGGTAGGATGATGGGTACGTCGTGGTTCGGGTGTGCGGGAGTCAAACCTGGTGTGGCTTTGCCGGCGACTGTTGGAGCCTGCTGCCTTCCGCCAGTCAAGGCTTCCCGGGCATTCCGGTATCTTCGGTAGACGTCCTATAGATCGCAGATTTTAAAGCGCCTTGTGGGTAGGATTGGAGGGCAACATGGCAGGACGACAATTGCACCGGCTCAGCGCGCTGCGGGTCGCCAGAGTCGCCTTGGAGCACTCCTACTCCCGAACACGGCGGACCGAAAGGAATACGGCCAGTAGCCAGAATGGTAGGACCGTGAACAGGCCCACGAGAGTTGTTACCGCCCGAATGTCATGGAGCTGCCACACAGTGCCAGCGGGATCGGTCACCGACCCCGCCTGCGTGTCTAACAGCAAGCTTAAAACGGGCGCGACAATCATCGAACTGTAGGCAAGCAACGGCTTGATCCAGTAACCGGGTATCTCCGAGTGCGGTGAGTCAAGGCGCCGCGCGTATAGCGCAAACACCTGGTAGAACACATAAACAGTCAGATACCAGCCGAGAAAATTGACGAACGGCACGCCGAAATAGTCGCCGCCGTGATGCCAGACCCAGTTGCCGGTGATCGTCGACATCATCGGATCGATGGTCAGATCCCAGCTCACCATGATGAAGCTCGCGATAACAGGCGTCGCAACAGACAGCACGCCACGCAGCTTGCCGGACACGTCGCCCAGAATGGCGCGCGCAAGCGTCCACGACAGGTACCCGACGCCAAAGTATGCCGGGCCGATCAGCAGCGGAACGAGAAATAGTTTCGGGCCCATCGCATCGGTGTAGTGATACGCCCCGAACGGAAAGCCCGTGACGATGCTCAGATTCTCGAACGCGTTACTGATGCCGAGGCAGGCGACGATAAAAAACAGAATGCCGCGCCATCCATAAGTGGACGCGCCGTGCAGCAGGCCAAACAGCAGCAGCGACAGTGCAAGCATCGCCCCGCCGACCGCCTGGGGCAGATGCAACAGCACGGCCGTGAAGTGAGACACCACGCTGGCGATCGCCAGAACCCAGAGCGCGGGCGAGATCCACGACGCCCCGGCTACACGGTGCGTGGTTTGCGAGGTACTCATGCGAATTGCCCCGAATAGCCGAAGTCCTTGCGGTAACGGGGAATGAACAGGTCGCGCCCCTTGATCAATGCCGTGGGACATTTACCGACAAGCACACCGTTGCGCGTGACCGGCAGCACACTCGCACCGTCGCGCGGGCCGAGCGGCACGAGAATGCCCCTGGATGACCACGGAAGATAGGTAGGCTGCGACTCCACTGACTGCCCGTCAAGCATGGCCGCCACGACCTTGACGAGCCATGGCACCTGGCGGGTGATGGCGACGATCGTCATTGGGTCGCCGGTGGCCGCGGCGTCGCCGAACGCGAACACCCGTTGTGCACGCGCCGGCCGCAACCACGCATCGACCTTGACTCTGCCTTGCGGATTGAAGCGGGCATTCGGCATCTGCTGGAACACAGCGGTGACAGGTCGCGCGCCGAGCGCGGGAAAGATCAGTTGTTCCCCGGACGTGTCAGGCATGCAATCCAGCGCGCCGAGATACGGGTATTCCGTCGAATCAAGCCGCGCGACCCGCGTGCCGAGATGAAGCGCGACACCCTTGGCGCGCAGTTGCGCTTCAAGCGAACGGGCCAGCTTCTCCGGGTAACCGGGCATCAGCGTGGGCGCGCCGGATATCAGCGTGACGCGCTTGCGCGGGTGTGCCGCCGCGATCTCGCCGGCCAGTTCCACGCCCACCGCACCGCCGCCGACGATCGCGACGCGATCCGTTTCGAGCAGACCCGCATGGGCGTCCTTCACGCTGTCCGTGAATGCCTGCGCAAAATGCCAGGCGGGTTTGAACGGGCGCGCATAGCTCGAACCGGTCGCGACAATCACCGCATCGCCCTCGATCGTCTCGCCGTTCGCCAGTGTGACGCCACCGTCAGACACGCGGGTCACGAGACCTTGCCTGACCCGGCCGCGCCGCAACAGGCGATCGTAGGGAATCACGATCTGCGGCAGCAGCGACGGATCGACCACGCTGCGTATCGCCGCAACGTTATGGACGAAATGGTCGCGCGCCTCGACGACACACACCTCTGCGACCTTGTCCAGCGCTCTTGCGAGATTTGCGCCGGCATAGCCGCCTCCGACGATGATTACCCGTTTCATCATGTCCTCATTTGTTGACTTTCCGATCGGAAAGTTATTGCGATGATATACTTTCCAGTCGGAAAGTCAACAATCCCGTTTTACGGGCACTGAAGGGCGTCAGCATGAACACTTCCAAATCGGGAAACCCATCCGATGGCCGCTCCCGCATCCTGGCCTCGGCGCTGCAAGTTTTTGCCACGTCGGGCTTCGAGGGATCGAGTCTGCGTCAGATTGCCAAGCATGCTGGCGAAATGCATCAGTTGGTCGTCTACCACTTCAAGACTAAAGACGCGCTGTGGCGCGAGGTCGTCAGGTCGATTTTTGGCGACAGCACGCGGGAATTAAGCGCGTCGCACTGGGTGGAGAAAGCGGCTACAGAGGGACCGGGTATGGTGCTGCGTGACATGTTCCACGCATTCGCGACCTTCACTGCGAGGCATCCCGAATTCCATCGATTGGTCGCGTTTGAAGGTCAGATAGAAAGCGACCGATTCGATTGGTTGATCGAGAATTACATCCGTCCGTCCTACGAGATTTCCACGCAGGCCATTCGCGCCGGACAACTGGCGGGCGTAGTACGCGCCGGCAATCCGGGGCAGCTTCACTACGCGATAATTGGCATCATCAACACCAGCATTGTGTTTGCGAACGAGTACAGCCGGATGACTGGCCTGGATCCACGCGCGCCCGAGGAAATCGAGAAGGTCGTTAGTCTTGCGTGCGACCTCTTAGGGCTGCCCACTTCGGCAAGACAGTAGAGGGGCACGGCAGAACGCGTGCCGGCGTCGAGCCGTTAAGGCAAGACGCCCAACATCGTCCGTGTGAAGGTCCGTTGATCGGGATGAACCGAGGCTCGAACGCCTCGTGAGACCGCGGTGCTCGATGGATTCGTCAGTTACATCTTGATGACGTCCATCACCGTTTTCTTTTTGTCCTTAAACTGATAGATCGTGATGGCTGCATCCTTGAGGTCACCGTGCGGATCGAACGCAATGTGACCGATGACGCCGTCATACTGTGTTGAAGGCATCGCGGCAAGGATCTTCGTTCGCTCGGTCGAATTCGCCCGCTTCATTGCGGAGTAGATGACGTAGACCGCGTCGTAGGTAAATGGCGCGTAGGCGTCGATCGGGGTCCTGAAACGGGCGACGTAGCGCTTGTCGAAGTCCTGTCCCTTCGGCATTCTCGACAATGCCAAACCTGCCTCCGAGCATGTAACGTTGCCTATCGCGTCGCCAGCCAGATCGATCATCTTGTCCGTGCATGCACCATCGCCTCCCAGCACTTTCGCCGTGATCCCGAGGTTCGCCGCCTGCTTCGCTAGCGGTCCAGCTGTTGCATCCGAGCCGCCGTACATGATCACGTCGGGGTGCAGGCCCTTGATCTTCGTGAGGATTGCGCGAAAGTCTATCGCCTTGTCGTTGGTTGCTTCACGCGTGACGATATTGGCGCCTTTCGCCTTCGCGGCTTTTTCGAATTCATCGGCAAGTCCCTGGCCGTAGGCCGTTGAATCGTCAACAATGGCAATCGTCCTGGCGTGCAGCGAGTCCAGCGCATAGTTGGCAAGCGCCGGTCCCTGAAGCGCATCAGTTGCGACTACGCGGAACGTTGTCTTGTAACCCTGCAGCGTGTACGTGGGGTTCGTCGAGCCCTGCGAAATCTGTACGATGTCTGCGCCGCTGTAAATCTTCGAGGCAGGAATCGACACGCCCGAATTGATGTCGCCCACAACCGCCACCACGCCGTCGTCGACAAGCTTCTGTGCGACCTGCGTGCCGGTACGCGGATCGGCAGCATCGTCCTGCGAGTCAAGCTGGAACATCACGGGCCTTCCGTCAATCACGGGATGCTGGCTGTTAATCTCATCGATCGCCAGCCGTGCCGCGTTTTCGCTGTCCTTTCCCATGTGGGCAAGCTGTCCGGTAAGCGGGGCGGCATGTCCGATCAGGACGACGGAAGGGGCGGCGAAACTGCGGCCGCCGAACGCCAGAAGGGCCGCACCGACCAGGATCGTGAGGGGACGACGCGACAGGCGAAGCGTGCTGGAATAGTGAGTCACGAGTAGATCCTTGATTCGAGAGTGGACGAAGAGCCGTATGTTTTGGCATCCGGGGACCCGTGGCGTGTAACGACAGCGGACGCCGGGCATGAGGCGCAGTATTCAAACGCCAATTTGCGCCGTCCAACGACTAATTTTATTGGCGAGCAATAAACAAATCTGATGCTTTGTTCGATGCTGAAGCGTCGCTCAACAGCACCTCGACGCTGCGTCCAATTGACAGGATCGCGGCGTCGGCAAGCGCTGTCCCGCAGATCGACAGTCCTACCGGCGGCTCGCCCGGACGATGACATGGCACGGATAGGGCGCAGCCGTCCATGAAGTTTATGATGCTCGGGTTGCGCAGCACTTTCGAGTTCACGGCAAAGAAGTAACCGTCGTCCTGCTCCAGAGCAGCGATTTCCGGTGGCGCGATGGCAACCGTTGGCATCAGCCAGGCGTCGAACTTCAGAAGACGCATCCGCGCTGCCCGAATGAACCCCTCGCGCGCAGCGAGCAACTCGATATAGTCGGCCGCGCTGCGCCCCTCTCCTACCTTCAGACGTTTCAGCACGCGCGGATCGTACGCGTTTGGCGCGCGATCGACACACTTGCGATGCCATGCCCATGCCTCGATGGCTGTGATTCCGGCAAGCGGATAGCGGTTTGCCATTTCATACAGTTCGGGGAATGCGAAGTGTTCGACCGATGCGCCGGCGCGGCGCAGCAGACCGACCGCGCGATCGAACGCGTAGCGAATCGCTTCGTCGATGTCGTCGCTGACGTAGTCAGTCGTGACGCCGAAACGCACGCCGGACAAAGGGCGTGCGGCCGTATCGAGTACCTGCCCCGACAGCACAGCATCAACCAGTGCGCAGCAGTCGACGCTTCGAGCGATCGGGCCGACCGAGTCGAATGAGGTGGACAAGGGCAATACTCCGTCCAGAGGGACGCGGCGGGCCGTGGGCTTGAAGCCGGTCAACCCGCAGAATGTTGCCGGAATACGTAGCGACCCGCCGGTGTCAGTACCCAGCGCACAGACGACGTGGCCGAGGGCTACCGAGGTTGCCGCACCTGAGCTCGATCCCCCTGCCACCCACTGTGTGTCGAGCGGGTTGGGTGGCGTTCCGTAATGCGGATTGAGCCCCAATCCCGAGAACGCAAACTCGCTCATGTTGGTGCGGCCTACAAAGACTGCACCTGCGTCGCGTAATCGTGCGACTGCGAGCGCGTCGCGGACGGCCGGCGCGGCGTCGGAGAAGACCCGGGAACCGGCGGTCGTACGTTGCCCCTTGATATTGAACAGATCTTTGACCGATACGGGCAAACCGGCCAATGACGACGGCACATAGCCGCGCTGGCGCAACGAATCGCTGGTTGCCGCCGCCACGCGTGCGCCGGCAATGTCGAGACTTGTGTAGGTGGAATCGTTTCTGCCCGCGTCGCGGGCGATTGTGGCCGCGCTTTGCTCGAGCAATTCGCTTGCGGAAAGCCTCGAATCGGCAAGCGCTTCATGCAGTTGGCGAATAGGTTTCATCGGCGCTACCCAGTGTGGGCCAGCATATCGACCGAGTAGAGGTGACGCAAACCTGTACTGCCGTCGATTTCACATTCAAGTGTGTTCATCGCTACCTTTCACCGGGTTGACGGACGGGCGAACCAGCGTCACGTGCGGCACCCCTGCCGAGTGGAGTCCCGAGTTGAGTCTCGAATGTCAGTCTTGACGAGCAGGGACTCAATGTCTAACAAATAAATGTTGGTCCGAGCGGTTAATTTTTCTTGTCACGCACGGCACGGCACCGCGATAAACTGACCGAAAATATCCATATGTCGCCAACATGCTGGATTGCCCGCTGTTCGCCGTTTGCTATTCGACGCATCAACACGGTGTCCCATGAACATCCGTTTTCTTGAAACGTTTGTATGGCTGGCCAAGCTGCGCAATTTCCGGTTGACCGCCGAACGCCTGCACGCAACGCAAGCCGCGATCTCCAGCCGGATTTCGGCCCTCGAGCAGGAATTCGGCGTGCGGCTGTTCGAGCGGGGGCCGCGAGACGTGACGCTCACCCAGGAGGGAAGCAAGGCCCTGGTGTTCGCAGAGCAGATCCTGAAGCTGAACCAGGACATGTTCACAAGCGTCAGTGACCGTTCCAAGGTCGCGGGATTGCTGCGCCTTGGCGTGATCGAGTCGGTTGTGCACACCTGGCTGCCCGACCTGTTGAGACGGGTGCGGGAAGAGTACCCGAATCTGGCCATTGAACTGACCTCCGACACGACAGCCCATCTTTCGGCTCAACTCGTCAATGGCAATGTCGACATCGCACTGCTGACGACGAACGTCACCGGTGCCGATGCCGTGAATGTCCCTCTCGGTAGTCTGCCGATGCGGTGGGTAGCGAGCCCGTCCCTCAACCTGTCGGCCGAAGCGATGTCGGAAGGGGAACTGGCTGCTTTTCCTATCATCAGCTTCGCACGGCATTCGTCACCGCA
>Ga0302228_10002179_pt1 | contig 13510 bp, 9 predicted proteins | sample II_Palsa_N1_2_FD_193519 | JGI IMG/M metagenome (GOLD analysis project Ga0302228, IMG submission 193519) | Peat permafrost microbial communities from Stordalen Mire near Abisko, Sweden - II_Palsa_N1_2 | ecosystem: Environmental > Terrestrial > Soil > Palsa > Peat permafrost | place: Sweden...
AGATTGTCGAAGAAGCCGCTGATGTCATAGGCCAGAGCAACGCAGGGTCGATTGGCATCAATCCATTCGAATGCCTCGTGGGCAAAATGGATATTGCAGCGACCATCGCCGGTTCTAAACGCGGTCACGACGTGATCCAGTTTGAGCTTTCGTAGCCGTTGCTCATACAGCTTGGTCAGCTTCTCGGCGTAATACGCATAAAGCGCCGCGTCGCGATGAGAGGCATAGCTGATAGACCGACGTTTTTCCTTGACTACGAAGCTGTTGCCCTTGCGTCGCAGCTTCCGGATTACTCTGATGTTGGTAATCAGGGGAAAGAAGGACCACCGCGCGACCCGCTCAGGGTTCGATACTGCCGCAGCAATAGCGCTGCGCGTCGGCGGCTTATCGATGTGAAGGTAGGGCCGTGAACGGAGCGGATCATTCGCCATAGTTAGCTGAGGGAGTGGGTCGCGGCTACCCATACTACCCCCCTCAGCTTCCGGAATCCCAAGGGACCCTCGACGGGGCATAGCCACCGTCACCGCTGGTGCAATCACACTGATATTAAACTACTCACTGAGGACCGTTCGCGTGGACATCACTGCCCGACTCGCTTTGGCTCAGCTGCTCGGTACAATGTGGTTCGGTGGCGGGGAGTCCCCGGCGCCGATTGACATCGCAAAAAGCACCCACGCCGCCGTTACATGGCATGGTGCGAAGACAATATGGGCGTTTTCACGATCATCAAGGCCGTCGGATCAACTAAATTTGAGCTGAGGCTCATTGCCAACTAGCTGACCACCTGACTGAGGGTCGCCTGTTGGGCACAATCGACCCCAGCAACCGACCCAACTCGGAACGACCGCTCTTGGCCGATTTCGGGTCTAGGGCAGCGCGATTAGCCCGTGTTATCAGGGGTAGAGCAGGACCAACTAGGGTGTCGCCCTATTGGTTGCGCACGAGACCGTGAGTTGGCCGCTACTGGATGCACTGCCGCGCCAGTGGCTGAGGTTGCCGCGGTTGCACGATCACTGCGCCCACAGGTTCTCCTTCCTTGCGAAGGCAACTTCCCTCTCGTTGTCTGCAATGATTTGTGGCTCAAAATTCGCGCGCCGCTGAAAAAATGACGGAGCCCCTAGCCAGCCCCAGAGAGGTCACACCTGTACGGCCCTCTCATCCATTACCCACTGGACATGACTATCCGGCCGGCGCACCACGGCCAAGCGTGGCGATGTCCGCTTTCAACCCGTGGCCGACCTGGGGCAGGGTCATTGGGGCTCGTTAGAGCCTGGAAAGGGTGTCGCTTCAAACGGCCGCCTAAGGCTCGTGAACGGACAGCAATGCCGGCGCGCGCTCTTTCGCATAGCCTCGCAAAAAGCGCTTGACCACCGCTTCATCAAAATGCAGGCGCACGACGTGCGAGCTCGACACGTCAACGTCGGTTACCGGCAGCCCGATAGGCTTGCGACCCACCCCTATGGACGTCCGGGCCTGGATCGCGTTACGCGCAATGCGCTCGGTTTCCGTCGTTGACAATGGATCGAATCCGCTACGTTGGTTGTGGATCGCCTGAGCAAATAATTCCAGCCGGCTCCTCTCAAGGCTACGGGTGTAGAAGTTGCGCATATTTTGGGGCGCGAAATACTCACTCATCGCGCTCGAAAGCACGACGTTAAGTGAAGCCCCCAGGACAGTCGAGGTCAAGTTGTCGAGAGTGTCATCCGCCCGCACACGTACAAACGAAACAGCCGTTCCGACAAGCGTCGCTGCGCTGCTAGGGCCCATCACTTCGCACGCCCTTTGCACGAGTTGCGGTGAGCTCAGGCACCACGTACTGGTGAATGCAGGCCCCTCGTCCTCAGTGAACAGTAGGTCCACGTAGATCAGCTTGGCCTTGCCCTCGCGCTCGAGGCCCTCCAACACCCGACGGTATTGCGGTTTGAGTTTGTGACCATTTTCATCGACCAAGAGGACGAGATAAAAGTCGTCCAAGCCGTGAGCGTTGAATGACGAAACTATTTCGCTAACCGCTTGGCCGGAGACCACAGTATCCACAAACACAAAGCGCTTACCGGCGCGCCTCAGCGGCAGGCCGCGCCACCGCTCAAATCCGAACAGCGCATCCACGCAGTGCTGGTGATATCGCAGTTCGGCGGACGCCGAATCGTGCTCCAGAATCGCGCGGAGTACGCGAACCCAGTAATCTCGAATTTGTTCGGACCCATCGGTGACGCCTTCTGGGGCATCGGCCGTGAAAGGCAGGGTGATCGTCCGGTAGCCGAATGGCGTGTTCACGCTGTGGTGCCAAGCCGTCGCACCACGCTGCTCAACAAAGCCCGACCGATGTACGTTCCATGTGAGATCTTGAAAAGGCGTGGTTCCTCGGCTCGGAAACACTGCCGCTTCATAGCCTTGGTCTTCAAGCGCGACAAGTGTTTCGTAAAGCCCGACCGCGCCGGCCACGTACGACCTAACGTGCTGGAGAGAAATGCGTCGGTTCCACGAGCTGCGCTCGATATCGTCCAGCTCAATCGTCATATGACAGGCGCGTTGTCATCTCTTGTTTGGGACGAGCATTTGCCCGCGCCTTCGTTTATCGCTTCGCCCGTTGTCGGAAGCTGATCCAGCGTCACTTCGCGGCGCAGCTTAATCTAGTTGATCAGGGAGCAGGATCAGCTTCTTGCCGTGAGCGGGCATCAGGATAGAGCAATTATAGAATGTTATCAGGGGTAGGCGATATGCCACGGCCGGCCGGCGACTCCAGCGCCGGGCAGCACAGGGCAGGCTCGGCGTTCGCGCCAGGAGCCGCGCCGCTAGCGGTACAAATCCACTACCATCGCGCCAGTGACAACGTGCCAGTCCACTACCGAGCCGGCGTGGGCGGCGCCATTGGCCGCGCCGCGTGGCCACGGCCATGTCGCACGCCATGCGACGGGTCTTTCATACGTTCTGCGAAGACGACATCAGGAGAAGGGACGAGATGGAGATCAAAGAAGCGATCGTTCAAGGCATCGCGAAAGAAGCCAACAGCGCCGAGGTCACGGCCAAACCGCGTCAGCACACCTCGCCGATCGATGCGCAGATGACCAAGCTGGCCGCCGACCTGCTGGAGGTTTACGGCAAGGGCACGAGCAACTACGGCACGTTGAGCACCGATCTGGAGACCTATGCGTTTCCACGCCATTTGCAACGCTACATGGAGGGCCAGCAGGATTTCATCGCGTTCTCGCAAGCCACGGCCAATCTCGTGGTCGCCGAACTGAAGGGCTCGCTGTTAGCCACGGGCGGCTTTTATGTCTTTCTGCGGTACATGAACCAAGGTACGGATTGGTTGCTAGTCGTCGGCCTGAAAACTAAAGAAATGACCAGTATCGATGAAGACAGTTTGGATCTGCGGGCGGCGCTCACGCTGGATATCCAGCACCTGCATGAAGCCGCGCGCATCGATCTGGATAAGTGGAACCAGGGTGTGCAGCCGTACCTGTCGTTCATCAAGCGGAGCGGCCGCCAGGACGATGTGACCAAGTACTTCCGCAAGGCGCTGGGTTGCACTGACTACACCGATGCCAAGTTCAATACGGAGACCGCGACCAAGGCCATCGATGCCTATTGCGAGCAGAATGCGCTGCCCGCGGAGGAGAAGCGCGAGGTCCGCGCTAAGGTGTATGCCTACTTCGAGGAAATGCGTGAAGCCAACGAGCCGGTGACGCTCACGGCGATGTCGGCTCTGATCAATTTCAAGGAACCGATGAAGTTCACCGATTTCGTCAGAGCCAATAACGAAACGTTCCCGGTGAGCGAAACGTTCGCGCCGCACAAACGCTCTTACGTCCGCTATCACCGCATTTCGGGAACCATGGGCAATATCAAGGTCAGCTTCGACGTCGACGATGTGCTGCACGAACGCGTGGATCTGGATGCCGAGGCCAATATCTTGGTCATTCGAAACGTGTCGGCCCGGCTGCGCGAGGAGATTCTGAAGGCGAAGGGTTATGGCGCCGCCGAGTGACGCGCTGAGCTTGGCGATTCGCCTGACGCGTGAGTTCGGCTTGCCGCCGTCGGCATCGCAGGGCTTGGTCATCACGGCGATTCATGACCCCGATCGCTTCAAGGCGATCGAGGCCGAACTTGATGCTGCACTGATGCTGGAGGCCTCCCACGCAGCCTCCGGCAAGATCGAATGGAAGCTGCCCAAAGGTTATTTTCTGACCTTCGCCGACCTCTTAAGCGTGCCGAGTCATCGGCGAACCGTGCCGGAGCGGTTCTTTGTCGCCGAGGCCGATGTGCTCTATCAAGAGGAGGCTTCCGCGGCCTTCCTTGCAGCCCAACCGCCGGGATCGACCGGGGCGATCCTTCGGGAATATCTCGAGGCCGCCGCTTTGCTGTCCGCACTCGTCACCTGCGCGGACCATGTGCCCGCGACCGGCAGCCAGATTAGCTTGGTCTTCCTGCACAAGCGCAAGATGGTCATCTCCGACGAGTACTCTCCGGAAGACCTTAGCGAATTGAGCGGCGTCCAGACGTTCATCGATGAATATCTCGCCGACCAAGAAGGGAAGAAACACTGCGACCAGAAGCAGACCATCCTGCGCGTCACGTTGGAGGAACTGTTCGAGACGGAGACGCCCGTGCGCTTTGGCGCGCTCCTCCGGCGCTACTCCGAACTGAAGAACAGCGTGCGCTCCGGCTACATGCTTTATGTGTCGGAATTCTCCTTTGTTAAGATCAAAGAGGATGTCGAGAAGGACAAGGTCGAGTTCATTGCCAAATTGAATAAGGTCTTTGCCGACATCCAAAGTCAGCTGCTGGCGATTCCTGCGGCGCTGATTCTCATCGGCAGCCAGATGGAGCCGCAAGGCCATTGGGGCATCAAGAACATCTTGATCGTGCTCGGCGCATTTGTCTTTGCCGTGCTGATGGACCTGCTGATTCGCAATCAGCGCCATACGCTTGACGCGCTCGCCGAAGAGATCGCCCGCGAATGGGGCCTCATTGAAGGCCGTCACGCCGCGGTGGCCAACGAATTCGCCGGTTCGTACAAGACGCTTCGCGCCCGCGAGCGACATCAAGGTATGTTGCTGGGAACCGTCAGTGCGCTGGTCGCCGGCTCGTTGTGCATCTCAGTCGTGCAGCTCCTTCGCTACTCGGTACCGAAGGAACTGATGATAGCCGCCCTCCAGGTGGGAGCCTTGGCGGCGCTCGCCGGCGGGATCGCCATGTCGGTTATCCTGTTGCGTCATCGGGCAAGCCGGCGGTCGGTTGGAAAGACGGGTTACGGGGACAAAGGGCACCGGGGAGGTGCGCGGGAATCCTCCGCGAGACGCGAGTGACCGTGAGTCCAGCAGTTGTCGCCCGTCAGGCGTAGGCAGGGGCTACCTGCCTGCAGGGCGGATCCGTCAGCATTGATGAGCGCTGAAATCCGGCTCTATACATGGGGGCGACACGGCACAACTCTTGAACGCGGGGCGGACGATTAGCTAACACTTTGGAGCGAAAAGGAAAAGATTAATATAGCGTACAATCCTTGTCCTTAGGACAAGGATTGTACGCTATAAGAATTAACTTTTCAAGGCTCCTCCTCCTCGCTCTGAAGGCGCCGTCGGCACGGGTTCTACAGCGACACAAAGTAAGTTACATCCGGTATACTCCACGTCCTTAGGACGTGGAGTATACCGGATGCATCAATTCATCCTGACCGGGAACGAGCATGCCTAAACCGGCAGTACCTACGCGCATTCCGCTCCCGCAAGCCGTTGAGATTCTGCTCCGGCGGGAGATTCGCGCACCGGTGATTACCGATTACGAGTTGGCCCGTCTGGTCTTCGAAGCCGTCACTCGCGGCGAAGTAGACGGGCGAACGCTGCGACTGACGCGGCGTGACCCCTCGCGCGTCGACCTGAACTCCGTACGCCGGGCCCTGATCGATCGCGGGGTTCTGGCGCAAGATAGAAGCCTTCCCGCAACCGTGTTCCGTCTGGTCAGTGACGTTCGCCAGGATCCGGAGGTGATCTTGTGCGCGCTGGATCCTTTTCGCTATGTCTCCCACCTGAGCGCCATGGCCTACCATGGCTTGAGCAACCGAATCCCTAAGATCCTGTTCTTCACGACCCCGGTGTCGTCCCTGTGGAGTTCGCTTGCCCAAGAGCGCATGCACCGTGATCTGGGCGAGGGGTGGACGAGTTACCAAGCCTCGGGCCTTCCCTTGCTGCACCGACACCGGGTGGAACGCATGCAAGGGCAGGCCATTCATCTGACGCAGACCAGAGCCTATGGTGGCGGCTTCCGCCTCGCCATGGATGGGCTCTTGCGGGTCTCGACTCTGGGACGGACCTACCTGGACATGCTTCGCCGCCCAGACCTATGTGGCGGCATGAGTCACGTGGTGGAGATTTTCGAGGAACGAGGGGCCGAACATCTTCCGATCATCGTCAGTGAGCTCGACAAGCACGGCGAGCCCATCGACCGTGTAAGGGCCGGGTACTTGTTAGAGGAACGATGTGGGTTGTCCGATCCACGCATCGTGGCCTGGCGCGCGCATGCCCAACGGGGTGGGTCGCGGGTGTTGGACCCGGACGCTGACTACGCGCCGACCTTCTCCGAACGATGGATGCTTTCTATCAATGTCTGACTGGGATATCGCTCACTGGGTAGCGGCGGCAGCGAGTGCCCCGGACCGGGATTTCCGCTGCGCAGTGCACACGATCGTGGCCGCGATGGCCAGTGATAAGGATCTGGCCCAGGCCAGCTTCATGAAAGGTGGCATTCTCCTCGCACTGCGTTATCACAGTCCGCGCTACACCACCGACATCGACTTTTCGACGCCCCAGGGCTATTCCAAGGAAGCCGAGAGAAAACTCCTGGACCGCCTGGCGCGAGGCCTTGCGCTCATGAGCGACCAGTTGGGCTACGACCTAGAATGCCGGATTACCTCATCCCGCGCCGATCCCCCGATCAAGCCGCATTTCACCCACTTCTGGATCAACCTCAAGGTCACCATCGGCTATGCCCGAAGGGGCACTCCCGCGCACAAGCGATTGCTCGGCCAAGGCAGCATCAATACCCATATCCAGATGGATTACAGCTTCGACGAGCGGGTCCCCACCGAGGATCTTTATCAGGTTGATAGCCAAGGCCAACTGCAGGTGTATGCCTTATCCACGTTGATCGCCGAGAAGTACCGCGCCCTCCTGCAGCAAGTCATGCGCCGGCGCGCCCGGCGCCAAGACGTGTTCGACCTCCACTTTCTGCTGACCTCGTTGGACGTAACCGCGGGCGGCTTTCGCAAAGAGGTGCTGGACGTGCTGCGGATCAAGGCCGATGACAGGGGTGTTGCCTGCGATCGGGAGTCCTTCCGGAACCCGGAGCTGATCTCCCGGGCACGCCGGGACTATCCGACCCTCCGTGACGAACTGGACGAGGCGGCGTTGCCGGAGTTCGATGTGGCCTTCAACTGTGTCCAGGGTTACTACGAGGCTCTGCCCTGGTGACGCAACCGTCGGGCCTGATCCCCACTGGAGGATGCCCGAGCAGTTGGCCTTGGCTACCGAGGCCGATGATGGATGTGAACGCCAACGAGAATATGACCAGCGTGCGATCATTCCGCACGCGATGGCGACAGACATCTTTGATTTTACTGATGTGCAATTTTTTTGAATCGAAGAAGGGGCATATTTCATGTGGGAAACCTCTGGGTTTTTGAACGAGAGCGACGTCGAGCAAAAATTTATCTACCCATTGCTGACGGTCGGTCAGCCGACGGGCCTAGGATTTCCACACGCGGTCATTCAGACCAAAGTAAATATTCGACGCCTCGCGATTGGCAAGGGTGCGGAGCAAAAGCTCTACTTCCCGGATTACGTTGCTGTAACTCTGGGCTATCCATTGCTAGTAGTGGAAGCGAAGCATCCGAATGAGTCTTTAGACGAGGGATATCGCGAAGCGCGCCTGTACGCGCAAGAGCTAAATGCTTTGTACCCTCACGGCGTAACCCCAACGAAGTATGTATTGGCTTCGAACGGCGTCGAGCTATGGTACGGCTTCGCCGATCAAGCTGAACCCATCGAGAAAGTGGTGTGCAGCAAACTCGGTGTCTACTCAAGTAGCTTCAGTACCATGCTTGACTTGATCGGTTGGGACCAGCTATCTGCGTACGCAGATCATGTGGCGCTAGCTCAGCGGCCCTCCGGCCTATTCAAGCCTAGACGGCTTCTAGGCGGCCTGGCATTTCAGAACGAAGAGATAGATGCCAACTCGTTCGGAACAACTGTGACGTCAGCGATCGCTAACGTCTTCAATCCAGAACACCCCGAGGACCGTCGACGTATTGTCCGCGATGCCTACGTGCCATCTCGTAGGCGCGAGCGCTACGTTGACCCAATCGACAAGATCATCAGGGCCGCTCGGCCACCGAGCGAAACCAACGCGACGTTACTCGAAGACACCTCTCGCCCAAACGAGTTGATAAGCAAGCTGAAAGCACCGGGCAACCTTGAGCATAAGGTCTTGCTGCTTATCGGGAGCGTGGGGGCTGGAAAGTCAACGTTCATCGATTACCTTCAAGAGATTGCGCTGCCCAAGGAGCTAATGAGCTCCACTGTCTGGTGCCGGTTGAATATGAACCTGGCACCAGTATCCGCCGGGGAAATCTATTCTTGGTTGAGAAATGAAATTATTTCTTCGTGCCGCAACTCACTGCCCGATCTTGATTTTGATTCAATTGAAGTCATCCAAAAGCTGTACGGCACTGAAATTGCTAAATTTGCAAAGGGTGTCGGCAAACTCTATGAGGCCCAACCTGATATTTACAACGTCAAGCTCGCGGAACACATAGAGTCCATTCAACGCGATCAGCACGTCGTGGCCAACGCTCATGTCCGTTATACATGTGGCGAGCGCCACAGGCTGTGCGTCCTAGTGCTCGACAACTGTGACAAAAAAACCAGAGACGAGCAGCTCCTCATGTTTGAGGCGGCGCAATGGCTGCAAAAAGAGTTTCGATGCTTGGTGATATTGCCACTTCGAGATGAGACTTATGACAACCATAAGGATCAGCCACCGCTTGATACAGCCTTAAAAGATATGGTCTTCCGTATCGAACCCCCAATGTTCCAGCAGGTTCTCATGCGGCGTATCCAGGTGGCGCTGCAAGACCTGGGGGCGGGTAGCAACGACAAACTTCACTTCAGGCTACCCAACGGGTTTGAGGTTGAATACCCAAAATCAGATCAAGCGTACTACCTTACCTCGATAGTTAAGTCGCTTTTCGAGCATGATCTCTTCGCACGCCGGCTGATTGTTGGCTTGGCAGGTCGAAATATGCGCAAGGCCCTGGAGATTTTCTTAGAGTTCTGTAGCAGTGGCTATATTGGCTCTGATCAGATATTCAAGATCCGGCAATCCAAGGGTAACTATGCGTTACCTTTTCATCAGGTGGCGACCGTCATACTTCGTTCAAATCGTAGATTTTATGACAGCGATCACTCGCACATAAAAAATGTATTCTCAGCCGGCATCGATGATGTCAGGCCTGCATTTTTTAGCCGCTATATGATAATGAGGTGGCTAAGAAATAATTTTCGATCCGAGGGCACGGACGGCCTGCGCGGGTATTTTCCAAAGCGCGTGGTAAAGCAGGCACTTATCCCGTATGGCCTGAGCCCGGAAGTAATCGACCGCGAGTTCAACTACCTTTTGGCCGGCCATTGCGTCATTGCAGAGCACTTGAGAACCGATCATGTGATTGATGACGACTTGGTGCGGCTTGGGCCTGCAGGCTTTGTACATCTGGAGCTTGTTAGCAATGTCAACTATTTGGCCGCCGTTTCAGAAGATACCTATTTCGACGATCGGCTTCAGGCAGAGCGCATAGCATCACGCATTCGTCCCATTGAGTCCCATTTGCACGTTAGGACCGCCCTCGAAAACGCTCGAGAGGTAGTCACATATCTGGATGGGGTTCGCAGTCGGCTTGTGCCACCCGAAGGCTCCTTCATGAAAGACGATTTACTCGCGATCGTTGCAGATTTTAGTGATGCGCATGAGGCCCTGGAGCGAATTTCCAAGTCGCATGCCAACGACCCTTGGTTTGATGCAGATAGGCGGATGCCGCGAGGCTCAACAAAAGTCGGTGTAGTGCAAAACAATAGCTCTGTGGGTTACTTCGTCGAGTTCTCCGACGGACTCGTAGGACTGGTGCACAAGACGAGGACCAATGGCATATCGGCCTCTCCTGGAGATAGGGTGGAGGTCGAGATTCTCTGGGTCGATCTCGTCCAGCGAAGGATGGCGTTGAAGTTCATTGCAGTACTGGAAGAAGATGCTGGAGACCAGATCGAAGGTACACATGAGTCGGTCTTGCGGCAGGATTTGACTGGATGAGGTGGGCTCTGCAATCCGCCTAGCCAGCTGCCATGCGTCAACACCATCGGCCCCACGGGATGCTCGCGATTAACTTAAAGAGAATGCGCGGCGTCGTGCGTGATTCCACGGATGACGCGTCGGATCGGTGTGGCGTTCTTATTGACCTGCTTGATTGGTCCACCCGTAGAGTTGCTCGATCAGCGCCGCTTGCTGGACGGTCTGGACGCACAGCACTTGATTTTCGACGGGTGGGTAATACATCAAACGCCCCAGAACCCCATTGCCGAAGTCGAGGAAGGTAGGGCGGGTGGTACTCAGCCAAACTTCCCGGCGCCTCATCCAGAGAGCCAAGTGGTGCCCAGCGTGAGTGGCGGCGAAATCGAGACCCATGTCCGGACCGCTTAGCAGATGAACCATGGTGTCGCCCGGATCCCAGCTGGACTCTCGATAGAACATCAACCCGTCAGCCCGAAGAAGTGCTCTGCGATGTCTTTGCCGCCGAGTGCCTCGTTCCGTGGCATCTGATCCAACCGTTGGCCGGAGACTGTGATTTTTCAGCGAGCACGGTGATGGAGCTTTCGGACCTGTTCGAAGCCTCGAAGCTTTGCGTGGCGTCCATGTTCGCGTCTGCATCGGGGGCGCCAGTGGCCTATGTGGTGGCCGAGGGAGGGGTAATCAGGTATTGCGTCTCATCCCGTGCCTCACGGGAGGCGGGCATCTTTCTTCGCACGGGCGTGCAGCTGCCTGGTGGTTCTGCCGCGGCGCGAGCGATACGGAAAGAGAGCGCCATGGAGGTGCATATGGAGGCATCGGATTGGAGCCACAGCAATGCTGCCGACCGCATCAGTGTCCATGAGGAAGCGATTTATCAGCCTGCGTGGGGGCGCTATCGTTGCTCACATTCGAGGAAGACTTGCCTCCCTCCAGAACCAGCATCGCGCGACACGAAGACGACGATGAGCTGCTTCCTGAGTTGACCGGAGAGCTTTCGTGGAAAAAGGGCTGAGCCCCCTTCGGGCTCGTACTCGCGATCGAAGTACATAGCGAGAGCCTACCGATAAGGTTTGTTGGTATCGCCATCTTGATCGAGCAGGCGCGCTGCCGGATTATCGGCCGCACCGCCCGTTTGGAAGTAACCCATTACGCTGGATACCGCACGGTGTTCGGTCATCGCCATGATCGCCGGCAGCGACACGCCCTGACGGCTCGCTTCGGTGACAAATCCCGACCGCAGGCTATGCCCGCCAAAATCCCCCTCCAAACCCGCGAGCCTCGCCCGTCGCTGCACGATCTCACCCACCGCAGCCGGCGACAGCGCCGGACCCAATGTGTGTTTCCATAGCCGCCGAAACATCGCCCCTTCGGAAATCCCGCTGGCGGCCAGCCACGCCTCAAGCGCTTGAGCCGCCCGATCGAGAATGGGTTTGTCCGGCGTCGAGGACGCGGTGACACCGGCCTGCTGGGTCTTACTGTGTTCCAGGCGATAGATATAGCCCTGTGGGCCAATGCGGCGTAAATCTCGAATGTCTGCGGCGGCGATCTCGCTACGCCGGCGGCCGCCGCTCGCAAAGCCGAAGCAGAGCAGGGCACGGTCACGTGTCCCTTCGAGCGTGTCATCGCAGGTCGCGAGCATCGCCTCGAGCTCGCCCAACGTGATGGCCGTTTTCTTGTGCGGTCGCTCACCGCGCTTGACCGCCGCGCGCGCGGCGCGGCTCAGCACGGTACGGACGGCCGGCTGTTCGCACGGATTGGTCGCGTGCTTGAGTCGATGGGCCGTCGACAACACGGCAACCCGGTGGCGAACCGTGGCCAGCGTCCACGGACCGAGCTTGGCCTTGAGGCCGGCGGCCACCAGCGCCTGGTCAGCAGCCGGTGGCAGCTCCCAGGCCAGTTCGCCCTCGGCCGAGCGCCGCACCACGTGGTCGACCACAAACTGCAGCACGGTCGCTTCCGGCACCGGCAACGTCAGCTCGATGCCATAGCGCGCCGCGTGCCACCCAGCCCAATAGCGCAGAGCGCTGGCGTAGCTGCGCGTGGTGTTCGCCGCGGCCGCTTCGGCGAGCAGTTCCCGCACCGCGCTGGCGGCCTGCTGGGCCAGTTGTTCTGGCAACACCAGACTGGAAGCGGGTTGCGCAAGCACTGAAATAGTGGAATTATATTTCATACTATGTAATGTATACTACGAACACGACCGTCTAGCCACGATAATCATCACTTATCACCAGTGCGTCAAGGCAAGGGCAGGGCGCCGATCGAGGAGACATCTGTTATGCCCAAAGGCATCACGCAAGAGCAGGTCAACGCCACCGCCGACGCGCTCGTCGCCGCTGGGGACAAACCGACTGTGGAGAAGATTCGTCAGGCGCTGGGCACCGGTTCGCCGAACACCGTTACGCGAATGCTGGAGGCGTGGCGGGGTACTTTGGCGAAGCGCCTGCAGGAGATAATCAAGCTGCCCGGGGTACCCACTGAAGTGGGGCAGTCGTTTGTCGAGGTGTGGCGCCTTGCCATGGCCCACGCTGCGACCATCGCACAGGCCGCACTCGCGCAAGAGCAGAACGCCCTGCTTGCTGCTCAATCGTCACTCACACAAGAACGCAAGATCTGGGAAATCTCGATCGCCGAAGCCCAGATGCAGGCACAGAGCGCGGATCAGGCCCGCGAGGTCGCCGAAACCCGGCTGACGGACGTCCAACGTCTCGTGGAGCAACAGGCCGGCCAACTTGCTGAACTTGTGCGTCAACGCGATGGGTTTCAGCAACGGGCGGAGCAGCTGGCCGGGGACTTCGACACCCACAAAAGCGCCCTGACGGCCGAACGTGAAGCCCAAGCGGCGCATGTTCGGGCGGTGGAGGATCGGGCGCACGCAGAAATCGATCGGGCCCGAGAAGAAACCAAGACCCTCCAAACAACACTACAGCGACAGGGGCGGGAGGCATCAACTGTCGCCACGCGGCTTGAAACGGCCGTGGCATCGATCCGTACGACAGAGCAATTGGCCGCCGAACACGGGGCTCGCGCGAAAACCTTGGAGCAACAACTGGCCCGGATGGACGGTCTTCCCGCGGCACTGCTTGCGGCACAGCACGCTCTGCAGGTGGCTAGCCAACGAGAAGCAACGTTACGCACGAAATTGGATGGCCTGACGGCGAACACGAAGATCAAGCCG
>Ga0302228_10002205_pt1 | contig 13449 bp, 10 predicted proteins | sample II_Palsa_N1_2_FD_193519 | JGI IMG/M metagenome (GOLD analysis project Ga0302228, IMG submission 193519) | Peat permafrost microbial communities from Stordalen Mire near Abisko, Sweden - II_Palsa_N1_2 | ecosystem: Environmental > Terrestrial > Soil > Palsa > Peat permafrost | place: Sweden...
CGACCACGCTGCACACCACCGATATTCCCTGCCCGCTGTGGCGGCGCCTGCTGGCGCTGGTCTACGACGTGCTGATCGTGGTGGCGATCGTGATGGTGGTAGGCCTGCTGTGCCAGCTGGCGACCGGTGGCACGCTGATCCGCACCGGCACCGCAACCTCGGTGCCGGCCTGGTATCAGGTCTTGCAGGGCCTGGTGGTTGCGGCGTATTTCATCAGCGCGTGGCGGCGCGGCGGGCAGACTGTGGGCATGCGGCCATGGCGCATGCGCTTGACCACGACGGTAGGCGCGACGCCCTCGCTGCGGCGATCCGTGATTCGTCTGCTGGTCGCCGCAGCGCCGCTGCTCCTGCTGCTGCTTGAACCCACGCTGGGATTGCAACGCACGCTCTGGGCTTTGCTGGTCGCGTGGACGGTGTGGTTTGCGGTAGCGTTGTTCAACCCGCGGCGGCGGACGCTGCACGATCTGGCCACCGGCACCGAGATTCGCCTGCTCGGCTGAAGCCTCCCGCTCATTCCACGCAGGATTCCATTCGACCATGTCCAGTTCGCCCGCCCAGACCCGCAACGATGCCGAGCTGATTCGCGCCAACCGCGGCTTTTACGAAGCGCTGTGGGCCGATTCGCAGCTGATCGATCCCGATCGCTTCAACACCTGGCCCCTGCTCAGCGAGCTGGCCGCCGGTGCGCCGCATCGGCTGGAAGTGGCGCCGGGCCTGCGCCCGCGCATGCCGCTGGACGGCACCTGTTTCGTCGATCTGAGCCATGCCGCCCTGCATCGCCTGCACCAGCGCGGTGCCGACGCCGTGCACGGCATGATCGGCGCGCTGCCCTGCAATGATGCGCGATTCGAGCTGATCTGCGCGCTGGATATTCTCGAGCACGTCGACGACGACAATGCCGCGCTGGCCGAGCTGGCGCGCGTGGCCAAGCCCGGCGCCACCCTGCTGCTCTCCGTGCCGCTACACCCCGAGGCCTGGACCGCATTCGACGATTTCGTCGGCCACTGCCGCCGGTATGAGCCGGCGCAGATCGTCGCGCGCCTGGCCCGGCACGGTTTCACCATCGAGCACAGCGCCGTCTACGGCATGCAGCCCAAATCCTCGCGCCTTCTCGACGTCGGGCTGTGGTTTCTCACCCATCAGCGCAAGCGCGCCATGTGGTGGTACAACCGCGTTTTCATGCCGCTGGGCGTGCGTTTTCAAAAGCCGCTGGCATGGCGCGAAGGCATGGGCGACACGCAGGGCGTGGACGAACTGCTGCTGCGCTGCAGGTACCGCTGAGCGAAACAGCGCTCGCGTCCAAGTGACTGATTAGAAAAGTTTCTGAACGAAGGTCGCAGGGATTTGCGGCAATGCAACAGGTCGGAGCAAAGCGCGCTAAGATGGGAGAATTCCTTTCATCCCGCCGGTCTCTTCGATGCTTTATCAACTCCATGAATGGCAGCGTGCGTTTCTCGGTCCCTTGAGCTACTTCGCGCAGGCCAACGCGCGCATGCTCAACGACAACAACAGCCCGCTCGGCAAGCTCAGCGGCGCACAGCGCATCGCTGCCGGCTACGAGCTGATGCACCGGCTGGGCAAGGAATACGAGAAACCCGAATTCGGCATCGCCAGCGCGATGGCGCACGATCACGAGATTGCGGTGATCGAACGCGTGGCGCTGGACAAACCGTTCTGCCAGCTGAAACGCTTCAAGCGTTTCAGCGACGATCCGGCCACCATCGAAAAGATGAAGCACGATCCGATCGTGCTGGTGGTGGCGCCGCTCTCCGGCCATCACGCCACCCTGCTGCGCGACACCGTGCGCACTCTGCTGCACGACCACAAGGTGTACATCACCGACTGGGTCGACGCGCGCATGGTGCCTGTCGAACTGGGCACGTTCAATCTCGATGATTATGTCGCTTACATCGAGGAATTCATTCGCCACATCGGCGCGGACAACGTGCACGTCATCTCCGTGTGCCAACCGACGGTGCCCGTGCTTGCCGCCATTTCGCTGATGGCCTCGCGGGGCGAGAAAACCCCGCGCAGCATGACCATGATGGGGGGTCCGATCGATCCGCGCCTCAGCCCCACCAGCGTCAACAATCTGGCCACGACGCAGCCGCTGTCGTGGTTCGAAAGCAACGTCATCCATACCGTGCCGGCCAACTACCCGGGCCACGGCCGCGAGGTGTACCCGGGCTTTCTGCAGCACGCAGGATTCATCGCGATGAATCCGAATCGCCATTTGAATTCGCACTGGGATTTTTACCAGGACCTGCTGCGTGGTGACATGGAAGACGCCGAGTCGCACCGCAAGTTCTACGACGAATACAACGCCGTGCTCGACATGCCGGCCGAGTTCTACCTCGACACGATCGAAAAGGTCTTCCAGGAATTCCTGCTGCCGCGTGGCCTGTGGGACGTCGCCGGCGAACGCGTCACACCGTCGGCGATCAAGACGACGGCTTTACTGACGATCGAAGGCGAGCTGGACGATATCTCCGGCCTCGGTCAGACCGAAGCCGCGCATGAACTGTGCAGCGGCGTGCCGGCAAAGCGCCGGGCGCACAAGGTGATCGAAGGCGCCGGCCACTACGGCATTTTCAGCGGCCGCCGCTGGCGCGAGACGGTATATCCGCAGGTGCGGGATTTTATTCGGAAGTTTGACAAGATGGCGGTGGTGGGGAAGAAGGCGCCTGCGGCGGGCTGATTCGACTCATCCAGCCCTATCGCACTCGTCGTCTTAACGAGCGAAATCCAAAAGCTTAAAAGCTTTCACCCTCCGAAGGAGGACGAAAGCTCTAAACGAACGGCGTTGCGAAAAATCTACACACGAGCAAAAAACGAGCGGAACGCCTCCACTACTCTCTCCACCCCTTCATCATCCACATCCAGATGCGTCACCAACCGCAGCGTCGGCAGATAGCCGATACTGATGCGAACACCGGCCGCTTTCATATGGACGTCCAAATCGCGCAGGCGATCGGCGGGCACGTCGACATAGACCATGTTGGTGAACTGCCCCAGCAGGTTGACGCCGGCGATCTCGCGCAGGCAACCGGCCAGATAGGCGGCGCGGCGATGGTCGTCGGCCAGACGCGTCACGTGGTGATCCAGCGCGTAGATGCATGCCGCGGCGAGAAGGCCGGCCTGACGCCAGCCGCCGCCGGCGACTTTGCGCCAGCGCCGCGCCTTGTCGATCAGCGCCTGCGAGCCGACCAGCACTGAACCCACGGGCGCGCCCAGCCCCTTCGACAGGCATACCGACACGCTGTCGAAATACTCTGCGATGTCGCGCGCCGGGATGTTGCCGGCAACCGCGGCATTGAACAGGCGTGCGCCATCGAGATGCAGGCCGAGCCCGCGTTCGCGGGTCAGATCGTGCGCGGCTTTCAGATAGTCCTGCGGCAACACGCGGCCCCACCAGGTGTTTTCCAGCGCCAGCACCTTGGTCCGCGGGAAGTGCGGGTCGACCGGTTTGATCGCCGCAATGACCTTGTCCAGCGGCAGCGTACCGTCGGCATCCTGCGGAATCGGCTGCGGCTGGATGGAGCCGAGCACGGCAGCGCCACCGCCCTCCCAGCGGAAGGTGTGGGCGTCGGCACCGACCAGATATTCATCGCCGCGCTCGCAGTGCGCCATCAACGCCAGCAGATTCGACTGGGTGCCGGTCGGCACGAACAACCCGGCCTCGAAACCGAGGTCGGCAGCCAGCCGCTGCTGCAGCGCGTTGACGGTGGGATCTTCGCCGTAGACATCGTCACCGACATCGGCCAGCAGCATCGTTTCGCGCATGGCCTGGGTTGGCTGGGTGACCGTATCGCTGCGCAAATCGACAACTCGCATGGCGGACTCTCGCGGCTCTAGGAAGGAAGAATGACAAATAAGGTGGAATGCAGCCGACCGGACTCAACCGCTGCGGCGGAAGTACAGCCAGCCCGCGGTAGCGAGTATCACGATCGGCAACAGGTTCGCCAGCAGCGGCGGCATGCCGTAGACGGTGCCGAAGTTCACCATCGCTTTCTGCAGGAAGTACCAGCCAATCGCCAGGAGCATGCCGATAAACATGCGCTTGCCCAGACCGCCCGAGCGCAATGCGCCGAAAGCGAATGGCATCGCGCACAGCACCAGCACCAATACGCTGAGGGGATACAGCGCACGTCCCCAGAAGGCCACCGCGTAAACGCCAGGCGCTTCGCCGTTGGCGGCGCGGTAGCGGATATTGCGCTGCAGGTCGCGCATGGAGAGGTACTGCGGCAGGATGATCGACTGCGCCAGCACCTGCGGATTGAGCCCGGTCGCCCACGGCTGGGTGGCAAAGGTGGTGGTATGTACACCGGTCGCATCCAGCGTGCTGTCACGCACGTCCCTGAGCAGCCAGTGCTTGCCGTTATGCTCTGCCGACTTGGCCCATTCGAACCGGGTCAGCTGGCCGTCCGGCGTCATGGTGAAAATGCGCACGTCGGCCAGCTCGACACTGTTGATGCCTTCGCGATTCGTCAGCATGCTGCCGCGCGCGTTGATGAAATTGTTGCCGTCGCGCGCCCAGGTGCCGCTGCTGGTGGACCCCACGTTGGCATTCTTCATGCGCAGCTGCATCGACTGCGCTTTCTGATCGCCCCAAGGGCCGATCGTTTCGCCCATGATGACCACGCCAACAATCAGTAGCGTCACCACACCGACTGCGGAGATGGCGATGCGCAGACGCGACATGCCGGCCGCACGCAGCGCGGTGAGCTCGCCGGTCGAGGCCAGACCGCCGAGCCCTAGCAGGCCGCCGATCAGTGCCGCGTTGGGAAACATCTCGTATAGCCTGCGCGGGAACGTCACCAGCACATAGACGATCGCGTTGTTGAGCGTGTAGCCGTTCTTGCCCACGCTGCCGAGCTGGCGCAAAAACTGAGTCACGGCGTCGAAGCCGGCAAGCACCAGCCAGACCATCAGCACCGATCCGACGACGCTGAGCATCACCAATCGGTCAACCCGCTTGAGATTAAGCACACTCATGCGCGTTGGCTCAGGCGCAGAGTGCGCGGTGCGTACTGCTTCCACAACAGCCAGCCGGCGATGCCGATGACCAGTAAGTGCAGCGCCCACATGGGCGCCTGGCTGTGCCAATGCCCTTTGGCAATCTGCCCACGACACAGGGCAAGCACCACGTAGTAGAGATAGAAAGTCACGATGGCCAGAAACAAACGGCCGTAGCGAGGTTCGCGCGGACTCTGGCGTGACAGCGGCAGCGCGAGCAGCAGAAGCACCAGCGTGAGGGGTGGTGAATTGACGCGCCAGGCAAGCTCCGCGCGCGCGTCGGGATCGCGCGATCGGAGCAGCGTCGGCGTATCCATCGAGTGGCTCGGATCGTTGTCATCGTCATCGGACTGCACGCTGGAAAGCGACGTGTCGTTGCGGACGTACTGCATCTTGCGCCAGTTGTCCGCGCCAAGCGGAATGTCGTACTGCCAGCCGGTGCGGAAGGTGATGAAGCGGTCCGAGCCGTTGCTTTCCTGATACAGCTCGCCGTGGTCGGCGCTGACTACCTTCAGATGCAGCGCGCCGCCCGCGGCATCGCGCTGCGTTTCGACGAAGGCGTGGCCGAGCTTGCTGCCGTCGCGGCTGAGCGTATCGACAAAGATGATGCCGCCCTTGCCAGGCAGATCGGTAAAGCGCCCGGCATCGAGGCCTGCCGCGATCACCGAGCGGTTGGCCACCGCCACCATGTTGTTGCTGGTGCTGACGGCCCATGGTCCCACCCACAGCGAAACCACTGCCGTGATGGCGACCAGCACCACGCTGAGAATCAGCACCGGCTTGAGCAATCCGCGCGGGCCCATGCCGGAGGACGCCAGGACATGCATCTCGCTTTCGCGATACATGCGGCCCAAACCCATCAGCACACCGAGAAAGCTGGCCAGCGGCACCATGTTGGTCAGGCCGTCCAGCGTCTGCAGTCCCAGCACCTGGAACATCACGCTCGCCGGAAAACTGCCGTTGGCGACCTGCTGAAGCACCTTGGCGAACGCGCTGCCCGCCACCACAACCAGCAGCACGACCACGGTGGCGGCTACGGTTTGCGCCAGCTCGCGCAGGAAATAGCGGTCGAGAATGCTCAGCATGAGATAAACTTAAGTGATCCTTCGCCACGACCGAAACGGTCGGCAAACCTCAAGTCTAGCCGGTTCGACCGCTGTCGCGCCCGCACAGGAAACACCCGATGACACTTCAGTTCAGCCTCGGCGCCGCCGCCCCCGAAACCGTTGACACCGCCTGCGTCCTGGTTGGGGTGTATGAGCAAGGCATGCTGACCAGCGCCGCTGCTCGTGTCGACAGCTCGGCCGAAGGCATCATCAAGCGCCAGGTGGAGAGCGGCGACATCACCGGGAAGGCCGGCTCGACCACGCTGCTGTTCGCGCCGCACGGCGTGGCCGCCAAGCGCGTGCTGGTGGTCGGCCTCGGTGCGCAGAAAACCTTCGACGCGGCGCGCTATCAGAAAGTCAGCATCGAAGCGGCGCGCGCGCTGGGCAAGTTGCCGGTAGCGGATGCAGTGTCGTACCTCACCGAAATCGACGTGCCGGGTCGCGACAGCGCCTGGCGCGTGCGCATTGCCGCGCTGACGACCGACCATGCGGCATATCGTTACACGGCCACTTTCAAGCCGCGCGACAAGAGCAAGCAGGTCACCCTTGCCAGTGTGGGCTTTGCCGGTGGCGCCGACGCCCAGGCCGGTCTCGACCAGGGGCGAGCGCTCGCCGCTGGCATCGAGTTCACCCGCGAACTGGCCAACCTGCCACCGAATATCTGCAATCCGGCATACATCGCCGAACAGGCGCAGACGTTTGCGGACGGCCAGAGCGGAAAGGTCAGCTGCCAGGTGCTCGACCATGTGGAAATGGAGCGGCTCGGCTTCGGTTCGCTGCTGGCCGTGGCCCGTGGCTCGGTCAACAAGCCCAAGCTGGTCGTGCTGGAATACAAGAACGGCGCCGAAGGCGACAAGCCGTATGCCTTCGTCGGCAAGGGCGTCACCTTCGACACCGGTGGCATCAGCCTCAAGCCCGGCCCGGGCATGGAAGAAATGAAGTTCGACATGGGCGGTGCCGCCGCCGTGCTCGGCGCTTTTATTGCCGCGGTGAAGATGGAGCTGAAGGTCAACCTGGTTTGCGTGGTGCCGACCGTGGAAAACATGCCCGACGGCGACGCGTACCGCCCCAGCGACGTGATCACCAGCCTGTCGGGCCTGACCATCGAAGTGCTCAATACCGATGCCGAAGGTCGCCTCATTTTGTGCGACGCGCTGACCTATACCGCACAGACCTTCCAGCCGCACACCATCATCGACGCCGCCACGCTCACCGGCGCCTGCGTCGTCGCGCTGGGCAAACACGCCACCGGCCTGATGAGCAAGCACGACGATCTGGCCGCCGAACTGATTGCCGCCGGCGAAGCGACGCTCGACCGCGCGTGGCGCCTGCCGCTGTGGGACGACTATCAGGTCCAGCTCGACTCGGGCTTTGCCGATATCGCCAACATCGGCGGCAAGAGCGCCGGCGCCATCACCGCCGGCTGCTTCCTTTCGCGCTTCACCGAAGGCCAGCGCTGGGCGCATCTGGACATCGCCGGCACGGCGTGGGACGAAGGTCGCAAGGGTCTGGCAACCGGCCGCCCGGTCGCGCTGCTGACGCAGTGGCTGATGGACCGGATCGCCTAATCTCCGATTCGATTCGCATGCCACGCGCCGACTTTTACTTGATCGACAAGCCGCGGTTTCGTGAGGAGCCACTGCTGCTCGTATGCGAGCTGACCAAAAAGGCGTTTGCGGCGCAGCAGCCGACGCTGATCCTCACCCGCGATTTCGAGCAGGCAGAGGCGATCGACGAACTGCTGTGGGCGTTCGACGAGGACGTGTGGATTCCGCATCAGCTGGCGGGCGACGATGACGACGCGGATACGGCCGTGCTCATCGTGCCGCCGGGCATCGAGACGGCCGACCGACCGCTTTTGATCAACCTGCGTGACAGCTGCGCCACCGGCCAGTTTCAGCGCGTGCTGGAAGTAGTGGCCGCTGACCCGGCCGAGCGCGACGGCTCGCGCGTGCGCTGGCGTGAATACCAGCAGATGGGCTTCGAGCTGAAAAAGTTTGATATGTAAGCAGTAACGACGCGCTCAGCGTGCGTCGTCAGTGACCTTATCGGCAAGAGCGATCACGCGTGCCAGGGCCTGCGCCAGCTGTTCGCCGCTGAGCGGCTTGCGCAAAAAGCCGTCCATACCTGCGGCCTGTGCGCGCATCTCGTCCTCGCTGCCCGAACGTGCCGTCACGGCCACGATCGGTAGGCGCTGGCCATCGTGTTCACGCTGGCGAATCAGTCGGGCGATCTGGAAACCGTCGACACCCGGCAGATCCAGATCGAGCAGCACCGCATCGAAGCTGGCATGCGCCAACTCCGCCAGCGCGGCGAGGCCGTTGGCCACGTGAAAAACCGTATGGCCCTGCTGCTCGAGCAGACCGGAAATCACCGCGGCGATGATGGTGTCGTCTTCCACCAGCAGCAGGCGATAGCTGCGAGGACCGTTGGCGACGGCGGGCGGCGCTTGGACTGTCGCTGGCACGGACAGCGGCAGGCGCACATGGAAGGTGCTGCCATGGCCCATGCGCGATTCCAGCTCGATGCTGCCGCTCATCATTTCCACCAGCTCGCGGCAGATCGCCAGACCCAGGCCGCTGCCCGCGCTGCGGTGCGGCCCCTCCTCCTGTTCGAAGCGCTGGAACAAGCGCGCCCGACTTGCCTCGGGAATCCCCGGCCCGGTGTCGCTGATGCTGAAAACCAGCCCCTGCGCCGTGCGCTGCGCGCGTAGCGTCACGCTGCCGTGCTCGGTGAATTTCAACGCGTTGTTGGCCAGATTGAGCAGCACCTGCTTGATTCGGACCGCGTCCCCGATCACGCGAGTAGGCAAATCGTCCGCCGCATCGAGTACGAAGCGGATGCCCTTCATATGCGCCAACCCCTGCTCGAGCTGGCTCACATCCTCCAGCAGCTGGCGTGGATCGAACGGCGCCGGTTCGAGCTCCAGCCGCCCGGCCTCGATGCGGGCCAGATCGAGTGCGTCATTGAGCAGCTTCAGCAGCATCGCGCCGGATCGCTGCATGGCCTTGGTGTAGTCGTGCTGCAGCGGACTCAGCGGCGTGGTCAACATCAATTCGGCCATGCCCATCACGCCGGTCATCGGCGTGCGGATTTCGTGGCTGAGCGTGGCCAGGAACTGCGTCTTTGCCGCACTTGCCGCCTCGGCCAGCTGCCGCTGCTGCTCGACCATCTGCATGCGATGACGCTGTGCCAGGCGTCGGCGCCAGCTACGCAAGACCAGGCCGGCGGTAATGAGGACAAGCAGCACGTAGGAGGCCCACGCCCACCAGCGATCCCAAGGCGGTGCCTGCACCGAAATCCGCAGCGGCGTCGGCAGACTGCTCCACGTGCTGTTCTCGCCTGCGCCCTGCACCTGCAGCGTGTAATTGCCCGCGGGCAGGCCGGCGAAATCACGCTCGCCCCGGCTGTCCACATTCACCCAGCCGTTGTCGAAACCGCCGAGCTTGAACCGGTAGTGGTTGCCTTTGGGATTGATGAATGACGCTGCGCGCACGTCCACGCGCAGATCGCGATCGCGCCAGCCCAGCGATATGGCGCCGCCCGTGAGCGGCAGCTCATAAACATCTCCGTCCCTGCGCACGCTGACGCGGGTCAAGCTCAGCAACGGTGGCGTGGGCACGTTACTCGCCGCGGCGAACTGCTCGGGCTGGAACATCAGCACGCCGGCACTGTTGGTCGCAAAGATGGTGCCGTCAGCGGCGATGGTCGCGCTGCTGAAGTCGGCATTGGAAAGACCCTGTGACGGACCGAACGATTGAAAGCGGCGACTGCGTGCATCGAAGCGGAACAGCCCGGGATTGGCCAGGAGCCAGAGACGCCCGAGGCGATCGACCTGCATGTCGATCAGATCCGACACGAAAGGTTCGTGCGTGAAATCGACGATATCGTCGCGCACGGCGCGGCCGTTGGCATAGCGATAATGCTCGATAGTGGAGGAAAAGAGCAGCCAGAATCCCGTGGCATCGAAAGCAGCGCTGCGCACAAGGTTTTGCCGTACGCCCGGCACGAAGACCAGTTTCTGGGAAGGAGCATCCCAGCGCATCAGGCCTCCGTGGTTCACATACCAGAGGCTCCCGGCATGAAAACTGATTTGTTCCGGCAGCAAGCTATCGTCTGTCACCGACGGCGATGTGCCGGCTTCAAGACGCAACGGCGTGATTGCCAATGTGTCCGGATTCACCTTGACGATGCCGCCACCCCACGAGCCGACATACGGTGTGCCGTCCTCTGCCATGGCGATCAGCACAGGCCGCTGCATCGGCGAATCACCCGCCGGAACCGCAATAAGCTTTCCGTGGTCGAATACGTGCAGTTCGCCGGAACTGACGATCCACAGTCGTCCACGCGGATCTTCCACCATCGCGATGATCTGGTTATGCATGTCGCGAATGATATGCGTGACGGTGCCCGTACCCACGTCGAGCTTGTCGATCCAGCCGTCGTTGCCCCCAACCCAGAGCAGACCGTCTCGCGCAAAAGCCACGGAAGTTGCAGAGATGCCGCTGAGGCTGTTCGGATCGTCCGGGATGTGAGTGAAGCGAGTAAAGCCGTTCCACGATGGCGGCAGATACGCCATGCTGGACTGGTCAAAGGTAATCCACAGTCCGCCCTCGCGATCCAGCATGGTCTGCCAGATCTTGTTGCTCGGTAGTCCGCCCGGCAGAAGCGGCTGGCCCGTGACGGGCTGCAGCCGTCCGTCTCCCTCGTCCAGCAACAGGCCGCTGACCGTGGCGATCCAGAGTCGGCATTGCGCATCGCGCGTGCTGCTCACCACGCGCAGCGACGACAGCACCTGCGGTGCGAGAGGATGCGCCACCAGGTCATCGTGAACGATCAGCAGGCCGCCTTCCATCGCGACGCGCACCTCACGCTGCTGCGGATCAGCCAGGCCGCCCTCGATGCGCCAGATCTTGCCGGGATCACCATGAAAAGCGGGATCAATGGCGATGCGGCGCAGGCGGCCGTCGGCGCTGCGCAGATACAGGCCCTTCGCGGTGCCGATCCATAGCCGCCCATCGGCTTCGGCCAGCAACGCACGCGTTTCGCCGAAGGAAGCCGCGTGCGTGCCGTCGACATCCAGCGGCACATGATCAAAGCCCTGACCATCCTTGCGCATGCGATCGAGCCCGTCGCCGGTCGCGATCCACAGCTGGCCGTCGGCAGTCTCGGTCATGCCCCACACTTCGTTGTCGGCAAGGCTGGACGGCTTGGCCTCGTCGTGGGTCCACTGCCGGAAGCGCTCGGTCTGCTGGTCGTAGACGATCAGGCCGGTCGAGATGCCGCCCGCCCACACCTTGTTGTCGCGGTCGATGTAGAGCGCGTAGCTCTGGTTGGCCGGTAGCGAGCGCGGGTCGTCCGGGGCATTGCGAAATGCCTGAAAACTGACGCCGTCATAGCGCATCAAGCCGGCGGCAGAGCCGAACCACATCAGTCCGTGACGATCTTGCGCCACGGCGTAGACCGGCCCGCGCAGTACGCCCTCGTCGACGCCGTAACGGCGAAACTGCGGGGTCGCCAGCGGTGCTGGCGTGGTGGCGTTATCCGTCGGCGCGGGGTTGATCGCGGGCAGCGTCGACACCGGACCGGTCATGGCCGGCATACGTGTCATTGGAGCGATCGAAGCCTGAGGCGACGTGGCGACCTGAGCCCTGCCGCTGGAAACGACGACGAGCAAGACAAGCGCAGAAACACCTTGTCGCAAACGCGATGCAGCCATGCACAACTCCCCCGATCCCTGGCTCATCATGCCAAAACTGGCTCTCGGCAGCGAGCAACACTGAACGCGCCAGCGAAACAGTGCGTCCAGCGGTGTCCTGCTGGCGCGGTCAAACAAGATGAGCCAGACTCGCTGGCATGCTTCGAGACCACCGATTCCGCCTGTTGCTGTTCTGCGCCTTGCTGCTGGGGATGCCATTCGCTGCGCATGCGGCCAGTACCCGCTACCACTACGATCCAGTACATAGCCAGGTGCTTTTCAGCATCGACCACGACGGCTACTCCCGGCCGTTTGGACGTCTGCATATTGCCAAAGGCTGGCTGCAGTTCGATCCGAAAGACTGGAGCACCGCGGCCACCGAACTGGACATCGACCTGGCCAGCGTCGACATGGGCGACCCGGATTGGAATGCGGCCGTGTGCAAGCCTGCGCTGCTCGACTGCGCGCACGATCGCTATGCGCACTTTGTCAGCACCAGCGTGGAGCGCAAGGACGACCAGCACGGCGTGCTGCACGGTCAGCTGACCCTGCACGGCGTGACCCAGCCGATGGATCTGATGTTCACCTTCAACCGCCTCGCCACCACGATTTACGGCATGCACACCGTGGCGGGGTTTTCCGCCACTGCGTCGCTGCAGCGCGAGTCGTTCGGCATCAATGCGTTTGCCCATTCGATCGGTCACGACGTAGCGATCTGGATGGAGCTTGAAGCCATTCGTGGCGACGATGCAAAGTCTTCGACCAAGGACACACCATGAGTTTGCGCAACGACGATCGCCGCTGGGGCACGGTCGCGCGATTCTTCCACTGGATCATGGCGCTGGCGATCATCGGCAACGGCATCTTCGGCCTGCTGATGGATCTGGCGCACGGGCCGATGCAGAAGATCAACTGGCTGGCGCTACACAAGTCGATCGGCCTCACCGTGCTGGCCCTGTTCCTGCTGCGCGTGCTGTGGCGGCTGATCGATCGACGCCCGCCTGACGAGCCCGGCCCGCGCTGGCAGCAGATCGCTGCCCACGCCGTCCATGGTGTGCTCTATGTATTGATTGCGGCCATTCCGCTCAGCGGCTGGTGGTTCAACTCGGTTGCCGGCAAGCCGCTGCAGTGGTTCAAGCTGTTCAACCTGCCGTCGCTGGCGGCCAAGAACGACCATATCGCCGACACCGTGTTTGCCGTGCACGAGTACTTGTTCTGGTTTCTGGTGGCGGTGCTGGTCGTACACGTCGGCGCCGCGCTGAAGCACCACGTGTTCGATAAGGACAACGTGCTGCGCCGGATGATGCCTTTCGGCCGTCCGCGTCCGTAATGATCGCGTCACCGACCGAATCACGTTTCCCAGGAGAGTCTCGATGAATGCCTTTTATTCCGCCCTGCTCGTACTCGCTCTGACTGCACCGGCCGTCGCAGCCGCCGCCGATTACACCGTACAGCCGGCCACCAGCACGCTCAGTTTTGCCGGCACGTTTCAGGGCGCCGGCTTCAGCGGCACATTCGGCAAGTGGAATGCCTCGATCCGCTACGACGCTGCGCATCTCAACGCGTCGAAGTTCAACGTGACCGTCGATCTGGCCAGCGCGAAAACCGCTGACAAGGACCGCGACACCG
>Ga0302228_10002208_pt1 | contig 13429 bp, 11 predicted proteins | sample II_Palsa_N1_2_FD_193519 | JGI IMG/M metagenome (GOLD analysis project Ga0302228, IMG submission 193519) | Peat permafrost microbial communities from Stordalen Mire near Abisko, Sweden - II_Palsa_N1_2 | ecosystem: Environmental > Terrestrial > Soil > Palsa > Peat permafrost | place: Sweden...
ATTCAGATTGTAGCCACAACACTTCCGAATTCTGTCGCGTTGACTCTGAAAAACTCCTCCAGAGTTTGCGTGCGGCTTCCTGTGATGGCGCGAATTGTATCGGTAACGCTACGGGCCTCTTCGCTCTGTCCTTCATGTGATCGAAAGTATCGCCAAAGGTGCGACAGATGATCGAGTGCGTGAGGATTAACGTGACCTCTCATGGCATCGGCCCATTGATCATCCGTGATGCTGACATACCGTATCGGACGCTGAAGTGCGGCGCTCAGTGTGTCGATGATCTCCTTGACTGTAGGCGTTGCGGCGACCAGATCATACGAGGTTACGGAAGGCGTCTCGAAATTAGCCAGCAGCGAGGCCGCCACCCTAGAGACGTCCTCTCCGCCTACCAGCGAAATTGGGGCGCTCCCGTCCCCCCATGGCAGGAACACTGTGCTTTGTTCGGCGACACTCTTTCTTACCAGTGCGCGCACGTTTTCATAGTACGGCGGCGCATGCAGATGAACTGCTCCCACCTCAGCCCAATCGAAGATGTGGTCTGCGAGTCCATGTTGCATATTGCGAAAGCTTGGCGCTTTGCGCGCGCCCTGGAGTTGCGAGTTGTTGACGACAAGCTCGGTCGCCGCTTCGCGTGCGGCCATAGCAAAGATCGTCGTCGCCTCTAGCAGTCCATCAGCCACGGGGTAGGTAAAGTAAGCGCGCTTCATGCCTTTGAGAGCGGCGCGGACGGAGTCGCGATCTAACAGATCGCCTTGCACAACTTCGGCACCGAGTTCCCGGAGAGCATCTGACCTTGCATCCAGCTTATGGACGAAGGCACGAACCGGAATGCCCCTTTCTCGTAAAAGGGTTGTTATTCGGCGTCCTGTGGAGCCTTGCGATCCGCCAGCTGCACCTGTGACGAGTATGGGTTCAGACATCGTTCTTCTCCTTCGTTGCACTTCTTGATGAAACGTGGTCATGAGGTTTCTTATGACGCGGGGTTGATTTGAGTTAGAGTCCGGTTGGCTGTTCGATGAGAACAGGGGTTGCCTTGCGGTGGGGACGCACCAGCCAATAGAGAGCAACGAAGTGCGTGATCATGAGCATTGGCACATAGAGAATCGGGATCGCGTATGCGGCACCCAACTGCCCCGCCATTTCAGGAAGACCAAGCCTAACCGCGTGATAGTAGTCGAGGAGGATGTCGACCGTTCCGACGACGTTGAAGGCGACAACGAACAACCAAAACAGGGGACGTACTCTCACCGTAAGCAGGGCCAAGATGGCGAGGACTCCGGCTGCAAAGTCGCCGTAAGCGGCGAAGTTGGCGAAGCCAGCTGGAAGATTGGGGCCGACGACGCCTGGAAGAATAAAGACCAGCCCGAAGAATCGGAAGCTATGCAGTGTAGCGATGATGCGTTGCGCTTCGATCCGTTCCATCGACCTGAGCCTGGGCAGAAAATACACGCCGAAGCAAAGCAGGCACGCGACATAACCTAAAACGAGATGTATTGGGAATAGAATTTGTGGCGACATTTAAGCCTCCTGTGCGTATGGGATTACGCGCATCATCTTATGGATTCAGATTTTTTCTCATCAGAGGACAGATGGCACCGTGAGATGATTGCCAGCATCCTATAAGGATCTATGCGCTACAGCCCCGAACACAAAGCCGAAGTCCATCAGAAGATTGTGAAAGATGCCTCGCGGCGCATTCGCAACGAAGGGATCACCGGGGCGGCAGTTTCAGCCGTTATGCGGGACGCCGGCTTGACCCACGGAGGGTTTTACAAGCATTTCGGAAGCAAGGACGAATTGCTCAAGGAGTCGCTAAGCGAGGCTTTCAAGGAGGTAGTTGACCACCTTGTTTATGTCGGCGAGAAGTCTAAATCGGAGGCGGCGTGGAAGGCGATCGTGAAGACCTACCTGAGCCTTGAGTATTGCGATCGTGTGGATTACGGATGCCCGTTGACGGCTCTTGGGCCGGAGTTGGCGAGGGCCGATGAGGCGATGAAGCCACGGATATTTGAGGAGTTGAAGAAGTACAAGAGTCGCATGCTTCCGTTTATGCCTGGACAGCGGACTGCCGACAAAGAGCGTGCTTTCTTTTCGATCTTTTCAACGATGGTCGGAGCAGTTGAGATCGCTCGGATGCTGCCAGAGCCTGTGATGCGAGAGAAAGTGCTGGAGAGTGCTAGAGACCTTCTCTTGCGCAGCTTTTGATTTCAGGAGTTGGCCGCGTCGACTTTTATCGATGGTGTTCTGGAAACTCGGTGAGTTCGGCTTGATTGGTTGCGAGGAGTTTCTCTACTTCGGCGTGGAGACGGGCGGTGATGGCGGATTCGGTGGCGTCGGGGGCGAAGCGGATGGGTTGGCCTACGCGAACCTGAAGATTGCCCGAGCGGAACCAGCGGCGGCGACGAGTTTTGAGTTCGCCTAAGCCCTGGAGTGCCATGGGCAGGACCGTCGCGGAGGATTGCTTTACCAACAGGCCAATTCCGGGGCGGAAGTTGGCCAGAGTGCCGTCGGGAGAGCGGGTTCCTTCTGGGAAGACGAAGACGTGGAAGCCGTGGTCGAGTGCTTCGCCTGCGTGGGCGAAGCTGCGTTGGAAGTCGCGCCGACGCGGGAGGGGAAAGACGTTGAATAAGGCTGTGAGGAGGAGCCAGGTGGGGGGTCCGAGCGGGTTGAGCCAGCGGGGGTGCTGGTTGCGGGCGTGGCGGAAGTCTTCGAGCATCTCGCCGGACATCGCGGCGGCGGCGTGGAGGCGGATGTGTCGCGGCAGGGCGTAGAGGAGGAGCGGCAGGTCGTAGGCGGTGACGTGGTTGGCGATGATGAGGAGCGGGCCAGTGGTCATAATTGCGGCTGTTGGGTCTGGAGATGTTCTGAGGATGCGAGGCGCGGCTAATAGCCAGACCAGGGGTTGCTCTACGCACTCGATGAAGGCAGCGCGAATCCAGCGGATGGGCAGCGACCACGGCCAGTGGGGGTAGAGATATTGTGTCGTTTCTGCCGGGAGCTTTAATTCGGGTTGGTGGTTTTTTGTTTGTGGTGCGAGAGCGATGCTTTCGGAAGATACTGTGTCTTCGGGATGTGGGGCTGATTGATCATCCGAGACTCCTTTGTTGCCGGAGTTTGCGATGAGTTGGCGTAGCTCGGCGAGCGTCTCTGTTTTGTCGTATTGGTCCTGTGGGAAGGCGATGCCGAGTTTTTCTTCGAGCGCGTCCTGGAGTTGAACGCGGCCGAGGCTGTCGAGGCGGAGGTCTTCGGTGAGGCGGAGGTCTTCGGTGAGGCGGAGATCTTTACTTTGGGTTTCGCTTTCGGAGGGGATGCCTTCGCCGGTGATGCGGGCGATGAGTGCAAGAAGCCAGTCTGTGCCTGCTGCTGCGGTTGTTCTTTCGTTGTTCGTTTCCCTGCTTGCCAGCCACGTGGCGACTGCCGCTCGTTTGATCTTGCCGGTGGAGGTGCGCGGGAGGTCGGGCTCGGGCCAGACGGCCCAGCGACGGATTCGTTGGAACTCGGCGAGGCGGGTGTTGGCACGTTGCAGGATGGCGGGTGCGCGGCCGGGTGTGGTGCGAAGAGCGAGAACGGCGCAGGGTTCGGGACCGGTGGGGGCTTCGATGGGTACGACGGCGCAGGCTGCTACTTCGGGCTCTGGTTCGAAGGCGGCTTCGAGATCTTCGGGGTGGAGGTTGACGCCAGTGGCGGTGACGATGGTCTCGCTTTTGCGGCCGAGGAAGCGGAGCTCGCCGGTGGGCTGGGCTTCGGCGAGGTCGCCGGTGGCGAGCCACTCGTCTGTTCGTTGTTGCAAGGCTCCTCCGGACCAGGTTGCGGGGGAGATCATGGGGCCGCGGACCAGGACCTCGCCGTCAGGCTGGATCTTGACCTCGCGGCCGGGGAGGGGCTTGCCCATGGTGCCGCGAGCTACCTTGAAGGGGTGGTTGAGGGTGATGAGGGCGGAGGTTTCGGTCATGCCGTAACCCTGAACGAGGACGAAACCGAGGGAGTTCCAGAACTGCTCAATGGGTGCCGGGAGCGCGCCGCCGCCGGTGACGAAGGCCCAGAACTTGAAGCCGAAAGCGGAGTGGATGTCGCGGAAGCGCCACCAGCGTTTGGCGGCGGAGATGCCTTTGGCGGCTTCGAGGCGTGCGGTGAGGTCTGGGTGTTCGGCTTCGAGGTGGGTTTTGAGGAGTGCGAGGACGCGGGGGACTCCGGCGAGGACTGAGATGCGCTCGCGGCGGATGGTTTCGATGAGGCGCGGGGCGCTGAGGCGGGGCCCGAAGTGAACTTCGGCGGCGAAGATGGAGGGGACCCAGAGGCCCATCATCTGGCCGAAGACGTGGCTGAGGGGGAGGGTGTGGAGGAAGCGCAAGGGGTGGACGATGCGCTCGTAACGCATGTAGGGCTGGGCTGCGTTGCGGATGGGCTCGAAGCTGGAGAGGATGTTGCCGTGGGTGTGGACGATGCCTTTGGGGTCGCCGGTGGTGCCGGAGGTGAAGAGGATCTGGAGGGGCGTGTCTTGCGTGAGGGTGGGGATGGGGCCGGCTTGTGCGTTCGGTAAGGTGGCGGGCCAGTCTTCGAAGGCTAGTTTTGGGAAGTCGTTTGGGAGGGTTTGGAGGAGGGTGGAGTCGCCGGTGATGAGTTCTGGCTTTACGTCTGCCGCTACGCGGGCTGCGAAGTCCGGGGTGCCGTAGGCATCGAGTGGGACGACGATGACTCCGCGAAGAATGCAGGCGTGAAAGGCGGCGACCCACTCGGCGCTGTTTTGTGCCCAGAGGATGAGGCGGTCACCGGGCTGGAGGTTGCGGCTGACCAGGAGCGCGGCGAACCGTCCAGCTAGAGTTGCGACTTCTTCGTAGGTGGTGGCTTTGCGGCGGTTGCCGGTGTACTGGACGATGGCTGTCTGGTGGCCGAAGCGACGGAAATCCTCAAGCAGTGTGGCCAGATGGGGACGGGTAGGCATAGGCAATCAGCTAGTTCAAGATAACCTACTGCCTTCCGGCAAGGACCGCTGCGCGCGGTGCGGTCACTTCGTGACTTGTGTACGCCTTCGGTTGGCGCTCCCGTTGGTCGCGATGGTTTCTTGTGCCGACCATCGGGAGGCCGTTGGCGAAGCCGGTACACATCCCACGAGTGGGCTAGCGGCCTGGTGGCGCGGGGACCATGACTGCGCTGGGGTCGACCTTGGGGATGCCGAAGTGGCCACTGAGATGGACGAGGTCGAGGGGGCGGAGCTCGCAGGCGATCTGGATGACGCTCATGTCGCGGGCGGAACGATTGAGGACAGTGACGCCGGTGATATTGGCGCCAGCGAAGTGCAGCCAGAGGTCGGTGACGGTGTTGCGAGGTTGCGCGGTGTTGGCGGAGTTCTGGTTGGCGTTGACGAGATGCTTCCAGCCGGCTGAGTTGTAGGAGGCGATGAGGGCGTCCATGGCTTCCGGGGTGTAGAAGGCGGGGCGGGGATAGCGGTAGTTGTCGACCGAGATGCCGGTGAGGGCGGCAGGAGCGCGGTTGGCGTCCATGCCGTTGGACTCGAGGAGATTCTGGGCGATCTGGATCATGCTGCGATCGAAGCTGAAGGAGGTGTGAGTGGCGGGCTGATCGGCGAGGTTCATGAGCGCGCCCTGAAGATCAAGCGGTGGGGGCGGTGGGGGCGGACCGGGTGGCTGGGCGATGGCTGCAGCGGCGGATAAGGTGAGGGCTAAAAGGACGGGACGCAGTTTCATGGATGTCTCCCTGCTTGATTAGACCCGGGTATTGCTGGGGAGTTCTCCCCTCGCTGCATTATTCGCCTTAGCCGCGCGAGGTGGCAAGTTCACCTGGTGCCGAAAACGTCCTGCCGGACGGGCCGCCTGCGCGGCGCGCTGTCACTTCGTGACTTGTGTACCCTGCCTCCCGCTGGTCGGTCTCTCTACTGGGGTGGGCGCGGGGAGAAGTAGCCTTTTTGGGCGCGGACCTTGTAGCGGGGATCGTTGGCCTGGAGGTAGATGGTGCGGAAGGAGCCGTCCATGAGGAGGTTGGCGGGGCGGTAGACGAGGTGGTACTGGCTGCGGAGCTCCTCTTCGATGTTGCGGAAGCCGATGGCTACATCTTCGAGCTTGACAGGGTAGAAGGCCTGGCCACCGGTGGCGTCGGAGATGGCTTTGAGGACGTCGTCGCCCTTGTCTTTGCTGGGGCTGATGTTGGTGCTGATGGTGTAGACGATGGTGTCGGCGCGCTGACACATCTTGATGGCGTCGGACTCCTGGACGCGGGAGTAGTTGTCGTCGCCGTCGGAGACGAGGATGAGGGCGCGGCGGACGGCACCGGTCTCCTGGAGGGGGAGCATCTGGTCTTTGCAGGTTTTGTAGAGGGCGTCGAAGAGGGCGGTGCCGCCACCGGGACGGAGCTTGCGGATGCCCTGATTGAGGAAGTCGACGTTGTTGGTGAAGTCCTGGGCGACGTCGGTTTCGATGTCGAAGCCTTCGACGAAGGCGCGGTCGTCGCGGTGGAGGATCTGGAGGAGGAACTCAATGGCGGAGTCCTGCTCGAACTGGAAGCGTTGGCGAATGGAGCTGGAGGTGTCGAGCATGATGCCGACGCGCAGGGGGAGGTTGGTCTGCTGGGTGAAGCGGAGGACGGCGGTGGGGGGGCGGCCGTCGTCGAGGAGGCCGAAGTTTTCGCGCCTGAGGCCGGTGATGAACTTACCGTGCTTGTCGGTGACGGTGAAGATGAGATTGACTTCGTTGACCTGGACCTGAAGGGTGGTGACGGGCTCGTCGACCTGAGGGTTGGCCTGGCCGGGCTGGGCGGGAGTCTGTGTAGCTGTTGCCGGTTGCTGCGCGGCAGGTGCAGCGCTGGTTTGAGGCGCTGGTGCGGGTGTCGTTGCAGGCGTCGTAGCAGATTGGGCGCGGAGAGACGGTGCGGCGAGGATTAGAAGGAGGAAAAATGCGGGGACTTTAAGGCCTGAGACGTGGTTCATTCGGTTGGGTGCGGTCACTCGGATGATTCTACTCAATTGTGGACGAATTGGTGCGAATTGCTTGCAAAAACGTGTCGAGTTCGACAGGGAGCGGAGCTTCGAGATCCATCGGCTTGCTGGTCTGCGGATGGGTGAAGGAGAGATGCGCGGCGTGGAGGAAGTTTCGCTCGAGGTTGAGAGCAGGATCGAGGCCGGGGATGGCGTGCGGGGCGCCGTAGAGCGTGTCGCCGACAACGGGATGGCCGAGGGATTGGGCATGGACGCGGATCTGATGGGTGCGGCCGGTTTCGATGCGGACCTCGACGAGGGTGAAAGGGCCGTACGGAGTAGTTAGACGTTCGAGGACGTGGAAGTGGGAGACGGCGGTGCGTCCATCGGCTCGGCGGGTGGTCATGCGGGTGCGGCGGATGAGGTCGCGGGCGATGGGAAGGGTGACGGTGGTGTCGTCTTTTTTGACGTGGCCGTGGAGGAGGGCGATGTAGGTCTTTGTGACCTGGCGGCGGGAGAACATGTCGCCGAGTTTGCGGTGGGTGCTGTCGTCTTTGGCGACGAGGATGAGGCCGCTGGTGAGCTTGTCGAGGCGGTGGACGATGCCGGGGCGGAGGTCGCCGCTGACGTCGGAGAGGTTGGCGAAGTGGAAGAGGAGCGCGTTGACGAGGGTACCGCGGTTGCGGGCGTCGTCGGTGGTTCCGGCTCCGGCGTGAACCATCATTCCGTCGGGTTTGTTGATGACGGCGAGGTACTTGTCTTCGTGGAGGATGTGGAGGGGAATGTCCTCGGGGATGGCGTGGAGTGGCGGGGGTTGAGGTGAGCCTTCGATCTCGATGGATTCGCCGCCGTGGAGTTTTTGTTTGGTTTTGGCGGGGTTGCCGTCTACTCGAACCTGGCCAGCTTCGATGAGGAGCTGGACGCGGGCGCGGGAGATGTCGGGGAGAGCCTGCGCGAGGTAGAGGTCAAGGCGAAGGTTGGCGGCGGCAGGGTCGGCAGTGAAGGTGCGGAGAGCAGGGGCGTCGGACTCTTCTTCGACTTCGTCGAACTCGAGGACGGGAACTGGGGGTGGGGTGGTCTCTTCGACTCCGCGGGTGGCACGGTACTCGTGCTTTACGGTGCGGCGGCGCTGGCCCTTGGGGAGCATGTTCTTAGACGGCATGGGTGACCAGCTTTCTGGGTAGCAGCAGGATGACGGCCGCTATAACGATCATACCGAGGGCTACCCACTGGATGGGGTCGAGGAGAACATAGGTGGCGGTGCTGGTGTAGGGATAGGGCTGGCGAAAGAAGGTGAGGAGGAACTGGATGGTGCCTGCGGCGGCGAGTGCGATCGCGACGGTGCTGCCGGTTTGACTGCGGTGTTTGAGTTGGCGAAGAAGGATGGCGGTGAGGATCGCGGCGGCAATTGCGGCGTATAGGGCCACTGGATGGAGATGGGTGCGGTCAGGTGGGATGGGTATACCCCACGGAAGCGTGGTGGGGAGACCAGCGTCACTGCCTTCGGCGAAGTGACCTAGAGCGAGGAAGGCCCAGATGAGAGAGGCGCAGGGACTCCAGGCGTCGAGGGTATCGAGGAGTGGGAGGTGGCGGATGCGGAGATAAATTAGAGCGGCTAGAAGGGTAAGGAGGATTCCGGTAGCGGTGAGAGACGGCACCGTGAGGAGAAGGATGGGGTAGGCAAGGAAGTTGTGGAGATTGGTGGCAATGAGTAGGAGGCGAGAGAGAACGAAGGCGAAGAGGAGGGTGAAGAGGCTCGCGTCCCAGAGGCGGTCGGGATTGAGGCCGACTGTTTTGGCGGTGCGGAGGCTGAGGGTGAGAGCGGCCATCAGGCCAAGTGCTGCGAGAACTCCGAAGGTGGGAAGGAGGAGATGGCCGGAGTGGAGGAGGTAGGGGTGCACGTTCGAGGATTTGAATCGCGTGACTTCAGAGCCGGTTTTGAACAAAGTGCAAGAGCAAAGACGAAATGCAGGGATTCTTCGCTACGCTCAGAGTGACAGAGCATCTTCGCGACCCAATGATTTCAATATTTGCATGCCCGGCTCAGGAGCATTGTCCTGAAACATGGCAAAAGAAAAAGAAGACCGACCCACTGGGCCGTACGTCGAGTCGCTGGTGAACCCGTCTAAGACGGCGGGACCCTGCCGTGGTTCTTTAGGCGTTCCTGACTGGAGGACAGCACACCGAACCATGTATACGAGCCAGGCCCCTGTTCAATGAATATTGGTTCAACCAGCGTAGGTCGCGTACCTGCTTTGCAGGCCGGTTTCTTAGGTTGGATGCTAACGGGATCGGAGCAGAATGGCAAATGCGGCGGTGGCGTGGGATGGCTGGAGGGCGTTAGTTGCCGGCTTCGGTGTGGGCAGGGACGGGCTGGGCGGCCTTCGTGCGGGCGATCAGCTTTTTGAGTTTGCCCTCGACGTCGGAGCCTGAGCCGAGCATTTCGGCGGTGAGGACGCCGTCGGAGTCGATGGTGAAGTAGTGGGGGATGGCGGAGACGCCGAAGAGGTTGCTGAGGTGGTGGTCGGCGTCGCGGTACTGGACCCAGGTCATCTCGTTTTTGTTGATGAAGTCCTTCCATTTGGTCTCGTCGGAGTCCCAGCTGACGCTGATGATGACCAGGGGCTGACCGGCGAACTCCTTTGCAATCTTCTTCATATGGGGGAGCTCTTCGTTGCAGGGACCGCACCAGGTGGCCCAGAAGTCGATGAGGACGACGCGGCCGTCCATCTCGTCGAGGTTGAATCGGGAGCCGTCGAGCGCGGTGACGGTGAACGCGGGGGCCATCTTCTGGAGGGAGAGCGCGGGGTTTTCCGCGAAGTGCTGGGCGCGGACGTAGGCGGGGTCTTTGGGGGCGATGCAGCTCAGGCAGGCTTTGAACTGTTCGCGGGCCGGTTCGATCTGGCCGAGGCGGGCGAGCACCTCGCCGTCGATGTAGAGGGCGGTGACGTTCTTCGGGTAGTCGGCGATGGCGGCTTTGAAGGAGGCGTCGGCGGCTTTGAGGAGGTCGGGCTTGTTTTTGTCTCCGGCCTGGAGGTAGAGGGCGCGGCCGTGGCTGCTTTCGGCGTAGGATTTGTCGGTTGGCGTGGTGGCAATCGCTTCGAGCGCGGCGGCGGTGGCGGCAGCGTCCTTGTAGCTCTCCATTTTTATCTGGAGGGTGTAGAGCTCTTTGAGGGTGTCGGCGTCTTTTCCGGCGGCGATTTTATTGGCTTTTTTGTAAGCCTCGATGGCGAAGTTGTAGATGCGCTCGCGGGTCAGTTTTTTCGCTTCGGCGGTGGCCGAGATGAATCTGGGATCGGTCTGGTACGCGGGCTTGTCCTGAGCGTGGAGCGAGGAGCAAACAAGGGCAGCAGAGAAGATCAAGGAGGTGAAGAGGCGCATCGGAGGGCTCCGGAGAGATGATCAGGGGTGCGTGTTCATCATTCCTGCGCTGTGGGGAAAGTTCAAGCTAAATATTCAGGCTTGTCCTGCCGGACGGGCCCACTGCGCGTGGGGCGACCACTTCGTGGTGGGTGTACCGGTCTTGCGGGATGATCTTCTGGGGGCCTCGCGTTGCTCGGCGGATGCATGATTCCGACCAACGGGAGGACCGTTACTCTCTGTTGCGCCAAGACAAGTTAAAAAGGCGTGTGAACGCCCGCCCTCCGCGCAGGAGGCCCGTCCGGCAGGACAGATCTTTTATCCGACCTTGCGGTCTTCAAGGACCTCGTCGAGCATGTGCGCGATAGAGCCGGCGCGGTTGCGGACGGACTGCTGCGAGTGTTGCAGGCTGCCGGCGAGGTTGGCGATCTGGTCGTGGCGCTGGCGGGCGGTACAAAGCTCGTCGGCGATGTTGAGCGCGGCGAGGACGGCGACGCGGAGCGAGTCGACGGTGCCGCCGTGGGCGGAGACGGCGCGCATCTTGGCGTCGACGATGGTAGCGAGGCGCTCAATGTAGGCGGAGTCGGTGCCGCGGAGGTGGTAGATCTGGTCGTAGATGTCGACCGCGATGGACTGATTTTCAACCTGCTCGGGGGCCTGCGGTGCTTCGAAAGTCTGGTCCATCGGGTCTCCTTTGCGGTGAAGTTAGAGGAGCTCGTCCATCTGCTGGAGCATCTTTTCGACGCGCAGGCGGACGGCGTCGCGCTCTTTGTTGAGAGTGGAGAGTTCGGATTCGACGGCGATGGTCGAGTTAAGCTGGGTTTCGAGTTGTTCACGAAGAGAGATGACTTCGGCTTCGGCGGCGGCGCGGGCTTCGCGTTCGCGCTTGACGATCTCGACGGCGCGGAGGACTTTTTGCTCGAGCGCCTGGAACTCATCGACGCTGATGGTAGCTGTACTCATAATTCTTCAAGTATAGACGGCAGGAAGGGGGATTTTCCCTGCGGAAAACCGGGGCGGAATCTATCTGGATGCGCGTTTTTTGCGGATTAAATGCGGTTGGTGGGGAAAGGCTGTTTTTTGATGGGGTTGGGGCTTTTCGGTGCGGTAGGGGCGTGGTGAATTGCGTGGTGAAACGTGGTGATTTGTGGATGCTTGTTGTGGTGAGGGGAAGTACGCCAGGGTTTTGAGATTTATTCTGCCGGTTGCAAAAGCAACAGCAACTGCAAACGCAGATTCCTGCGGGATGACAAACAAAAAGGACAGGCAACGGCAACGACAAGAGCGACGGCAATGGATCAGGTGGGGGTACCGGGGGCGCGGATGACGCCGCCGAGGGAGGTGAGGGTGGAGATGATGGTGGACCACCAGGTGGTGAGCTCGTCTTCGCGGAGGGTGCGGTCGTTGGACTGGAAGATGCACTTCAGCAGCAGAGCGTAGTGAGATGGAGGGACGGATTTGCCCTTTGGATCGCGGAAGATTTCGGTTGGGGTGAGGCGCTGGAGCTCGGGGATGGCGAGGGCGTGGATGGCGGCGGCGATGGTGTGCCACTGCATGGTGTCGGGGAAGGTGAAGGAGAAGTCGCGCTCGACGGCCTGGAAGCGGGAGAGATCGTGGGCGGTGGCGCGTTTGAGGGGCAGCTCGTAGAGCCTCGCGAGGTCGAGCTGGGCGAGGTAGACGGGCTGGCGGAGCTTGCGGGTGTCTTTTTGCGAGTGGACGAGTTCGCCGAAGTGGGCGATGGGGTGGTTGTTCAGAAGCGCCGTGGCGGAGCGGCCGGGCTGGAGCCAGGCGGGGGATTCGGCAGCGAAGGACAGGGCGGATGGGCCGCCGGGTGGGGTGAAGAGAGACAGGATCGATTCGATTGCGCCCTTGAGTTCGAAGAAGGGCGCGTCGGCGGCGGGGTGCAGCGGCGTGGGCCGGGACTGCGCGGAGGTGAGGCCGAGAGAGAGCTGGGGGGTCTCGTGGACGGCGTCGATGAAGGCGCCGTCGGCGGGGGGAGTGCCGGTGAAGATCTGGCCCTGCTCGAAGAGGCGGACCTCTTTGACGTCGCGGTTGAGGTTGTGGGCGAGCATGGTGACCATGCCGGGGATGAGCGTGGGGCGGAGGAGGGAGGCTTCTTCGGAGAGAGGGTTTTCGAGGGGGACGGGGATCGCGGCTGCCTCGTTGGAGGAAGGCGGTTCGCTTTGCGAATACCCCCCCCTTCGCGGTGAGACTGTGGAGGATGGGGCACCCGCATCGTTCGGATTCTTCGGATTTGTTCCGTAGAAGAGGTCGCTGTCGGGCTGGCCGGTGAAGGTGCTGGAGATGGATTCGCTGTAGCCGAGGGACAGAAGGCGGGTGCGGACGGCGGCTTCCTTAGCGGCGGTGGGGTGGGCGATGACGATGCCGGGGGTGGGGAGCGTGTTGGCGAAGCGGTTGTAGCCGTAGACGCGGGCGACCTCCTCGATGAGATCGATCTCGCGCTCGAGGTCGAGACGCCAGGAGGGGAGCTTGACGAGGTAGAGGTCGAGGCCGTGGAGGAGGAGTTCGCAGCCGAGCGCGGTGAGGTATTGCGCGACGATCTCTTTGGTGATTCCGGCGGGGTCGATGGTGGCGCCGAGGTGGCGCTGGACGGCTTTTACGGAGAGCTCGATGGCCGGGCGAGAGGCGGTGCGGGCGGCGATGTCGGGGTCGATGACGTCGATGAGTTCGCCTTCGGGTTTGCCGCCGTTTTTGAGGATGAGCTGCGTGACGAGGGCGTTGGCGGCGGGGGCGGCGTTGAAGTCGGCACCGCGCTCGAAGCGGTGGGAGGCGTCGGTGTGGAGGCCGTGGCGGCGGGAGCTGCGGCGGATGCTGGCCTGATCGAACCAGGCGGCCTCGACGAGGATGTTCTTTGTCTCCGGGGTGATCATGGAGTCCCAGCCACCCATGACTCCGGCGAGGGCGAGAGCTTTCTTTTCGTCGGCTACGACGAGGTCGTCGGCTTCGAGGGTGCGGTCGGTGCCGTCGAGGAGCTTTAGTTTTTCGCCCTGCCTGGCGAGGCGGACGACGATGCCGCCTTCGATTTTGTCGAGGTCGAAGGCGTGGGTGGGATGGCCCATGCCGAGGAGGACGTAGTTGCTGGCGTCGACGGCGTTGCTGATTTGTTTCTGGCCGAGGAGG
>Ga0302228_10002217_pt1 | contig 13399 bp, 10 predicted proteins | sample II_Palsa_N1_2_FD_193519 | JGI IMG/M metagenome (GOLD analysis project Ga0302228, IMG submission 193519) | Peat permafrost microbial communities from Stordalen Mire near Abisko, Sweden - II_Palsa_N1_2 | ecosystem: Environmental > Terrestrial > Soil > Palsa > Peat permafrost | place: Sweden...
TCGGCGGTGTGCGCGGCGCTCTCTTTTATCGCCGACGGCAAAACGATTCGCGATCCGCGCATCGCCTTCGGCGGAATGGCGGCGACGCCCAAGCGCGCGACGCACGTCGAAGCCGTCCTGCGCGACGCCGACTGGCACGAAGCTACCGCGCAGGCAGCAATGCTCGCGCTCGCGAAGGACTACGCGCCCCTGTCCGACATGCGCGCATCGAGCGACTATCGGCTCGAAGCCGCGAAGAACACGTTGCATCGATTCTGGCTCGAGACACGTCCAGATAATCCGTTGCCGAAAGCGGCGCTCGATGTACGCGCAGTGACTGCTTCCTGAACCCCAAAGGACACGGAGAACAACAGAATGAATCAGCAAGCCGAACCGTTCCTGAAGGACATGAAGGAAGCGAAGGATCTCCTGGAAGCAGACTTCACGCAGGTCCACGTTTCGCGTCCGCACGAATCCGCGCATCTGCACGTCAGCGGCCGCGCGAGCTATACCGACGATATTCCAGTGGTCGCCGGCACGCTGCACGCGGCGCTCGGATTGTCGGCGAAGGCGCATGCAAAGATCGTATCGATGTCGTTCGATGCCGTGCGGGCAATGCCCGGCGTTGTAGCCGTCCTCACCGCCGAGGATATCCCCGGCGTGAACGATGTCGGCCCGATCATTCACGGTGACGACCCGATCCTCGCCGATGGCATCGTGCAGTTCGTCGGTCAGCCGATGTTCATTGTCGTTGCTATGTCGCACGACATTGCCCGCCGCGCCGCGCGCCGGGCGGAAGTCGTGTATGAAGAGTTGCCGGCGATCCTCACGCCGCAACAGGCGCGTGCGGCCAACTCCCATGTGCTGCCGCCAATGAAGCTCGCGCGTGGCGATGCCGGTGCGAAGATCGCATGGGCCGCGCATCGCGAAACAGGCGAAATGCTGCTCGGCGGGCAGGAACAGTTTTACCTGGAAGGTCAGATTTCATACGCCGTGCCGAAGGATGACGATGGCATGCACGTGTGGTGCTCGACGCAGCATCCGTCGGAAATGCAGCACATGGTCGCGCACATGCTCAACGTCGCGTCGCACAACGTGCTGGTCGAATGCAGGCGGATGGGCGGCGGTTTTGGTGGCAAGGAGTCGCAATCGGGCCTGTTCGCGTGCTGCGCGGCGCTCGCCGCATGGAAGCTGCTCTGCCCCGTGAAACTGCGGCCGGATCGCGACGACGACATGATGATCACCGGCAAGCGGCACGATTTTCACTACACGTACGAAGTTGGTTATGACGACAGCGGCCTGATCGACGGCGTGACCGTTGACATGACGTCGCGTTGCGGTTTTTCGGCCGACCTTTCAGGCCCGGTGATGACCCGCGCACTGTGCCATTTCGACAATGCGTACTGGCTGCCGCACGTGTCTATCGACGGGTTCTGCGGCAAGACGAACACGCAGTCGAACACCGCGTTTCGAGGCTTTGGCGGACCGCAGGGTGCGTTCGCGATCGAATACATTGTCGACAACATCGCGCGTTCGGTGGGGCTCGATTCGCTCGATGTACGCCGCCGGAATTTGTACGGCAAGACCGAGGATAACGTGACGCCGTACGGGCAGGCAGTCGAAGACAACGTCATTCACGAACTGCTCGACGAGCTCGAAGCCACCAGCAATTACCGCGCTCGTCGCGAGGCTGTGCGTGAATTCAACGCGAACAACGAAGTGCTTAAAAAGGGGCTCGCGCTGACGCCAGTGAAGTTTGGCATCGCGTTCAACGTGACTCACTTTAACCAGGCCGGCGCGCTGGTGCACATTTACACCGACGGTTCGGTACTCGTGAATCATGGCGGCACCGAGATGGGCCAGGGGCTCAATACGAAGGTTGCGCAGGTAGTGGCACACGAGCTCGGCATCCGGTTCAACCGTGTTCGCGTCACAGCGACCGACACGAGCAAGGTCGCGAACACATCGGCGACCGCGGCCTCCACTGGCAGCGATCTGAACGGCAAGGCCGCGCAGGACGCCGCCCGGCAATTGCGCGAACGCCTTGCCGCGCTGGCCGCCGAGCACTATGGCGCGGGACAGGTCGATGCGCTCGATGTGCGTTTCGTCGATGACCGGATTGTGGTCGGCGACAAGGCGATTCCTTTCGACGAAGTGATCATGCAGGCGTATCGCGCACGGGTGCAGTTGTGGTCCGATGGTTTCTACAAGACTCCGAAGCTCTACTGGGACCAGGCGAAGATGCAGGGTCGGCCGTTCTCTTACTACTCCTATGGCGCAGCCGTTTCCGAAGTCGTGATCGACACGCTGACCGGCGAAATGCGTGTGCTGCGCGCTGATGCGTTGCACGACGTCGGTGCGTCGCTCAATCCGGCTTTGGATGTGGGGCAGGTCGAAGGCGGTTTCATCCAGGGAATGGGCTGGCTGACGACCGAGGAACTGTGGTGGAACGCGGGCGGCAAGCTGATGACCCACGCACCATCCACATACAAGATCCCGACCGTCAATGATTGCCCGCCTGTGTTCGACGTCCGGTTGTTCAAGAACCGCAATGCGGAGGACAGCATCCACCGCTCGAAGGCTGTCGGCGAACCGCCGTTGCTGCTGCCGTTTTCGGTGTTCTTCGCGATCCGCGATGCAGTGGCGAGTGTAGGCAATAACACTGTGAATCCGCCGCTGAATGCACCCGCGACCAGCGAGGAAATCTTGAAAGCAGTGGGTGCCGTTCGCGCTGCAGTGGCTGCAGCTGCAGCCACTCGTTGATTCGAGGTTCGCTATGGAAATGCTCCGGGAATCAGTCGTTATCGGCCGTCGTAGCGGGTTGTCGACGCCTTCGCCTACACCGCCGACGCATATCGTATTGTTTGGTGCGGGGCACGTGGGGCATGCCCTTGTTAAGTTGCTGGGGATGCTGCCTTGCGTGGTTCAGTGGGTCGATGCACGCGACGAACTTTTTCCCGATGAAGTGCCCGGCAACGTAGAGATCGAAGCGACCGATACGCCGGATGTCATTGTGGATTCAGCGCCGGCCGGCGCCTGTTTTCTGGTGATGACGCACGACCATTCGCTGGATTTTTCACTTGCGGTCCGGATCATGAGACGCAACGATTTCGCTTACTTCGGCATGATCGGGTCAAAGACAAAACGCGTGAAGTTCGAGCGGCGATTAGTCGATCGAGGCGTGGACCCTGGGCGATTGACGGAGATGACCTGTCCGATCGGCGTGGAGGGGATTGTCGATAAGGCACCTGCTTCTATTGCTGTCGCGGTCTGTGCGCAGTTGATGCAGGTTAGGGCTTTATCGCAGTATGGCGCGCGGCTATGCCTGGGGCGCGAAGACGTCGAACGGTTTTATCGATGAAGCAAGACCCGTGAGCAGGCTGACCGTCCTTCATACAGGGTGACCCAGCGACTGCAACGGCATACCTGTCTCGAACGCTGCGTGTGTGCCCCAGCCGGCGGCGATAGGTATGAAACGAAATTGCGCCGTATGCGCGCAAAGATCTCCTCACCGCGGTCTGGCGCCGACACTGGGACGTCGCCGAATTTATCCACGCAATGTCTGCCAATGCAGATGGGAGAGTTCGAATCCTGCCTAAAAATGGCGAGGGAATGCACATTCAGAGTTTGGAAGCTTGCAATATCCTGACAAACGAGCTTTAATGAGCCATCCGCTTCTTTAATTCTTCTCCAGCGCTCTTGACCCAGGCAACCACCGTGTTTCTCATTTCGCTTCATTCACTCGCAGTGTTTCATCTTTCGGTCGTGACCGGAAGATGCCTGCGTGCGAGCGAAAAATCGAGAGTCACGAAGCTCAACTGGAGCCGCGCACGTCCGGCGGACATGTCCGCACTTCCTTGAGCCCGGCTCCCGCGTAACGACTGATCTTCAGTCAACGCGCGAACCGGGCCTTCTCCTCCCGCACATCTCACATCGCTGCATAGGCGTCGATTCAATAAGAACCGGCGTTGGAAACGCACGCGTGGCCGTCTGATCGTCGATTAGGCGCATCATTTTTGAGCTGCGGTTTAAACCGCTAAAAAGCGTTTCTTCATTGATTCTCCCTGAAGGCCGGTAGCGATCCTGCGGCGCACATGGGTCTTTCCGTGTCAGTGGCCTAGGGCGCCTTATCACCTAGGATAACTAACGGTAGAAGAATTGGTTCGATGGCGATTGCGTTATCCAACTTAATTTTCAATTTACACACGAGGTACCTATGTCATTCAACAAACTTCAACCCTCTACATTGGCGCGATCCCGGACCAAGGGCATGCCAATTCTGTCCGAACTCGATATGGAACGGCTCAAGCGCTGTGCACGCGTGTCGGGCGCTTCATCCGAGCAGCGTACGCTCGTGGAGGAGCTGGAGGACACAGCCATGCTGCTTGACGCTGCCGAAGTACCAACAGATGTCGTCATGGTGAACACCCGGATCGAATGCACGGCGCTCGCCAGTGGCAACGCCCATCAATGGACGCTCGTCTATCCGGATGAAGCGGACTATGAACGGGGATGCCTGTCGGTTCTTTCACCCGCTGGGTTCGCGCTTCTTGGCGCAAGGGTGGGGCAGACCGTGGAGTGTCGGCCGCCGAGTGGTGTGCCGATCCAATACATTGTCAAACGCATTCTGTTTCGTCCCGAACAGTTGTCTTAAGAGATGACTTCCACGTCCAGACGCGCGTCGGCGCGGACGGCGTGTTATTGCGTGCGTCAATCCGAAGGCGCGGGCGGGCGATGCGATGCGCAAGGCGTCGCGTTCACCCCGCAGCGTCTGTTGTGCCGGCAGCAAATTTTGCGCTAAAGGTCGCAGCCAAAAGGCGCGATTTCGGGCGCGGCAGATTCCTCTGCTTTCACCGTTCTCCCTCCCAAACAGACAATGCCGATACCAGCCTCGGCTGGCCTTCATTGGCTTGTCAGCTGTCGCGAGCACGAGCAGCGCGCTCAAGGCTAGCCGCAGATGCGACAAGAACACGCCGGTCTTTGTCCGTGGCGATACCGCGGATAGACAAACCGCGTCGGCCTGCAATACGACCCCTTTTCCATAAAGCCGCTCGCCAAGGGTAAACAATAATTTTGACAATATTGACTCAGGCCGGATTAGAGCTATGATTAATTCATCAGCATACTGATCAATTAGCCAGGCAAGCCGATGACACTCAAATTCGCAGCAAACCTCGACGATTTGAACGCGGATCAACCCTATGCCGCGACGATCGAGAACGAACAGATCGCCCTATACCTGGTAGACGGCGAGGTCTATGCAACGCATAACGTTTGCACTCACCAGTTCGCGTTGCTGAGCGACGGTTTTCTGGAAGACGGATGCATTGAGTGCCCGCTTCATCAGGGGAAATTCGATGTGAAGACCGGTGCCGCGCTTTGCGCGCCCGCGACCGCGCCGATCAAGACTTACAAGATCCAGATCGAAAAGGGCGCCGTGATGGTCGAGCTTTAGGCGATCGGCTCTTTGACTCAAGCTGACTCAAGCCAGGAATTTAAACGTGGAAACGATCTTGATTATCGGCGCGGGACAGGCCGGTGGCCGCGCCGCCGAAGCGCTGCGGGCACAAGGCTTCGACGGCTCGATAGTGCTCGCTGGTGATGAACAGCACCGGCCGTACGAGCGCCCGGCATTGTCGAAGACCGTGCTGACGGCGATTGACGATAACGACTGCTTCAACGCGTGGCTCCATTCGAGCGACTTCTACGAGACGAGCAATATCGACTGGATCGCGGACAGCGTTGAACGACTCGACGTGACGCATCGCACGGCAACGTTCCGAAGCGGGCGAAGCATCGGATTCGACAAATGTCTGATCACGACCGGTGGGCGAGCGCGTCGGCTTCCCGGAACGCCTGACAGCCGTCATGTTTTCACGCTGCGCACGCTGCAGGACGCGATGAGAGTACGAGAGCGCTTGGCCGATGCGCGTTCGGTAGTCGTGATTGGAGGAGGTTTCCTCGGGCTGGAGTTCGCGGCAAGTGCCCGGGCGCGCGGAATTGACGTCACTGTGGTGGAAGCCGCTGAGCAATTGCTGGGACGCGCGCTGCCGCGCGAATTCTCTGATCGTCTACGCGCCAAGCACGAGCAAAACGGAGTCAGGTTTATGCTCGGCGCAAAGCTGATTTTGTCAACGGAAGAGGCGTGCGGGGTGAACCTGACGTTCGAAGGGAATACATCGGAGCGCTTTGATTTCGTCGTGGTTGCCATTGGGCAGGAGCCGAATGAAGCGCTCGCCAGAGCGTCCGGTCTTGAGACAGGTAACGGCATACACGTTGATGCGCATTGCCAGACGTCCGTTGCCGGTTTTTATGCAGCAGGCGATTGTGCGAATTTTCCGTTTGGAACGTCCGGCCGGCGTCTGCGTCTGGAGTCATGGCAGAACGCGCAGGACCAGGCGATTGTCGCGGCCCGCAACATGTTGGGAGAGCCGGTCGAGTATCGCCCGAGTCCCTGGTTCTGGACTGACCAGTACGACTGGAACGTCCAGATGCTGGGAATGCTCGACGGTCCCGTGGATCAATGGATCGAGCGTCGCACTTCCATCGACAAGACCTTGCTCATGGGCTTGCGGGATAACGCGATTGTGTACGCGCTCGCGGTAAATAACGGAGGTGAGTTGCGGGCGATTCGTCGTCTTGTTGAACAGGCAACCCAGGTCGATCCAGAGGCTCTCGCGGACCCGAACATCAAGTTGCGACACCTCGAACGACACGCTCACTCTTAACGTATTCAGGAGAGCATTTTGTATTCGTCAGAGACAGTCATTGGGCTCGGTACACCGAGCGTCAAGAACAAGCCGATTGAACAACTCGTGTGGCCGGAAGAGGGTCTTCATGCGATCCCGGACTGGGTCTATACGAGCGATGATGTATACGCCCGCGAGATAGAACGGATTTTTCACGGCCCTACCTGGAACTTCGTCGCCCTTGAGGCAGAGGTCCCGAATAGCGGGGACTACAAGCGTTCATACGTAGGACCAACGCCGGTGGTCGTGTCGCGCGCGGAAGACGGTTCCATCCACGTGTTCGAGAATCGTTGCGCCCATCGTGGCGCCGAATTCTGTCGCCACACACGAGGGAACAATACCGAATTTGTCTGCCCGTATCACCAGTGGTCTTATGACCTGAAAGGAAACCTGCAAGGTATTCCGTTTAAACGCGGCGTGAACAAGCTCGGCGGGATGCCCCGCGACTTCCGCAACGAGGACCACGGTCTGAAGAAGCTCGCTGTCACCACGCGCAATGGGGTGGTCTTCGCTTCATTCACGCACGACATGGAGCCGATTGAAGATTACCTGACGCCGGAAATCCTGAAAGATTTCGACACTGTCTTTAACGGCAAGAAGTTGCGCATTCTCGGGTTTTACAAGAACGAGTTGCCGTGCAACTGGAAGATGTACCACGAGAATCTGAAGGACCCGTATCACGCAACCCTGCTGCACTCGTTCCTGGTGGTGTTCGGTTTGCTGGTCGCAGGAAACCGGTCGGCGATGGTGGCCGACAGCAAGCGCGGTGTCCACGGGACGATGGCATCGGCGAAAAGTGATTCACTTTATGCCGCGGTGGATGCCGACAAGAAGAAAGAGATGCGCTCGTTCCACGAGGGTATGGTCCTGAAGGACGAACGCTTCCTTGAGTACGTCAAGGAATTTGATTCCGAGTGGTCGGTGACCATGCAGACGATCTGGCCGAACCTGATCGTTCAGCGTGAAATGAACACCTTGGGCGTACGGCATATTGTCCCGAACGGCCCGAACAGCATGATCATGCTCTGGACCATGTTCGGCTACGAAGACGACACTGAAGAGACCACGCGCCACCGGCTCCGCCAGGGTAACCTGATGGGACCAGCGGGCTTCCTGGGTCTGGAGGATAACGAAGCAATGAAGTTTGTTCAGGAAGGGGTTCGCCGCTCCGTAACGGACCGCAGCGTTCTCAAGCTTGACAGCGAAAACATCGGAACCGCGGATAGCCTGATCTCTGAAGCCGCAATTCGTGCGATGTACAAGCACTATCGTGAAGTCATGGGGTTCTAAATGCTGCCAGGATTCGATAAGAAACCGATTGCACACGACAAGGCGCTTGCAGCGCGCGCGGCCGTGGAGGATTTTCATGCTGAATATTGCGCTGTGCTCGATGGCGGCGACATTGAGCAGTGGCCGGAATTTTTCACGGAAAACTGCGTTTATCGCGTGACCGAGTACGAAAATGCTGCCCACGGCTTCCCGGCCGGTTTGATATACGCGGAAGGCCGGAACATGCTCCGCGACCGTGCGGTAGCCATTTCCAGAACACAGATGTTCGCGCCCAGGCAGATGCTGCATTTCGTGAGCAACGTCCGCATCCTGGATGTGACCGACGAAGAGATCGTGGCGCAGAGCAATTACATGTTGCTCCAAACGCTGGTTGAAGGGGCGACCACTTTGCATCAGGCCGGCCGGCTTTTTGACCGCTTTGCGCGCAACGGCGCTGAACTTCTCCTCAAGGAACGGCAGGCTATTTATGACACTGCCATGATCGCAAACGATCTGGCCTATCCTGTTTGAACGAGCATGATCAGACCATGTTATCCGCGGACTATGAACCTGGGAGACGTTTATGAGCAGCACTGAACCGACGGAAGCGCCTATCGAAAGTGGCGGCGTCGGCGCCCGTGTCAGGCGTCGCGAAGATGAGCGGCATTTGCACGGGAAGGGGCGATTTGTCGCCGACTATACGTTTCCTGATCTGCAGGAAGTTGCGTTCTTGCGCAGCCCGCTTGCGCACGCGCGGATTGAGCACATTGGCAAGCCGGAGCGCTTCCCAGGCCAGGTCATAGTGCGAGAAGACATGCATACCGCCACAGACATTGTGGCCGACTCCAGTCTGCCGACATACAAGCCTTCTGCGCATCCCCCGCTTGCTTCTGGAAAGGTACGTTTTGTCGGCGAACCTGTCGCCATGTGTTTTGCGAGCTCCCGCGCCGAGGCTGAGGATATCGCGGAAGAGGTTGAGCTGGATCTGCATGAGCTGCCCGCATTTGCAAGCGCGTTTGCTGCTCGAGAGCGTACCGATGTCCGTGTGCATGATCACTGGACCGACAATCTCTTCCTGGATCTGAAGGCGGACGTGAATTTCGACGAACGCGCCAAGGATGCACCCGTCGTGGTGAAGCAGAAGGTCGACCTGGCGCGCCAGTGCATGGTCCCGATGGAAGGCAAGGCTGTGCTGGCGTACTGGGATCACACGCAGGCGCAACTGGTCGTCATTACATCGACGCAAGTGCCGCACATGATCCGCACGGTGCTGTCTCAATGCCTGGGAATCGATCATGCGCAGGTCCGCGTGATTTCGCCCGATGTTGGCGGTGCGTTCGGATATAAATGCGTCCTCCAGCAGGAAGAGCTTTGCATCGCGTGGCTCGCTCTCACGTACAAGCGACCCTTTCGTTTTATCGAAGACCGTCGCGAGCATCTGATCGCGGGCGCCAACACGCGTCAGCATCATTACGAGCTGACGGCCTATGCAGACAAGAACGGACGGCTCCTGGCGCTGGACTGCGATCTGTTGATCGATGGCGGCGCCTATTCAGCGTGGCCATTTACGATAGGACTGGAAACTGGGCAGGCGCTCGGCAATCTTCCTGGCCCGTACGATTTTAGCGGGTACCGCTGCCACACGCAGTGCGCGGCGACCAACAAGCCGGGCTTTCTGCCGTATCGCGGTGTGGCGCGTACGGGCGTCTGTTTCGCGATCGAACTGACCATGGATGCCATTGCGCGGGCCGTCGGCCGCGAGGCGTGGGAAGTCCGTTACGACAATCTGGTTCGCGGGGCGGACATGCCCTACACGAACGTTGTCAAAAAACACTACGACAGCGGCGACTTCCAGGAGAGCCTGAAGCGAGCAGCTGCACAGCTCGATGTTGCTAAATGGCGCCGCCGCCAGAAAGAGGGTGAACCGGACGGTCGGCTGATCGGTATCGGTTTTGCGACCTTCACCGAGCAGTCAGCTCATGGAACGGCGGTGTTCGCATCGTGGGGTTTGCCGGTCGTTCCCGGTTATGACCTGGCAACCGTGCGCATCACCGCGGACGGTGGTCTCGAAGTACGCGCCGGCATTCATTCCCACGGACAGGGCATGGAAACCACCCTGGCGCAGATTGCCAATGAAGTGCTGGGCGTTTCCATCCAGAAGATCAAGGTCGTTCACGGCGACACGGCGCTCACCCCATTTTCAACGGGCACGTATGCGTCGCGCAGCATTGTCATGGCCGGCGGCGCGGTCGCTGCAACATGTCGCGAACTGGTGCCACGGCTGATAAAAATTGGCGCGCATATCCTTGGTGAAACGGAGGACGCAGTCCGGTTCGAGGCAGGCGAGGTTGTCGGTGCAACGGGACGGGTTTCCCTGGCGGATATCGGTCACGCCTGGTACTTGCGGCCTGAGCGTCTGCCGAAGGACGTCGACTTGACAGGGCTCGAGGCAACTCATGGTTTCAAGCCGAAGGTCGATACCGGCGCGTTCAGCTATGCAACGCATGCGGCCGCCGTTGCGATCGACACAAGAACGGGTCACGTCGAGATTCTGGAATATGTGATTGTTGAGGATTGCGGACGAATGATCAACCCGATGGTGGTCGAAGGTCAGACGATTGGCGGCACGGCACAGGGCATTGGCACGGCATTCTATGAAGAGACGCTGTACGACGAAAATGCCCAGCCTCTGACATCCACGCTTGCAGACTACATGTTGCCGGGGCCGACGGAGCTTCCGCCGCTGACGATTATCCATATGGAGACGCTGTCGCCCTACACCGAGTTCGGCGCGAAGGGTGTCGGAGAAGGCGGCGCGATCGCGCCTCCGGCGGCGCTTTTCAATGCGGTGAACGATGCACTGAGTCCGTTGGGCGCACTCGTCTCCGAGACACCGCTCACGCCGCGTAGGTTGCTCGCGGCCATTGAAGCCGCGAAGGCCGCTGCACGCGAAAAGGCAGAGGCAGCGGCAGAACCCGTGCATGAGGTGATTCGATGAAGGCCGCCGCTTTTGATTACGTCAGGGCCGCGACATTGCCGCAAGCGCTAAGCGAGCTCGGCGCTTCGGCCGGGGGCGTCAAACCAATTGCCGGAAGCCAGTCGATGGGGCCAATGCTCAATCTCCGGCTGGCAAGGCCGTCGAAAGTGATCGATGTATCGCGTGTCGATGAACTGCGCAGCGTCACCGTTTCAGGCGACCTGATTCGTGTGGGTGCGGCCATCACTCATGCGGAAATCGAGGATGGCAAGTACGAGCTATTGCGGAACGATTTTATGCAGTATGTCGCTTCGGGTATTGCATATAGAGCGATTCGCAATAGAGGAACCATTGGCGGCAGCCTAGCGCATGCTGATCCTGCAGCGGACTGGCCCTTGGCGCTTGCCACTCTCGACGCCCGGATCGAGCTCGCGAAGGCGAGCGGTACACGCCGCGTGCGTGCCAGCGAGTTCATGCTAGGCGCATTTACGACGCTGCTGGAGGAGGGCGAAATCATCTCGGCGGTTTTGTTGCCGAAGATGGGGCTCACCTTGCGCTGGGGCTATTACAAGCTGTGCCGTAAGACGGGTGAATTCGCTCACGCGAGCGCGGCCGCTGCGTTTGACGCGCAAACCGGTCTGGCCCGCGTGATGCTTGGCGCGCTTGACGGTCCCCCCGCAGCGCTGGAGGCACTCGCTCAGTCAATAGCGCAACACGGACCCAGCGCGGCGACTCCGGAAGCGATTGCGGCGGGCGTGGCGAACGCGATGCCGAATGCTGACGCTATCGACCGTTCCATGCACGAAGCGACCGTCGAGCGCTGTCTCGCGCAAGCCTTCGGTTCATCCGGGCATTAACAGGAATTTCCATGTCTGTCATTGAACTCACCATCAATAACCGGGCAATCCGCGGCGACGTCGCGCCGCGTACCCATCTGGGCGATTTTCTTCGCGACAATCAGAACCTGACCGGCACCCACCTAGGTTGCGAGCACGGCGTCTGTGGCGCGTGTACGGTTCTTATCGACGGTGAACCGGTGCGCTCCTGCATCACGTTCGCCGTGGCCTGTGACCATCAGAAGGTCCGTACGATCGAAGGTTTCGACGACGATGAACTAATGAAGCGGCTGCGCCGGTCTTTCTCGGATCATCACGCGCTGCAATGCGGCTACTGTACGCCCGGCATGCTCATTACCGCGCGCGATATCGTGCGGCGTTTTCCGGATGCCGATGAGGCGCGCGTTCGACTCGAGCTCTCAGGAAACCTGTGTCGATGTACGGGGTACGTTGGTATCGTCAACGCAATCAAAGCCGTGCTTGTCGACCTGAAGGAGAATCCGCCAGCCGACGTGCCCGTTGCGCCGGTTCGACAAGAGCGCGCACATAAAGCCCCGCCGCAGGCAGCGGGTGAGTTTCAAACGTTCGCTACGGTAGCTGCGGGATCTATGGATGGGCCACCGCGCTCGTTGCAGGTAGGAGCGGTGTTGCCGATTTCGAATGTTCAGCCGACGGGTGCGCGCAAGGGCTGGACCGCGATTGACGACAGCTTTGTCGTGCCGTTTCCGCTCGAGAAGGTCTGGGCATTTATGGGCGACCTGCCGTCTGTTACCGCATGCCTTCCCGGCGCTGAATTGATCGAGCACGACTCCGAAAAGGTGAAGGGGAGGATCGCCATCAAGTTTGGTCCGATGTCAGCGAATTTTGCGGGCGCGGCGCGCCTTGAACGCGATGACGCCGCGTACCGTGCGGTGATGCGTGGAGCCGGGCAGGACAATATCAGCCGCTCGAAAGCAAATGGCGACGTGACCTACGCGTTGAGCGATGAATCGAATGGGACGCAGACGCGCGTTGCCGTCACGCTCGAATATATGTTGCAGGGGCCCCTCGCTCAATTCTCGCGGTCAGGACTTGTTAAAGACTTCGTTCGCCGGATGATTGCCGACTTTGGTGCGCGGATCACCGCACAACTGTCGGGCGCCGACTTGCCTGCCTCCGAAGGTTCGACGACCCGATTCAACGTCGGTAGTCTGGTGTGGGGTGTTCTCTGGGGCCGTATAAAACGTCTCTTTGGCCGAGGCGAATAAATCCGCCGGAAAAGGTCGCCTGAGACGAGCCTAAGGATTCGTCGAAACGCTGCGTTGCATCCAAACAATCAGTATGCTGAATAAACGCCTGGAGTCTTTTCATGACTAAACGAATTCGGAAAATTGCCCTGGAAGAACACTTTTCAACGCCCGGTTTCCAGGGCTACTCGAAAAGCTTTACCCAGCACATCGCCCCTGACGTACTCGCTGATCTTGCCGCCCGCCTTGCGGACTTCGACGAGCAACGCATTGCCGAGATGGACCGTGCAGGGATCGATTACACCATCCTGTCCCAGACAGGTCCGAGCGTGCAAGGCGAGACTGACCCGGCCGTGGCAATGT
>Ga0302228_10002221_pt1 | contig 13397 bp, 3 predicted proteins | sample II_Palsa_N1_2_FD_193519 | JGI IMG/M metagenome (GOLD analysis project Ga0302228, IMG submission 193519) | Peat permafrost microbial communities from Stordalen Mire near Abisko, Sweden - II_Palsa_N1_2 | ecosystem: Environmental > Terrestrial > Soil > Palsa > Peat permafrost | place: Sweden...
GGGTTTGGCGACTTCAAGTCGAGCTCGGTGATTGTGCAGGTGGGCCAGGTGACAAGCCTGGAGCCGCACTTGAAGGCCGGCGCGGCCAACCAGGTGGTGGAAGTTTCGGCGGAGACGCCGGTGGTCAACCTGGAGTCGCCTGACTTCAGTTCGAACCTGAACACGGAAGCGCTGCAGAATATCCCGGTGAACAATCGGCGGTGGTCGAGCCTGGCGATGACGACGCCGGGAGTGGTATCGGACTCGAATGGATTTGGATTGGTGAGCGTGCGCGGCATCAGCCCGATTCTGAACAACGTGCTGATCGACGGCGCGGACGACAACCAGGCGTACTACGCGGAGGAGCGGGGACGCACGCGTGAGGCGTATTCGACGTCGGCGGGCGCGGTGCGGGAATTTGCGGTGAACACAGGCGTGTATGGGTCGGAGTATGGTCGCGCGGCGGGCGCGGTGATCAACTCGGTGACCAATAGCGGCACCAACGAGTTGCACGGCCAGGTGTACTTCTACGACCGCCAGAGCAAGTGGAATGCGTACAACGACTTCACGAAGATCAGCGTCCTGGACCCGGAGACGGGCAAGTATGTGTCGACGCCGATCAAGCCGGAGGATGAGCGCAAGATCTATGGGTTTACGGTGGGCGGACCCATCCTCAAGAACAAGCTGTTCTGGATGTACACGTTCGACGAACATCATCGGACGTTTCCTGGAACGGCGGTGCCAACGTCGGCGTCTACGTTCTACACGCTGCCGAATGCGGCTCTGCCGACGGGTGTGACGTGCGCTGCTCCGGGCAATGGCCTGCTGACGGGAACGGATTCGAACCCGATTGATCCGCAGGTCTGCTTGCTGGCAGCTCGCCAGACGGCGGCCGGTAGCCCGACGACGTTCGCGCAGGCAGCGGCGATCTGGAATACGGAGATTGCTGCGCTGAACGGCAACCTGGGACGGGTGCCGCGTTTTGGCGACCAGGAGATCAACACTCCCAAGCTGGATTGGCAGATCAATCAGAAGGAGCGGGTGAGCTTTCTGTATCACCGGCTGCGTTGGGATTCGCCGGGCGGCGTGCAGACGCAGGCCTCGAATAACTACGGTGTCGACTCGTTTGGAAACGACTTTGTGAAGCTGGATTACGGCCTCGCGAAGTTGACCAGCGTGCTATCGAACACCATCAGCAACGAGCTGCTGTACCAGTACTCGCGCGAGCTGGATGATGAGACGCAGCAGCCGTACAGTCCATACACGCTGGCCAATCTGATTGCGAACGGGAATGCGATTCAGCTTGACCTGGACACGAGCGTCTACGCGAGCATTGGGTCTGAGTACTACGCGTATCGCAAAGCACTGCCGGATGAGCGCAAGTGGCAGGTTGGCGATGTGCTGCATCTGCAGCATGGCAACCACAGCATCAGCGCGGGCGGCGACATCCTGCGGAATGCTGACCTGATCAATAACACGTATAAGAGCAACGGCGATTATACGTATAGCTACCTGGGCAACTACTTCAACGACCTGCTGAACGAGCAGGCTGGACGGGCAGGCTCGTGCGGTTCGCAGAGCGGGCAGAACCCGACGGCGACAGGCACGCAGACTGGATGGACGGGCAAGGACCAGTGCTACAGCAGCTTTGTGCAGGGCTTTGGCAATCCGGTGTTTGCCGTACAGACGACGGATTGGAGCCTCTTTGCACAGGACAACTGGAAGGCATCACCACGGCTGACGCTGCAACTCGGGGTGCGTTACGACTACGAGTTCCTGCCTGCGCCGGTGTCGAACCTGACCAGCGCAACGACGGGGTTCACGCCGTATGCGCAGCTGAACAATCATCCCAGCGACAAGAACAATATCGGAGCGCGGCTTGGCTTCGCGTATGACGTGTTTGGAGACGGGAAGACAGTGGCGCGCGGCGGGTACGGCATGTTCTACGGACGCATCACGAATGGCGTGCTGCTGAATACGCTGCTGAATACGGGCAGCCCGAATGGACAGTACACAACGACGGTGAAGCCGACGTACACGTCGCCGACGCCTCCAGTGTTGCCGAATATCCTTGCGGGCGGATCGGCTCCGACGCCGAGTTCGTACTACCTGGCGAAGGACCTGCAGAACCCGATGGTGCATGAGTTCGACTTAATCGTGCAGCAGCAGATTGGAAGAGGGACGGTGTTTTCGGTCAGCTACCTGGGCGCGCTGGGCCGCGAACTGCCGAACTTCCTGGATCTGAATCTGGATCCAACGACGATCGAGAATGTCACGATCTCGGTGGTTCCTACCGGCGGCAATCTCGGACCGCTGGCTAAGGCGGGAACGTCGTTCGTGGTGCCCACGTACACCAAGTATGGCAATGTTGCCTTGTTTGGGCCGCAGGCTACTTCTTACCAGTCGATTACCCAGGTAACGAGCAACATCAATTCGAGCTACAACGCGTTGGTGGCCGAGATCCAGAATCGTTCGCTCAAGAGCCTGGAGTTCGACTTCAACTACACGTGGTCGCATGCGTTGGATTACAACCAGAATGCAACGACGACGACGTCGGGCAACAGCTGGTATGACCCGTATGGCGATCCGAGGGTCAACTACGGCAACTCGGCATACAACGTTCCGAACCGCTTTGTCGGGTACGCGATTTACTCGCTACCTGGGTTGAGCGGACATGCGTGGTATACGTACCTGAGCAACGACTGGAAGATCAACGGGTCGTTCCAGATGCAGAGCGGCCTGCCATACACTGCCGGAGCAACGGGATTCACCGGGCCGGGCGTAGTTTCCGACTGGAACGGCTCGGGTGGAACAACGCTGATCCCGGAACTTGGTCTGAACACGTACAAGCTGCCACGGAAGATCGTGCTCGACGCGCGGCTGGAGAAAGACTTCCGGCTGTACAAGAACTACGAACTGCAACTGTTTGCACAGATGTTCAATGTGGCCAACCATCAAAACTACGACGGGATCAACTCGACGGCGTACAAGCTTGGTGGCACCGGGACGGCTGGAACGGCGACGTATCAGTCGACGTTCCAGCAGCTGACGAGCAGCAATAACAGCGGCTTCCTCTATACACCGCGGGAGATTGAGATTGCGGCTCGGCTGAGTTTCTAAGAGCAGGCTCGATAGATTGAATGGGCGATGGCTTCGGCTATCGCCCTGTTTTTTGTGCAGAAGTAGGATTTTGAGGCCGGCATTTTGCTAAGACCGGGCAATTAAGTTGGCATTTATAGAACTGACATGATGTACAGTCATAGTTATTCAAAGACCTTGTACTGACTTCAGCATCATCATGCGCATTCCAGCGGATGGGGCTTCCTGCTTTCGGACAAGAGTCTGCACCGATATTAACGGCTAGCGGTATCTAAGCTAGCGGGCCGGCAGTATACCCCTCCAGGAGAGTCCGACTTATGCGCAAACTTCTATCGTCGCTGTTGTTTTGTTGCTTACTAACCCTTGGTTTTACGGCGAGGGCGCAGCAGACCCTGGGTTCGCTGAACGGAACGGTGCTCGACGGCTCGGGCGCGGCGGTTCCCGGATCGACGGTGACAGCGACGGACGCAGCGATTGGCGTGACGCGCACGACCAAGGCGCAGGCGAACGGATTTTTCCAGATCTTCAACTTGCCGGTGGGCACGTATTCGGTGAGAGCCACGCATGAAGGCTTCGAGACGACGGATTTGACGGGCGTCGATGTACAGGAAGCCGGAGCGAAGACGTTGAACCTGACGCTCAAGGTGGGTAACGTTTCCGAGTCGGTAACGGTGACGGCGACACCGCTGTTGAATGCGACGGATGCGACTAATGGATACACGCTGGACAAATCGCAGATTGCGCTGACGCCGTTGGCGACGGGCAGCTTTACGCAGCTGGCCGTACTGAGCCCGGGCGTGAGCGCGGAGCTGCTGGCCAACCTGGACACGAACTCCGGCCTGGGCAACCAGCCTATCTGGGCGAATGGACAGCGCGATACGTCGAACACGTTCCAGGTGAATGGCGTGGATGCGACGAACCTTTTCAACGGCAAGAGCTCGAGCGGATCGAACTCGCAGCGGTACGCGTTCAACATCGGGCAGAGCGCTCCGGTGGGCGGTGCAGCGGGTGTGGGCACGTCGGTTTATGGCTCGAACGGAAACAGCTTGCCTTCGCCTCCCCCGGAGTTTTTGCAGGAGTTGCGCGTGAACACGTCGATGTACGACGCGCAGCAGGGTGCGACGAGCGGCGCGCAGATTGATGCGAACACGAATAGCGGAACCAATGCGTTCCATGGGCAGGTGTATGGGTCGCTTGCGAACAACAAGATCAACGCCTCGCCGTTCTTCTTCAACCAGCAGGCACAGCTGACAACGATCGGTGTGGGCGCGTTTCCGGCGTGGCTTGCGAATCCGGCCTTGCACCGCTGGTCGCTGGGCGGAGCGCTGGGTGGCCCGATCATCAAGGACAAGCTATTCTTCTTCGTCGCGTATCAGCATCGCTACAACAGCGACCAATCGACAGGCCTATCGCAGCTGACGGTGCCGAGCGAATTGACGGATGATCGTTCGATCGCGGGTCTGGATGCAGTGGCGACCGACTACCAGGGCAAGCCGTTCACCAAGACGATTGATCCCATCGCCTTTGCCCTCATGAACGCGAAGCTGCCGAATGGACAGTACCTGATTCCGACGGCGCAGACATCCGCGACGTATGCGTTTGGCGTTCCGAATGTGACGCTGCCGGGCACCTCGACGCTGGTTGCGGACCAGGCGACGGCGGGCGTGGACTGGGACGTAACGAAGACGGACCGGCTCTCGCTGAAGTACTACTACCAGAATGATCCGGTGAATAAGCCGTATGGGTTCTCCGATACGGGCGGCTTTCCGGTGACGCAGAATAACGGTGCGCAGGTATTCGCGATCGACAACACGATCACGATTGGCAACAAGATCAACTGGGAACAGCGGCTGGGCTTCGACCGCATGGGATCGTACAGCTACTACCGGCAGACGCTGCCGCCGGATCCCGTGCTGGGCCCGACGTATGGCATTAGCGCAGGGATCTCCCCCACACTGATTCAGCCGAACACGCTTGCCGGCTTGACGCTGGGAGAGTTCGGGGCGGACAACTCCGCGGCCCCTTCGATATCGGCAGGACCTGCGAGCGCGTTTGTGAACACGGGCTACTATCAGAACCGCATCAACCCGTCGACGAACATGATTTTTGCGCTGGGCAAGCACACGCTGGTGGTAGGCGGCGGCTATAGCTACACGCAGCTGAACATCGAGAACAACCGGCAGGGAATCGCGGACATCGCCACCAAAAACTTCACTGACTTCCTGCTAGGCGAGGTCCACAAGTCGAGCGTGCTGGAGACGATTGATCCGCAGAGCGGCCGCAATAATGCGAACCGCTACTATCGCTCGAATGAGGTCGCAGGCTACGCACAGGATAAGTGGCAGGCGCTCTCCAACCTGAGCATCACGGCGGGCGTGCGGTATGACTATCACGGCGGGTTGACGGAAAAGTACGGCAACATGTTTAACTTCGATCCCAGCAAGTACTCTGTGACTGGTACGGCAGACACGGGATTCGACGTCGCCAGCTCCGGCTTTGTAATTGCGGGCAACAATAAATATGACCCGACGCCGGGGACTTCGAACTCTACGCTGACGGGCCGGCAGTGGGGCATCTCACCTCGCCTCGGCTTCGCGTATTCGCCGAAGCACATGAACAATAAGGTGGTGATCAATGGCGGCGTAGGTATGTACTACGATCGCGGCGAGCTGTTCACGTACCTGTCGCAGCCGGCAGGCAGCGGCAATGGTGGACCGTTCGGCGTGACCGAGTCGGCACCGCTGGCCAGCTACGTTACGGGCAACGGCTCGAATCTCGCGAATCCGATTGGGAGCGCCTTCACACCGGTTTCCGAGGGTGGCACGTATTTCGGACCCACGTCTGATCCGAGCACGATCACGGCCGCGCTGCAGAATGTGCTGGGATCAGGGCCGGGCGGCTCGAATGGTTTGACCGGCACGTTGAGCCCGGGCTTTGGACCGAGCTGCGGAGCCGTCGACAACCAGGCGAACTACACGGATTGCCTTGCGTACCAGCCGCTGAACTTTGGCGCGTACGACAAGAACAATAAGTTGCCGTACACGGTCAACTTTGCCCTGAGCGTTCAGTGGCAGCCAACCAACGATATCGCGATAACCATTGGCTACAGCGGCAACCGCGGAAAGCACTCGGTAATTCCGATTCCGTTCAACGAGCCGGGCATCGCGACGCCGACCAACCCGATCCACGGCGAGACGGACACGTATGGCTTCCAGGTGCTGAATCAGAATAATCTTGTGACCGATCCTTACGGCGATGCGGACTACCTTGCGATCGGAAGCGAGCCTTGGGATACGCCGGATGGCGGTAATACGGACTTCCGCGCACCGTATGTTGGCTACAGCCCGAACGCAGCCCTGTTCGAGACGGTTGGAGAATCCGCATATGACTCGCTGCAGGTACACGTGGAGAAGCGGCTGTCGCATCACTTCCAGGCGGGCGTGAACTATACATGGGGACACGCGCTGGATGAGCAGAGCGATATCGGCCTGTTCTTTACGGGCGACAACCCCAACAAGCTGCGCGATTCGTATGCGTCGTCGGATTTTGACCGCACGCACACGACGTCGTTCAACTTCCAGGTGCTGCTGCCGAATGCGGCTGCTCAACACTCCGTGCTTTCCTACTTCGTGAATGACTGGAGTCTGACCGGGCTGGGCATCATCCAGAGCGGCGAGCCGTATTCTCTGTATGAGTTCTACGGTGCGGTTGGCAGCATCAACTTCGGAAACTATCCAACGTTGATGAATCCGGTGCTGCCGATTACGAATCCGCACGACGCGAAGGGCAAGGCGCTGACCGGCAACCCGGGTGACTTCCGTGGACCTGCAGGTTCGTTCATCCCGACGATTGATCCCAGCGAGATTGCCATCAACTATGTTGCGCCGGGTACGAACGGCGTTCCGACGGCAGCGCAGGGGAACGAGGGCGATCCAACGGACATCTACGAGACGAACTTCGCTCCTGAGAACCAGCGGAATATCTTCCGCCAGGCGATGCAGAAGCGATTAGATATCTCGATCCGGAAGAACTTCCACGCTACGGATAAGATCTCGATCCTGTACGAGTTCAACATCTTCAACCTGACGAATACGACCAGCCTGGATGTGCCGCAGGATCAGACGCAGATTCGGCAGAACGACGCGTGTTCCGAATCCGCGTATGAGGGAGCTGAGAACGCCTACAACAACTGCGCGTTGGGCTATTTGCAGTATGGCCAGATTGCGACCAGCCCCTCGACGGTCGATCAACAGACGGCGCTGACCAACCTTGACCAGTTGCCGTACCACACGGGCACGGGCAAAAGCATTATGATCCCGACGACGATCGCGGCTGGAACGACGAACGCGCAGGGTGCGAATGTCTGCACGCCGTCCAATTACCTCCCCAACGGCACCGCCTGCCCGAACAATGGGGCGAACTTTGGATCGGTGACGGGAACGATTGGCGGTAACCGGGCGATCACGATGGCGCTGCACATCACCTTCTAACTAAGGGTGCAGGAAGGATCGGGTGGCAGCTTCGGCTGCCACCCATTTTCTTTGGTTGGGAATGGTGGGGTCGTCAAGGTGAATCCAGGCAGTGGTTATGGGGTGATTCCCAATATGGGAATCATGGGTTGCTTCCCATATTGGTTGGAGTTCGTTAGGCTCGAGGTATGCGAATTTAGATAGTTGATCGCCTGCCTGTCGCGGCGATTTTGGAATTCGGTCACTCCCCTCTGCGTTTCAGGAGCTCCGGCCCTTCCCCGGAGCGGAGTTCGGCTGTGGTTGTTCTGGATGGCTGCGTTGCGGCTTCGGCCGCGTATCCCCCGACAAAACCTGCTTGTTGCGAGCGCGTATGCGGACGGCTGCGCGCGGGCCGACTGCTGCGCGCGCGGGGGCTGCCGCGGTGGTTGCTGGTAGCGGGCGCGATCGCCGTGAGTGCGCGGGTGTGGGCGCAGGGGCCAGTGGACGGTGCCATTCGCGGGCACATTTCGGCTGCGTGCGGGGACTATCGGCTTCAACATCGGGAACGTTGCGTGGCGGGTGAGGTGCGGGTGCATCTGACGTCGCCGGACCAGGGCGTGGAACGCGATGTGGATGCAGACAGCGCGGGGGACTTTCTGCTGCTGCGGTTGCCGCCGGGGGAGTATGAACTGAGGGCGACGTCGCGCGGGGGCGGGCAGGAAATCGGAGGGATCGCGGTTGCGCGGCTGGATCTGGAGGGCGGAGATCTTGACGAGGTGACGCTGACGCTGGGGGCGCCGCGACTGAACGCGCAGGCGGCTGTGCCGGGACTGTCGTTGGCTGGATTCGGGGGGGGATCGTACGATCCGGCGGCGTTTGATCTGGCGAAACAACTGGATGTGCTGCCGGTGGAGTCCAGGCAATGGGAGGACCTGGTGGAGCTGGACTCGGACGCGAGTGTAGAGACTTCGACGACGCAGACGGTTGTGAGTGCAAGTGATGACGAGGATGATCCGGCGAGCCGAGTGAGCGCGCGGGATGGAACGGCGTCTACGGGGATGAGTTATGCGGGGCTGGCGTCGATACAAGGGGAGTTTTCGCTGGATGGGCTGTCGGGGGACCAGAGCTTTCGCGCGGGGCCGAGGGGCTCGGCTACGGGCGGAGCCAGTTCGGGGGCGAGTTATAACCAGGGGTCGGTGAAGAGCTTTCGGGTGATGCCGCGAAATTTCTCGGCGCAGTATGGGATGGTGGGCGGGTTGGCGGTGGTGTCGCGTGCGGCGAGTTCGGTGCTGCATGGAGACGCGTTTGTTCGGGTGCGCGAAAGTGCGTGGGCGGCGACGAATCCGTTCTCGATTGCTTCGGACTACAACAATGGCGTGGTGACGAGTGAGGCGGTGAAGCCGCAGGGATCGCAGCTGCAGTTTGGTGCGGCGGTGGGGTTGCCACTGGGGAAGGCGAGCAGCGGGGCGAAGGCGCGGCGGCGGTCGCAGTTTGAGCGCTCGATGCAGGGAGGCGAGCGGCTATCACTCTTTGCTTCGGTGGAGGCGGTGCTGCATGACGATCACATTGTGTCGACTCCGGCAACAGCGAATTTTTACAACTTGTCGGATGACCAGATTGCGTTGCTGACGAATCGCGGCGTTGGGGACGCGGCAACGAATGCGGCGCTGGAATACCTGGAGAGCCTGACGGGAACGACGGAGCGGCATGCATATCGGGTGATGGGGACGGTGAGGGTGGATGTGTCGCCAACGGCCAGGGACCACGTGACGGTGAGTTACGCGGGCAACCGGTTTGATTCGCCATCAGGTGCGGCGCTGGGACAGGCGTCGGATGCAGTGGTGGCGCGGGGGATGGGCAGCCTGGGCGACAGCGTGGTGCATGTGGATGTGGGGAGTGGGCGGTGGGTGCATAGCTTTTCAAAGAGCCTGAACAACGAACTGCGGGGGCAGGTTGCGCATGACCTGGACTACCAGACGCCACATGCGCCGTTGCCGCAGGAGCCGGCGACTGGGCCGTATGGATATGCGCCCCAGGTGTCGATTGCGCCGAATGGATTTTCGTTTGGAACGCCGTCGAGCCTGGCGCCGGGAGCGACGGGTGGGCGGAGTGCGTATCCCGACGAGACGCGATTTGAGCTGGCGGATACGCTGCAGTGGCATGTGGGGCGACAGGTGCTGATGGTGGGTGCGGATTGGAGCCGGATACGCGATCGCATCGACACACTGAGCGCGCAGGAGGGTGCGTTCAGCTATGACAGTGGGACGACTAACGGCAAGGATGGCGGGCTGGTGGATTGGATTTCGGACTACACATTCAGCGTGTATGCATATCCCAATGGAGCTTGCCCGAGCATTGATGCGACGGTGCACTACTTTTGTTTTCGCAGCTTCACACAGAGCTTTGGAGCGACGGAGGTGGCTTTTGTGACGCACAACGTTGCGGGGTTTGTGGAGGACTCGATCCGGGTGCGGAGCAATCTTTCGGTGACGCTGGGATTGCGTTACGACTACACACTCCTGCCGAAACCGCAGACGGCGAATCCGCTGCTGGATGCGGATATTGCGGCGATCGGCGGTGCGATTCATGGAGCGACGGGGACATTCCCGGAGGATCGGAATAACTTTGGACCGCGGCTGGCGCTGGTGTGGGCGCCGCAAACGGTGTGGGGCTTGCCGAAACGATGGCAGCCAACGCGCGGGCAATTGTTCGTCGTGCGGTTGGGCTATGGTGTGTTTTACAGCCACATTCCCGGAGGGACGGTGCGGGCAGCGCTGGTGGACACGGCGTTACCGTCGACGACGACCCATGTGCGGATCACACCGAAGACGATCACGGATTGTCCGCAGATTACGGCGGTCCAGCAGGGGTTTGGATATCCGTGCGCGTACATTACGACGCCACCGGCGGCGGTGGCGCAGACGACTTCGGCGACGGTGTTTGCCAGCGGCTATCGAGTACCGATGGTGCAGCGTGGGGAACTTGCGGTGGAGAGAGAGTTGGGGCATCGCGCGAGTGTGCGCCTGAGTTATGCGATGGCGATGGCGATCCAGTTGCCGGGCGCGACGGACATTAATATTTCGCCGTCGCCAGGGATGGTGAGTTACGAGCTGCAGAGTGTGGATGGCACGCTGAATCGGTACAAGGGGCTGCAGGAGGGTGAGACGTTCGAGGTGCCGCTTTATGATCAGCGGCCGATTGCAAACTTTGGAGCGGTGACGGCGCTGGTATCGAATGCGAATGCAACGTATAACGCGTTGACGGCGGAGGCTCAGGTGCATGGGATTCGGTGGGCCGGGTTGAGCGAGCTGGAACTGCGCGGGAGCTATACGTATTCGCGGTCGATCGATTACGCGCCGCAGACGTCGGCGACGCCGTCGGTCGATGGGCAGTTCGATCCATTTCATAATGGCTATGACAAGGGGCTTTCGAACCAGCAGTTTCCGCAGCGGTTTGCCGGGGCGATGGCGCTTCCGCTACATGAGCGAAGGGGGCCGAAGGCGGTGCGGCTGGTGCTGGATGGGTGGCGCGTGTCGGCGATTGGAACTGCGAGCAGTGGGGCGCCTTACAGCTACAAGATCTTTGGTGGAACGTATTTGAGTGGTGGGCGCGAGTCGATTAATGGGTCGGGGGGAGCGACGTATCTGCCGACGGTGGGGCGGAACACGCTGCGGCTGGCGCCGCGTGGGAAAGTGGATCTGCGGCTGGGGCGAGAGGTGAAGCTCGGGCATGGGATGCATCTGAATGCGTTTGCCGAGGCGTTCAACTTGTTTAATGCAGAGAACCTTGCGAGCGTGGAGACGCGGGCGTTCCAGCTCGGGACCGCGAATACGATTGGGAACTCCACGGCAACCGGGCCTACACCGCTGGTGTTTCAGGATGCAGCCGCGATTGCGACGGAGGGGCTGACGACGGAGGTGCCGTTTGGGACGCCAAGCTCGTCGACGACCGGGACCAGCAAGGAGCGGCAGATCGAGCTGGGGGTGCGGCTGCAATTCTGACGGGAAATATCGGAGTGAGATAAATACTGGCGCGAGTCGCAGGAAACGGCATACTATCCCCGTAGATAAGTCCCTTGGAGTGTGGCTTATGAACCTGCTGGAGTTGATCACTCACCATGGCTATGCGGTGACGTCGATCGTGGTGTTCAGTGCGTGTTGCGGTCTGCCGCTGCCCTTGTCGGTAGTGTTGTTGACAGCGGGTGCGGCGGCCCATGGCGGGTCGCTGAATCTGGGGCTGGTGATTGCGTGCGCGTGGACTGCGGCGCTCGCGGGCGACCTGGTGATGTACGTGGGGGGACGGTACACCGGGTGGTGGATGCTGACGAATATCTGCAAGTTCAGCTTGAACCAGGAGGCGTGCGTGTTTGGGTCCGCGAGCCAGTTCCACAAGCGCGGACCGAGGGCCTTGCTGGTAGCGAAGTTTATACCGGGATTGGCGGAGGTGTCGTCGGTACTCGCGGGCAGTCTGAGCATGCGGCCCCGCAGGTTCCTGCTGCTCGATGGGCTGGGGATCCTGTTGTATGTGACCTGGTGGAGCGTGGCGGGGTTTGTGTTTGCGCGGTTCCTGCGCGTGGCGCTTAGCTGGGTGGAACGCGTGGGCCATGTGACGGAGGCTATGCTGGCTGGAATCGTTGTGCTGTATGTGCTGTGGGTGGTTTTGAGTCTGTTGCGCGAGACCCGGCTTCCGAAGGTGGAGAAGATTGCGGCGAAAGACCTACAGAGATATCTAGCGACGGCGAAGAATGATCGGTTGCTGATCATTGCGGATGTGCGCTCGCGGGGGTATTACGATCCGGGAATGCAGAGAATCAAGAACTCGATTCGCGTGGATCCGGGCAGAATCATGGAGGACCTGGAGGTGCTGCAGGAGTTCATGTTGCCGCAGCCGGACTGCGAGATCTATTTGTACTGCTCGTGCGCGCATGAGGCAACGAGCATGCGCGTGGCGCGGATGCTGCAACGGGAGAACTGTACGACCAAGGTGATTCGGGGTGGGCTGAAGGCGTGGGTGAAGGCCGGTGGGCCGGTGGAGCCGGTACCGCACGACGATGTGGAGCACCTGCCACGTTTTGAGTGAGGGCGGGGGCGGGCAAACCACACAAATCAGGCAGTTGCGTTGAGCTGGCAGCGGTGCGAACGACGCGGCTGGCGGGGGATGCATCCAACGCGTAGCATTGACGTAGATACACAAGACCCCGGGGAGTTGTACAGATGAATTTGTTGAACGTGATCGCTCACCATGGATACGCGGTGACGTCGATCGCGCTCTTTCTTGCTTGTTGCGGATTGCCGATGCCGCTTTCGGTGGTGTTAATGACGGCTGGCGCCGCGGCGCATGGTGGCTCGCTCAACCTGGGGGTGGTGATCCTTTGCGCGTTTAGTACCGCGCTGTTGGGCGACACGCTGATGTACCTGGGGGGACGCTATACAGGGTGGTGGCTGCTGACGAATATCTGCAGGTTGAGCATGAATCCCGAGCTATGCGTGTTTGCGTCGGCACGGCAGTTTTACAAGCGTGGACCGCGAGCGCTGATGTTTGCGAAGTTTATACCGGGGCTGGCGACGGTGGCGGCTATCCTGGCAGGCAGCTTGAACATGCGGGTCCGGCGCTTTCTGTTGACGGACGGGTTTGGCGTGTTGCTGTATGTGAGCGCGTGGACGCTGACTGGCTATCTGTTTGCGCATGTTTTGCGGGTGGTGGTCGCAGGGGTGGAACGGGTGGCACACTTTACGGCGGCCACGGTGTCGGCGATTGTGTTGCTGTACGTGTTGTGGCTGGTGTTGAGTGCGCTGCGCGAGTCGCGGCTTACGCCGGTGGAGAAGGTGGCGGCGCAGGACCTGTTCGAGATGCTGCAGACGGCCACGCATG
>Ga0302228_10002226_pt1 | contig 13385 bp, 10 predicted proteins | sample II_Palsa_N1_2_FD_193519 | JGI IMG/M metagenome (GOLD analysis project Ga0302228, IMG submission 193519) | Peat permafrost microbial communities from Stordalen Mire near Abisko, Sweden - II_Palsa_N1_2 | ecosystem: Environmental > Terrestrial > Soil > Palsa > Peat permafrost | place: Sweden...
CTGCCGAGTAGACAGGCGTTGACATCTTCGCGTATAGCACCGCGGCCAGCAGGATACCGAGCGCAATGCCCAGCACCCACCAGATCTGGTCGACAATCATCCGCACCAGATCCCGCAGGACGAACTCCTCGTCCTTGGCCGGCGTGGGCGAATGTTCCAGCATTTCATAAGTACTCATGTCGCACTCCAGGCGTAACAAGTGACACTCGTGTCAGCGGGTGGTTTGTATGGTGTAGAACAAGGTCTGGATGGTCGGCGAGATCTGCTCGAGCACGCGGTTGAAACGAGCGGCGCTGGCAACTTGCACGTAGACCACATCGCGAGGATGCAAGTCGAATTGCGTCATCAGCATCAACGCGTCCACCTGCGTCATGTCCAGTTTGTACACACTGAGATCGAGCGGCCGCGCAGCCGGCGCCATGCTTCCATCGGCGGAGGTAATGGCCGACGTCTTGAGCATGCCGCCCTTCGCGAACTGCTGGTCCGAACCGCGGATCACGTAGATCATGCGCGGATCGGCAGATCGGGGATCGATGCTGTTCGCGTTGGCAAGCGCGTCGGCGAGCGTCAGATGACCACGGTTCATCGGCACGGTCTGCGGCTTCGCCAGTTCACCCAGCACGAACACGCGGCTCTTGGTGCGATCCGGTACGTCGATGATGTCGTCATCCTGCAGCAATACATTCTGCTGGATGTCACCGCGATCGAGCAGGGCGGCTACATCGACTGCGTAACGGTGACCGTCGCGCGTGATGCCGACATTCTGCAGGTCGGCATCGGGATTCGCTCCGCCCGAGCGGTTGATGGCATCGATGACGGACAGCGGCACGTCTGTGATCGGCTGCGATGCAGGCTGCTTCAAGTCGCCGGTGACCTGGACCTGCTTGCTATAGAAACCGGTGATGCGCACGTCGAGCTGCGGATTGCGAATGGTCTTCGAGAGACCCTTGGTCAAGCTTTCCTGCAGCTCCTGCGCGGTCTTGCCAACGGCTTGCACGCGGCCTACGCGAGGAAAGAAAATGCTGCCGTCGTTAGCGACGCGCACGGTTACGCCGCCAGCTTCGGGAGCGCTCGAGCCACCGGTGCCGCCCGCAGCGCCGGCAGACGCGCCGCCGCTTGCTGCTGTGCCACCGGGCGTTGCCGAAGGCAGCGGCGGTAAGCCCGCGGCGCCCGAGCTTGCCGAGATGCCGGCCGAGCTGAATTCAGGGTGATCCCATACCGTGACACTGATCTGGTCATTCACACCAATGTGATACGCGTACAGCTTGCGCGTGTCCTTGGTGAGGCAGGTCAGCGGGCATACGCTCGCAAGCGTCGCATCGCCCATGCGCGGATGAGTCTCGAAGTAGGTGACGTCGATCGGCTGGACGTGATACTTCACGTTCGCCTGCGCGACGCTGTCTGGTGACGGCGTTTGATCGAGCCGATCGGTATCGAGATACGGTCCGGGAGCGATAGCGCAACCGGTAAGCGATGCTGCGAAGGTCGCGCCAGCCAGCAGTGATACGAGTAGTTTGATGTTCATATTAGTGGTCCTCGCGTTACGGATACGCTGAATCTCCTCAGCGCAAAGTCTCCTGCCCGTCACCGCGCAGTGCGCGTAAAGGGTGCTTCCCGTGCATGACATGAGCGCCTTTGCAGCTCCGGTCCCGGTATTACTCGCGATTGGGTTTCTTCCCCGGTCCACCCAACGCGGCAACCACTCGAGACAACAGCTAACGCTCCCCGCCTGACTATCGGGCGGGTGTTCACACAGGAAGAACCACAGGTTGAAAGGCGCGCGGCAGGAGAACCACGTACCCCCGGAAAAATCTGTCTTGATCTTGACTATGTTGCTCTACAGCCTTGCTTCGTTTCTTCACTGTTTATATCGACCGTGCTGCTCGTACTTGCGTGACCGTAAAGGTCAAGGCGGAGGCGCGTATCTGGCTGTTCGATATGACATCGTGGCGTTTTTGGCAGGGTCGGTAAGTGCGCTTGCGCACGTCCAGGTCTTACTTCACACAAATACTTTTTGCATGAGGCCAGGCGCGCGGCTCTTCGATTCAAATGCTTTTCAGATAATCGGCAATTCAATATGCGCGACTCGAAAGAAGAAGTGATGAAAGCGTCTTCAACGAATGCGAGCGTGCCAGTACGGGTCGATGCAAAGTCGAACGCAACAAACCGGGTTGTCTGGAGAACGTCATCGGCGCCCACGCATGGATCAGGCGCACGATCACGATTGCAGGAAGGGGCGGGCACATGCTCGGCCGGAACGACGGTGAACGCTTCTGCCGGGGAGCTCGTGTCGCGTGCTGCTGCGATACGGGACAATCCGCCGTGCTCAAGGTCCATCGGAACGATCCAGACACTCCGAACAACAAGGCCTATTGGCCGATAGCGCCCAAGGGTCGCATCAAGACACAAGCGCCGAACACCTGAGGCCATGGCTTGGCTCCTTCACTCCTGCACCATGTCCCGTGTTCAGTGAACTGCTTCAGCCTGATGCAGACGCGGCAGCAGCCGGTCGAATTCGCGCTTGACGATGCCGTAGCATTCGCATGCACGCGCCTCGAGGCCTTCACGATCCAGGACCTTGATGCAGCCACGGCTGTGATGGATCAGGCCGGCGTCATGAAGCTTGCCTGCGGCTTCCGTCACGCCTTCACGACGCACGCCCAGCATGTCAGCAATCAACTGTTGCGTGACTTGCAACTGGTTCGACGTGGTGCGATCGATTTCGATGAGAAGCCAGCGGCACAGTTGCTTGTTGAGCGAGTGGTGGCGATTGCATGCTGCCGTTTGCGCAACTTGCGTGAGGAGGGCTTGCATGTACAGCAACATCAGGCGGCGCAGGAAGTCCGAGCGGCCAAACTGTTCACGCAGTGCGGATGCGCTCATGCGATAAGCGAAGCCCGGGCATTGCACCTGGACACGCGTCGGCATGGTTTCGCCGCCAGTCAGTACCGGCACGCCGGTCATGCCTTCACGGCCGACTGCTGCGATCTCTACCGAACCGCCGTCTTCCATCGTATGCAGCAGGGAGATGATGGCGGTGGTGGGGAAATAGACGTGATGAATGCGTTGTCCCGAATCGCACAGCAATTGGTCGGTGCGAAGTTGAACCAGTTCAAGATGCGGCGTGAGGGCTTGCCATTCGTGTGCGGGAAGCGCACCCAACAAATGATTGCCGTGCAGGTCGGACTGAAGGGTCAGCATGATGTTCTTCTCTCGTAACTTTGCGCATTGCGCCTTACTTGTTATTTACCGGTCAGCGATTCGTTTCGTGGATGCATCTGACGGCATCCATCGAAACGTGTCGCGACCAGCCCCGTAAGCAACCCCGCATCGTCGTTTAGTTGAATTCGTTTTTCGACAGTGCCGGTGCTGCGAGACTCATTTAGCGAGGACCGTGCCAGCAATGCGTTTTCTCAATGCCATCATGGCGCCGTGCTTCAGGCGCGGTGACTGCAAATCCGCAGATGGATATTTTTGTTTCACTCTTGAACATGGCGGCAGTAGACAGGCGCTATTGATGCGATTGATGCAGCGCACGCTTTCGTCTGCGCAATGCCTTGCTGGTGGCCCATTCGAATTTTTTCCGGACGTGCAAAGCGAGCTCACGGGCTTATGCATCGAGGGCTTAAGCCACCAATCGTCGGTTGTTTGAAAATTGATTCAGAACTGTTCCATCAACTTGGTGCGCTAACGAACGCATTTGCTTCCCCGCGCCGCTTGACACGCTTGCATGGCCTGATGGAGCGCATGTCGCCTTGCTCAGCATGGCCTTCTAATTACGCGAGTAATGAATTGAAAACGTTGCGTTGAGTGCACGAACCTCACCTTCTGGCGGATGAGAAGTGTTGCGTTGGCGAGCAATCAGCGGGATACGGCGTTCACGGCCGGGTGAAAGATGGAACCAGTCGAGCGTCGCTCGATAGTGCGGGTCAACAATATGAACCCAGCGTGCCAAACGTTTGGCGTTCACTACCAGCTCCCAGTTCTCTTTGCTGGTTTGCTCCACGCGAACCTCGAGTCCAAGGTCATGGCGCTGCGTGCAGGCACGGTCGGGGAAGTGGAATGCTTCGCTCAAGACGTTACCGCTGATCTTGTCACGCAAGGTAATCACAGTGGCATCGTGGGCGCGTGGACCGAACCTGTATGCGTAGGTGAAATCGAAGAACTGGCCGAGCAGGTCAGAAGCCTGGATACGCGCCGTGCTGCGTGCCGCGAGTGTTATGTCTTTCGATGCACTGGCCACTTTCGTTGCGCCGTCACGAAGGCTTGCGAGTTCGAGACGGGCGTCGATGGGCACAGCAGTCTCGTTGATCAAATGCACGTCGAGGCCGTCAAGGCCCTCGTCGGTGATGAGGGCTGCTATCGGGCGCAAAACCTGCGCGAGCCCGTGCCAGGCGCTTTTGGGCGCTCCCAGTGCATCGATTACACCCCAGCCCGCACCCGGCCGCAGATCCTGCAACTGCCAGACGATCCCGCCGGCGCACGACGAGCCATGGCGGCGCCATTCCGAGAAGACTTCGGTCATGACCTCGGCCACCACCGCGCGCGACAGGTCGAGATAACGCTCGGGGTCTTCGTATCGAAGGCGCGCGGGATCGACCTGGTAGAGCGTGCGCAGGTAGTACTCGCGCACGTCGTCGAAGTCCCAGCCCGCGCCGGGGTCTCGCGGCACAGCGGCCTTCCAGCGCGGCTCATGCGGCTTCGATGCGAGCGGCACGGTGTTGAGCGCGACATCGTCCGGGACGTTGGCGAACGCCAGGCATTCGCTGGCGAACCGGACGTTCGCACGACGGGCGTCGTCGAGCGGCCGCTGGTAAGCGCCCACGCCGTAGTAATGCGTGACGCCAGCGCGCGTGGCGAACGGCCAAGCGGTGGCGCCGGCGTCTCCAGCGGGCACGCTCGGCGAGTTCATCACGTAAGGCACATCGGGCCGCAAAGCAGCCACGATCGATGGCAACTGCTGCGTAAATAACGTTTGCGCGCGCAGTTCGGGCGGCAGCCCAAGCATGGCTCCTTGCTGGTCGGCTTCACTGCCGCCGCAGAGCACAGCAAGCGATGCGAAGCGCCGTGTGCGCGACAGGAACTGTTCGGCTTCGCGCTGGACACTGGCCGTGAAGGCCGCATCCGTCGGATAGTCGAAATTCGCAAACGCAAAATCTTGCCAGATCAAAAGCCCGTATTCATCCGCCAATCCATAGAAGGCATCAGACTCATAGAGCATCGTGCCGCCCACTCGCAAGAGGTTCATGCCGGCGTCGCGAGCGAGCTGGAAAAACGTTTGCGCCTGTTCACGCGAACCGCTGAGCGATACGAGATCGGCGTGCGTCCAGCATGCGCCGCGCGCAAAAACAGGCACGCCGTTTACTACTAGCTGAAAGCCATCGCCCAGTGGGCCGCGATCTACGCGTAGTTCCCTGAAGCCAATGCGCCCAAGCTCGATCACTTCATTGTTAGCAAATTCGAGCGCGACGCGATGCAAGGCAGGTTCACCATGCGTATGTGGCCACCAGCGCGGCGCGTCGACAACGCGCAACGTACCCGCAAGCGTTTGCGTATCGCGCCATTGCAGCGTTGTTGATGCATCGTTGCAAACAAGTCGTGCGGTCTGTTCAGGTTGCGGATGGACAAACGTGAGCGTCAGGTGAATCAGGCCGTCGTTGTTGTCGAGGCTTGAATGCAGGTCCACGCGATCAATCGACGTGGGTGATTCACCGACCAATTCAACCGGCCGCCATGGGCCGACCGCTTGTATCGGCGGGCACCAGCCGGGCATGTGGCCGAGCAGGGTGGTGCGTACGTTGCGCAGCGTGGCTGGCTGAGCGAGCCTTGGCCGCCAGCGCGCTCGGGTGCGTTTGGCGCCAAGCGCGGCGCTCAGCGAACGAAAGCAGAGATAGAGCGTGGCGTGGCCATCCAGATGCAGGTCGAGATCGTGCGCGACGAACATCGAATCGGAATCGAGCAGTTTTGTATCGTCGAGCCAGACTTCCGAAAGTGTTGCAAGTCCGTGCATACGTAGTCGACGCAGCCCTTTTTCGCATAGGACCAATCGATACCAGTGGTCATCAAATGCGAATGCCGGCGGCGTCTCCAGATTAAGCTTGCCAGCCTCTCGCCACGCCGATGCAACCGTGCCCGGCACGGGCGCGGCGAGCCATCCGGCGAGCTGTCCGTCAGCCCGCAACGCAGCGGGCGTGGCATAGGCGCCGGCACGCGTGGTGAGGCACTCCCAACCCTCGGACAACAGGCGCGGGAAATAGGCGGACGGCGAAGAAGCGGACGGCGAAGCACTGGCGCCGGGCGACGGGACGCTCATGGCGGTTTCCTCGAATGGCGTTGTAACGTGGCGTCGAGGCGACCCACTCTTATAGTGTGTAGCCGGCGCGCGGCCCTGGACGCGTCGCTGCTACCTTGTTTTCGGCTGGCCGGGCCAAAACTTTAAGTCCGCCCGAATCGGGCGGAGGTCCGGCGATGGGTGACGAGCCCTTAACGGATCAATGCCGCAAGCGGTTCCACGATTTTGTCGTAGGACTGTTCCAGCACATCGAAACACTCGTGACAGGGGTCACGCCGGCCACGGGCAATCGCTCGCACCAGCCGGAACTGCATCACCATCGACTCGGTCGCGATACGTTGCGCGGCGGTCGGCATCGCGTCGGGGATCGCAAAACCACGCTCGCGCATCCAGACGAGGTATCTCGACAGGAACTCGAAGTTCGAGCCGAGTTGCCGCATCATGTTGAAGGTGTACAGGTGGAAGTGATCGGGACCGCGCTCGAACAGCATTTCCAGATGCTCGGGAAACGCCGCTCGCCATTGCGAGATCGGGTTGCGCGCCGGACGCCGCTGCAAATGCGCAACGAGCAGATCCGCCGATGCTTCCGCCAGCGCCGTGCCGCTCAGCGGCGCCCGGGCGCGCTTGCAGAACTCCACATACGGAAACAGCAGCTCGGGGCGGCCATCGAGTTCCGGCAGCCGCCGAAACACGCCTTCATAGTCCTCGCCATCAAGCACGAAGTAACCCGTGTTGTGGAAATAACCTAGCCGGCGCGAGCGCGGATCAATGTAATCCACGCCGATGGTCGTCTTCGTGTGATCGTGCCGGTATGACGTGGCGCGCGTATCAGGCAAGTAAAACGCATCGACTTCCGCCAGCACTGTATGGCCGCGCTGGGTCTGCGTACGGACACGGTCTTCCAATGAGTCGTAGATGGCCAGTTCCTGGACCTGCAAACCATAGAGCTTCTCGAGGTCCTCCAGCGGAAACTTGAAGAAGGTGAACTGGTCGCCTTCGAAGTCTTGCGTCACCGTAAAGGCCAGCGCTGCGCGCGGATCGAGTCCATAGCCGTGCAGCAACTCGATCCACAAATCCACGTAGCAATTCGTTTCCGCCCAGACCCGTTCGCCCTGATGCAGCGAATGCGACTGGTGCTTGCGCACGCGCGTGTGGGGCGGATGCAACTGCACGACCCGGGCGCGCTCGCGGCTGGAATCCGTTGCGCCGCTGCTATGGACGGCAGTCATGACAGTGCCTCGAGGCCGGCGCTGATACGCGACTGCGTGTCGCCCCAGAGGAACTCACGGACGTCGGCCGGCCACGCTTTGACATCGAGACCATGATGACGGAAGAGGGCAAGCGTCGTGCGTTCCATGCCGAAACCGACACAGGCGGTGTGCGCCAGTTCACCGTCCGCCTGGGCGATCTTCCAGATCTCGCCGAAGTGTTCCATGTGGTAGTTGAACGACAGGCAGGCGGTCGGACGGTCGGGCGTTGCAACCGGGATCAGCAGTTCGAATTTCAGTTGCTGGGCACGCTGGCTATCGGCCACGATCTTGCCGCCACGGCCGAAGAACGGGTCGTTGGCGAGATCGATCTCGAACGGCAGGCCAAGCATTTTCACGAGCAGCGAACCACGCTCGATCCACTTTTGGCGAAAATCCATGACCTGCTGCGGGCTGCCGAGGCGCACGTATTCGCGCATCCGGAACATCTGCATGCGGCCCGGATCAATGGAGGGTTCATGGCGGAAGCAATACGCAAACACGTCGACAGTTGCACCGTCTTCGGCCAGCGCCCCGCGCTTGGCGATGGTCGGGTAGATCGGATAGCAGGCGGCCGGTGTCAAGACCAGGCGGGTCGGCTTTTGCTGGTCCATCCATTCGTCGGTGCGCTCTTCTTCACCTACGGATACGGTCTTTTCAAGCGCTTCCAGCAGCCGATGGTGACCACGGTCATTGCCCTGGAACGAGTGGATCGTGCCAGCGAGATCAGGGAAGCTCTTCAGGTATTCGCTGTCCTCGAAGTCGTGACGGCGCATGGCGGGCGGGAAGCGCAGGACTTCAGCTTCCTGGTCGGCGCCCAGCAGCGTGATCGCGTTGTTGAGCCGGTCGATGATGTCCTCGAACACCTGGCTGCGGCCATACAAGCCGTCTTCGCCGGTGTCGATCAGGATTCCCGCTTCAATCAAACGATCCCGCAACGTGATGTCCGAAGCGTTGTAGGTGGATGCTTGCTGTGCATCGGCGGCTGCGATGGCCGCGTGTTCCGTTACCGTGTTCATGTCCTAGATTCTCCCCGTAGCCGGCGTGCGCTGCGCAAGCAGCAGGTTCGCCGTGTTCAATTGGATGCGGTCGTTGCTGATCATCAGCGGCGCTGAGAAAAGATCGCGGAGATGACGCCCGACGCTGTAATCGGTGTTGTTCTTGTAGCCCGCCATGCCGCAGATCATCAGCGTCTCCTGCACGACCTGCAGCGCAGTCGACGAGATGCTGAGCTTGAGCGTGTTCATGTCGGAGGCGAGACTCAGTGAAGCGCCCAGCGGCGTATCGAAATCGCAGGCTTCCTGTGCATCGCGTGCAATGCGTTCCGACGAGGCTTCGGTCGCGGCATCGAGTGCGACCTTCAGGCGCGCCTGCATCATGCGTAGCTGCGCGACTGCGTCCGCGAGCCGTCCCGCCGAAGGGGGCAATGCACCCGGCTTGCCGCGCGCCTGGGCACGGAAGAACTGGTGCGCGCGGCTCACGGCGTCGGCGGTAATGCCGATCCATACCGACGCCCAGAGCGTGTGCGAAACCGGCAACATGCTCTGGTCCGCGATCTGGGCGAACGGCACGGGCAGGATCTGCTCGGCGCGGCCTTCGGCGACGAGCCGGAAGCTTTCGCTGCAGGTGCCGCGCATGCCGAGCGAGTCCCAGCCGCCGCGTTTTTCCAGCACGAGCGAGTCGCGCGGAGCCACGATCAGCACCTGGTCCGACGCACTGGCCTCCGGACTGCGGCGCGCGGTGACCAGGATGCAGTCGGCATGTTCGCCGTACGAGATGGTCGGTGCGAGCTTTTCGATCCGGAACGCGCCGTCAACCAGTTCGACCGCACAGGCGCTGGTGCGCATGTTGCCGCCGATGGTCTCTTCGGACGTTGCCGAGGCGAGCAGCCATTGCTCGTCGACCAGGCGCGCAATCATCTCGCGTTGCCACGGGATGGCATGGCCCTGATCGACGATGCACGCCACCTGGCTCTGATGCATCGCATAGACCATTGCAGTCGATGAACACGCACGCGCCAGCGTTTCACAAATGCGCGCTACTTCGGCGAGCGTCAAGCCGGCGCCGCCGAGTGTGGCGGGGATCATCGCGGACAGCAGGCGCTCGCGGCGCATTGCCTCGAAGGCTTCCACCGGGAAACGCGCGTCGCGATCGACCGCGGCGGCATGAAGGGCGGCGACTTGCGCCACGCGGCGGGTGGCGGCGAGCCACGTGGGCTCGGCCGACGCTTGCCGGACGTCTTCCACGATCTGTGCTGCCACGACCGCAGCATCTTCGGCCTTTACTGCTGCAAGGACGGCGACATCCGTCGAGGCGTTCATGCTGCGGCCTGCGCCAGTTGCAGCTCGGTCACCGCGGCGGCGAGCGAGTCGATCGAGGAAAACAGGCGGCGCGTCAGCATGCGGTCGGGGATCTCGATATTGAACTCGTCTTCAACGGCGAGCATTAGATGAACCGTCGCGAGCGATGACAAGCCGGCGGCGTAGAGGTCGGCGTCATCGGCGAGCGAGTCAGCGGGAACGTCGAGCCGGGCGGATTCGGTAAGGATGCGGCGCAGTGCGGATTTCATGTAATAGCCCCCCAAAGAAGCGTCACTAAAGGTGTTTCACCTAGGACCGGCCGCAGCCGCTTGATATCGGCTTGGTCGCGTGACCGGAACCGGACTGGTCGTGCAATCGGCAACCTGGCGCACGTTTGTTTTGAAGCCTGGAGGCTCATTCCGTGTGGGTGAGCCCCAGGCTTTTTCTCGCGGCAGTTCGTCATTCGCCGATTGCGGTTCGGTTGACCGTATTTAACGGATTAGCAAGGGGTTGCGTCGGTGCGATGCCGCACGGAAGTTAAGCGGTCAACGACTTAAGGTATGAACATCGAACAAGCCGGTGTTGCCGGCTTTATCCCCGGCTTTATCTGGAGCAGGACCGGCACATGAACTGGAAAGCACTCGACTTCGAGCAAATCACCGCACGGGAGCTGTATTTGATCCTGCGGGCGCGAAGCGCTGTGTTCGTTGTCGAACAGTCCCATGTGCATCTGGACCCGGACGGGCGCGATGAAACGTCCCTCCATGTGTTCGCAGTCGACGACATCTCCCGGCCGATGCCCGTCATGGCCTATGCGCGGCTGCACGAGGGCAGCATAGGGCCGGCGCAAGCGAGCGTGGTGGTCGTGGACAAGATCCTCACGAGCCCGCTACGGCGCGGCGACGGTACCGCTGCGGCGCTGATTGCGCGTGTGCTTGCGGCAGCGGGCGAAAGGTGGCCCGGGCGTGGTGTGCGTCTGCTGGCGCCGGTGGGCTTGCGCAGTTTTTACGAAGCATTCGGATTTCGCAAGGACGAGGGGCCGTTTGTCGAACGCGGGGTTCGCCTGATCGGGCTGATCCGCAAGAGCCGTCCTAGTAGCTGGACGAGCCAGCACGCCGGCGAAGCGGATTTCGTCGATGCGGTCGAAGAGATTTCAAGGTTTTGAGAACGCAGCAGCGCGTGAAGTACGAGTGAAGTCCCTGAAATACGTATCTGCAAGTGCCTAACGTCGGCATTAGACGTTTCCAAATGACACAGAGGACGCGAGTGACGTGCATTGCACGAACACCACGCCGACCTCTCCTTCACAGGATTTAACGATGTCGAGTGTTTCGATCACGAATGGGCGAGACAAGTCGCCGGACGGAGCCGTCGGGACGTGGAAGACGCCATGGATGGCGCAACGCGAGAAGATGGCGTCCGCGCCTGCGCCGTCGCCTGCCGCAAAGGCAGCTCGCGCGGCGAAGTTCGCCGCCGATGCCGCGGAGTTCAAGCAACGCGCGGAGCTGAGCCGGCGGCGCCGGATGATGATCGCGCCGTTGGGGTTCGCCGCGCTCACGGCGTTATTGCTCGTGCTGCATCAGAGCCGTGTGCTGGAACTGTTCTATCCGGCGGGTGCTGTCCTGGTCGCCGCGATTCTCTACAAACGCTCGCCCGCGCACTATCTTTCATTCGTTGTGTGGCTGTTCTTCCTCACACCGGAAGTGCGGCGCCTGTCGGACTACTTCAACGGCACGTTCAGCGATCGCAGCCTCATCATGCTTGCGCCCGTGATAGCCGCCGCGCTGTGCGGCATGAAGCTGCTGACCCATTTCCGCGTATTGATGCAACGGCGTGCGATCCCCCTCACGCTGATCGTGCTTGGCATCTTCTATGGCTATGTGATCGGCATGGTGGGCGCCGGGATTGCGGCTGCCTCCTATACGCTGATCTCGTGGTTGTTCCCGATCCTGATCGCCTTCCACATCCTCGTTACATGGCGCGAGTACCCGGAGTATCACCGCACGATGCTCAAGACCTTCGTGTTCGGCGGTTTCGTGATTGCGGCGTACGGCGTGTACCAGTACGTCAGCCCACCGCCCTGGGACGCGTTCTGGCTGCTGCAGTCGGGCATGATCTCCGAGGGCGTGCCGCTGCCGTTCGCCATGCGCGTCTCCAGCACGATGAATTCGTCAGGCCCCTTCGCCATCGCGATGATGGTCTGCCTGGTGATGACGCTCGCCGCACGCAACAAAATGGCCTTCCTGGCGGGCGGCCTCGCCGTGCCGGCGCTGATCGGCACGATGTCGCGCAGCGTGGTCGGCGGTCTCGCTATCGGGCTGGTGTACCTGTTCGTCATGCTCGACGGCCGTAGCCGCCTGCGGCTGGTCGGCGGTATCGCGGTCATCGTGCTGCTGTGTTCGCCGGTCGCCATGATCGACGAAATCTCGGACAAGGCGATGGCGCGCTTCTCCACGGTAACCCAGCTCGACAACGACTACAGCTATCAGGTTCGCACCGAGATCTACGACCACTTTCTGTCAGAGATGACGACCAATATCGCGGGGCAGGGTCTTGGCATGACCGGTCTCGGCTCGAAGCTCTCGGGCGATGGCTCGTCGAATAACGTGGACTTCGACAGCGGCCTGATGGAAGTGCCGTACGTACTGGGATGGCCGGGCACGCTGCTCTATGCGGCAGGGCTGCTGATGCTGATACTGCGCGCGTTTGTTGCCAGCTTCGCCAGGAAGAGCGATCGCTTCGCGGTGGCCGGAACGGCCGCGGCGTTCGGCGTGCTGGCCATGATGGTGTTCGTCAATACGTTGATCGGCTCGGGCGGCATGTTCTTTTTCATCGGCGTGATGTTGCCGGTTACCGGCTGGCGTTATGCAAGCGAGATTCAACAGCAGGCGCGCGCCGCCGCTGCTCGTTCAGACGCTGCGGCCACGCCCGGGCGCACAGCGACAGGAACCGTCGCGCAGCAGAACATTGCGCTGCCGTCCACGCTGACTGTGCGTACATGAGCGCCGTCGCCGATCGTCCCGATCAGTCCAGTCCGACTGCGGGACCCAGCCAGGTACCGGACAGCACGACAGAACACTCAGTATCCAACGAGGACCGTATGAATCTACTTATCGTCACCCATACCGTCGGCCGCAACGACGGGCAAGGGCGCGTCAACTACGAAGTCGTCCAGGCGGCGCTTGCCGCGGGCCATTCGGTCACGCTGCTCAGCACCAAGGTCGACGAAACGTTGAGCCAGCATCCGCGTATCACCGTTGTGCGCGTGCCCGCGAGCCGGGTGCCCACGCGCTTGCTGCAGTACCAGATGTTCGCGATACGTGCCGCTGCGTGGATTCGGGCGCATCGTCACGAGTTCGACGTGGTGCAGGTCAATGGCTTTATCGCGTGGACAGATTCCGACGTGAACGCCATCCACTTCGTCCACACCGGTTGGTATGAAAGCGGCTATTACCCGTTTCGCATGACCGGCGGAATGTACGCCGCGTATCAACTGCTGTTCACGCGGCTCAATGCGTGGTGCGAACGCTGGGCGTTCAGGCATGC
>Ga0302228_10002228_pt1 | contig 13385 bp, 16 predicted proteins | sample II_Palsa_N1_2_FD_193519 | JGI IMG/M metagenome (GOLD analysis project Ga0302228, IMG submission 193519) | Peat permafrost microbial communities from Stordalen Mire near Abisko, Sweden - II_Palsa_N1_2 | ecosystem: Environmental > Terrestrial > Soil > Palsa > Peat permafrost | place: Sweden...
CCACGGAGCAATGCCGGAGTGAGGGCACACCGAGCCTGGGCGAGGTGCCGAATGGTGGGGCAAGACCTTTTGGTTACTTTTGGGGCGTTTGCCAAAAGTGACCCGCTGTAAGAGCGGAACCAATAGCCGCCGTTACCGCAGAAACGGATATGTACTCGACAAACCAAGGGACAACCAGATGCCCACATTCACAAAAATCCTGATCGCCAACCGCGGTGAAATCGCCTGCCGCCTCCAACGCACCGCCCAATCCCTGGGCTACCGCACCGTGGCCATCTACAGCGACGCCGACACCAACGCCCCACACGTCCAAATGTCCGACGAAGCCATCCACATCGGCCCCTCCCCAGTCCAACAGTCCTACCTCAACATCCCTGCCATCCTCGAAGCCGCAAAGCGCACAGGCGCCGACGCGATCCACCCCGGCTACGGCTTCCTCTCGGAAAACCCCGAATTCGCCCGTGCCTGCCAAGCCGCCGGCCTGACCTTCATCGGCCCCAGCCCTCAAGCCATCGAGCTGATGGGCAGCAAACGCCTGTCAAAAATCGCCATGCTCAACGCCGGCGTCCCCTGCATCGCCGGCTACCAAGGCTGCGAACAAGACGACCAAACCCTCCAGCGCGAAGCCGAACACATCGGCTACCCACTGATGATCAAAGCCAGCGCCGGCGGTGGCGGCCGGGGTATGCGCCTGGTCCACAGCCCCGACACCTTGCTCGAACACCTGCGCACCGCTCGCTCCGAAGCCTTGAACGCCTTTGGCAGCGCCGAGCTGATTCTGGAACAGGCCTTGATCGAACCGCGTCATGTCGAGGTACAACTGTTCGGCGATACCCACGGCAACCTGATCTATCTGGGAGAGCGCGACTGCTCGATCCAGCGTCGCCACCAGAAAGTCATCGAGGAAGCGCCCTGCCCGGTCATGACTGCCGAACTGCGCCAGGCCATGGGCGAAGCCGCGCTGAAGGCTGGCCGCGCAGTGGATTACGTTGGGGCCGGTACCGTGGAGTTCCTGCTGGACCGCAACGGCCAGTTCTACTTCCTGGAAATGAACACCCGCTTGCAAGTCGAACACCCGGTGACCGAGCTGATCACCGGCCTGGACCTGGTGGACTGGCAACTGCAAATCGCCGCGGGCCTTCCCCTGCCCTTGCGCCAGGAAGACGTGACCCTCAGCGGCCACGCCATGGAAGTACGGCTGTACGCCGAAGACCCGGCCCGGGGCTTCCTGCCGCAAACCGGTGATGTCATGCGTTGGGAACCGGCTGCTGGTGTGCGCATCGACCATGGCTTGTGCGAAGGACAAAGGATCAGTCCGTTCTACGACCCCATGCTGGGCAAGATCATCGCCCACGGCGCCACCCGCGAAGAGGCGCGACGCAAGCTGCTGCGCGCCGTGGAGGATTGCGTGCTGCTGGGGGTGTGCACCAATCAACGGCTCCTGACTGAGCTGCTCAAACATCCGGGATTTGTCGCGGGCCACTTCAGCACCGGGTTTATCGGCGAACACTTCAACGCCATCGCCCGCCATACGCCAACACCCGAAGAACTGGGCCTGGCCGCCGCGCTGTTTTATCAGTACAGCGCCAACACTCATCGCAGCAGCCTGCCAGGCTGGCGCAATAACGCCAACGTGCCGTGGACCTATCGCCTCGCGGTGCAGGATGAGCTCAAGACCATCAGCGTCAGCCTGCTGGCGGACAACCGCCTGCAAGTGGAAGTCGACCAGCAGGCCATCGAGATACACCTTCTGGGCGCCGACGGGCGCTGGGCCACGGTGGTCGTCAACGGCATCCGCCGCCGCGTCGCCTATCACCTGGAGAGCACGCAACTGTGGCTGTCCACCGCTGGTGGCGGGCTGAGTATCGCCAATCACACCCAAGCGGTTGCCAGCCGCCAGACCGAAGCCAGTAACGGCACGGTGAAGGCGCCGATGGATGGAGCCATTGTCGAGGTACGGGTCAGCGAAGGCGATAGGGTGAGCAAGGGCCAACTGGTGCTGGTGCTGGAGGCGATGAAAATGGAGCATCCACTCAAGGCCGGCATCGACGGTGTGATCAAACGGGTTCATGTGGTTGCCGGGGATCAAGTGCGCAACCGCCAGGTTTTACTGGAGATCGAGTAAGCGCTAGGCGGAACTACCAGGCTTGGCTACGCTCTATCCCCATCAGGACGAGAAGAGTACGGGAACCTGCGATGCCTCATTGGCTGATTATTGATCTTGAAGCCACAACGGATGAAGGCGGCTGGCCCGTGACGGAGATGGAAATCATCGAAATCGGCGTGAGCCTGGTCAACCGTCAAGGTCGCGAACTGGATCACTTCCAGCGTTTCGTACGGCCGTTGCGCCGACCATTGTTAACGCCCTTCTGCCGCCAACTGACCCATATCAACCAGCCCAGTATCGACAGTGCATTGCCACTGAACGAGGTCTGGCCGCTGTTTGAGCGTTGGCTGGGCCAACATCAGGCCCGCCTGGAGGGCTGGGCCAGTTGGGGCGACTATGATCGCCAGCAACTGGAGCTGGAATGGCAACGCCACGGCTTGAGCAGCCTCCTTGGCCAGACGCCCCATATGAACCTCAAGCAACGCTTCGCCAAGGCCCGGCGCCTGGACAAACCATTAGGGCTCAATGGCGCACTGCAATTGGCCGGGATGCAGTTCAACGGCCAGCAACACCGGGCACTGGAGGATGCGCGCAATACAGCACGCCTGCTGCCGTTGATTTTGCCCGTGTAGAAGGCATACTGGCCGACCTTTCTTGACCCTTTTTCGAGGATTCGCCCATGTTTAAAGTCAACGAGTACTTCGACGGCACCGTCAAGTCGATCGCTTTCGGCACCGCAGAGGGTCCGGCGACCATCGGCGTCATGGCCCCGGGTGAATACGAATTCGGCACCGCCCAGCGAGAAATCATGCATGTGGTGTCCGGCGCGCTGACCGTCAAGCTGCCGGACAGCAGCAACTGGGAAACCTTCGCCGCCGGCAGCCAGTTCAATGTGCCGGCCAACAGCAAGTTCCAGCTGAAGGTCGCCGTGGACACTGCTTACCTGTGCGAATACCGCGGCTAAGCGTGTAGCCGCTCTGCGATGCGCTCGACAGGACCGCTCCAAGGGGCCGCCGCGCAGCCATCACAGCCTCGTACCTCGGCAGCGGCTACAACGAAAAATGCCCGTCTCTCACAAGACGGGCATTTTTCGTTCCGGGACTGTTACTCAAGAATGGTCAGTGGCATGCCGACTTCCAGGCGGCCCGCGCCGTCGCTGACCAGGTTCTGGCCGAACATCACATCACCATCCTGTTCGCGATACGTCTTGAGCGTGGTCAAGGGTTCGCGATCGGCGCTACGTTCGCCGGTTTGCGGGTCGATGGTGGTGAGGATGCAGCGCGAACAGGACTTAACCACACGCAACTCCACATCGCCGATCCGCACCCGCTTCCAGCCGTCCTCGGCAAAGGCTTCACTGCCTTCAATCACCAGGTTGGGCCGAAAACGCAGCATCTCCATCGGCCGACCGATGCGTTGGGACAGGTCATCCAGGGACGCCTGACCGATCAGTAGCAGTGGGAATCCATCGGCAAAAGCCACCTTGTCGTCATCCTTGCCGTAGCCCGACGCCGTAGTGCGCGCACGTTCTACAGGGACCTGCACCAGACGCGTGGGTTTGCCGATGAATTCGCTGACCCACGCGGCTGCCTCGTCGCCAGCGTCCGGAACCCGCAAGGTGTCGCGCCAAATGGTCACACCACGCAACTCGGCATCCCCGCCGGGCAGCGGCACGTCCAGAGTCGGGTGACCGGCCGCGCTCAAGGTCAGGCCACCGGCGTTGTTCCAGGTCGCCGATAACTGACTCATCTGCGCAAACGCCCGCTGGGTCAGGAAGCGTCCGCTGGGCTCGTCCACCAGCATCCAGCGTCGATCCCCGTCCAGCCCGAGGTTATCCAGGCTGATCTGCTGCAAGGCTTCGCCCCTGCCGGACTTCAATGGGTACCGATACAACGCGCTGAGACGCAGCATGAGCCTGCTTTCCTGATGGGCAAAAACGTCACCCTATACGAGGGCCGCCCAGGAATCAAAGTCAGGCCGGCACTTCATCCAACATCAGGCGCTGGCGCACCACGTCGACCAATTTGTCCGGCTGGAATTTGGAGAGGAAATTGTCGCAACCCACCTTCTTCACCATCGAATCGTTAAAACTGCCCGACAGCGACGTGTGCAGCACCACGTACAGACCACGCAGACGCGGGTCATTGCGAATCTCGGTGGTCAGGCGGTAGCCATCCATCTCGGGCATTTCGGCGTCGGTGAAGATCATCAGCAATTTGTCGGTCATCACCTGGCCGCTGTCGGCCCAGGCCTTGAGCATGTTAAGCGCCTTGAGGCCATCGCTGGCGATATGCATCTTCACCCCCAGTTGCGACAAGGTATCGCGCAACTGCGACAGCGCCACGTTAGAGTCATCCACCAGCAGCACCTCGCGACCACGGGCGCGTTCCAGCACCGGGTCGTCGAGTTTTTCACGGGAAACCTTGGCGTTGTAGGGCACGATCTCGGCCAGTACTTTTTCGACGTCGATGATTTCCACCAGTTGCTCATCGACCTTGCTGATGGCCGTGAGGTAATGCTGGCGCCCGGCACTGGCCGGTGGCGGCAGGATGGCTTCCCAGTTCATGTTGACGATGCGGTCCACGCCCCCCACCAGGAAAGCCTGTACCGAACGGTTGTATTCGGTGACGATGATGGTGCTGTTGGGCCCCGGCACCAACGGACGCATACCGATAGCCTGGGACAGGTCAATCACGGGCAAGGTCTGGCCACGCAGGTTGACCACCCCGCAGACAAACGGATGACGCTGGGGCATCAGGGTCAGCTTGGGCATCTGCAGCACTTCCTGCACCTTGAACACGTTGATCGCGAACAATTGCCGCCCCGCCAGGCGAAACATGAGGATCTCCAGGCGATTCTCACCCACCAATTGTGTGCGTTGATCTACCGTGTCGAGAATGCCGGCCATTAAAGACTCCTGAGGGTGCGCTGATGGATTTTGCGGGTGGCTGAAGCAGGTTATCGGCGGCAAATGCCGGACCTTGACCCTTGGTAAAATGCCACGTAAACCCATTGATGTCACACTGACATCATGTTTTACTGAGTTGGCCTGCTGACTTTGCATTCCAACCCCGCTGCGCGACCTTGAAACCGCCGCGAGGTTCCCCTGCGTAAGGGATTCCCCTAGCCGCAATCAGGTCCAACCTGATATTCGCGATATCTAATAGCCATTAATGTGACGCCATTCTCATTGCATGAATGGAGTCAGGCTTTTGTTTGCTATTGCAAGCCCACAGCCCACGGGCCTTCCAGGCACTTATGCCTTGGCAACCGACGGGGTGCAAATGCCCCCGAAAAGTGGGGACACGGACCGCTGCTGCCCTCTTAAAAATAAACGTCCTACTGAAAAATCAGAAACGAACTACAGATTCCAGTCACATTTCAGCGGTAGTTTTAAGCTATTCACCCAGTGCGATATCTCATCACCTGACCGCATGTTGTGGAGACTTGCATGATGAACGACGGTAAAGAGTGGCAACTTGCACTTCCCGAGTTTCTCCTCGAGGCTGAAATGCTGCTGGCCAAATCTGAAGAGTGCTTGAGCCACCTGCATTTGATTCGTAATGACAGCGATGCCATCGACTGCATGAAAAGCAGCCTGGCCAAGCTCAGCCAGAAGGCTGACGCCATGGCTCTGCGACCCATCGGTGAGTTTTCAAGGCACATCCAGGACCTGATCAGTAATGCTGCCTGCCCCTTGCAACTGCACGACCAGGCATTATCCGCCTTGCATGACTGCTTGACGTTACTGGCCTGGCAACTGGAATTGATCGACTCGAAAACCGGTCAACTGAGCCTCGATGACAGCGAGCAAGTCGCCTTGATCGCGACGGTAAGCCAGCAGATCCCGCAAAATGATGCGAGTTATAAAGCGCAACAACGGCTGCCACACGCGTTTTGATCTTCTTCGCGTTTAATCCGTGAGGGTGTCGCATTCAATCAATGTCTTGCCTGAAAACGACAAGGGCAACTAATCCGCATGCCTGTTCGCTGGCGAGATCAATAGGCCAGCAATGGTAATAACAATACAAAACAATTCTAATAATACAACTTCCCATTCTTGGAACAGTGGGACTAATCCTCAGGATATGCCTTGATTGACACCCCTCACCGAGAACAACGCCAGGCGACCAACGGTCATTGTGGTGATACCATCCCGTGCTCGAAGTGACTCGGCTTCATGATGCCTGACAACGTGAAAAACACCTCAAGCCCGCGTCAGCCTCAACGCCCTGTATACCCTGGGTTGAACCCGGATCATGGCCCGGCCACGCATTCCAGACAGAGTCCAGTCAGTCGCCGTGACCGGTCTACCCGCAGCGAACATTCATTGGCTCCATCCGCTATGTACGCCAGCCTCAAGTCACTCATCGCAAGGTCCGTGTCCCGTCGCAATGGGCGCTGGCTGACCCTCGCCCTGTGCCTTTGCACAGCCCTGGTCAGCCTGTGGATCTATGCACATTCGGCCCGATTGCCCCTATCGCTGCTGGCACTGAACCTGGCCATCCTTGTCGCGATCGCTCTGCAACACTGGCGAGCCCGAAAGTCCATCAAGTTTCAGCCCCAGGAGTTGGCCGACCGCCTGCTGCAGGTCCAGGAAAACGAGCGCCATCGTTTGAGCCGCGAGTTGCACGACGACATCGGCCAACTGCTGACCGCCGCCAAGCTGCAAAGTGAATGGCTCAAGCGCCGCCTGCCGGACGAGTTGCAAGACCAGTGTTCGGTGCTGTGCAGCACCCTGAACGAAACCCTGGCCAAGGTGCGCGATGTATCGGCCATTCTCAATCCCCGGCAACTGGCCAGCCTGGGTCTGGAAGCCAGTCTCAGGGCCCACCTGCTCAAAACCCTGGAAAACACCAGGGTGAACTGGAGCCTGGAATGCCAGCAGCGCCTGACCGGTATTCCGGAAGAGATGGCCGTGGCAGCCTTTCGTATTACTCAGGAGGCAGTCACCAACATGCTGCGCCATGCCCAGGCGTGCAATCTGCTGATACGCCTGCAACGTCTGCCGCAGGGCCTGTCGCTCAATATCTGCGATGACGGCCTGGGGTTCTCGCCCGCCATCAACCCTGGCCTGGAAGGGCAACGGGGCATGGCCGGCATGTCCGAGCGAATCGATCAACTGGGAGGCACGTTGTCCATCAACAGCCAGCCAGGCAAAGGGACACGGATCGAGGCTCTTTTTCCCTGGGCGCCCCGCGTCCTCGAACGGGCCAGTTCCCCTAAGGTTCTAGAGTGACCTGTAACTTACTCCTGGTGGATGACCACGCATTGATCAGGGCTGGCGTACGTGCGCTGATCCTGGACATTCCTGGCTACGCGGTGATCGGCGAAGCCTGCGACGGTGACCAGGTGCTGGCACAATTCGATGCCCTGCAACCCGACATCGTGCTGCTGGACCTGTCGATGAAGCACACCAGTGGGCTCGACGCCTTGCAGCAGCTCAAGCGCGCCTACCCCAAGAGCAAAGTGCTGATTCTGTCGATGCACACTGATCCGGAATTGATCATGCGTGCCCTGGAATCCGGCGCCCATGGTTACCTGCTCAAGGACACCACCGCCAATGAGCTGGAGCATGCGCTGCTGGCCTTGCGCAATAACGAGCGCTACCTGAGCCCGGCCATCGCCCACACGGTCATCAACCAGGCACTGATCCGTAGCCACGGCCTCACCTCCCCCGCGCGCCACAGCCATAACTTGACGGCGCGTCAGTTGGAAATACTGCGCCTGATCGTGCGCGGCAAGTCCACCCGGGAAATCGCCAACGGCCTGGGCTTGAGCATCAAGACCGTGGAAGCTCATCGCTCGCAAATCATGAAGCGCCTGCAGATTTTCGACGTGGCCGGCCTGGTGCTGTTTGCCGTGCGCGAGCAGATCATCAGCCTGGACGACTGACCAATAGTGGTGAATCCGCCGGCAGGTGGACCTTCAGGGCCCGGGGTAGCGCCGAGAACCGCAGGTCGTCGCCCTTGATCGGCTCGCCATCAAGGTTGATGTACAGCCCTTCGGCGACCTTGATTTCCACCCAGGGCAAGCGCGCGCGGACAAACAGGTTGTCCAGGCCCCAACCATCGGTCATCAAGTCCCGCAGGGTACCGACCACTTCCTGCGGCGCCGGCAGAATGCTGATATCCAGCAAACCATCGTCGGCCAGGGCCCCAGGACACAACACATGCCCGCCGCCTGCCTGACGACCGTTGCCGATCCCCAAGGCCAGCAACTCGCCGCGCCAGTGAAAGTCCGGCCCCTGCAATTCGCCATAGGCGGCATGCAATTCGTTAAAGCGCGAAAGTCCGGTAAACAAGTAAGCGGCGCCGCCAAGGACCTTCTTCAGGTCCTCGGAGGTATTGGCGGTGACCTGGCTGCCAAAACCACCGGTGGCCATGTTGAGAAATATCTGCCCTCCCACCTCGCCCAGGTCGATGGCACGGGCCGGCACCGTCAGCAAATCCAGGGCTCGCTCGGGCTCCAGCGGAACCCCGGCTGCCCGGGCAAAGTCATTGGCGGTGCCCAGAGGCATCAGTACCAGGCTGGCATCGGTCTTGGCCTGGGCCATCGCTTCAGCGACATCGCGCAACGTACCGTCACCGCCGCCAGCGATCAGCCGGGTGTAACCGGCCGCCAATGCTTCGTCGACGAGGCGCCGGGCATCGCCGCCCTCCCACGTCACGCGCACAGCCAACTCCCAACCTTGTTCGCGCTTGCTTTGCACCGCCGAACGCACCTGCTCATTGAGGGCTTGCTTGCCGTGCAGAATCAGCAGCGCCTTGGGCTTGCTCATGGGATGAAGCTCCTGTCGTTCAAAGGGTCCTGAGGGATGTGGACCTTGAGCGATGAAAAAAAAGCCATCGGATTGCAGAATTAGTTCAACACCTCGCTCAACGGAATGAAGTTGACGCGATCCCCCTCTGCCAACGTCGTGCCCTCAAGCACCTCCACCAGGCCTTCGGCCCAGGCCGCACTGCGCAAGACCCCAGAGCTCTGGTTGCGGTAGATCACCGCGCGTCCCTGCTCCAGGCGCCCGCGCAAGTACTCACGACGGTTACCCGCCACCGCCCACGTGAACCCCACCGGCACCTCGAAACTCAACGGTTGCACGTCCTCGACTCCCAGACGACGTAACAGGTAGGGGCGTGCCAGCAAGGCGAACGTCACCAGCGTAGAGGCCGGATTACCCGGCAAACCGATCACCGGCACACCACGGAAATGACCAAAGGTCAGCGGCTTGCCGGGCTTGATGGCCAGCTTCCACAGCGCCAGTTCGCCCTCTTCGCGCAACGCGATGCCCAGAAAGTCCGCCTCACCGACCGACACACCGCCAGTGGAGAGAATCAGGTCTACCGAGCCCAACGCTCCCAGGCGTGTGCGGGTGTGCTCCAGGTCATCGGGCAAGATACCGGCATCAATCACTTCGCAGCCCAGGCGTGTCAGCCAACTGCACAACACTCGGCGGTTGCTGTTGTAAATCTGCCCAGGGCCCAGTGGCAGACCGGGCTCGATCAACTCATCACCGGTGGACAACACGGCTACCCGAGGACGTCGAACTACCTCCAGGCGATCACGTCCCAAAGAGGCCGCAAGCCCCAACTCGATTGGCCCCAGGCGCGTTCCGGCCGACAGCACTTGATCACCGACAGTGGTTTCCTGGCCCTGGGGACGGATTTTCTGTCCCACCTGCAGGCTTTCGGTAAAGCGCACACGCTGATCGGGTTGCACGTCGGCGTTTTCCTGCATTTCCACGCAGTCGGCACCTTCGGGCACCGGGGCGCCGGTGAAGATCCGCGCGCAGGTTCCGGGCACCAACGGCTGCGGTGCCTGGCCGGCGAAAATACGCTGGCTTACCACCAGGGGTTCGCCGCACCAATCCGCCACGCGCAAGGCGTAGCCGTCCATGGCGCTGTTAGGCCAGGGCGGCAAATCAAGGGTCGAGACCAGCGCCTGAGCCAGTACCCGCCCGTCGCACTCGGCCAATGGCAGGCTCTCCTGTTCGCGGATCGGGGCTGCATCAGCCATCGCCAGCAGACGCTCGAGCGCTTGCTCCACAGGCATCAGCACGCCCGTCTTGCCCGGCTTATCCACGGGATTCACAGGGCGCGGCCTGCTTCAGATGCGGGACAAAGTTGCACGGGCGATGACGGTTATCCAGTTGCTCGGCGAGGATTCCATCCCAGCCGGTACGCACCGCATTGGTGGAACCTGGCAGGCAGCATACCAAGGTGCCATTGGCCAAGCCGGCCAGGGCACGGGATTGTACGGTGGAGGTGCCGATATCGGCCACGGAGATTTGCCGGAACAGCTCGCCAAAGCCGTCGACCTGCTTGTCCAAAAGACAACTGACGGCTTCCGGCGTACTGTCGCGACCGGTGAAACCAGTGCCGCCGGTAATCAACACCACTTGCACCACGTCTTCAGCAATCCAGTGCGCCACTTGCGCGCGGATTTTGTACAGATCATCTTTAAGCAGAACTCGCTCAGCCAGCAGGTGACCGGCGGCGACCAGCCGGTCGACGAAGACCTGGCCCGAGGTATCGGTTTCCAGGGTGCGGGTGTCGCTGACGGTCAATACAGCGATATTCAGGGGTACGAAAGGCGCATCAGCCTTGGCTTTCATGGCTCGGTCCGGTTGTCGTAGAAACAGCCTGATGTTATATCACAGGCCCCTATTTCACTGCCGCTGCGGAGCCGTCATGCCACTGAACCCTTCCCTTCCTCCCTGTTCGATCCTGCTGCTGGCCGGCGGTCGTGGACAGCGCATGGGAGGCCAGGACAAGGGCCTGCTCGACTGGCACGGGCAGCCACTGATTGCCCATCTGCATCGCCTCGTGCGCCCCCTGACCGATGACCTGATCATCTCGTGCAACCGTAACCAGCCACAGTACGCGCCTTACGCCGATCGGTTGATGGGGGACGACAGCCCTGACTTCCCGGGCCCCTTGGCCGGCATCCGAGCCGGGTTGGCCGCCGCTCGTCATACGCATCTGCTGGTCTTGCCGTGTGATGTGCCGCAAATCGATGAGCAACTGCTGGCCGATCTGCGGGCCACAGCACAGCGCAATCCGCAACAGCCGTTGATGGTGCGCCACGGTGACTTCTGGGAACCCCTGCTCTGTATCATCCCGACCGCTTTGCGCGACGACATCGAACGCGCCTGGCAGGCCGGTGAGCGCAGCCCGCGTCAAATCATGCTGGCGCTGGGGGCAAAGGCCCTGGACTGCTCCGCCAACGACCCGCGCCTGGCCAACCTCAATACACCAGAGTTGTTGCACCGCCCGCCCAGCGTGTCAGAATGAACCTTGAACAAGGAACTTTGCGGGCGTTGTATACGTCACAAGGTCAGCACTCAAAAAAGTATTTTCCTGGAGACAAACTCATGACTCAACGGACCATCGCCGCTCTCATGCTTGCACTGGGCCTCGCTACCCTTGCCGGTTGCGCCTCGCCAACAGTGATCACCCTGAATGACGGTCGCGAAATCCAGGCCGTCGACACCCCTAAATTCGACAAGGCTTCGGGCTTCTACGAGTTCGAACAACTTGACGGCAAGCAGACCCGTATCAACAAAGATCAGGTTCGCACCGTTAAAGACCTGTAAGCCTTACGCTTGCAAACAAGGCCCGCGATGTGCGGGCCTTGTTGTTTTCGGCGGTTACCAATCGAGGGAAATCTCGCTCTTGAAGGTGCGCTCCAGCCCACTCACCGGGTCAATAAAGCGCACGCCCTGGGCCAATAGCTTGAGGGGATTGGCATAGTCATCCTCGGCATCCTTGATGACATCGGGGTAGAAAGGATCATTGCAGATACTGGCCCCCAGCGCTGTCATATGAACCCGCAACTGATGCTTCTTGCCGGTGACCGGGAACAGCCCGTAACGCCACAAACCGCCGTTTTTCTCTCGTACCTCAACCGCCGTTTCGGTATTGCTCACGCCGGGACCTTCCTGCATGCGAAAAAACGGCTCGCCATCGACCAGCCGGCTTTTGTGCACCAATGGAAACGTCAGTCCCGGCAACGCTGGCGCGATGGCTTCGTAGAACTTGTCGATTCGACGGGTCGGAAACAGCTGTTGATACGCCGAGCGACTTTGCGGGTTCGCCGAAAACAGTACCAGCCCCGCCGTGTGGCGATCGATGCGATGCAGTGGTACCAGCGACGGGTTGTCCAGGCGGCGGATCAACCGTCGCAACAGGGTCTGCTCCACATACTCGCCGGCGGGGGTCACCGGCAGGAAATGCGGTTTGTCCGCCACCACCAGATGCTCATCGGCATACAGAATGGTTTCCTGGACAGGGATCGTTTTCTCGTTCGGCACTTCGCGAAAATAGTAGATGCACAGGCCTTCCTTGTAGGCCAGGTCCAGGCGGATGGGCGCACCGTTTATATCAAGCACGCGACCCCGGGCAATACGGTCCAGCCATTGTTCACGGCCGATGGCACGAAAATGCTCGCACAGACAGTCCAGCACCGTCACCCAGGTACCGGGCGGCAAATACAACGTGCTGGCTTGATGCTGGGAAGCGGAAAAACCGGATGCGGACATGAACATGCTCAAAGCCTGAAAATACAGACGGCCATTATCCCGCATGTCACTGGATCAGGCCTAGGAGAGATCTCAAGCCTTGGCCAACTCCGCCCGTAACACCGGCGACGCACTGGCGGCCTCGGTGAACTCCTTGAGCCAGCGCAGCACATCCACGGCCTCCCATCGCCCCGGGTCATACAAGGCATAGAGCAGCCCCTGATACCCCACCACATCCAGTTGCTTGTGATAGCCGGCGCGCTGGAACAACGCCTCGATCTCGGCAAAGCAGGTATTGAAATGCACTTTGTTAAAGGGCGTCTTGCCTTCCGTGACCAGGCCATCGAGGCGCAGCTCGTTCACCGCCTCGCGCACAACGTCGGTGGACATACGATTGACGCTGCTTTTCAGTTGTTCAACATTCACCACGGGCGTTCCCTCTCACTCAATCGCTGTACAAACATACAGTAACCGAATAATCGGGAACCCGCCATTGGATTAGTGCTAGAGCAGGAAAGCTACAACCTGCTCGGTATCGAAAGGCCAACCCAGCTCTTCCCCCGTATCCACCCGGCGCAGCACCGGAATACGCAGGCTGTAGGCTTCGAACAGGGCCTCGGAATCGGCGATATCCACCAGTTCCACCAGCAGCCCATGTTCGACCAACGGCATGACTTCAGCTTCAGCCAGTTCACAGAGATGGCAGCCCAGGGTGCCGAACAACTGGCATTCAGGAGGCATGGCAAACGGACCCTAAAAGGA
>Ga0302228_10002234_pt1 | contig 13353 bp, 9 predicted proteins | sample II_Palsa_N1_2_FD_193519 | JGI IMG/M metagenome (GOLD analysis project Ga0302228, IMG submission 193519) | Peat permafrost microbial communities from Stordalen Mire near Abisko, Sweden - II_Palsa_N1_2 | ecosystem: Environmental > Terrestrial > Soil > Palsa > Peat permafrost | place: Sweden...
TATCGATGACCCATTGCCGGCACCCATTGCCTCGCTGATCAACGGCTACCAGGCCATCGCCACACCGCCACAGCAGCTGCTGATGGAGCTGGACGCCGCGCAGCAGCACATCAAAACGATGCCGGATGGCCCCGATCAGGTCGCCGCAAAAAAGAATCTGCAGGACATGGGTAACCAGCTGCAGCAGCAGTCGCAGCAGGCCGAAATGCTGCAGGCCGTTTACGGGCCGAACCAGCTCAAGGAGCAGCTGGTATGGTTCTGGCTCAACCATTTCAGCGTCTATGCACCGAAGGGGCGCGTGCGCTGGGAGCTTGGTGACTACACACAGAACGCCATTCGTCCACACGCGCTCGGCAAGTTTCGCGATCTGGTGATGGCCACGCTAGAAAGCCCGGCGATGCTGGAGTTTCTCGACAACAATCAAAACGCCAAGGGACACGTTAACGAGAACTACGCGCGTGAGCTGATGGAGCTGCATACGCTCGGCGTAGGCTCGGGCTATTCGCAGCAGGACGTGCAGCAGCTGGCGCTGATTCTCTCCGGCGTCGGCATCGCGCCAACCAACGGCAAGCCGGAAAAATTCAGTCCCAAGATGGCACCTCTGGTCGTGCGTAACGGCCTGTTCGAGTTCAATCCGCAGCGGCACGATTTCAGCGACAAGGTGTTTCTCGGTCACACGATCAAGGGCAGCGGCTTCGATGAAGTAACCCAGGCCGTCGACCTGATCGTGCAGCAACCGGCGTGCGCCGAATTCATCTCGCGCCAGCTGGCCGAGTATTTCGTCTCGGACAATCCGTCACCGGCGCTGGTGAAGAAAATGGCGCACACCTTCCAGCGCAGCGGCGGCGATATCGCGAAGGTGATGCGAACGATGATCGAATCGCGTGATTGGTTGGCCGGCGATCATCAAACATTGGACAACCGGAAATTCGACGACCCCATGCGCTTCGTCACTTCATCGGTACGCCTGGCCTTCGATGGCAAGCCCATCGCCAACGCGCTGCCGCTGGTCTATTGGCTGAACCAGCTGGACGAGCCGCTGTTCGGCCGCATCACGCCCGACGGCTGGCCGCTGGACGGCGCCAGCTGGTCCAGCTCCGGCCAGCTGGCCAAGCGCTTCGATATCGCGCGCGCGATCGGTAACGGCAACAACCAGCTGTTCACGCCGGCCGGCAGCACGGCGCGTGGCGCGGGCTTTCCGATGCTGACCACCCGCCTCTACTACGACGCCATCGAGCCTTACCTATCACCAGCGACCCACGACGCGCTCGCCAAGGCCAATTCGCAACAGGAGTGGAACAGCTTTCTGCTGGCGTCACCGGATATCAACTACCGCTGATCACCGATTAAATTGCGCGCGTGTGCTCTACGGAGCGCCGCGCGACGCAAACTCAGTCAAGCGATCGCTGTACCAGCAAATGTTTGGCAAGCAGGCCGTGGAGCTTGCCCAGGCCGCGCACGAGGTGCAGCGAGATGAAGATCAGCAGGAAGCCGATCACGCACATAGCAATCGCCTCGCCCCAACCCGGCACGTGCGAGCCAAAACCCCAATCCACCATTAGCCGGCCATCGGCGAAAAGATGGGCGAGCCCGACGTCCTGCAGTGCAAGTGCAACAGGTGCGAGCAAAAGCACCAAAGACATCGCCAGCAGGGTCACGGCCAGAGTGAAATAAAAGATGCCCAGCGGCAGCATCAGCAGCATGTAGAACAACGTGGTCCAGGTTCGCGCATCGGTGAACATGGCGCCGATACGTTTGAATAACGACAGCCCCGGCTGCACTGGATATGCCGGCCGCCTCGGCATGCGTACGCCGAGCAGGGCTTCGACCGTGCGTCCTTCCAGCAGCGACAACCCGCGCACGCTGCTGAAGAACAGCACGATGAAGGGAATGCCGATAATCAATATCGACAGACTGAGAGACAGCGATAGGCCGACGACAGCCCAGCTGAAATAGAGGCTACCAGTGGCCAGCGACAGCAGCATGTAAAACAGCGCGCCGTAGGTCCGTGGGTCTGCCGCCACGCCGAAAAATCGTCCGGCCGGCGACCGCCGCCGTGGTACGGGCGGCGGCCGGATCGCGCGCTGGATCTTGATTTCCTGATCGCGATAGATATCGGCCACTTCATCGGGTGCACCATAGCTGCCGACAACGTGTTGCAGCATGGTCGCCTCATCGCGGCCCGGCTGATCGGCCAGCTCGGCGCGCAGATGCTCTTCAGCGTCATACAGCGCATCCTGGATCAAGGCAGGATCCGCGCCACGCAAGGCAGCACGCAGCTGATTGAGATATTCGGTGATCGTGCGTGGCGCACCTGCTGACGACTGGCTTTTTGACGACGAATTCATGACACCCCTCCTTGCAAAACGTTATCGACGGAATCGCGGGTGGCGTTCCATGCCGCGACCCACTCGCGCAGCACCTCGCGCCCGGGTTTGGTGATGCGGTAATAACGACGCGGCGGCCCGCTGACCGACGGCTCGACTTCACTGGAAAGCAGGCCCGCCGCTTCGAGATTGCGCAGCACCGGATACAGCGCGCTCTGCTTGCCCGCCAGCACGCCCTCGCCGGTTTCCTCCAGCCGCTTGGCGATCTGATAGCCGTACATCGGCTGGCGCGACTGGCTCAGCACAGCCAACAGCACCAATGAGACGGTGCCGCTGGAGAGCTCCTTTTGGAATTTCTTCAACTGGCTGACGATGTCATTCACGGGCTCACCTGCACGGCTACTTAGTCGTGAGTGAACAGTATTACTTAGTTCGTACTAGTACATGGGCCTGAAGTCATGCCTTGGGTGTACTTCGTCAAATAGCCGGCTCAGCTCTGCTAAGTTGGCTGCTGCATCGATTAGCCTTGAAGGGGAACGCCATGATCCGTCGCCACCAACTTGCTGCCGCGCTTCTGACGGGGCTGTTATTCGCCCTGCCCGCGATAGCCGACCAAGCCCAGCCCACGCCGACTACGCCGCAGCTGCTAGCGAAGTCCACCGCGAAAGAATGGCGCAAACCAGATCCAGAAAACCTGGTCGTGATGCAGTTGGCCAGCGGCCGCGTGCTGATCGAGCTGGCGCCGGATTTCACGCCGCTGCACGCGGCAAATATCCGTACACTGATACGTCAGCATTATTTCGACGGGCTGGCGATCGTGCGCGTGCAGGACAACTTCGTCACGCAGTGGGATGACCCGGCGGGCGACGACAACGGCGACAAATCGAAGATGCACCCGTTAGGCAAGGCCAAGGCCACCGTGCCACCGGAGTTCACTCGTCCGATCGACGCGAAACTGCCGTGGACGAAATTGCCCGATGGCGACGTGTATGCGGCGGAAGTGGGTTTCTCCGAAGGCTTTCCAGTGGCGCGCGATCCGTCCAGCGGGCAGGAATGGCTCACGCACTGCTATGGCATGGTCGGCGTAGGCCGTGACAACGGTGCGGATACCGGCAACGGCAGCGCGCTGTATGCAGTCATCGGCCAGGCGCCGCGTCGGCTCGATCGGAATCTTGCAGTCGTCGGCCGTGTACTAGACGGCATGCCGCTGCTGTCGAGTCTGCCGCGCGGTACGGGTCCCATGGGTTTCTACGACAAGCCGTCGCAGCAGATCGCCATCCAGTCCGTGCAGCTGGCCGCCGATCTGCCGGCAGCGCAGCGGCCATCGATCGAAGTACTGCGTACCGACAGCAAGACGTTTGCGGCCCTGGTCGACGCCAAGCGCAACCGCCGCGACGCGTTCTATACCGTACCGGCCGGCAAGATCGACATCTGCAGCATCGATGTGCCGATGCGCGAGATCCCGGTGGCATCAGCAACCAAGCACTGATGAGTGCTGCAACATCTTATTCAGCGTCATCCGCTAGTTTGAGGGCTTGCGGAACGCCTGCATGCGTGACGCCGCGTTGACTGGGAAACGGATGATGTTGAGCGAGACCTTCAGCTTCTGGCGGGCATGGCTACGAGCACCGCGCAGCGTTGGCGCGGTGGCGCCGTCGGGGCCATCGCTGGCGCGCCTGATGACACGCCACGTCAACCAACAGCATGGCCCGGTGATCGAGCTGGGGCCGGGCACCGGCGTATTCACGCGTGCCCTGCTCGCCAGCGGACTGCCTATGCATCGGCTGGCGCTGGTGGAGGCCGACCCGGTCTTTGCCGATGCTCTCAGCCAGCGTTATCCCCAGGCGCACGTGCTGCGCATGGATGCGGCGAAGTTGGGCGATACGCTGTCGCTATTCGGCGACGAACGCGCCAGCGCTGTGATCAGCGGCCTGCCGCTGCTTTCGATGCCGCGCGAACAGGTCGCAGCGATTATCCGCGGCGTGTTCGCGCGACAGCTGCATGCGACCGGTGCGCTTTATCAGTTCACTTACGGCCACCGCTGTCCGCTGCCGCGCCAGCTGCTGGAACAACTCGATCTCGAAGCGGTTCGTATCGGCAGCGTACTGTTCAATCTGCCACCTGCCACGGTGTACAGAATCGGCCGGCGGCAATTGCGACGCGTCGCTGCCTGACGCGCACGGTGCCGGACGATTGAGGCAGAGACTGGCTTGCGCAGGATTTCCTGTACGGATTTTCAGCATTTGCACACATAATCTTTCCATCCACTGCGATATCAAACCCGATGACGCCCACCGTTGTGGGAGAACTAATGGGAAGAGTGGATGAAGCGCAGCCGCAGAGTGCTGAACTGGATGGCAGGGATTGTGCTGGCGCTGATCGTGGTGCTGGCGATTGTCATCGCCACCTTTGACTGGAATCGGCTGAAACCTTTCATCAACGACAAGGTGAGCCAGGCGATTGGCCGTCCATTTGCCATTCAAGGCGATCTCAGCGTGGACTGGCACCGCGAACCCACCGAAGGCGGCTGGCACGCTTGGGTGCCTTGGCCCGAGTTCACGGCGCGTAACATACGCGTTGGCAACCCTACGTGGGCGGCGAAACCGCAATTCGTCCAGCTCGACGCGCTGCGCTTTCGCCTGTCGCCGCTCCCGCTGATCGCCCATCGCATCGATGTACCCTCGCTGCAGCTGGTCCATCCAACCGTCGACCTGGAACGTGACAAACAGGGCCGCGCGACTTGGGATTTTACCCTGCCGCAAGGCGACGGCCAGCCATCGACGTGGAATCTGCAGCTGGGCTCGATCGGCTTCGATCGCGGCGACGTGTCGTTGGATGATGCAGCCAGCAGGGTCAAAATGCAGTTCGCCATCACGCCCCTGAAGCAGGCCATCCCCTACGACCAACTGGTCGCGCAGCAATCGGCGGCGACCGGTGCGCAGACTGGAACAACGTCAAAGACCGCAAAAAAAGCCGCTGACACCGATGCGACCGATACTCAGGCTGCGGCAGCAGCGTCAAAAACCAGCTATCAATTTGCCTGGCAGGTGAACGGAAGCTACCAAGGCGCAGCCGTCAGGGGCGACGGAAAAATAGGCGCCGTACTGGCGCTCCAGGAGGCCAATCAGCCATTCCCGTTGCAGGCCGACGTCCATATCGGCGACAGCCATATCGCGCTGGTCGGCACGCTCACCGACCCTGTGCATCTAGCCGCGCTCGACTTGAAACTGTGGTTCTCTGGCTCCAGCATGGCTAAGCTCTATACGATCACAGGCGTCACGCTGCCCAACACGCCGCCCTACGCTACGGAGGGCCGCTTGAGAGCGGAGCTGCACAAGAACAACAGTCGTTTCAGTTACGAGAATTTCCACGGCCACATCGGCGGCACGGATACAGGCGGCAGCCTGCTTTACACCACGGGCGGCGCGCGGCCGAAGCTGAGCGGCCATCTGTCTTCGCAGCTGCTGCAGTTCGCCGATCTGGCGCCACTGATCGGTGGCGGTTCCGATGAAGAAAAGAAGCAGCGCGGCGACAAGACCGTGCAGCCCAAAGACAAGCTGCTGCCGGTCGAACCCTTCAGCACCGATCGCTGGAAAGCGATGGATGCCGACGTCACTTTCAGCGCCGTGCGCATCGTGCAGAATGACAAGCTGCCGATCAACTCGCTCAACACCCATTTGATAATGGACAGCGGCGTGCTGCAGCTCACGCCGCTGAACTTCGGCCTTGCTGGGGGCACCGTTCAGAGCACCATCCGCCTCGACGGCGGCAAGGCGCCGCTGCAGGGCACGATAAAGATCGGCGCGCGGCATCTTAAGCTCAAGCAGCTGTTTCCGACGTTCGCGCCGATGCAGACAGCCTTCGGTGAAATCAACGGCGACGTCAACCTCACCGCGCGCGGAAACTCGGTCGCGGCCCTGCTCGGCAGCTCGAACGGCGAGATGAAGTTATTGATGAACGACGGCGCGATCAGCAAGACCCTGCTGGAAACAGCCGGCCTCAACGTCGGCAACATTGTCATCGGTAAATTGTTCGGCGACCGCACGGTGCCGATCAATTGCGCCGCTTCGGACATGACGGCCAAGGACGGCTTGTTCACCATGAACCTGTTCGTCTTCGATACCGATGACGCGGTGATCAAGGTCGACGGCACAGTGGACTTCGCCACCGAAAAGCTCGACCTCAACGTGCGGCCGCAGACCAAGGGCTTCCGCATCTTTTCGCTGCGTACGCCGCTGTATGCGCGCGGTACTTTGAAGAACCCGGACGTCGGCGTGCAGAAAGTGCCGCTGATCGTTCGCGGTGCGGGCGCAGTCACGCTGGGCGTGGTTGCCGCGCCAGCCGCCGCACTGCTGGCGCTGATCTCGCCCAACCATGGCGACGACAGCAGCAATACCTGCCGCGACGTGCTGCAGCAGCTGCGCAACTCAGGCAGCGCGATGCCGGCCACGCAGGCGGCGACCCAAAGTGGCGCGCTGAAGAAAGTCCACTGAAGCCAGAGAAAGCTCGCTCAAGCGAACGGAGCATGCAAGCGCCCGACGTCGCGGGCCGGCTGCGCCGGATAAGCGGTGCTGCCGGCTAGAATGCGCGATCTCCCAAGAGGTGAATGACGCATGCAAGCAGCAAGCAGGGCGCGACTGCAGATTCACTTTTGCGTTGTGCTGTGGGGCTTTACAGCCATCCTGGGCAAGCTGATCACCCTGCCCGCGCTGCCGCTGGTGTGGTGGCGCATGCTGCTGGTTACCTGTGCACTGCTGCTATTGCCGAAAGTCTGGCGGGGCATCATCGCCATGCCGGCGCGCGTCCGCTGGGCATACGCCGGCATCGGCATGCTGGTCTCCCTGCACTGGCTGAGCTTTTACGCAGCGATCAAGCTTTCGAACGCGTCGGTGGGTGCTACCTGCATCGCTTTGGGCCCGGTCTTTCTGGCGTTCATCGAACCGTGGATTGCGCGCCGCAAGTTCGATCCACGCGAGCTGCTGATCGGGGCGGCGGTTGTTCCAGGCGTCGCGATGGTGGTGGGCGGCGTGCCCCACGGCATGCGTGTGGGTATTCTCGTCGGCGCGCTTTCGGCACTGTTCGTAGCCTTGTTCGGCTCGCTCAACAAGCGGCTGGTGGATCACGGCGACCCGCTGACGGTGACCTGCATCGAAATGGGCACGGGCGCGTTGTTCCTCACCGCCATGGCGCCACTGTTGCCGCATACCGGCGTGGCCTTCGTGTGGCCGAACCTGCACGACACATGGATGCTGCTGGCGCTGTCGTTCGGCTGTACGCTGCTGCCATTCGCCCTGGCCCTGGTCGCTCTGCGTCATATCAGCGCGTTCGGCACGCAGATGATCACCAACCTCGAGCCCGTCTACGCTATCGTGCTGGCGATCGTGCTTTTGCACGAACAGCGCGAACTGGATGGCTGGTTCTATGCAGGCGTGGTGCTGATCCTTGCCGCCGTATTCATGCATCCGTTACTCCATCGCCAGCAGCGCCCGACACAGCAGCCGGAGTTGCTGAGCACCGCGGAAAATCACGGCATGGTTGAGTAAGACGCCCCGGCTTGCTGCCGATCGCTCAGGCGCCGATGACTTCGCTGACGACCCGGTCCCGGCCTTCGCTTTTGGCGGCATACAGCGCGAAATCCGCGCGACGGATGACGTCCTCGACCGTCACTGTTTCGCGGCCGACCCAGACCAACCCGATGCTCAGCGTGACGCGAAACTGGTCGCCGTGCCAACTGTGCGCGGTGGCGCTGACCGCCTGCTGGATCTGCAACATCCGGTTTTCCGCATCGAGATGACCAATGCCAGGCAACACCATGAGGATTTCTTCGCCGCCGTAGCGCCCCAGCTGATCGCCGCCGCGCACATACGACTGCAACTGCGCCGCGATCGCCTGAAGGGTTGCATCGCCAGCCTGATGGCCGAAGGTATCGTTGATCCTCTTGAAGTGATCGGCGTCGATGAGGGCTACCGCCAGGCCCGGCGATACGCGTGCGCCGCTCGTCAGATGCGCGGCCAGCAGATCGAGAATCGCCATGCGGTTGTAAAGGCCCGTCAGGCCGTCGTGGGTGGCCTGCACGTAGAGTTCAGCGCGCGCGCGCTCCAGCTCGCGCTTCTCGTCGGTGAGCTCGCTGGTGCGCTTGGCCACCATCGCCTCCAGCCGCCGGTTCTGCCGACGCAGCAGGCGCGATCGCCAGCGCCAGACCAGCGCGAGCAACAGCACCGCGAGCAAGACTTCCAGCGGATAGGTCCACCATGCAAACCACCACGGTGCGGGAATGCGGAAGGTGAACGTGGCCGAGGGTGAAACCGAACGCCGATCCTCGTCGATCGACTGCACTTCGAAACGATAAGTACCCGACGGCAGCCCGGTGAAATTGATTACGTGGGACGAGGTTTCGATCCAGTCCGAGCCCTGCAGCCGGTAGCGGAAGTGCGGCACGCTGCTGGAGACTCGGCCGAGCAGGGTGTAACGCACGATCAGCGGCGCGTGGTTGCCGTCGTTGGGTACGATATCGCCTTCGCTGACCGGCTGCGCGCCGTGCGATACCGAGGTGATCACCACCGTATGCGGGCTTGCCGACAGCATCTCTTCAGGCCGCAGGATATGGCTGATGCCGACCGGCGTGCCGATCCAGATCGAACCGTCGTCGTCTTCGAAAAAGGTATTCTGGTCGGTTTCATCCCAGATCAGCCCATCGTCCTGCGACAGATGCGTCCAGGTCTTGCCGTTGAAGACGTCCACGCCGCCACCGCCACCGACCCAGATCCAGCCGCGGCGATCGCGGCGGATGAAATAGGCCAGCGAGCGTCTCAGCCACGCATCGTCCACCGCCGCGATAGTCAGCTGGTCGCCCACCACCCTGCCACGAAAGACGCCCGGCTCGTTGGCGCCAAGCCACAAGCTGTCGTCGATGCCGATGCTGATCGCGCTGAAACCGGAGGCCATGCTCACCTCGGTGGCGGCCATCAACGTCCAGCGCTGGTCAGCGTATCGCAATACGCCGGCGTTGCAGGCGAACCACAGCGCGCCATGGCTGTCTTCGGCGATGTCCGAACACTGGTTGTCCGTACTCTGTTCCGAAGGAACGCGCTGAATGGAAGCGCCGAGGTGATCGATGTAATAGATCCCGTTGACTGTACCGATCCAAAGGCGACCCTGCCGATCGAAAAAGAGCACCTTGATGAAACTCGGCAGCCGCGCCACCAGCTCGGTGCGTCGGGTTACAGGGTCGTAACGCAACAGGCGATGCTCGTAGAGGCCTATCCAGATGGCGCCGTCGGGCGCCTTGATCATCGACAGGGCCTGCCGCGGCGGAGGCGAAACGCTGACCGGCCAGGGGACCATTTGAGTCTGTCCGCGCGGCAATATGCTGCCGCCCAGTTCGTTGCCAAACCACATCGTGCCATGGCTATCGCGGAGGACCGACCAGTTCGGCACGCTGTCCAGCCCTTGCCCGCGGCCCCAGCCGTCGACCAGTCCGTAATTGCTCAATCGGTAGATGCCGCGGCCATAGGTACCCAGCCACATTGTACCTTCGCGGTCGAACAGCACGGCGGTGATGCCGATATCCGGCAAGCCGTTGCGCGCGTCGATGACGTCCCAGGCCTTGCCGTTCCAGCGTGCCAGGCCGTGGTTGGTCGGGGTAAGAATATGGCCCGTCGGATCCTCGATGAAGGTGCCGTTGTCGGTGACGGTGTCCATGTCTTTGTTCGGAACGTCACGTGCGATGAAACGCGCGCTGCCGGCGGGGCGAGCGCGCACCTGATGTACCCCGCGCAGCCACAGCGTGCCGTTTTTGTCCACGCGCATGCCGGACCAGGTATCGACCGGTACACCTTCCTCCGCGCCGTGGATGAGGATCTGGCCATCGGCTGCGATTTCGCACAGGGCGGTGTCGCAGCCGAGCCACAGGCCGCTTTTATAGGGAAAAACCGCGGTGATCGTACGCAGTTGCGGAAAGCGGGACAGCTGCGCCTCGCTGAACATCGGCGCCAGCCGCCACTGTCCGTCAGCGCGACGCGGCGACAGCACCATCAGCTGATTGTTGCGAACCAGCAACAGCCGACCGTCGTCGAGCGCGACAAGCTGCCTGGCCACATCGACCACCAGCGGCTTGCCATCGGGCTCCACCTTCTGAAAATGCAGACCGTCGCCCACGCGCAGGCCCGACTGCGTGGCTATCCAGAACCGCCCTGTATGCACGTTCTCATCGATGGAAGTGACGTACTCGCCCTTGTCGAACCCCTCCGCACTGCCCATGCGCACGAAGTTGGTGCCGTCGAAGCGATACAGGCCCATCTCCGAACAAGCCCAGATGAAACCGCGGTGATCCTGCAGCATGCAGTTGATGGTCTGGCTTTCCAGACCCGATTTGCGGTCGTAGCTCTGGAACGAATACTGCTGAGCTCGCACAGGCATGCACGCCAGCGCCAGCAGCGCAGCGGCCAAGATGCACAGGTGTCGAAGCGTCGTGCTCATCGACTCGGGGCCCCTTTCCCGATACCAAGCGGCGCCGATAGCTCACCTACTCGCCCGCATTGTGGCATGTCGGCACAGAGCCGCCCAGCCGCGCGCGACCCTGGAAAGCCTCAGCGCCGCTGATGTCGGGACTTGGGCGCAGGCGCGCCAACGCTGGCCGGCGCAGCGGGCATTGCCATGTCCGGAACGGCGCCGGCAACACGCCCCTGCTCGGCCGCACTGCCCGCGCGCCCTTCGACCGGCTGGTCGGCGGCTTTCCCGTTGCCATCTGTCTCGCTCATATCCATATCGTCATCCGGCGGCGCCTTGGCCACCATGTCCTTGTACTGCTTCGGCGACAGGTCCGGCAGCTTCTGCAGAAACGCGACCATGCTCCAGATGGTTTCATCGTCGTGGCTGCCGCCCCAGGCCGGCATCGCGCTCATCTTGATGCCGTGCTTGATCACCCAGAAGGCCTTACCCGGCGCCACCTGCAGCCGGGTCAGATTGGGTGGCTGCGGATACAGGCCAGGGCGTATCTCCGAGTCCTTCATGCCCGGCGTGAGATGGCACTGCGTGCACATCGCCGCATACTGGCCGGCGCCTTTGAGGATCAAGGCCGGGTCTTCCAGATCCGGCACCTGCACGCTGCGTGCGCGCACCGCGATCGAGCGTTCGCGCAGGGTCTGCAGCAGGGTGAACACCGGGCGGCTGTGCGGATCGTCCGCACCGATGTTGTAGATGCCGGAATAAACGAACGCGCCGACGCCTACCGCCCCGATTACTCCAAGAATGAGGATGGTGAGGACAACCCGCTTGATCGCTTGCTTCATAAAATATCCCCCGCTTAACGCCGCCAACCGTGGAAGACGCAGTTCAAAAAATCAAAACCAGAATCGCACGCCGGCCACCCACTGCCGATCGAACGCACCCTGATGCGCGTCGCGCAATAAGTCAGCCGTACGACCGTAGTGATCGGCCCACACCACGCCGACGTAAGGCGCAAACTGCCGGCTGATTTCGTAGCGCAGACGTAAGCCCAGCTGCGCGTCTGACAAGCCGCTGCCGATGCGCCGTGACGGATCAGACTGGCCGTAAACATTGACCTCCAATTCCGGCTGCAGAATCAGCCGCTGGGTAAACCGCACGTCGTACTCCGCGCGAAAACGCGCCGCCGCGCGGCCGCTGTCGCCAAGATACGCCGTTGCCTCGAGTTCGAACCAGAATGGCGACAAACCCTGCACGCCGAATGCGGTCCAGTCGCGATTCGGACCCTGACCCATATCTTGCCGCAAGCCGAGCTGCGTGCTCCAGTAGGTCGCCACGGTGTGATTCCACAGCGCTTCGATATCCCCACCGCCCAGGCGGCCCTGGCTACGCTCACCCTCGGTACGCAGCCATAGTTTGTCGTCATCGTTGCCGTACCACGCTTCAGCCTCCCACGACTGCCCGTTGGCATCCCTGTCGTGGAACGCCTCGAGCTGATCGATCAGCAGCAGGCTTTGCGGCGCATTGTCCTGCATGTCCATGCCATGCATCGGACCGTAGCCGATGCCGTCGGAGTAATCCGCACTGCGCGCATTCGCCGGTGCGCTGCCGCCCTGCATCGGGCCCATCCGCGTGCGGGACATGTCGCCGCTTGGGTCTGAGTGCATCGAGGCGTGATGCATGGTGTTGCTACCGGCCGTTGGCGCTGGCGCCGAATGGGTTGACGGCATGGACGCGTGATCCGTCCCCGGCATGCCGTCCATGCTCTGCATATCCTGCGTGGCCTGAGCGCCCTTGGTGGGAGCAGATTTCGCCGCGGTCGCCGGTGCCGCCGGTGTGCCCCTATCCATGCCGGGCATGCTGTCGTGATCCATGCCCGACATGCTCGATGACGACGTACTGCTGGACGACGCGGGCGCCGTTTGCGCGACCGCGGTTGAAACACCGGCGAACAGCAGCGCCGACGGAAGCCACGATCGCGAAGCGATGGTCAGTGCAAAGTCGCGCAATCTCATGCCACCACCACTTCGCGGAACATGCCCGCTTCCATGTGATAAAGCATGTGGCAGTGATATGCCCAGCGTCCCGGCGCGTCGGCGGTCACCGCATAGGTGATGCGCTGCGCCGGCTGCACGTTGATGGTGTGCTTGCGCACCTGGAATTGGCCGTGCGGATTTTCCAGCTCGCTCCACATACCGTGCAGATGGATCGGATGATTCATCATGGTGTCGTTGACCAACACGATGCGCAGCCGCTCGCCCTGACGAAAATGCACCGGCGCCGCATCGGAAAACTTCACGCCGTCGAACGACCACATATAGCGTTCCATATTGCCGGTCAGGTGCAACTCGATCTCGCGATCGGGTTCGCGCGCATCGATCGAGCCGCCGACAGTGTGCAGATCGGCGTAGGTCAGTACGCGTCGGCCGTTGTCGCGCAGGCCGACACCCGGATCGTCGAGGTTGGTGCGCGGCATGTCGACATGCATATCGACCCCGGGTCCGTATTCGGTGCGCGCGTGATGCACGGCCGGCGCGGCGCCCATGCTCATTCCGGCCATCCCATCGTGATGAGTGGAACC
>Ga0302228_10002237_pt1 | contig 13345 bp, 9 predicted proteins | sample II_Palsa_N1_2_FD_193519 | JGI IMG/M metagenome (GOLD analysis project Ga0302228, IMG submission 193519) | Peat permafrost microbial communities from Stordalen Mire near Abisko, Sweden - II_Palsa_N1_2 | ecosystem: Environmental > Terrestrial > Soil > Palsa > Peat permafrost | place: Sweden...
CGGGAAGGTTCGCTGTGGCCGTAGTTGTGGCAGTTCCAACCGCGAGCCCTTTTGCAAGGCCCGCGCTCACCGTAAAGACTTTAGCGTTGCTGCTGGTCCAGGTTGAGCCGCTGGTCACATTGTATTGTGCCCCTGTGCTGTAAGTGCCGGTGGCGGTTTCCTGCTGGGTGCCTTTCACGGGCACCGCGAAACCATCGACAGTAACATTGTAACCAGTGTATCCCTCGCAGGTCGTGCAACCATTCTGGCAGGTCGCCTTGCGAACGTTATAGACTCCGACATCGACCGCAACCAGAATGTATTCATTTTCGGCATGGCTGCCCGCGATCTTTGCCGTGCCCTGGTGAATCGACGGCGGTATGAGGTTTCCTTCCGCGTCGGGAAGCTGGTTCTGAAGAATCTCGGAGACGTTAAACGACCGTGTATCCCTGGGCCGGGTGGCTGTGATCTATCAAGACGTTGTACCCACCGGAGAGGCGCGGCTGATGGGCGGAGCGTAACCGAGGCTACCATGCGGACGGTGGAAGTTGTAGTGCTCGAGCCAGGGCGAGAGCTGCTGATCTCGTTCTTCCGAGTTGAGGTAGTGGCGAACGTAGGCCCACTCGCGCAGGGCGGTTTGAATGAAGCGTTCGGCCTTGCCGTTGGTGCGCGGCGTGTAGGGACGGGTGAATCGGTGCTGGATGCCGAGTTGGAGGCAGGCGGCGCGGAACTGGCGGGAGCGATAGCAGGAGCCGTTGTCGGTAAGCAGGCGGCGGATGGAGATGCCGTGCTGGGCGTAGAAGGCGACAGCGGCGCGTAGGAAGGCGATGGCAGTTTGGCTTTGCTGGTTGGGCAGCATACAGGAGAAGGCGAGGCGGGAGTGATCGTCGATGGCGACGTGCAGCGCCTGCCAGCCGGCGAACTGAGGGCGGCCGCGGCGACGGCCGTCGCCACGAATAGAGACCTGCTGATAGCGGGTCATGCCTTTGATGTCGAGATGGAGCAGATCTCCGGGCGCAGGATGTTCGTAACGCACGACGGGTGGGGCGGGATGGAGATGACGCCAGCGGTTGAGATGAGCCCGCTGCAGAATGCGGCTAATGGTGGCAGGGCTGAGGCCAGTGGCGTGAGCGATCTGGTAGGCGGGGCGCAGATCGCGGCGCAAAGTGATGACCTGGGCGATCAACTCCGACGAGGTTCGGCGCGGGCTATGGAGCGGTCGCGAGGAACAATCCCGCAGGCCAGGCAAGCCCAGGGTGCGATAGCGGCGTAGCCACTTGGCGGCGGTTTTTCGGTTGACAGTGAACGCGGCTGCAGCCGCGTTCACCGTCAACCTCTCCATCATGATTTTCTGGGCTAAAGCCTCTCGACTACGAAACGTAAGTCGGGCATTCTGGTGAAGGTCCATTCGGTCGACTCCTTGGAAGCGGATTGGTCAGCACCATCAGCTTCTCCGGTTTGGAGCGAATGGACTATTCACTTCTTGGGAACAACGTGTTGAAAGATCACAGCTGGCCCACCTTTGATGTTTGTCTGCGCCATTTCCACAGAGGGTGCTCCATCCTTGCGCTTTTTGCAAGGGTGGGTGACGATGCTGCCTATCTCGTTGATCTATTACCGCGGCTGCGTCATCAGCCCATTTACGCGAGCATTCCCGATTCCCGCCCTTCGCAAAAAAGCGCGAAGGACAGGGGATCCACCGTGTTGCTGGTCCCAACGAGATCAAAAGGGGGGCGTCTCGGCCGATTACGGGGTAACTGTCACGTTTACCATGTTCGATTTCACCACACCGCTTCCCATTTCTTCTGGTACGGTTCGCGAGGCTTGGATGCTATATTTGCCCGGGCCTGAGATCTTATACAACCGCTCGATCTGAATTTCGTCGTGAAGGCTCTCCCCCGGCTTAAGACTGTACAAGGGGGTGGCGGATGAAACTTTGACCGAAGCGGGATCCTTCTGCCTGCGGCCAAAGTCGGTATCAGGTGCCATATTACCGTTAGCATCGCGAACTTCCACCATATAATCGGCCTCGGGCGCTGACTTCAAGATGCCGATCTCGTGGTCGGATGTATTCGTCAAGACCACCTCTACACGAATTTGAGAACCCGCTTTCGCGATATCGTGCAACAGCCGGATCGTCAGCGAAAAGGGATGGGTGTTGCTGCCAGAAACGACCGCAAGGCCGAACAGCGACAACGAGAGAAAAATCGTTGCAGTGCGGACTATCTTCTCAGTGAAATCCTTCATGGGCATGTGCTCCCTAGTGGGTAATTTGTGGTCCAAGTTGGATACGAACTGCTCGCCTGAAAGGCATTTGCGCTTCGGGTTGAACTAGCCTGTAATTGCCAGGCCCCACTGATGTACTTCGCGTCCCCATACCAATTCCAACTCACATACCCAAGTGGTACCGGGATGGAGTTTGCCAGGCCCGAGTTCCAGAGGACGTACATACTCGCTGACATTGTGTAGGATTCTTCAGAATACGACGTTGACAGTCCCACTCCGGGATTGTCGTCCGTATAGGTCGATGTTACCGGCGGATAAGGATAACTTCCATCAAGCCCGGAGCCAGTGCAAGTGTGACTGGTGCTGCCGGTTAGCTGTATGGTCAGGCCGCTAATCACCTGAACGTTATACCCAAGTATTCGAATAGCCTGAGGGCGCACTCGCGGAAGGCGTGAACAGGATTCCAATATTAGTGCCTGAGCCTCCGAATACGAGCTTGTTGTTGCTAATGTTGATTGTTCCGAGGGTTACCCCTGTGCTCGGGCTGGTCGGCCCAGCGACATTAAAAGCTGCGGGCGCGGCCGGGCTAGTCACAGTTCCGCCACCGCCGGACATCGTGTATTGGTATGTGACACTCAGTGAGTTCCCGGAAGTGACCCAGTAGAACGTGTTCGTAGCTTGGGTGAAATTCGTGGCCTCCGGTCCTCCGTTGAGCGCCGCAGTATTAAAGCCGCCCACAGTAGTTCCCGGGACCGACCACTGTTGGCTCGACATGCTCATGCACAGCGGCAGGGAGACCGAGCCGCTGAGGGCAATCTGCTGTCCGACGACAACAGACTGCGTACCGCTGATGCTGTTCCCGCCAAGCTTGACCGTAGGCGTCGGCGCGGCGGGAAGGGCCACGTTTATACCGAACTGTCCGCTTTCGCCCCCTAAGCCGTCGCCTCCGCCGCCGAAGCTGATCCAGATGTTGTGTGCTCCGACTGTCGCGTCGCAGGTGACCGAATAAGTCCAATAATCTGCGTATCGGATCCGGCCACGACGCTCCCAGTCGCGGTGATTGAGGAGCTATCGAAGGTGATGGTTAGGGTGGTGCCCGAATAGACGGAGAAGCCAGATCCGTTTATCGTCAGGATCCCTCCCGTGGCACCAAAAACAAGGGGCGAGGGCGAGACGCTCGTGATGGTCGGCGGCGCTGGTACAGTGCCTGGCACGGTCTGAAAAAAGCCGGCAAATTCGCAGCTCTCCTCGTTGCATGCTTGCATCGGCACGGGCAGGCTCTCGGTGCCCGTGGTTGTGGCGCTTCCGACTGCCAGCCCTTTTACAAGGCCCGCGCTCACTGTATACACTTTGGTGTTGCTGCTGGTCCAAGTTGACCCGGCCGTCAAATTATATTGCGTTCCATTTTCGTAGGTGCCGGTTGCGGTTTCCTGCTGGGTACCGTTCACACTCACCGCGAAGCCATCCTCGATAACATTGTAGCCAGTGTACCCCTCACAGGTTGTGCAACCATTTTGGCAGGTCGCCTTGCGAACGTTGTAGACTCCAAAATCTACCGCGACAAGAATGTACTCGTTCTCGGCGTGACTGCCTGCGATCTTTGCCGTACCTTGGTGAACGGATGTCGGAATCACGTTTCCTTCCGCGTCCGGAACCTGGTTCTGGAGAATCTCGGAAACATTGAATGCCCGGGTTTCCCTGGCTTCCATGTGCAAAGGGAGCAGGTAGTGACCGCCCTCGAAAAATAAAGTGAAAATAAAGTCTTGAGCCTCGTCGGCGGGATTCCATATCGTGATCATCGTATCGTCGCCGTTGGCGGTGCTCCACTGCTGAAGCGACTTGGACGCGCCTTCCGCGACGCCGTGGGGCTTGACCTCGAATACATAGTTCCCCGTCTGGTCGACGCTACCCGAAGACATAACCAGCGAGCCGCGTCTGGTAACGGTCTCGAACGAGATGTTGAAACTACCATTGAAATTCTTTGGCCCGAGGAGCGGGAACGATGAGGCTACATCGAGGCTCTGGGTTTGGAGAGGTTGAAGTGTGATGGGCGGAAGAGCGGCGGAATGCGGCTTGCCTCCGGCCATCCACCAAAGGGTTGGTGTGGCTGTCAGCGGCGCGTCAGACACATTGCGCAGAAACGAGTACGGCGTGAAGGTTGTGCCGGCGGGGAAAAGCATCATGGGGTCGGCAGCGCCGATCATAAAACCGAGCTCGGCAATTGTGCGATCTTTTGCCGGATCTTGGCCGAGCGGCTCGGAGGCGAACGGCATGGCGGCTGAGTAGCCAGTGGTTTGATCTTCCAACCCGCCCTCGATGACGAGATTATCGGTGGTTTCGCTGGAGGTAATTCGAACGCCGCCCTGAGCTGCTTGTGTGGTCTGCAGCTCCGGCAGTTTAATGAGTTTCATTCCGTGCGGGGTGACGGCGATGTTGTGCTGGGTGATGGGTAGTCCGTTGCTGTCGCTGATTTGAACTGTGGTGTTGGCGGGTTGAGAAGCAAGATTCGCTACAGCGATGAAGCCGGTGACGTTCTTTTCCTGCTTCCACCACATTCCCTCCACGGTGTTGGTTGGGGGCGGGGAGATTGGCTTGACGAGGTGGGCGGGCGGAGGCGCGGTTGACCGGAGGGGGTAGGTAAAGATCAGGCTATGGGAGACATCGACATCCCGGACCGTGGCACAGAATGGATTCCACGGCCAAAGGTATTGAAGTTCGACGTATCCGCTCAAGGTGGCCCACGAGGAGATGCCCTTCTTTTGCAACTCATCGTTGATGCTGATGATGGCGAGATCGGCTGGCTTTATTGTGACATCGGGCAACGTGTACTTTGCGCCGTTGCTGAGGTGAAGGATGGGCGTGACGGTGATCGGGTCGGTTTCGACGATATTTTTGATGTAGATGGAGGACTTGAAATCGGGATCGGTCATCCACAGGCCGCCAACCATGGAACGCTGGGTGGCGGGCGATAGCCACTTGACTTGTTTCTCGGCCTTAGGTGCGATCGGCTTATGCGGGGCGAGCACTTTGGGCTGCTGGGCAGAGAGACTCGTAGTTAGAACGGTAGCTAATGCAAACGCGCAGAGACGAAAACTCGACAGGCGAGAGCGGAGAGACATTTCCCCGGCCTCCAAAAGGATTTAACAACTCGGTCCCTTGGGCCCTCGGTGCTGTCGCACTGTTACTCAGCGCAATCCGAAATTGCGCCGTTTGGTAAAGTGTCAGCGAATTTATATCGGTCTGTGGAATACGTCAAGACAAAAACGCCCCTGTGTCTGACGCCCCTCACGCTATAATTACCTTTCCGGGTCCGATAACCTCGGCTCTTGGATTCCCAGGTGCATGGCAATAAAGCCGGTCTCAGCAAGGCGTCTCACTCTCGAACGGAACTTTCCTGCCGGCAGGATCGTATTAGAAGACGTGTCCGTCAGACCGGCAGCGCCGGACTGGCTGGGATCGACCAGGTAGGCCGAAGGTAAGCAACCCTGGGGTATTAAACAACCGACAGTGACGGAGACAATGAAACCCTGGAAAAAAATCGCGATCGGCATAGGCGCGGTGGTGGTGCTCGCCATCATCGTGGGAGCCAGCGTGCACCAGAGCGGCAAGAACGTGGTCACGGTGCAGACGGGCAAAACCCAGCGTGAGGATCTGTCGTCGGTGGTGAGCGCTTCGGGAGAAATTAAGCCGAAGACGTACGTCAACATCGGCGCTAACGCCTACGGCAAGATCACGCACCTTTATGTGAAGGAAGGCGATCACGTAAAGAGAGGACAGTTGCTGGCGCAACTGGAAAACGTGCAGTCTTCCGCCGACGTGAGCGCGGGCCAAGCTTCGGTGCAGGCGGCGGAGACCGATGCCGTTGCCGCCCAAGCGGCTCTGAATACCTCCGACGCCGATCTACAGCGTGCGCAAGCCGACTATGACCGCAACAAACTGGATTGGGCGCGGGCGCAGGATCTCTTTAAGGACGGGTTAATTTCGAAGTCTGATTTTGACAGTCGAAGAAATGCCTGGGCCACGGCCGATTCCGGACTGATACAAGCCAAGGCGCGCGTCGCACAAGCCAAAGCGCAGAAAGATTCCGCCGACCGTCATGTTGCACAGGCTCGGGCCAACCTGACCCGCGTAGCCGACGTGCTGCAAAAAACCACCTACTCCGCTCCTTACGACGGCGTAGTTACCAACCTTCCGGTTCGCGAAGGCGAGTCGGTGGTCATCGGCATTCAGAATGCTCTGGGCAGCACGCTGCTCACACTGGCCGATATGTCCGTGATCACCGCCGAAGTAAAAGTGGATGAAACCGACATCGTCAACGTGCACTTAGGCCAGCCCGCCGAAGTGACGATCGACGCGATTCCGAAGAAGGTTTTCCACGGCACGGTTTCCGAAATCGGCGACAACGCCATCATTCGCTCCACTGGAGTCGCTACCTCGCAACAGAGCACTGCCAGCGAAGAGGCGAAGGATTTCAAAGTTGTGGTGACGGTGAACGATCCACCGCAAGATCTGCGTCCCGGGCTCTCGACCACCGCCAAGATTACGACCGCTTCCCGGAGCAGCGTTCTTTCGATCCCGATTCAGGCGCTCTCGGTGCGCAGCAAGGCGCAATTGGAGCAGGAGAAGTCAACTCCCGGCTCCGTACACGCTGCCGCGCCCGCACCCAAGGACGCTGCGTCGAAGAAGGATATGCAGCAGGACGTGCAGGGTGTTTTCGTCATTCGCAACAAGAAGGCCGAGTTCGTCCCGGTTACAACCGGCATAACCGGCACCAGCGATATCGAAGTCCTGAATGGATTGAAGGAAGGCGACGAAGTGATTACTGGCAGTTACAAGGTTTTGCGCACGCTGCGTTCTGGCAGCAGCGTCAAAATCGATAACTCCGTCCCCAAGAAGGAAGACGAATCGTCATGACGTTCCACGGCCTCATCCGTCCAACGGAGAAGCCGGTGACACAGCACGAGGTCTCAAATGGCAATGTGAAGTAACAAAGTTCACACTGCCGACAGCAAACGGAGCTCGAATTCATCTACGGAGAACTCAGTGGCACCGGAGCAGGAGAAAAACATGGCTACCGCCGAAGTAATCAGTATGCCCTCGACCACCGTCGCAGCTCCGCCGCAATCCTGCATGATCGCGGCCCTGGATCTTTGGAAGACCTACGACATGGGGTCGGAGCAGCAGGTCCATGCCTTGCGCGGCGTCAACCTGCGAATTGAGCGCGGAGAATACGTGGCCATCATGGGGCCCTCCGGCTCCGGTAAGTCGACTCTAATGAATTTGATCGGATGCCTGGACACGCCGACGAAAGGCGAATACTGGCTGAACAGCCAGCTGGTCAGTGAGCTTGACGACGATGAGCTAGCTCGCATCCGCAACAAGGAAATCGGCTTCGTATTTCAGACTTTCAATTTGCTCGCCCGCGCCACCGCTCTGCACAATGTTGAGCTTCCCTTAATCTACGCCGGCATTCCGACCGACGAACGCATTGAACGCGCGAAAGCTTCATTAACGGCCGTCGGCATGGGCTCTCGCATGACTCACAAACCCAACGAGCTTTCCGGCGGCCAAAGGCAACGCGTCGCTGTCGCGCGCGCCCTGGTGAATAAGCCTTCCATCATTCTGGCCGACGAACCCACAGGCAACCTGGACTCGGCCACCGGAAGCGAAATCATGGCCCTGTTCGACCGCTTGCACGGCGAAGGCAATACCATCGTGCTGGTCACCCACGAGCATGACATCGCCGAGTACGCTCACCGTATCGTCAATATTAAGGACGGCGTCGTCGAGCGCGATGAAAGAAAAAAATAGAGTTCACGTTAAGATGCCCGGCCGGAAGGTTCGACATCTCTGGTTCTGTCCGACTTCCGCAGATCCTGTCTCCGCAGATCTGTGACTAAACCCAACCAGCGGCTCTTGCCTCATCCTGCGGAACTGCTCCCGGCAGCGCCACATCCTCCGAGCCCTTCGTGACGGCCACGGCGACTTGGTCGCGCCCACCTCGCTTGGCCTCGTAGAGCGCGGCATCCGCCGCTGCCATCAATTCCTTGGGCGACGCGCCGTGCGCCGGAAACGTTGCCACCCCCACCGAAAGCGTGACCATGCCCAGCGATTTCCCCTGATGCATGATCGTGAGTGCTCTCATCTTCGAGCGCACTCGCTCCCCGCGCGTTCGCGACCCCTCCAGATCCGCCGTTGGCAGGATTACGACAAATTCTTCTCCCCCGAAGCGGCATACAAAATCCTCCGCCCGAACGTTCTTGAGCAGGAATGCCGCCGTCTCGCGCAATACTGCGTCGCCCGCGTCGTGACCGTAAGTGTCGTTGAAACGCTTGAAGTGATCCAGATCGATCATCAGGATGCCGAGCGACTGCGCGGCACGCCCGGCGCGTCGCACCTCCCGATCCAGCACTTCCTCGAGATAGCGCCGGTTGTAGAGCCCAGTCAGAGCATCCCGCACCGACTGCACGCGCAATGCCTCCCGCAGCTTAATGTTCGCAATCGACAGTCCAACTTGTCCCGCAAACGTGGTCTTAAACGAAAGCTCGGAGGCATCTAGTTGCGGCGACTCATCCGTCGACTGGAAGTGCAGGATTCCCAGCGTTTCGCCTTGGGCCAGAATTGGAATACACAGGTAGGTATTCTTCACGCCCGCAGCGTGCGCGCACGGGGCAGTCGTGTCACCGGCGAGTACCAGATGCGGATGCCCGGTACGCAGCGCCCAGCAGGCCATCGGTTCAAAATCCATAGTTGGCAGTTGACAATCGGTCCATGATCCAATCACTTCCGCCAGGCTGCGTCCCGCATTCAGCAGCGCCACGGCTCCCCGCACGGCGGGAAATATCTTGGGCGCAAAACCCAGAGCCGCGGCAAATACCTCCTCCCGGCTGATGCAACTCTGCAAAAGCTCCCCCATCTTCGCCAGCATCGTCGCCCGTTCCGATCGCTTCTTGAGTTCACCCATCATCCTCTCATTCTGCTGATCGAGTTCATTGCGGGCGAAGTCTTTCTCCGTCATCTCTTCTTGTAGACGTGTATTTACCTCCGCGAGCTGCGTCGTCCGTTCCAGAATCTGTTCTTCCAGCAGTTGCTGGTTCTGCTTCTGGTTTTCAATATCGGTGCAGGATCCGAACCACTTGATAAGCTCCCCCTCGGCGCTGCGGATCGGATTGGCCCGCACCAGAAACCACCGGTAGCCTCCGCCCTTCTCCTTAATTCGATACTCCGCCTCAAAGGTCTTCCCCGCCCGCAGAGCGCTTTCCCACTCTGACGCAAAGAGCGCCAGATCATCGGGATGAATGGCGGTAACCCATCCGTTCCCCAAGCTTTGCTCAAGTGTCAGCCCACTGTAATCGACCCACCTCCGGTTGGTGAAGTCGATAGCGCCGTCTGGAGTTGCGGTCCAGACGATCTCCGCAATGCCTTCCGCCATCGTCTGGAAATACAGCTCACGTTGCAACCGGGCATTAGTGTCCGCCAACTGCAGGGTTTGTTCTTGAACTTGCCCTTCCAGAATCTGCTGGCTCTGTTTCTGATTCTCGATGTCGGTGCAGGTTCCGAACCACTTGATGATCTTTCCGGCTGCGTTTCGAATGGGGTTGGCCCGGCCCAGGAACCATCGATACCCACCGTCCTTCCCACGCAAGCGGTACTCCACATCGTAGGATTCACCGGTGCGCAAGGCTGTCTGCCATTTCGAAAAGCAGCTTTCCACATCTTCGGGATGTACGATGTCCTTCCACCCCGAGCCTCGCATCTGTTCGAGCGTCAGCCCAGTGTATTCATAGCACCTGCCGTTGAAGTAGTCATCTTCACCGTCGGGCTCCGCCGTCCATATAATCTCGGGCACGGCCTCGTCGATCGTGCGGAAGTAGAATTCGCGCTCTCGCGATGCATTGAGATTCGATCTCTGCGCATCGATCAACCGGTCAAAGAAAGAGGAGGCGATCACCCCCGCAAGTACAAAAAGGGTACTCGCGCTGATGGCCAGGACTCCAATCGTGGACACGCCGATTGAGTAACTGAGATTGGGCGCAACTCCTGAAGGGTGGAAGCTCGCGGCCCACATCCCGGTGTAATGCATTAGCGGGATGGCGCTGCCCATCACCAGTGCACTTACGATTTTGCGCCGGCTCACCCCGCTCTCGTCCCGCACACGGAAGGCAAGGACCATCGCAACCAAAGAAAGAGCAATCGCCAGCACGACCGACAGAACAACAATTCTTAGGTCGTAGGAAATCACCGCCGCGCAGCGCAAGGCGTCCATCCCAATGTAGTGCATGGCAGCAATGCCGCTGCCCATCACGATGCTGCCCGAAACCTCCATCCACACCGTCGTTTTGGTCCGGCTGACCACGAAAAGAGCCACTGCGGACGCAGCCATCGCCGCCATCAGAGACACCAGTACCGTAGGAAGATGGTAAGAGACTGCGAGGGGCATGGTTAAGGCGACCATGCCGACATAGTGCATCGCCCAGATTCCCAAGCCCATGGCGATCGCTCCGCCACTAAGCCAAAGGGTGCGCGCCCGGCCCTGCGTCGACGTTATGCGGCCCGCCAGGTCCAATGCCGCGTAGGATGCAAACATCGCCAGCACGATAGAAAGCGCCACCAACCCGTAGTCGTAGCTTCCCTTCATGGCCGTGACTGAAGTCATTTCTTATTCACTTTGCTCGCGTTCGCCATCCAGGACGCGGGAGTCCAATCCGGTCCGAACTGGACCGGGATCTCCCAGAGCCCAGGAGACTACGGACGCTTCTATCTATCTATCGGCGAGATTTACGGCTTCCGTGTTAGAAACCACTAAGTTGCTGCACCGCCGCACGGCCAGCAAAAAAGGCCTCGGTGAGAGGCCTTCTTAGGTTAAGGAAAAAAATCCGCTGGGAAGCTTTGGCTTGCGGATTACCGCGCCAGGGCGGTATCTGCGGGTCGCAAAGGTCCGGCCAGGAAAAAATTATGGTCGTAGAGGTTGCGGTACATGTGTCCCGCAATCTCCGCCGCCTTGGGACCAAATGTAGGCCGCCCGCCTTGCAGAAAAACGACGACCACGACGCGTCCGCTGCTGGTATTGGCGTAAGAGGCGAACCAGCCAAACCGCGTCCCGGCGTGGGAGCAGGTTCCAGTCTTGCCGAGAATCTCTTCCTCGCTAAAGTTCAGTCCCAGCCTGCGCGCCGTGCCGTACTGGACCGCTCCCGCCATGCCTTCGGAAATTTCCGGAATTGCCGGAGCAATATCGAGTTGCCGCTTGATACGCGGCTGGAAGTTCGCAATCTCTTCGGGCGTCGTCGGATGCTGCAGGTAATAAAGCGTGCCCCCGTTTGCGATAGCGGAAACCATTCCGCCCAACTGCAGCGGCGTCATGGAAATGCCTTCCCCGAACGAACACATCTTGCCCACGCCGCCCAGCTTTTCAGGAATCACTTCGTCAGGATAAGTCCCCAGTTGCTCTCCGGGAATGTCATATCCAGCCAACTCGCCCAACCCGTATTGATGGGCGTAGTAAGCCACTTTCTCGAAACCCAACTTCCGCCCCACCGCTTCAAAATAAGCGTTGTTGGAGTGCGCCAAAGCCACTGTAAGATTCATCCGGCTGCGGCCACCCAGCGAAACCTCAGTCTCCTTCGAGATCAACCCCTCGCTCAGCGCCGCCAAAGCCACTGAAAGTTTAATGGTCGAGCACGGCTGCGCGCCGCTCGAGAGTGCCAGCTTCTGGTTCACCATCGCCAGTACCCGGCCGCTGGTGGGTTCGATCGCGACCACCGTGCCGTTCATATTTCCCAGGGCATCGATGGCCGCTTGCCGCACCACCGGATCTTCGCCATCGATAATGTCGGCGCCCGTAAGACCCTCGGCGTAAGAACTCATGTAGAAGCGCTCGTGATAAGTGTGCCTCCGAGCGCTAATAGAGGTAGCGGGAACAGAGGCTCTAGCAAGGCTCCCACTGTGCGTCGCCACGCGCCGCCCGGCCACATGCCCGGTCGTAGTCCGGCTGCTGGCTAGGTGCCGCATCCGGCGCTTCGTGTGCTGGCTCTCGCTCACCTTCTGCGTGGATTTAGGCTTGCTCCCATTCAGGGTGTGTGGATTGACGTGCGCCGCCCACATTGCCGGCGCCAGCACCATCCCACTCACAATCACCATCAGACGAAGGCCGCGCACTCCAAACTTGGACATCTTCGATTGTTCCCCTGACCAGAATTTCCTATGTATTTCGATGCACGACGCCTGCCAGCCCGCCGCACGCTCAGGTAACTTCCCTATCTTCGCGATACTACGAGAGTTACAGGGTTGCAGGCAATAACAAAGTTTTTCTTCGATAAAACATTAATTTCGATCTAACCCATTATGGAACAAGTACTTAAACGGGAATTACTTCGGGTCAACTGCCCTCAGTAACCGTTACCCCGTTACTGAAAAGATACGGCACTCCGCCGCAAAGTTTTTCCTCTTTAAGCAGTGGTCGGTGATCGGTGGCCAGTGGTCAGCAAAACGACGTCCGGGCACGAACAGGTCTTACTTGCCACTGACCACTGAACACCAGCCAGCCACTGCCTACATCACTTCGCCGCGCTTGCGCAGGAACGCCGGAACATCCAAGTCTTCCTGCTCGAAGTTCGCCACCATCGCATTGCGCATCGTGTCCAGCGAAATCACCTCGGCGGTGTGCCCGATTGCAACCGGAAGCGATTCCTCTATCCGCTGCTCTTCCATCATCGTCTCAGCCATGGGGTCCGCATACGCTAGCCCTGCGGATTGCGCCGGCCCCACCGCCTCGGGAAAATCCATCGCATCCCTGTGCGAGGCGGCAAAGGAATGAATTTCCGGCACACGCTGCGACCGCGGTACCTCGCGGAACCCCGTGGCGATCACCGTAATCTTCACCGCATCCTTCATCTTCTCGTCCATCACAGCGCCGAAAATAATGTTGGCATCTTCATGCGCCGCGCTCTGGATGATCGTGCACGCTTGTTGCACCTCGGCCAGCTTTAGCGAGGCCGATCCCGTGATGTTGATCAGAATGCCGCGCGCTCCATCGATAGCGCCCGCCTCCAGCAAGGGAGACGCAATCGCCCGCTGCGCCGCTTCGATGGTGCGATTCTGCCCCGTCGCCGTCGCCGTCCCCATCACCGCATAGCCCATGCGC
>Ga0302228_10002238_pt1 | contig 13337 bp, 14 predicted proteins | sample II_Palsa_N1_2_FD_193519 | JGI IMG/M metagenome (GOLD analysis project Ga0302228, IMG submission 193519) | Peat permafrost microbial communities from Stordalen Mire near Abisko, Sweden - II_Palsa_N1_2 | ecosystem: Environmental > Terrestrial > Soil > Palsa > Peat permafrost | place: Sweden...
TATCGACATTTGCCATGGCTGGACCTTGTTTGACGAGTGACCGCTCAGCATTAGCTTCCTGAGAGGCAGCTATTGGCCGAAAGCCGCCCTTCATGGATGGCTACTTTCGCCCCCCCCGTCTTTCAAATACCGCCAAGAGCTTAAGATCGACTCCCCGAAACCTGACTCAAGCCAACAATTCGCTAATCCACCGCGCCTGCCGGGCAATCTCCTGCACCTTCTCCTCCGGCACCACCTGCCGCGCCAGGGCGAATTGGCTCAGTGTCTGCTGCTTGTGCCGCAGAATACGCCGCCACTTACCCAGGAACGCCGGACTACGTGCCTGCATCTGCAGCGGACCGAAGTACAACTCCTCATCGGTGTACACCACTGGCCCGGTGCGCTCGGCGACGATGATTTCGTAGTCGAAGCGGTTTTCCCGCAGCAGTTCCTCGCAGAGGATGCGGTAGTCATTTTCCATCAGCCATTGGCGCAGGGGCTGCTCGCCGCCGTTGGGCTGCAGGATCAGGCGTTCCTGACCGCTCAGGTGTGCCTTGCCGCTGTCGAGGATGTCACGGATGGTCTCGCCGCCCATGCCGCAGATGCTGATCGCGGTGATTCGGTCTTGCGGCTCGATCGCTGCCAGGCCATTGCCCAGGCGCACAGTGATCTGCGAGTCCAGGCCGTTCTCGCGTACGGTGCGTTCGGCCGAACGGAATGGCGTCAGTGCCACCTCGCCGGCCACCGCCGCCGCGATGGCGCCACGGCGCATCAACGCCACCGGCAGGTAGCCGTGATCGGAGCCGATATCGGCCAGGCGTGCACCGGCAGGCACATGGGCTGCCACGCGCTCCAGGCGCATGGACAATGTCTGTTCGTTCAACTGCTGTTCCTTTTCACCACGAATGTCCGGCACCTTTGGCATGGGTGCGGGCGGCCATGATGCTGGGTGAGGGATGCAGGGTAAAGAGCCAGCGCGGGTTGGGTGATTGATTTCACTGTTCCACTCGTAGCAGCTGGCGATGCCCTCGCGTCTGCTCCAGCCTGAATCGATTCAGGTCCCAGAATCATTGATGACACTCCGCGCCGAACCTTTCCCCACCAAACACCGTCGGAGCTAAGGCATTCATGCTCACTGCTCGCCGCGAGGTTTCCGTTTGAAAGCTGCCATTGTCAAAAAATATCGCCTGATCATCAAGACCATGGGCTATGTCGGTTGGGCGCTGTTCTGGCTGCTGCTCTGGGACATTGCGGTCACCGTGGACTTCATGCTGTTCCTCAATACCAAGATCAACCTGCCGCTGATGCCCCTGACGTTGCTGGGTTCAGCGCTGGTGGTGCTGATCAGTTTTCGTAACAGCAGTGCCTACAACCGCTGGTGGGAAGCACGGACGTTGTGGGGGGCAATGGTCAATAACTCCCGCAGCTTTGCCCGGCAGGTGCTGACGTTGCTGGATGACCCCGGCAGCGAGGTCAATCCGATCAAGTCGACCCTGCTGCGCCGCCATGTGGCGTATGTGAATTGCCTGGCAGCGCACCTCAGGGGCCAGCCTTGCCCGGAAGAAGTTCGGGCGTTTATTCCCGCAGATGAGTTCGCGCGCAGCGGCACCACCAATAATTTTGCCAACGACATCCTTACCGGTTCTGCGGCGCTGCTGGCTCGGGAATACAAAGCCGGACGCCTGGACAGTATTCGCCTGGCGCGGCTGGAATCGACCCTGGTGGACCTGTCCAACAGCCAGGGCGGCATGGAGCGAATCGCCAACACACCACTGCCCTATCCCTATGTGTATTTCCCTCGGCTGTTTATTTCGCTGTTCTGCCTGATTGTGCCAGTGGGGCTGGTGGAGTCCCTGGGCTGGTTCACCCCGCTGGCATCAACCGTGGTGGGCTTTATGCTGCTGGCCATCGAGCGTATCGGCACTGACCTGCAAAGCCCGTTTCGCAACAGCGAACACCAGATCCAGATGGAAACCATCTGCGAAACCATCGAGAAAAACCTGCAGTCGATGCAGCGTGATTCCTTGGGGGATGTCCGCACGCTTAAAGATAAGCGGCTTCGGCCGTGAGCGGTTGCCACTCAATGTGCCGCGATCGCCACCTTGCCGTGCGCTCGCCGGCCAGGTTTGAAGCCATGGGAACGAGCCCTCCAAGCAATCGCAAAACCCACCGCCAGTAGCACCAGCATCGCCCATGGAAACGAGGCCACGCCCCAGGTATCCAGCAGGACCCCACCGACCACGCCGCTGCCGGCAATGGCACTGTTCCAGGCCACCACGTTCAGCGATAGCGCCACATCCGCCCCATCACCTGCGGCATCCGCCAGGGCGGTTTGCAGCAAGGTCGCGGCGCCGCCAAAACTCAGGCCCCAGATGGCCACACCGATATAGATCGCCCCCGGCATTTTGGCCAGGAAACCAAATGCCAGGCACGTTGCGGCAAAGGTCACGAGGCTGACCAGCACCGTCCTGCGCAACAGCGGTTCGACCAATTTGGCGGTGATCCAGATGCCCACCAACGCCGCCACGCCGAAGACCAGCAGCACCAGGTCCACGCGCTCCAGCAGCCCGGCGGGCGCCACGAACGGTGCGATGTAGGTGTAGAGAATGTTGTGGGCCAGCATCCAGGCAATCACCACGGCCAGTACCGGCCGCACACCGGGCGTGGTCAGCACTTTGCGCAGCGGCAGGCGCTGGTGGGCCGCTTGCCCGGGATAGTCCGGCACCTTCACCAGCACCCACACAATCAATATCAGGGTCATGGCCGACATGATGCCGAATGCGGTGCGCCAGCCCACTACGCTGCCCAGCCAGGTGCCGAGGGGCACGCCGAGTGACAGCGCAATCGGTGTGCCAACCATCGCCAGCGCCAGCGCCCTGCCCTGTTGATCCGGCGCCACCATGCGCCGGGCGTAACCGGCCAGCAGGCTCCATGCCAGGCCCGCCGCCATTCCCGCGAAGAAGCGTGCCACCAGCGTTATCCCATAGTGGGACGACAGCGCCGTGATCGAGTTGAACAACAGAAACCCGACGATGGTCAGCAACAGCACATTGCGTCGACGCCAACCGCGAGTGGCGATGGTCAGCGGGATCACCGCCAGCACTGAGCCCAAGGCATAGGCCGTGACCATTTGGCCGGCCAGGGATTGGGAAATCGCCAGGCCATCGCTGATTTGCGGCAGTAAGCCTGCCGGCAAGGTTTCGGTCACGATGCAGATGAAGCCTGTCATCGCCAGGGCCAGTAAGGCGCCGATGGGCAGGCGCTCAGGTACGGCGCTTGCTGATAGAGAGACTGAAGGGGTCACAGGGAAGGCTCCTGGGCTGAGAGAGGCTCGACGAGCCACTTAAATACTGATCGGTATAAATGTTGGAGCGACAAGCGTGCGTTGTCAACGATTTATGTATCGACTAGTATTTAAGTCATCACCCAGAGGATTTCGTCATGGCGCAGATGGGACGCCCCCGCAGCTTCGACCGCGATCAAGCCATCGAACAGGCCTTGCACCTGTTCTGGCAGCACGGCTACGACGCCACTTCCTTGAGCCAACTGAAAGCCGGCCTGGGTGGCGGGATTTCCGCACCGAGCTTTTACGCCGCCTTCGGTTCCAAGGACGCGCTGTTCCAGGAATGCGTGCAACGCTACCTGGCGACATTTGCCCAGGTCACCGAATGCCTGTGGGATGCAACCCTGCTACCCCGGCGGGCGATCGAAACGGCGCTGCGCCAGTCGGCGCGCATGCAGTGTGACGATGGCCACCCGAAAGGCTGCATGGTCGCGATGGGCGTGATGAGCGCGCCCTCCCCGGAGAATGCCCACGTCACCGCAGCGCTGACCCGCTCCCGGCTGCGTACCCGTGCCGGGATCATGGCCTGTGTCGAGCGCGGTATTGCCGCCGGACAATTGCCGGCCCATGCCCACGCCCTGGCCACGGTGTTCGACAGCTTCCTTCAGGGGATTTCCATCCTCGCCCGGGATGGCGTGAGCCATGATGTGATTGATGCCGCCATCTCCCACCTCATGCTGACCTGGGACCTGTCAGCCGCTACCGCGCCGCCGATTCATCGCGGTACTGCTGCAGAAGGTCCACGAACGCACGAACCCGATGCGGCACGTAACGACCAAGGGAATACAGCAAAGTAAAGGGCCACGAGCGACCGCCGTAAGGCTGCAGCATCTCCACCGGGGTGCCATCCCATGTCACCTTCCAGGCGAAGGCTCAGGGTCCAACAAACACCATCACCCAAGCCGTCAGGTACAACCCCACACCGAAAACGGCATGGCCCGCGAGGCTGCGCAACCGAGCAACATTGGGCTTGGGTGTCCGGGATGCTGCAACGCCCGCCCCCATCGCCGGTTGCAACACGAAGAACGGCGCCACGACCGAGACCACGCCAAAAGTGAGGGCGGGCAGGAACGAGGGCTGGCGTGCCCACTCAAGCCCCACGATCAACAGTAGCAACGCCGCGAAAACAACCCCGATGGCGTAATGAACTCCCCACCCCAGCGGCCCCTCCCCGGCAATCGGCGATGAATTTGCGATACTGGCGTGCATCCAGCGTCCACGCGGAAGGTGGCCGACCCATCGACCCACCATGGAAAAATCCAGAGAGGGCACTCCAAAACAGCGTTTGAGCAGCAACGCCCAAAGATCCATGACGAGGGTTGCGCCGACGCCGATGACCACCGCGTACACAAAATATTCAGCCATGCTGCCGTTCCTTTCTGATCGTTGAAAGTGAGAGCAGCAGATCCGCTTAAGTTCTCACCAAACCAAACATTCAATTAATTGATTGAATGTTTGGTCGATGCTAGGATCTTTCCCATGAAACCGTCAAGCCCCCCACTCCTTCCCGAGCACTTCACCGCGCTGGCGGAAATTGCCCGAACCCTGGGCCATGCCCATCGCCTCGTCCTGCTTGAGTACATCGCTCAAGAGGAACGCTCTGTCGAGCATCTGGCCGAACTGTCCGGCGTGTCCGTCGCCAATGCCTCCCAGCATTTGCAGCAGCTCAAACGGGCGGGCATCGTACAAACACGCCGGGACGGCAAGCGCGTGCTGTATAGCCTGGGCGCCGGCCCGGTGGCGCCGTTGCTGGAAGCGCTGCGTCACTATCTGGCGTTCCAGCATGCCGAGATGCGCGAGGTCGCCCTGGACAGCCTCTCCCGGCGTGAACGTTTGGAAGGCATCTCCATCGAAGAATTACTGGCGCAGATGCAAAGCGAGAGCGTGGTGCTGCTGGACGTGCGGCCGGAAGACGAGTTCGCCTCCGGGCATTTGCCCGGCGCACTCAATATCCCCGCGCAAGAGCTGCAACAGCGGCTGGCAGAGCTGCCTCCTGGCAGACAAGTAGTCGCCTACTGTCGTGGGCCTTATTGCGTACTGTCCACCGATGCCGTCAACACCCTGCATGCCCATGGCCTGCCCGCCCGCAGGCTGCGTGCCGGGTTTGATGACTGGAAAGCGGCTGGCCTGAGCGTGGAATGACTCGCAAAACCATCGGAAATGAAATGATCAGAAACCTTGAACCGTCTGACCTGGATACCGTCCTGGACATCTGGCTGGATGCCTCGCTCAAAGCCCATGACTTTATCGACCCCGCCTACTGGCGGTCCCAGGTCGAGAACATGCGCAACCTGTATCTTCCTGCCTCAGAGACCTGCGTCATTGAACGCGAAACACGGGTGGTGGGCTTTTATTCATTGCTCGACAGCCAATTGGCGGCACTGTTTGTCACCCCCGACTGCCAGGGCCAAGGCCTGGGCAAACAGTTGATTGCCCATGCCAAAACACAACGTGCCGCACTGACCCTGGCGGTTTACAAAAACAACCAACCCAGCTGCCAGTTCTATCTTTCACAAGGGTTTGTGGTGACCCACGAGCAGACCGACGAACAGACCGGGCAACCGGAATACCTGATGAGTACCGTCGGCACTCATCCTCAGTAATTCGCCATCACTCCATGGTGCTTCAACTCTGGGTATCAAAATCCGCTGCATCATGCCGCTCGCGCAACTGCTCGGCAGGCTCCCCGGAGACGCGGTTGACCCGGCGCCCACGCTGCACTGCCGGGCGTGCATCAATGGCATCGGCCCAACGCCCGACGTGCTTGTAGTCCTGCACCGAAAGGAACTCGGCAGCCCCATATAACCGGCCTTTCACCAGGCCGCCGTACCACGGCCAGATCGCGATGTCGGCAATCGTGTACTCATCGCCAGCGATGTATTCACTCACCGCCAATTGTTTGTCCAGCACATCGAGTTGGCGCTTGGTTTCCATCGCAAAGCGGTCGATGGCGTACTGGATCTTGGTCGGCGCGTAGGTATAGAAATGACCAAACCCGCCGCCCAGGTACGGCGCGCTGCCCATCTGCCAGAACAACCACGACAGGCACTCAGCACGAGCAGCCGGTTCGGTCGGCAAGAACGCGCCGAACTTCTGCGCCAGGTATTGCAGGATAGCCCCCGACTCGAAAACCCGGATCGGTTTCGCCCCGCTGCGGTCCATCAGCGCGGGAATTTTCGAGTTCGGGTTCACCGACACAAAGCCGCTACCAAACTGGTCGCCCTCGCCGATCCGGATCAACCACGCGTCGTACTCCGCGCCCTGATGACCGAGGGCCAACAGCTCTTCCAGCAAGATGGTGACCTTCTGCCCATTCGGCGTTGCCAGGGAATACAGCTGGAGCGGGTGACGCCCCACCGGCAGCTCCTGATCGTGGGTCGCACCCGCAATGGGCCGATTGATGTTGGCAAAGGTGCCACCATTCTCGGTGTCCCAGGTCCAGACTTTGGGCGGCAGGTAGTCAGATGAATCGGTCATGTTCAGTACTCCTGAGGTGCCAGCGGATCAATGCATTGATCCAGACTAAACCAAAGGCTGGTGACTGGTCACACAATGGATGCCGCCGCCACCGGCCGCGATGGCATCGATATTGAGCTGCACCACCGTACGGTCGGGGTAAAGCTGCGCTAACAGCTCGAAGGCTTTCTTGTCGGCCAGCGGGTCACCAAACTCGGGCGCTATGACTGCGCCATTGATTACAAAATAGTTGATATAGCCCGGTGCAAAGTCCGGGTTGTTTCGGCTGAACGGGCTCTTGCGTGGATTGAGCGGTGGCGACACGGTGTGTATTTGCAACGGGCGGCCGTCGGCATCGGTGGCCTTCTTCAGAATCTCAAGGTGCGCCAACGTGACCTTGTGATCATAGGACTCCGGGTCGGTGTCGAGGTTGGCGATCACCACGCCGGGTTTGACAAAGCGTGCGTAGAAGTCGACATGGGCGTCGGTGATGTCCTTGCCCTTGATGCCCGGCAGCCAGATGATTTTGCGCAGGCCAAGCCGGTCCTTCAGCTCGGCTTCGATGTCAGCCTTGCTCCAGCCAGGATTGCGGTTGGCATTGATCCAGCTGCTTTCGGTCATGATCCCGGTGCCATGGCCATCCACTTCGATCGCCCCGCCCTCGCCCACCAGTTCGCTGCGGATAGGGCTGGCGCCCGTTTCCTCAGTGACCAGGGCCGCCAGCAGCGCATCCTCGGCATGCTGCTGTTTGTTGCCCCAGCCGTTGAAGTTGAAGTCCACCGCGCCGAGCCCACCTTTGCCGTCGATGACAAAGTTGGCGCCGATATCGCGCATCCAGATATCGTCCAGCTCGGTGATCACAAAGGTGGTGTTGGTGCTCCCGCACATTTCCTCTGCCACGTCCCGCTCGTCTTCGCGACAGAACACCGTGACCGGCTCATAACGGGCAATGGCCCGGGCGATCCGGCCCAGGGCTTCTTGAACGTCTGGCGTGAAGTCTTCGTGAATGGCTTCTTGCGCACCAAAGGCGATAAACGCTTGCCGGTGCTTTTCGCCCTCGTCCGGCATGTACCAGCGGCCCTGGAGAGCGGCCTGCACTCGCGCCGGGCTCAGGCCCAGGGAGGCGGCGACGCCCAGGCCGGTAACCACCGATACCTGCTTGATGAAATCGCGACGTGTTGACATGTGTACCTCTGAAAGTCGGGTTGCCGTCACTTGACGGCGGTTGTCTTGAATTTAGTCCACACCCGCATCCGCGCACGCATATCAGCCTGGGGAATATCCTTGCCCGGGATCAGCCGTTCGAACGTGGCCTCATCGGGATAGATCTGCGGGTTGTTGCGCATCGCCGGGTCAACGCTCGGTCGAGCCTTGGCATTGGAGGTGGGGTAGCCGGTGAAGTTACTGATGGCAGCCATGTTTTGTGGGCGCATCACGAAGTTGATAAAGGCGTAGGCGTATTCCGGATGCTGCGCGTCCACCGGGATCGCCATCGTATCCATCCACACCGTGGTGCCTTCCAGGGGGATGTGGTACTGGAACGTGACCTTCTTCCCCGCAGCATCCGCCGCCCTTTGCGCCTGGGTCATGTCCCCACTGTAGCCCAGGGACAGGCACAGGTTGCCGTTGACCAGATCGGTCACGGGCTGCGACTGGAACTTGCGGATATACGGCCGCAGTTTGAGCAACAGGTCACTGGCCGCCGCCAGGTCCGCCGGCTTGCCGCTGCGCGGGTCACGGCCCAGGTAATTGAGCGCCACGGCGAGCACTTCGTCCGGCGAGTCGATCAGGGAAATCCCGCAGTCCGCGAACTTGGCGGCCAGTTCCGGCTTGAACAACAAGTCCAGGCTGTTGACCGGCGCATCCGGCATACGCTGCTGGATCTGCTCGGTGTTGTAGGTCACGCCGATGGTGCCCCAGGTATAGGGCACTGTGGCTTTGTTCGAATAAACATAGTGGGTACGCAGTTTTTTCAGGCCCGGCTCGATGTCATCCAGCGCGGTGAGCCTGGACTGATCCAGCGGCTGCAGGCTGCCGGCGCGCATCAGCCGCTCGCCCACGGTGTCACCCGGGAAGATCAGGTCATATCCACTGCCGCCCGCCATCAGCTTGGCCTCCAGGGTTTCACTGCCGTCCATGACGTCGTAGATCACCTTGATCCCGGTCTCGGCGGTGAAACGCGACAAGGTGTCCTCGGCGAAGTAATCGGCCCAGTTGTAGAGCTTCAGGGTCTTGTCCTCAGCCTGAACCGTCGACAATGCAACGCTCAGGGCTAATCCCAGACAGCCGTGGATCCTGTTCATATCAAACCTCTTGAGTCTGCCAACGGGCATGGAGATGACGACCGTCCAGGCTTAACAGCCCGCCATACATTTCTGGCCTGCGGTCGCGGTAAATGCCCCAGGTCAGGCGCTCTTCAGCCATGGCGGCCAGGTCCAGGCTGTGGACCAGCACGCCGGCGCTGTCGCGATCCGCTTCGGCCAGCAACTTGCCCTTGTGGTCGCAGATGAAGGACGACCCGTAGAAGTTCATCTGCAAGCCTGGGTCGGTGGTCGCCACTTCCCGACCAACGCGGTTGGCCGCCACCACCGGCAGGATGTTCGCGGCGGCATGGCCACGCATGGTCATCTGCCAATGGTCGCGGGAGTCCAGGGTGGCGCAGCCAGGTTCAGAACCTATGGCGGTGGGAAACAGCAGCACTTCGGCGCCCATCAGCGCCAGGCAACGGGCGGTCTCGGGGAACCACTGATCCCAGCAGATACCCAGGCCCAGGCGCCCGAATGCTGTGTCCCAGACACGGAAGCCGGTATCGCCCGGGCTGAAGTATTCCTTCTCCTGATAGCCGACGGCGTTGGGGATATGGGTCTTGCGGTAGACACCCAACAACTGCCCGTCGGCATCGGCCACGCTCAGCGAGTTGAAGTAGGCGTTGCCCGCCTTCTCGAACCAACTGAGCGGCAGCACCACACCCAACTCTCTGGCTAATGCAGCGAAGCGTTTGAGCACCGCGCTGTGCCGATACTCCTCGGCCAACGCCAAATGTTTGTGGTGTTGCTCAATGCAGAAATACGGGGTGGCGAACAACTCTTGCAGCAGAATCACCTGCGCGCCCTTGGCCGCCGCCTCACGCACCCGTTGCTCGGCCTGATCGAGGTTGTGTGGCAGGTCCCAGGTGCACGGCATCTGGGTGGTGGCAATCGTCAAAAGGCTCATGGCATTACCCCTTCGCAGGCCAGGCGGGCTGTTGCTGAGTGATGCAATGCACACCGCCGCCGCCATGGGCCAGGTGATTGATCTGCACCGGCACCACCACGCGGTCAGGGAAGGTTTGGGCCAATACCTGCGCCGCCACGTTATCCGCATCAATGCCATAGGCCGGCATGATGATCGCGCCATTGGCGATGTAGAAGTTGGTGTAGGAGGCGCAAAACACCTCAGCGTCTGTGTCCACGGCATCGGTGGCTTCGTACAGTTCGATCAACTCGAATCGGCGGCCTTGGGCATCGGTTGCCAGCTCCAGGGCGCGACGATTTTCTCGCACCACCTCGGCGTACACCGAGTGCTTGTCGTGCGTGGCGTCTACCAGCAACACGCCAGGACGGGCGAAGGCGCACACGCCATCGACATGGCCGTCGGTCATGTCGCCGGTCACGTAATCCGGATCTCCCGGCAGCCAAATGGTCTTCTTCACACCCAGCAGGCGCGCGAAGACGTCCTCCATCTCGGCCTTGTTCATCCCAGGATTACGGTTGGGGTTGAGCAACACCGACTCGGTGGTGATCAGCGTGCCTTCACCATCCACATGAATGGCGCCGCCTTCGTTGCTCAATGGCGTACCGAAGCACGGCGTTCCGATGTGATTGAGCACACGACGCGCCAGGCCTTCGTCCAGGTCATGGGCCGACTTGCCGCCCCAGGCGTTGAAGCGCCAGCTCACACCTGCCAGCCCGTGTTGCGGATGGCAGACGAAGCTCGGGCCGGAGTCCCGGCACCAACTGTCGTTCACGGGCAGTTCGATCAGTGCGATGTTGGGCCCGCATAACGCTTGGGCACTGGCGACAGCGGCAGGGTCGACGACCATCTTCACCGGTTCAAAACGGGCAATGGCGTTGGCCACGCGGGCAAAGTCCTGCTGGACCAAATCCAGGGTGACACCCCAACCCGACTCCCACAGCGCCTGATTGTGAGGCCATACCATCCAGGTCGCGGCGTGCCTGGACCATTCCGCCGGCATCCACCAACCGTTGTTTTGAATTTCGCCCTGCTGCATGACAAGTACCTTTGAGTTAAGTCATTGTGTTCAATGAAAACTGCCTGTGTGATCTTGGCGTGCATGCTACGGCGGGGAAAACGGGCAAACAAACGATGGATTTTGTGGATAAATGATTAGAGGAGCTTATCAATATGCTCAAGCACTGGCCGCCACTCGGCACCCTGCGCGGCTTTGAAGCCGCTGCCCGGCTGGGCAGTTTCCACAAGGCGGCCGAAGAGTTGCACCTCACTCAATCGGCGATCAGCCAGCAGATTCGCAGCCTGGAAGCGTACCTGGAGCAGCCGTTGTTCTTTCGCAGTGGCCGCAGCGTCAGCCTGACCGATGCCGGGCACGACTTCCTCAGCACCACCCAGTCGCTGCTGCAACAACTGGCCGTCGGCGTGCGCCGCCTGGGGCAGTACCGCAAACCCAACCAACTGGTGCTCAACACCACCCCGACCTTCGCCCGCCACTGGCTGCTGCCACGCCTGGAAGACTTTCGCCGCCAGCATCCGGAGGTGGACTTGTGGATCTTCAGCACCGATGAAGTCCCGGACATGGCGAGCCAGACCATCGACCTCGCCGTACGCGACGACATCAGTTCCCAGGCCGAATGCAGCTTCAAAGTGCTCCATGCCGACCGCCTGTACCCGGCATGCCATCCACGATTGTTGTCCACACCCCAGGAGCAACGCACCACCCTCCATGGCGAGCGGGAAATGGATTGGAGCCACTGGGCAGTGGAAGCCGGTATCGATGTCGGCCAGAAGGATCAGGGCCTGAACTTCTCCGACCCAGGCCTGCTGCTGGATGCGGCCTGTGCCGGGCTGGGCATTGCGCTGGTCAGCCAACTGCTGAGCCGACAAGCGCGCATCGATGGGCTGCTGCAACCCTTGATCGAGGCGACCATTCGCGGCCCGAACTGGGCGTTGCTGACTCACCGTGACAGTGAGAACAATCCACTGGCGCAGAGCTTCAGTGAATGGTTAATTGGCAACCTGGCGGAATGAACGATGGGTGAGGTTCGAGATGGCTGAAGGACTTGAAGATATTCTGGCCGAACATCTGGCGGTGATGTTTTGTGGCATCAACCCCGGCATGACCGCCGCCGCTCAAGGGCACCACTTTGCAGGCCGAAGCAATCGTTTCTGGCGCACGTTGCATTTGGCTGGTTTTACCCCGGAAGAAATACGCCCGGAAAACGATCGAAGCATTTTGCAGTCTCGATGCGGGCTGACCACCGTCGTCGAACGGCCTACCGCCCGCGCAGATCAACTGTCCTTGCATGAGTTCAAGGCAGCGGCGGCGAGTTTTGAACAGAAGGTCGCGCGCTACTCGCCACGTTTCGTGGCGTTTCTCGGCAAGGCCGCGTATAGCGCATTGTCCAGCCAACGAGATATTGCCTGGGGGCTACAGTCGCAAAAGTTTGGGGGTGCATCGGTATGGATTTTACCCAATCCGAGCGGGCTCAATCGCGGTTTTTCCCTGGAGCAACTGGTGAGTGCGTACCGCCAGTTGCGGTTAGCCGCAGAGCGCTAATCTGTGCGGTCCCCGATCAGGTCACTGATCGCCTGCGCATCCATCGGCTGGCTCAGGTAGAACCCCTGTGCTTCATCGCAATGTACGTCCTTCAAGGCCTTGAGCTGATCGTCGGTTTCCACGCCTTCGGCGGTCACTGTCAGCGAGAGCGCCCGGCCCAGGCCGACGATGGCCTGGATGATCGACTGGTCGCCGCCGCTGGCGGTCAGGCCACCGACAAAGCTGCGGTCGATTTTCAGCCCGTCGAACGGGAATGAGCGCAGGTAACTCAGTGACGAATAGCCTGTGCCAAAGTCATCCATCAGTAAGCGCACGCCCAGGGCCTTGAGGCCTTGCATGATGCTCAAGGCCATCTTCTCGTCGTTGAGCATCACACTTTCCGTCAGCTCCAGTTCCAGTCGCACCGGGTTCAAGCCGGTGTCGGCCAGCACCGACTTGACCCGCGCCACCAAGTGCCCACGCTGGAACTCGGTGGAGGACAGGTTGACCGAGATCATCACGTCGTCAGGCCACAGGGCGGCAGCCTTGCAGGCCGCGTGCAGCACCCAATTGCTCAGCGGCAGGATCAGCCCGGTTTCCTCGGCAATCGGGATAAAGACATCCGGCCCCAGCAGCCCGCGCTGCGGATGCTCCCAACGCACCAGGGCCTCGGCGCCGGCCAGGCGCTTGCCTTCAATGCGGTAGCGCGGCTGGAAATCCAGGCGCAATTCCTCGTTCTTGATCGCGTGGCGCAAGTCGCTTTCGAGTTGGCGGCGTTCAATGATGCGG
>Ga0302228_10002247_pt1 | contig 13304 bp, 10 predicted proteins | sample II_Palsa_N1_2_FD_193519 | JGI IMG/M metagenome (GOLD analysis project Ga0302228, IMG submission 193519) | Peat permafrost microbial communities from Stordalen Mire near Abisko, Sweden - II_Palsa_N1_2 | ecosystem: Environmental > Terrestrial > Soil > Palsa > Peat permafrost | place: Sweden...
CGAACGCCGCTCGAGTCCCCGGGTTTCGCGTCGCTGGCCACGATGAAGTCGGCGTAGTTGTGAGCAGGGTCGTACCAGCTGGCCTTGGTCTCCCGGGGCGTGGGCCGGGCCAGCGCCCCGTTGCTCAGCGCGATCTGCCGGACCGTGATCCGGCCGCCGCTGTCCAGCGTGGTGCTGTTCGCCACCCCGTAATTCACGGACAGGCCACCGCTCAGGTGCCGGGCCGCCAGCCAGGCGGCGAGGGAGTGGTTCTGCGCGGGCTGGGCCGGCTGGGCGGCGCCGTACCCGAGCGCGGCGGCGAAGGCGAGCCCCAGGACCGCGAGCGCGGCGGTGAGCCGGAACCGCAGCAGCGGCCCGTCCAGCATGCGGTCGCCCAGCAGCCGTCCGGCCAGGACCGCGCCGAACGGCAGGACGGCCGAGATCTCCCGCGCGCTGCGCAGGTCCTGGACGAGCAGGGACGGCACGTAAGCCGCGATGTTTCCCGCGATGGCGACGGCCAGCCCCGGGACGACCAGTTCGTCGCCGCGGCCGAGGCGGCCCAGGGCGACCAGCAAGGCCACGGCCACGGCGGCCACCCCGATCAGGTGCAGCACGGCGAAGGCCAGCGCAGGGCGCGACAGCGGGCCGGAGAAGAAGTCGGCGCCGAAGATGGCCAGCAGCCCCTCGGCGGTGAGCTTCAGGTGGTCCGGCAGGGTGGCCAGGCCGGCGAACGTCGTCGCCACCGGCTTCAGCGCGAAGCCCCCGCCCAGGCGGATCAGGGCCGCGGCAGCCCGGGCGAGCCCGACGGACACGATCGCCGCGGCCGCCAGCGAGACCTCCGCCCACGGCAGGCCGCTCCCCCGCTCCCGGCCTGCGTTCCGCCACGCTTTCACGCCGGCCCGCAGGCCGCACACGATGACCATCGGGATTACGCCGGTGAGCAGAATCAGGCTGTCGGCGAGCTGGCCCCAGGCCAGCACCAGCGCCACGATGACCGGCGTGCCCCAGCGGGCCCAGCGCCGGCCACGCTCCGGCAGCCGGTCCACGGCCAGCCAGGCCAGCAGCACGGGCACCGCGCTGCCGAAGTGATCCGGGCTCAGCAGCAGCGTGGGCCCTGCACCGGGCGCCGGGGCCAGCATGATGACCACCGCGAGAGCGGCCCGGGTGAAGCCCTCCCGGCCGGTGGCCCCGCCCTTGGCCAGCCAGGCGGCCAGCAGAACCAGCAGCGTGTAGGTCATCGCCCCGGCGATGTGCACCACGTCCGGGCCGAGCCCGCGCACGGCCTCGACCAGGACGTACTGGACCAGCTCGGTCGGGTAGAACGAAACGTCCGAGGTGGTCCAGCCGTGCAGCAGCACGTTGCCGTGCAGCATGTCCCAGGCCTGCAGCGAGATCGACCCGCCGTCGGAGCCAACCGCTGTCCCCCGGGACACGCGCAGGTAGCACAGGAACGCCGTGGCGGCGGCCAGCACGATCCCCGCCGTCCACCCGGCCCCACGCAGGACTGACGTCCGGGAGCGGCGCCACCCGGTCGCTCCCGTAACCCGGTCGCTCCCCGTAACCCGGCCGCTCCCCATAACCCGGTCGCCCCCCGTAACCCGGCCGCGTGGCGTCACCCGGCCGCGTGGCGTCACCCGGTCAGTCAATGGTTCCCCGCGACGACGTCGGAGTGGCCGAAGCGCAGAATCACCGGCGTGGACGCAGGCGCTCGCGGGGAGTCGAAGCGGAACGGAACGCCATCCGCCGCCTGCTCCGGCGTGCAGATGAACTGGCTGGTCATCATGAACGTCCAGTAGGCCGAGTTCACGCAGGCCCGGACGTGGGTCCGTTCGGCCTGGACGAGGAAACCGGTGGTGTCGACCCAGGCCGGGTGGGTGATGGACAGCACGATCTCGCGGCCGTGGGCCCGGGCGGCGAGCGCGGCGACCGCGTGCGGCAGCCCGGCGTCGTCGTCCTGAGTGCTGGTGGGCATCCCGGGGGCCAGCGCGAACACGACGAGCGCGGCGACGGTCCCGGCCGCGACCAGCAGCCCGGCCGCGCGGAAGGTGAGCGCCTGGCTGATCCCGGCCGCGATGACGAGCAGCGCCAGCAGCGGAGCCGACCAGTAAAAGTAGGCGATGTAGTACTGGTTCAGGTTGTCGATACCGGCCGCGGTGTAGGCCAGGACCGCCACCGACGACACCGCGTTGACGCCGAGCAGCATGAGCAGGAATCGGCGCAGCCCGCCGCGGCTGAGCCCCAGGGCCACCGCGACAGCGGCCCCATTCACCAGCAACACCGCGAGCAGCAGCACCCCCACCCAGGCGTGCCGGTGCGGCCACCAGAACCACAGCGCGTAGCTCACGATCTGGCTGGCGCTGTGACCGCCGGCCTGCGACGAATTGCTGTAGGCGAAGTACTTGCCGAAGTCACCCGGCCAGTGCAGCACCAGGTTCACCACGATCGGCAGCGCGAACAGGGCGCTGATGGCGACCACCGGGACCCACGCCCCGCGCCGGCGGGCGAAGCGCCGCAGCGACGCCACCGGGGTACGCCGGTGCGCCCAGGCCAGCGCGAGCACGGCAGCCGCGGTGATGACCGGGACGATGAACAGGAAGCAGGCGTGCCCGTGGATGAGGAACCAGCCGGTGAGCGCGAAGATCCACAGGTCCCGGAGGTGGCCAGCCGCGACGGACGCGCCTGCGATCAGGAACACGCAGTACATGGGCACGTACAGGTACGGCATCCAGTCGGAGTTGACCGCGGGCGGGTGCACGGCGCCGAAGATGAGGATGACCGCGAAGCACGCGGCGGCGGCCCGCAGCGAGCGCGCCCAGCCGTAGACGATGAGCACGGCCAGGGCCAGGATCGCGCTGTTGAGCACGAAGACCGCGAGCAGGTGCGCGTTCCAGGCGGTCGGCACGAGATGCAGGCCGTAGAAGAAGATCCACTGCCCGAAGGCCTGCACGTACATGTAGGCCGGCCCCGGGTGGTTGAAGTGCTCCCGGGAGTAGTTGCCGACCAGCAGCGTGAAGTGCATCGCCTGCTGGATCAGGATCGAGTTCGCGCCGGCGTCACCCTGCTCGTAGAACTTCTGGCTGAACAGGAACCGGCTGCGCGCACAGAGCACGCCGAGCAGGACAGCGAACGGGACGGCCCAGATCCACCAGGGCCGGCGAGGCACCGGGGAGACCGCCGTGACCCCGGCCGCAGCCTCCGGGCTCTCAGCGCCCGGCGTCGCCGTCGTTTCCCGGTCCCCGCGGACGCTCACTGCGGGTTCCCCGGGATCTCGGGTAGCAGGTTCCGATTCCACACCATCACCGTGTAGGGGCCGAAGTTGTACGTGTGGGCCGGGTCGCCGAAGTATCTGTGCACCAGGGCCCGCGGCTCCCAGTGGTAGAAGAAGCCAGGCAGGCTCTCGAAGACGATGAAGTTGGCATACTGCCCGCGCGGCACGTACCAGGCGTACTTGGACTCCCACAGGTCGCGCTGCATGGTGAACTGCATCAGCGCGCGGACCTGGACGCGGCGGCCGGTGTCCACGGTGACGATGCTGCTCTCCCAGTAGCCGCCGAGCCCGTAGCTCAGGTGATGGTCAGCCAGCCAGGAAGCAAGCTGGGTGTTCTGCGCGGGCTCGGCCGGATGGCGGGCCTCCCGGGCCAGCCCGGTCAGGAACCCGGCCAGTACCGCCGCGCCCGCGAGGGCCGCCACGGCCTGGCCGGCTCGCACCGCCCGGGCCCGTTTCCCGGCCAGTTCCCGCCCCGTTTCCCGCACCAGCATCCGCCCGGCCAGGGCCGCCCCGCAGGACAGTACGACGGCCATCTCGTGCGGGTTCAGCGATGGCATGTTGCTGATCACGTACAGCACGACGTTGACGGCAATGGCGACGGCGAGCACCTGTTCGACCAGCGTCGCCGTGGTGAAGAAGCGCGCGGCCACCAGGATCAGCGCGACCGCGACCAGCGCCACCCCGGCCAGGTGCAGCAGGGCGAAGTCCCGGTCGTGGCCCGGCGGCAGGCCCTGGTAGTCCGCGCCGAACAGCAGCAGCAGCCCCCGCCAGGTGCCGGCCACCTGCCCCGCCCACTTGCTGGCCGGCTCGATCGTGAACGTGACCGTATGCAGGGTGTAACCGCCCAGGGCGTGGATCAGCCGCACGATGCCCTGGGATACGACCGCGGCCGCCACCGCGGCGGCGCCGAGGCAGAGCTCGAACTGGCGGAGGCTCCGGGACCGCAGCGCGTGCCGGACCCGGAGTCTCCGGAGTCTCCGGAGTCTCCGGAGTCCCCGCTCGCTGCCGGTGTCGCCGGCCCGGGTGAACAGGCCCTGGATAAGGCGCAGCGCGCAGACGAGCGCGACCGGCACGCAGCCCAGGGCCAGGACCAGTGAGTCGGCGACCGCGCCCCAGGTGAGCAGGATCCCGGCCAGCACGGCCAGCTGCCACCGCGGGCGCGCCCGGTCCAGCACCAGCCAGGTCACCAGCAGCGGGACCGACGTGCCGATGTGCCCCACGGTCAGCAGCAGGATGAACACCCCGAACCCGAGCTGCGGGGCGAGCATGATCCCGCCGGCGATCAGCGCCCGGGCGACACCGCGGCGGCCGGTCGCCCGCCCGCGGGCCAGCATCGCGGCGAGCAGCAGGGTAAGGGTGTAGGTCATCGCCGCCGCGGCGTGGAACATGCCGGTGTTCAGGCCACCGATCAGCTCCAGCAGCATGTACTGCGGCAGTTCGGTGGTGTAGAACGACACGTCCGACAGCACCCAGCCGTGCAGCAGCAGGTTGCCGTGCAGCATGTCCCACGCCTGCAGGCCGAGGCTGGCCTGGTCGGAGTCTTCCGGGTAGGTGTTCGACAGCCGCAGGTAGGCGGCGAAGAGCAGCACCGCGGCGACGGCGAGCCCAGCGGCCCACAACCAGCGGCCCTGGGCGCTCCGCCGGCGCGCCGGGACCCCTGGCTCCCGTACGGCCTCCGGGCCCACCGGGGTGCCGACCGCTACCGCGGCCTCATCCTGGCCCGGAGTCTCCGCCACGCTCCCCGACGCCGACATGAGTCCCCACTCCGGTCCAGCTCAGAGAGTGCCGGCTTCAACCGCGCTCGTGATCCACGGGATGACCTCGTCCAGCATCTGGTCCAGGCTCGTCGTGGCCTCGTAGCCCAGGATGCGCTTGGCCTTCTCCACGTCGGGCACCCGCTTCTGCACGTCATAGGTGAAGGGGTCGTCGTTGACGATCCGCAGCGGCACCCCGCCGCCCTTGATCTTGCGCCAGATCACCTCGGCCAGCTGCAGCACAGACGTGCTCTCGGCGGTGGACAGGTTGAAATCCTCATTGCGCGCGTCCGGGTGCTCCATCGCGGTGACGATGCCGGCGGCGAGGTCCCCGCCGTAGGTGTAGTGCCGGACCTGGTCACCGGAGCCCAGGATGTGCAGCGGGTCCTGGCCCTTGAGCACCTTCTGCACCAGGTCCGGCACGACGTGGCTCATGGCCAGCCGCACGTTGCCGGACAGGATCTCCTCATCGCCCAGGGCCCGGCTCTCGCCGATCCCGACGCAGTTGAACGGCCGGAGGATCGTGAACGGCAGCTGGTACTGGTCCCAGGCGGCCTGCGCGAAGTACTCCACGGCCAGCTTCTGGAAGCCGTAGGACGACAGTGGCGGGGGGATCTCCCGCTGCTGGCCCTCCGGTGAGGGCCACTCGGTCGCGCTCTCGAAGACCATCGATGAGGACAGGTAGGTCATCTTGCGCAGCCGGCCGTCCCGGTTCGCCTTGATCGCGGCGTCGCAGGAGGAGGCGATGATCCGCTCGTTGGCCGCGAGCAGGTCGTAGGCGTAGGTGTGGAAGTAGGAGATGCCGCCGATCATCGCCGCACCGGCGATGAAGTGGTCGCAGTCCGACAGCAGGCCCGTCATCAGCTCGACGTCGCGGGCGTCACCTTCGACCAGCCGGTAGTTCGGGTGATCGTCGTAGGACTTCTTCACCTTGCCGTACTTGGAGAAGTTGTCCACTCCCACCACGGCGTAACCCCGCCTGAGCAATTCCTCACAAACGTAACCGCCGATGAACCCGGCCGATCCGCTGACCAGAACTTTCTCCATCGGTCCGCTCTAGTTCCCTTCCGTGTCTTCTATGCTGCCGGACGCCGGGCCGGGCTGGCCTGGCTCGCTGATCGTGCCGGGCCCGGCGGTCGCGCGAGGCTCGGCGCTGGCGGCGTGCGTGCGTATCTGCTCGGCTGTCAGGCGCGACCCGAACGCGAACCGGTACCAGTGCAGGTAGCTGGGGATCCACTTCGCGACCCGGAAGTTGGACACGCCCGCCTGCCGGTCCAGCCAGATTGTCGGGATCTCGGCCACCGGCAGGCCGAGCCGCTTGGCCTTGGCGGTGAGCTCGATGCCGATCTCGAAGCCGTCCCGGGAGTCGATGCCTACCTCGCGCACGAACTCGGTCGAGTACGCCTTGAAGGAGTTGGTCGCGTCCCGCGTCCCGACGTGGGCCAGGACGCGCAGCGAACGGCCCGCCATCTTGGACAGGGTGCCCTTGAGGACCGGCCCGCCGACCTGCTGGCCGCCGGCCATGTAGCGGGAGGCAGCGGCGACCGCCACCCCGCGCTCCACCAGCCGGGCCAGGTCGTCGATCTGCCGCGCGTCGTCGCAGCCGTCGGCCATGGTGACCACGGCGACCGGGGCCGCGGCGGCGTCGATGCCGAACCGGATCGCGTTGGCGGGCCCGCGGGCGTAGGTGTTGACCAGGCTGCGGAGCCGGTGCTCCTTCTGCGCGTACTCCTCGACCACGGCGATCGTCGTGTCGGTGTCGCTGTCCACGATGACCAGGACCTCGCACGACAGCCGCACGGATTCGAACAGCCGATCCAGGATCGGGATGATCTGCTCGCCCTCGTTGTAGGCCGGAATCACGACCGTCACACGCGGCGCGTCGGAGCTCATATCCGGACGCCCTTGCCGAGGATGTTCCAGATGTCGGCGACCGGCTTGACCGTGTGCAGGTCGCGGTACTCAGGGTGCGGTGCGGCGATCACGAGCAGGTCCGACCGGTCGATGACGTCTTGCAGCGGCTGCAGAGCCGCGTCCACGGTCACGTAGGGGTCGGTACAGTGGACCGCCTTGGCCTTGAAGGCCAGAATCCTTTTGAGCTTGTAGGACAGGCTGGACCGGATGTCGTCCGAACCGCCCTTGAACGCCATGCCGAGGACCCCGACGGTCATGGACGCCAGGTTGAAGCGCTGCTCCAGGCGGTGCACGAGGTACAGCGGCATGCCCTCGTTGATCGTCATCGCGGTGTGCCCGAGCGCGAAGTTGTTGTTGTTGAACGCCGCGAGCTGCATGGTGTCCTTGAACAGGCACGGCCCGGCGGCGAAGCCCGCGGCCGGCATGTCCGCGGCTCGCGGGTAGTCCTGCGCCAGGCCCTGCCGGATCCGCTCGAAGTCCAGGCCGCGGTCGTTGGCCATCATGTACAGCTGGTTGGCGGTCGCGAACTTGATGTACCGCCAGACGTTGGTGTACAGCTTGGCCAGCTCGGCTTCCTCCGGCGTCATGACGACGAGCTCGCTGGTGAGCCGGCGGAACAGGGCGCTGGCCCGGTCGACGCCGCGGGCGGTGCGAGCCGAAATGATCTGCGGCAGCTCGAACAGTTCGGTCATCGCCTTGCCCTCGGCGATGCGCTCGGGGCAGAAAGCCACGTCGATGTCGATGCCGAGCCCGGTGAGCATCTTTTCCACCAGCGCCGTGACCCCGGGGTAGACGGTGCTGCGCAGGACGAGGATCTGCCCGTCGCGCAGGTAGCGGGCGCAGCCGCCCAGCGCGTTCGGGATCGCGGCCTGGTCCGGGTTCAGGTGCTCGTCCACCGGGGTGCCGATCACCACGATCACGTGCTCGGCGGTGGCCACGATGGCCGGATCCGCGGAGGCCACCAACCGCCCGGCCTCGCGAGCCGCCCGGAGCGGTTCAGCGGCGCCCGGTTCGCTGAACGGCAACTGCGCGGCGTTGACCGTGTCCACGGCCGACTGGCTCACGTCATAGATGCCGATCCGTGCCCCACGGCTGGCGAGGGCAATGGCGAGCGGCAGGCCGACGTGCCCGCAGCCGCCGATGACCACGGCGTCCAGCTCAAAGGTGTCTTGCGGCGTCGGTGCGGTCACCGTCGACGTCCTTCCGTCCGGGGCAGGCAGGGCCGAATATACCGGCCGCCCGTATGCCTTCAGATAATGGCGCGCACGGGCCGGGTCCCGATTGGGTAAGAGCGCCGGACGATAACACGCGCCTATGGGCCCCGATTATGCCGGTTGTGGGAACTGCTCGTGCGCAGTTCACATCCCCGCGATGAGCTTCTCGACCCTTTCGTCGACCGAACGGAACGGGTCCTTGCACAAAACCGTGCGCTGAGCCTGGTCATTGAGCTTCAGGTGCACCCAGTCCACGGTGAAGTCGCGCCGCCGTTCCTGCGCCCGGCGGATGAACTCGCCGCGCAGCCGCGCCCGCGTGGTCTGCGGCGGCACTGACTTGGCCTCGAAGATGTCCAGGTCACGAGTGGCCCGGTCGACCGCGCCCTTACGCTGCAGCAGGTAGTACAGGCCACGGCCACGGTGCACGTCGTGGTAGGCCAGGTCAAGCTGGGCCACCCGCGGCGAGGACAGCGGCAGGTCGTGTTTGGCCCGGTAGCGCTCGATCAGCTGATATTTCGTTACCCAATCGATTTCCCGGTCGATCAGGTCGAGCTTGCCGGTCTCGATGGCGTCGAGGGCCCGGTCCCACATCATCAGCACGCGGCGGGTGGTGGCGTCCGCGCCGTTGCGGTCGGTGAAATCCTGCGCCTTGGTCAGGTACTCGCGCTGGATCTCCAGGGCGCTCATCTCCCGGCCGTTGGCCAGCCGGACCTTGCTGCGCCCGGTCATGTCGTGGCTGACCTCGCGGATGGCCCGAATCGGGTTGTCCAGGGTCAGGTCGCGCATCACCGTGCCGGCCTCGATCATGCGCAGCACCAGGTCGGTCGAGCCCACCTTGAGCAGCATGGTGGTCTCGCTCATGTTCGAGTCGCCCACGATGACATGCAACCGCCGGAACCGCTCGGCGTCCGCGTGCGGCTCGTCCCGGGTGTTGATGATCGGGCGTGACCGGGTAGTCGCCGATGAGACGCCTTCCCAGATGTGCTCGGCCCGCTGGCTGACGCAGTAGACCGCGCCGCGTGGCGTCTGCAGCACCTTGCCCGCCCCGCAGATGACCTGGCGGGTGACCAGGAACGGGATCAGGATGTCGGCCAGCCGGCCGAACTCGCCGTGCCGCCCGACCAGGTAGTTCTCGTGGCAGCCGTAGGAGTTGCCCGCCGAGTCGGTGTTGTTCTTGAAGAGGTAGATGTCCCCCGCGATGCCCTCTTCGCGCAGCCGCTTGTCGGCGTCGACGAGCAGGCCCTCCAGGATCCGCTCGCCTGCCTTGTCGTGCGCGATGAGGTCGGTCACGTTGTCGCACTCAGGCGTGGCGTACTCAGGGTGACTGCCCACGTCCAGGTACAGGCGCGCCCCGTTGCGCAGGAACACGTTGCTGCTGCGGCCCCACGACACCACCCGGCGGAACAGATAGCGTGCCACCTCATCCGGGGACAGCCGCCGCTGACCCCGGAACGTGCATGTCACGCCGTATTCGTTCTCAAGACCGAAGATGCGCCTGTCCACAGGGCAAGGCTACGTGCCCGCGGCGGCGGAGGCGACAGGCCCCGCGTTCCGGCTGTTCCGGACGGCGATCCGGACAGGCCGAATCCCCGGCCTGGTTGCCCCGCCCGGTCACCGCAGCGCCGCACCATTGAACTCACCACTGGCCTGCTGCACCACTGGCCTGCCCGCGCCACGGCGCGGCCGCACCACGGCGCTGCCTCACCACGGCGCTGCCTCACCACTGCGCTGCGATGTATTTGGTCTCCAGGTACTCCAGCAGGCCGTCGTGGCCGCCCTCGCGGCCCAGGCCAGACTGCTTGACCCCGCCGAACGGGGCGGCCGGATCGGATACCAGCCCGCGGTTGAGGCCGACCATGCCGGCCTCCAGGGCCTCGCTGACCCGCAGCCCGCGGTTCAGGTGGCGGGTGTAGACGTAGCAGACCAGGCCGTATTCGGTGGCGTTGGCCCAGTCGATAAGCTCCGCTTCGTCGGAGAACCGGACGACCGGCGCGACCGGGCCGAAGATCTCGGTGCCGAGGATCTTGGCCGTGGGCGGGACCTGGCCGATGACGGTGGGCTCGTAGAAGTACCCACGCCGACCGGGAGCCCGGCCGCCGAGCAGCACCTGGCCGCCGTCGGTGGCAGCCCCTTCCACCAGAGCGGACACCTTGCTGCGGGTCTCTTCGTTGACGAGCGGGCCGACGTCGGTGGACTCCTCCAGGCCGGGGCCCACGGTGAGCTTGCCGAACGCGTCCGTGAGCCGGGCGGTGAACTCGTCCGCGACCGCCTCATGGACGTAGAAACGATTGGCCGCGGTGCAGGCTTCGCCGCCGTTGCGCATTTTGGCGATGAGCGCGCCCTGGACCGCGGCGTCGAGGTCGGCGTCGTCGAACACGATGAACGGCGCGTTCCCGCCCAGCTCCATCGAGCAGCTCAGCACGGTGTCGGCTGCCTGCCGCAGCAGGAGCCGGCCCACCTCAGTGGACCCGGTGAAGGACAGCTTCCGGACCCGGGAGTCGGCCATCATCGCGGCCACGACCGGCCCCGGCTGCGAGGTCGGCACGACGTTGACCACGCCCGCGGGCACCCCCGCCTCTTCCAGCAGGCCGGCCAGGGCGAGCGCGGTCAGCGGGGTGTCCTCGGCGGGCTTCAGCACTACCGAGCAGCCGGCGGCCAGCGCGGGGCCCAGCTTCCTGGTCGCCATCGCGGCCGGAAAGTTCCAGGGCGTAACCAGCACCGAAACGCCGATCGGCTGCCGGGTGACGAGGATCTTGTTGGCCCCGGCGGGCGCGACGGTCAGGTTCCCGTCGATCCGTACCGCTTCCTCGGCGTACCAGCGGAAGAACTCGGCGGCGTAGGTCAGCTCGGCGCGGGCGTCCCGCAGGGACTTGCCGTTTTCCGCGGACATGAGCCGGGCGATCTGCTCACCGCGGTCCGTCATCAGCTCGAACGCGCGGCGCAGGCACTCGGCGCGCTGCCGGGGCGGCGTCGCCGCCCAGCCGGGCAGTGCCGCATACGCCGCGCTGACCGCGGCCAGCGCGTCCGCCTCGGTGGCGTCCGCGACGTCGGTCAGCACATCCTCCGTGGCCGGGTCGACCACCGGCAGGCGGGCGCCGCCGTGCCCGCCCGTCCACTCGCCGCCGATCAGCAGGCCCGTCGGGACGTCGATACCGGTCAGGGAAGCCACATCACTGCTCATAATCACAGGCTATCCCCGGCCGTCCTGCGCCCCGGGGCTGCGGCAGGCCCGGCTAACCATGAGGTCTTGAACAGGTAAGAGCCATATGTTCTTCAACAGGCCTTTAAGGTGGCGGCACGGGCGGTGAGGCAGGTGACGGATGACCCCGGCAGCAGCCAGCTGCCGCTCCCGGACGGGTCCCGCGCGGCCCGCGCCGAGTCCTACCTGCGGCGACTGGCCGAACGCGAACTGCGCTTGTTTGCTGAGCATCCCGACTTGCCCCCGGCCCGCTCTGACGGTCTGCCGCCGCTGGCGCCCGCAATGGCCGCCTTGCAACGGGTCAGCGCCGCGATCCCGCTCAGCTGGCAGCGGCTCAGCTGACGGCCACTGCGGACAGCGGCTCAGCTGACGGCCACCCGGCCCCGGGTGGGGGCCCGCTGGGCGGTTCGCCCCCATCTGCAGCCTGAATGCTGCGGACTTGCTGAAAGCCCGGTGGGAAATTCGGGATCACGCCGAGCGCGCCCTGGGATCCTCATCAGGTTCGCATCCGCCGCGCAAGGTGCCTCCACCGAGGCGGCCAAGAATCACTGGTATCCGCAGTACGACCGGACGCCCAGGAGGTACCAAATGCAACCCGGCCAGCACAGCACCACGATGGTCATCGACACCGGCCTGCCCACCGGCGCGTTCACCGATCTGATCGAGAGCCATGGTGAGCTCATCGACCTGGTCAAGTTCGGCTGGGGCACCGCCCTGGTGACCAAGGACCTGGACCGCAAGACCGGCGTGCTGAAGGACGCCGGCGTCGGCTTCTACTTCGGCGGGACCTTGTTCGAGCACTCCGTCTGGACCGGGCGGCTGGCCGAGTACCTGACGCTGGTGGAACGAACTGGCGCCACCCACATCGAGGTCTCCAACGGCACGATCCCGCTGGACCAGGAGGGCAAGGCGGGCTACGTCCGGCGGCTCTCCGGGATCCGCCCGATCCTGTCCGAGGTCGGCTACAAGGACGCGGACCGCTCGGCGCTGCTGACCCCGACCGACTGGGTGGAAGCCCTAGCCGAGGACCTGGACGCTGGCGCCTGCATGGTGATCACTGAGGCGCGGGAAAGCGGCCGCAGCGGCATCGCCGACGCGACCGGGCACATGCGGCCCGACGTACTGTCGGCGGTGCTGAAGGCCATCGACCCGGCGGTGGTGATGTTCGAGGCCCCGACCAAGGATCTGCAGGTTGAGATGATCCGCGCTGTCGGCCCGGCGGTCAACCTGGGCAACGTGGCGGCCTCGGACGTGATCGGCGTGCAGACGCTGCGCCGCGGGCTGCGCGGCGACACCCTGCTGGACCTCACCACCGGCGGCGCGGGCAGCCCGCTGCGATCCCGGCGGCCTGTCCAGCCGGTCCGGCCGGTCCAGGCGGCGGGCTCCACCCCGTCCGCCGCCTGACTGGCGTACCCGCCTCCCCGCCGTCCGCCTCCGCACCCCAGCCTCCACGCCTACTTCGAGGAACCAATCATGCGCGACACCCACGACGCCTGCCACATCGCGATCCCCGCTCGTGATCTGGACGAGGCCATGGACTTCTACGTTTTCGGGCTGGGCGCCAAACTGGCCCGCCGCTACGCCGACCGGATCACGCTGGACTTCTTCGGCGACCAGCTCGTCTGCCATCTGTGCGCGGACGTGCCCGCCGAGCCGGTGGCCTACCCCCGCCACTTCGGGGTCAGCTTCGCCAAGCCGGAGGACTTCGACCGGCTGCTCCGCTTGGTCGAGAACCGCAAGCTGCGGGTGCTGTCCGGCCCGGAGCTGCGCTTCGAGGGCACCGCCGAGCAGCATCGGACGATTTTCCTGGCCGACCCGTCCAAGAACGTCCTCGAGTTCAAGAATTACGACGACCCGCGGCTGCAGTATTAACGCGCGGCCGGTCGAGAAGGCAGCCAGTCCGAGCAAGTGGCCAGCCCGAGCGGCCGCGCAGTACGGGCGAGCAGGCCAGCACACAGCACCGGCCCGCACACAGC
>Ga0302228_10002250_pt1 | contig 13292 bp, 10 predicted proteins | sample II_Palsa_N1_2_FD_193519 | JGI IMG/M metagenome (GOLD analysis project Ga0302228, IMG submission 193519) | Peat permafrost microbial communities from Stordalen Mire near Abisko, Sweden - II_Palsa_N1_2 | ecosystem: Environmental > Terrestrial > Soil > Palsa > Peat permafrost | place: Sweden...
CTAATTGACACCCCCTCCCCGGTCCTTTAAAACCCACGCTCCTTATTTATGGCTGTTGGCTTAGGGGTCGATGGGTTTGTAGGCGCTGTGTTCATTCGGTAGCCCAGTGTTTTCGTTGAAGACCATCGCGGGCAAGTCGAATCGTCGCACCGCCGCTCCTACAGAAAAGCCGCTAAAGCCTGTTTTCCTTTATTGAGACATGGATGTCGAAGAAGCCTCCTCTTTTCACCCGTCGCCGCTGTTGCCTCGCCCTTCTGATCGGGCTGCTGGCCATCCTCGACCCTTTCGGCCTGGCCAGTTCCAGCGACAAGGCGTCCGCCGAGTGGTTTAACCGCATGCTTTCCAGCAGCTACCCGAGCATCGGCCAGCAGCAGGTGGCGGTGGTGTTGATCGATGACGCCTATCTGATGCGCAACAACACGTCGTGGCCTATGCCGTACGGCGAGCAGAGCAAGCTGTTCAAGCGGTTGCTGGCCTATAAACCCAAGGCGGTGTTTGTGGATTTGTTGTACAGCCACGATCACTCCCTGGGTGATCCGGCGCAGGGCAGTCAGTTGTTGGCGAATGTGTTTGAGCGGTATCAGCGTCAGGGGATTCCGCTGTTTCTGGCCAATACCGGTGTGAGGCGGGGCGCGGATGGGCAGCCCAATACCCTCGCGCCGTTTGCCAAGGTCAGCCAGCCGGCGGTGGTGGTGTGGGATGGGGTGGATGATGCCTACCCGTTGGCGTTCAGCGCGCCGCTACGGGTGATGGAGACCCCAGCCATGGCGCTCTATCGCGAGTTCTGCAAGACGCAGGTGTGCGAGCGGTTGCCCAGGAATGCACAGGCCGCCGTGGATTCGCCGCCGATTGCGGTGCAATGGGGGCTCAACTTGGCGCCGGAGCAGGCGCGTATCAAGGACATCGGTGATTGCGCGCCAGCGCCGCATGTTTTGCCGCGCTGGATGACGCAGTTGGCCCAGGCGGTGTTCTGGCGGATCGATGACTCGGCGCTGGCGCGTTGCCCCTATAGCCTGACGGTGTCGGCCAGTGATCTGGAGGTCAGCGCTCCCGAGGACCAGGCCTTGATTGCGCAGTTGTTGCGCGACCGCCTGGTGTTGGTCGGGGCGAGTATCACGTCCACCGGCGACGTGGTGCAGTCGGCGGTCCATGGGCAGATTCCCGGGGTTTATCTGCATGCCATGGCGCTGGATAACCTGGTCACCCGGGGCATGGACTATGACCGCGAGCCGGCCAGCCTGGCGAGGTTCAATATCAGTTGGCTGGATGGGCTGGAGCTTGGGCTGCTGGCGTTGATTGCGGTGCTCAAGGCGTTGCACATCCGGCAACTGGCGCAACAGCCGGTGTTGGTCCGCAGGAAGTCCTGGGAAGCCCGTCTTTTTTCTTCGCCGTACCCTTCGTGGGTGCTGGTTTTGCTCGTGCTGGCAGCGGTGTGCGGGCTGCTGCGATACAACCACTACACCGCCGTCAACGTACTGGGTATTACGTTGCTGTCATTGCTGCTGCTCAGCGATCGGTTCGAAGCCTACTTCAGCCAACCCTCTCGCCCTACTCAAGGAACTCAAGGATGAACAAAACCCTGATCGTGTTGCTCGCCGTGCTCTTCAGCCAGGTCGCATTGGCGGATGTCCATAGCATCAAGGCGTTCCTCGCCGACCCGGTGGCGGTGCTGGATGAGCAAGGCAAGCAGCAGCGCGAACTGGCGCGCAAAGATGCACCCACCCAGCCGCTGCCCGTGTTGCAGTACAACCCGGCACTGGACCTGGTGCAGGTAGAACTGGCGGGGCAGAAAGTCTGGCTGGATACCATGGACGTGCGTATCGAGCCGGCGCTGAACGTGGTCGACCTGCAGTGTGAAGAGCTGATCAAAAGCAAGAAAAAGGACAGCAACAACAAGTCCACCATCGGTTTTGGTGCGGGCTGTAACCAATAAAAAGGAGCGTCGTGGTGAAGGGATATCGATTGGCGGCCAGCCTTCTGGCCTGTGCGGTGCTCAGCGGGTGCGCCACCTTGAAGGGTGCCGACCAGGCGTTCATGAATCTGGTGGGGCCGTCGACCCAGTCTCGGGTCAAGGGTCATTACGTCGACAACACCGACGTGCGCCAGTACTACAAGCTCGACCCGCAACGCCAGAGCCAGCAACGCTTGAGCTATGACGGCCATGCCGTACCCGCCGCCGAGGCGCGCCAGCAGAACCTGGTGGATATCCCGATGTTGCAGGTGTACCTGCAGGGCATCGTCACGCGCTTGTCCAAGGGCTGGCCGGGTGAATTGCCGACGTTGCAGGTGAAGATCACCGACAGCCGCAGCTTCGGGCCGTCGGCAGATCCGTACGGCACTATCTTCGTACCGCTGGGCATGATGGATAACGTCGGCAGCGAAGACGAGATCGCCGCGATGCTCGGCCATGAGATGAGCCATGTGCTGCTGCATCACCATGACCGCATGGCCGCGTTCCAGCAGCAGAAGGAAATGTTCACCACCGTTGCCTCCACTGTGGCGCTGGCGACGATAGCCGCCGACACCGGTGTGGACCGCAGTTCCGGCACCATGAAGCTGTTCAGCAAGGACCCGGCCGGTACCCAGAAAACCATCGGTAACACGGTGTTGTACACCGCTTTGGCCAACACCTTTTCCGATCAGGTGTGGAGCACCGCCTGGGGCCGGACTCAGGAAGACCAGGCCGACTTGTTGGGCACCGACCTGATGATCCGCGCCGGTTATGCGCCGCGTGCCGCCACGCATAGTCTGGAGCGGCTCAGTGACTTCCAGGGCAAGCAGAAGCCATTGCTCACGGGCTTTCTCACCGCTCGCAAAAACGCCATGCAGGACTCGCTGCAGCAGTTCAACCTCAACCGTTTTACCAAAGAGCTGGACGTATTGGTCAAGGACGGCCTGACCACCGGCATTGCCGCCACCACCCAGTATTTCAACCGCTCGCATATGTCGACCCTGGACCGTGACCAGGAACTGCGCGAGTACTTGCAACGGGAATACCGTCAGGAGCGCCGCGCCCGGGTCAACACGCAAAGCTGGCCGAAGGTGCGCGACACGCCCCAGGTGGCCAAGGCCATCCAGGGTTATAAGGATGCGTACTTCGCCACCGACGCCCTGGAGAAGAAGAAGGTGCCCGAGGCTGACGCGTTTGTGCGTCGCGCCCTGAGTTCTCCGGTCAAGGATCAACCGGGCATTCGCAGCGTCGCCTATACCGTGCGCCTGGCCCAGGGTAAAAGCGCGGAAGCATTGAAGGAGTTGCAGGCGATCAAGGACTGGTCCCTGGCCGGGCCGGCGACCTACGACTTGATGATCAGTTATCACCTCAAGCGCGGTGATGGCGAGGCCGCGTTGGCGATGATCGACAAGGCCGAGCGCCACCTGGGGTCAGAAGAACTGTTCATCACCGATAAATTGCTGGCCAGCCAACAAATGAAAAATGCGCAGCAGGTACAAACCGTACTGCGCAAATGCGAGCAATACCCGACGCGCAAGGCAAACTGCCAAAAGCTCGCACCGGTGAAAGCCTGAGGCTGAACGGGCCAGCTGCGTCCGGGCGCTGCTGGCCTTCTGCTCTCGGTATCCCGTCCCCAGGGTTTTCGGTATAAACGGCGTAATCCCTGCGTCGAGAATGGACTTCGATGAACGCCCTCAAGCTGATCCTCCTGCTGATCGTCTTTCCGTTGCTGTTGGCCGCCATCGGTGGCTGGGAATTACAGCGCGCTGTCGACGGGGCACTCACACTCAGCGAGTTTGAGGCCAATCTGGAAATAGCCAGGCCGCAGTTGCGTGAGTTAGTGGCGCAAAACCCGATGACCCCGGTCACGGTGAATGGCGAAAAGCTCAGCGCGCAGTTGGTGTTGTCGCGGATGGACAAGGCTGCCGATGAGACCGGCACCGCGCACCGCGTCAACATCGCCTTGCAGCGACTCGCCAAGTGGGTGATCAGCATGAGTTTGCTGGCGGCTTTGATTGGTGCAGCGGCACTGGGCGCAACCCACTGGGCCGGTGCGCAGGCGCGCAAATCCCGGCAGGCGCTGTTGCAGGTGTTTTCCCTGGGCAGCCGCTTGCTGCCCTACGTGCTGGTCGGCCAGGCGATCGCCCTGGCCGCGACGGTTGCCCTGTTGCTGGCCTATGAAGGCCTGGGGTTTTGGCACATCGGTCGGCTGTCCACTGGCGAGGTCAAGATCATGGCGGTGATCGGGGTGATTGCCGCCTTTTGCCTGTACTCGATGTGGTTGCTGCTGCGCCAACTGCGCTGGATGCTGACGATGTTCGAACCGACGCCGATCTCGATGTTTGGCCAAGTGGTGTCGTCGCAGCAGGCACCCGGGCTGTGGCGCCATGTGAACGAGCTGGCGAACACGCTCGGTGCCTTGCCTGCGGACCATATCGTGGTGAGCCTGACAGAAGGCTTTTACGTGACCTCCAGCGACGCTACCGTCCTGCCAGCCGAAACGGCCTTGCGCGGTCGAACCTTGCACCTGCCGCTGCTGTATCTGGGGGTCTTGAGCCGGGAGGAAATCGTTGCAGTGATCGGCCATGAGCTGGCGCATTTTGTGGGCGAGGACACCGAGTACAGCATGCGTTTTCTGCCGATCTACGATGGGGTCAACCGCAGCCTCGGCGCACTGGCCCAAGCCATGTTGGCCAGCGATGGGATTCAGGGCCGGTTGATGAGGCCCTCTTTCCTGTTCGGCGTGTTTTTCATGAAGCGCTTCCATCATGCGGTCAGCCACTGGAGCCGTCAGCGTGAGCTGATTGCCGATGCCACAGGCAGCCGGTTGGCGGGCAACGCGGCGGCCGCTTCGGCGCTGGTGCGGGTGTCGGCGATTAATCCACAGGTGGATCGTTTGTTGCGGGCGCATCTTGATGCACGTCACGCGGCCATCGACGACCTGCCGGCAGCGGTACTCCATGAACTGCAACAGTGCGAACTGGAACTGCCACCTCAAGCGCTGGAGATTCACCTGCCACATCCTACCGACTCGCATCCATCCAACGGCGAGCGGATACAAGCGCTGCACGTGACGCCGGAGGACGCGGTACGCAGTGGCACCCGGTCGGTAGACGGTTTGGCCGCGGGCGTGGCATTGGATGCGTATTTCTCCGAGCCCCTGGTACTGCGTCAGCAACTGTCCCGTGACCTGAAGGCTGAGGTGGCGTGGCAGGAAGAAGCACACGCTCAAGTCCTTGAGTCCTTGGCGGAGTCGGTCAAAGGCGAACAGTCCTTGCACGAGGGCGGGCGCCGACGTGCGGTCGTCACGGGCGTACTGGCGTTGCCGTTTATTGCGCTGGGGCTATGGATGATGACTCGCCCCTGGTTGGCCCCGGAAAAAGTGAAAGGCACACCGTTATCCACGCTGGGTGCAGGTGCGGCTGTAGCAGGCTTCGCGTTGATCTTTCTGTGGCTCGCCATACGGCGATTCAAGCGCGCGCCGCAAACGGCGCTGCGCTTAACGCCGGAGCATTTTGTATTTGCCAACCTGGCGCAGCCGCTGCCCATCGAGCACATCGCCAGTGTTGGCCTGCAAGCCATCAATGGCCTGTGGGTGATTGTGCAATTGAGCCCGGAGGCGCCCATGCCCGAAATCCGCAAAAGCGCGTTCGGCGTACCGGGGGCCAAGCTCAACAAGAAGAAGCATCAGGTACTGCTGTTCATGGCGCAGTTTTGCATCGACAACAAACGCCTTACGTCACAGGCGACGCTGGAGCTGATCTACGACTACCTGAACGCGGCCCACGCTCGGCAGGCTTTGCAGGAGCGCCAAGAGTAGTTAGTCGGCGTATGCAGCGCCCATAAAAAACGCCCCGGAGCCAAAGGCCACGGGGCGTTTTTTCAACCTGGTATCAGGCCGAAGCGTAACGCTCGATCAATTAGAAAACGTTGATCGGGTAGTCCGCGAACAGACGGATTTCGTTACCACCGCTGTTGTAGTTGCTGGCGTTGTTGGAGACGCGCAACCAGGATGCACGGGCACGCAGGCTCAGGTCTTTGGCCGGGCCGCTCTGTACCACATATTTGAACTGGTTGAAGATCTCACGCTCGGAGCCACTGCCACGGTTGGAACCGTCGTCAATGTTGGTGCCGCGCACGTAAGCGATGTTGTACGTCAGGCCCGGTACACCGAAGGCGCCGAAGTCCAGGCCGTAGCCTGCCTGCCAGGAGCGCTCGTCCTTGCCGTTGAAGTCAGACCAGTAGGAGTTGGCCAACAGGATGGTGTTACCACCGTCGCCAATGCCGCTGTCCTTAGTGTTATCACGATAGCCGCCATACATGTAGCCGGTGTCACCGGTGCTACGCTGGTGAGCCAAGGTCAGGCTGTGAGGGCCAAAAGCCCAAGTAGCGGCCAAGCTCCAGATTTTGTTGTCACGGGCACTGGCATCACCTTTCAGCAAGGCGAAGTCTTTGTCCAACTGGGTCTTGTAGCCGTTGAAGTCGAAGGTCAACGATTGTTTCTCTGGCAAGGCCAGCACGTAGTTCACGTTGACGTATTGCTTCTTCAGCACGTCCTGCATGTTGGAGGCATAAAGCGCAGCCGACAGGCTTTCGGTGAATTTGTAGCTACCGCCGATGTAGTCGATGCTTTTCAGGTTGCCGCTGTCGGAACCTTCGGCGCTCTTGCGAGCTTCCTTGGTGAAGTGACCACCTTCCAGCTTCAGATCCTTGATCTCAGTGGAGACGATCGAAGTACCGGTGTAGGTTTCCGACAACAGACGGGAGTTGTCGTACTGCAGGACCGGCACGGCTGGCATCTGCTCACCGTACTTGAGCACGGTGTTGGAGAGGCGGAACTTGACGGCTGCGCCGCCCTTGGCCAGGTCGTTGGCGGCTTCGCCATCGGCACCTTGCTTGAAGAAGTCGATACCGCCAGCGCCGCTTTTGCCTTTACCGCCATCCAGACGAATAGCGTATTGGCCGATCACGTCCACACCCACACCGACGGTGCCTTGGGTGAAGCCGGATTCGAACTTGCCGATAAAGCCCTGGCCCCATTCGGCCTTGTCTTTCTCGCCGTTCTGTTTGTCGCGGCTGATGTAAGCATTACGCGCCAAAATGTTCAGGTGACTATCTTCAACAAAACCCTTGGAGTCTGCTTGATCGTCAGCCATTGCCTGAGTTGCGCTCAAAATCCCCAGAGCGATCAGACCCATCCGTTTATTCAACATTTTCTTATTCCTTATTACTGGTTGAGTACGCGCTGTAACACCAGGCTCCTACAAACTTTCTGGTGGTGGCTTCCCCCGGATAAAAAAAGCCCGCGGACGACTGAACATGCCGCGGGCCTTTTTTTATGGAGAGTCATGGCGGTCAGCCACAGGCGTTGGGGCGAATCCTAGCCGCGCCTTTGACAGTGTGTCAATTTCGTGAATCGTCTGTATTTAGGCTAAAAAAGTCTAAGAAATGTTAAATAGCCATCACCCTGTAGGAATTTTTTCCTACCGCACTCAAGGAATCATGGGCTCTGCACAGCCGTTCACGTCGCAGGACAGAGCGCTCGACCCAATGCTCTGGGTCGAGCCAGCGACGGTTTGACTCAGCCAGGCGGAAAACGCTTCGGGCTTGCCGAGCCAAGGGCTGATGTCCAACAGAATGAAGTGGCCGTCCTGCTCCAGGGCCAACGTGGGAAAGCCCTGGCCACCGACCTTGGCCAGCCATTGGCGGCTGTCCTTTATGTGAGCGTCAGTCTGTGGGCCGAGGTTTTGTGTGAAGGCAGTTTCGAATGCCTGGGGTTCAAAACCAATGGACTCAGCCAGCGCCAGCAGCACGTCCTTATCAGCAATCCGCCGGCCTTCAACGTAGTGGGCGGTTTGCAAACGCCCCAACAATTCCAATCCGCGCCCCTCCAGTTGTTCAGCGGCCAGAACGGCTGCCGTCGGCGGCGCCGAGTCGAACACTGCACTGTGGTCACGCAGCAGGCCCTCGAAATACGCCTCGCCAAAAGGCTGGCCGGTATATTCGGCAATGCGTCGATCGTGGGGCATTACATAGTCGCGCAGTTGCGGCGACACCGCCTGGCGGTTGTTGCCGCTCATCATGCCGCCGCCATGCAATTGGATGGGCAATACCTGCTGCGCAGCGTGCAGCAGCGGCTTGGCGCCATAGCACCAACCACACAGCGGATCGTAGATGTAATGCAGGGTGACGGCCGACATGAATAACTCCAGATGAAAACTCGATAGCTGCAGATTATTCCCACACAAGCCTCGGGGAAAAACGCCGGATTGGCTTTCAGACTGTTTCGCGAATCGGTCGAATACCCCTGAAAAACACATGACGTAACATTTCATCAGCAAACTTTTGTAGGAATAAATAACGCACGCAAATAGCAAGCATTATCATTAACGCCACTTATCTTCCTTCAAACCCTTCGGATGTACTCCCTGATGCCTGCCCTTCGCCTGACGCCCATCACCCTTGGGCTTTCTGTTCTGCTGTCCGCCGGATTTGCCTGCGCGGCGACCACATTGCCCGAAACCTCCATCAGCGCCGAAGCCGATGAAGACGATCCGCGCGTCAAGGACACCACCACCGCCACCCGCACCGCGACGCCCGTGCGCTATGTGCCCCAGGCAATCGACTCGGTGAAAACCGAAAATCTCAGTTCCTACGGTACCAATGACCTTGGCCAGGCCTTGAGCGGCATCCCCAACGTGAGCAGCGGCGCCGACACGCGCTTCGACAGCCTGCGTATCCGCGGCTTCGACGCCAGCAACGACTTCTATCTGGACGGCGTGCGCGACGACAGCCAGTACGTGCGCGACCTGCACAACATCGAACGCATCGAAGTGCTCAAAGGCCCGGCAGCCGTACTGTACGGGCGCGGCGGCCAAGGCGGCATCGTCAATCGCGTGAGCAAATTGCCCCAGGCCGGCCACGCTTCCAGCATCGAAGCCCAAGGCGGCAGCAATGACCTGCGCAGCCTGTACGCCGACCTCAGCACCGACCCCACCGATAACATCAGCCTGCGCCTGAACATGGGCAACCAGGACAACAACAGCTTTCGCAACGGCGTCAGCGGCAACCGCCAGCTATTCGCACCGTCCATGAGTTGGCAACTGACCCCGGACCTGAACTGGCTGGTGCAGTACGAATACAGCCGCTACAACCGCACGCCGGATCGCGGTATTCCCGGGATCAACGGTCGTCCAGGCGACGTTGGGCGCGACACCACCTACGGCGACAAGCGCGACTATATCGACGATAAAGCCCAGTCCCTGCGCTCCAGGCTTGCCTATGAGCTCAATGACAACTGGCAACTGCGCCACACCCTCAGCGTGTTCAAGCTCGACAGCGATTTCGACAACACCTACGTGGTCAGCTTCGACCCCAAGACCAACAAGGTCGGGCGCCAACGCTGGCAGCAGGACCTGACCACCCGCAACCTATTCAACAACGTAGAACTGGAAGGCGGCTTCAGCACCTTCGGCCTGGAACACCGTCTGTTGACCGGCGTGGAGCTGGGCGACCAGCGCCGCGACCCGAAACTCTATCGCGCACCGCTCAATGCCGTGCCGAGCCAGGATGCGTACAACCCCGACCGAAACCTTCGCCACACCGGCCGTCTGCCGGCATTCAGCAGCAGCCACACCGAAGCAAAAAGCCAGGGCGTGTATGTGCAGGATCAATTGCGCCTCAATGACCAATGGCAACTGCTCGCCGGCTTGCGTTATGACCGTTTCGACGTGGAGTCCACCAACCAGCTGATCAACGCCTCGGAGCAAGTGGTCAGCCACAGCACCAGCCCACGGGTGGGCGTGGTCTGGACGCCACTGGAACACCATTCGTTCTATGCCTCCTGGAGCAAGACCTTCTCCCCTACCGGCGGCGGCTTGATCGGCATCACGCCCAACGCCAACGGCAACGCCAATGACCTGAGCCCCGAGTTGACCCGGCAGAAAGAAATCGGCGTGAAAAGCGACTGGCTCGATGACCGCTTCAGCACCACCCTGGCGGTGTACGAACTGGAACTCTACAACCGCCGCACCCGCGACCCGCTGGACCCGACCGTCACCCTGCTCAGCGGTGAGCAACGCTCTCGCGGTGTGGAACTGACCGCCACCGGGAAAATCGTTGGCAACTGGTACATGCGCGGTGGCATCGGCCTGCAGGACGCCAAGGTCGTAAAAGACAACAACGGTTTTGAAGGCAAGCGCATCAATGATGTGGCCAAGCGCAACGCCAGCTTGTTCGTCACCTGGAAACCGGAAATGGGCTGGTACGCAGAAACCGGGCTGACCCTGGTAGGCGATCGTTATGCCGATAACGCCAACACCGTGATGCTGCCGGGGTATGGCCGCTGGGACGCATTGGCCGGGTTCCGGCAGAAGGAATGGGATGTGCGGGCAGCGCTGAACAATATCAGCGACAAAACGTACTACGCGTCGGCCACCAGTGCTGCACAGATTCAAGTGGGCGAGCCGCGTAGTGTGGTGGTGACGGGGACTTATAGCTTCTAACACCCTCTGAACAACGAAGATCCAATGTGGGAGCGGGCTTGCTCGCTCCCACACAAGCCAGCTTCTACTCTTTAGCGTTGTATCAACTCACACAACACCTGCAATTCATCCTCACTGAGCAAGCCCGCCGGGTAGCGCTCACTCATTACCTGCCGTGGATCAGGCGTCCTGATCTGTCGCGAACCGTTAGTCTTCAGCCAGAGTGCCAACGCCTGAATCGCGTCACCGTTCACCGTCAGGGGGTGGGACGTACGCTTGTAGATCGTGTTGATATCGGCGTTCATTTCAGCGCTCTCTCCTACTGCGTGAGCGGCTAACTTACTCAAGGTTTATGACAGAACATCGCCGCTCTGCGCCTTGCCAACCGTTACAGCGCTGATACAAGAGCTGTGCCAATGCCCCCGGTTTATAGGCGTGCAGACACAAAAAAGCCCAAGACCCTTGCGGGCCATGGGCTGGTTGCGAGCGCTAAAACTGACTGCCTCTTGATAGCCGTTTAATCCACTTACGGCCGTTACAACTACACTCAGTTTTTGTGCGGCGCCGGCTGTTGTTGGGTCAGGCAATGAATATTGCCACCCCCCAGTAACAGCTCACGGCCAGGTACCATCACTACTTCGTGCTGCGGGAACAGGCCCTGGAGGATTTCCTTGGCACGGCTGTCCAGCGGGTCGTCGAAACTCGGCGCGATGATGCCGCCGTTGACAATCAGGAAGTTGACGTACGAACCGGCCAACCGCACGGTCGGATTACGCTCCTGAGTACCGTCCACCGGATCGACGCCGGCGCACTCTTCCTCGGTAGCGTACAGCGGCCCCGGGATCGGCATCTTATGCACTGTGAACGAGCGCCCCTTGGCATCGGTGCTGCTTTGCAGGACGTCCATGGCAGCGTGGCAACGGGCGTAGTTCGGGTCTTGCGGATCGTCGGTCCAGGCCAGCAACACAACACCGGGGCGTACATAGCAGCAGAAGTTATCCACATGGCCGTCGGTTTCGTCGTTGAACAGACCGTCCGGCAGCCAGATGATCTTATCCACAGCCAGGTGGGCGCTGAGCACCGCTTCAATCTCGCCGCGATTCAAGTGCGGGTTGCGATTGCGGTTGAGCAGGCATTCTTCGGTGGTGATCAGGGTGCCTTCGCCATCGACGTGAATCGAGCCGCCTTCCAGCACAAAACCTTCAGTGCGATAACGCGCACTGCGCTCGATCTCAAGGATCTTGCCGCCGACCTGGGCATCACGGTTCCACGGTGAATACAGGCCACCGTCAAAGCCGCCCCAGGCGTTGAAGTCCCAGTTCACACCACGGACTTCGCCGCTGTTATTAATCACGAAGGTCGGCCCGGTGTCCCGCACCCACGCATCGTCGCTGGACATCTCGACCAGCCGGATATTCGGCACGTTCAGACGCGCCCGCGCGTTTTCGTATTGCCCCGCCGAAACCGCCACCGTCACCGGTTCAAAGCGCGCGATGGCCTTGGCCACCGCCACGTGAGCGGCCTGCGCCGGCTTGCCGCCCAGGCGCCAGTTGTCCGGGCGCTCGGGCCAGACCATCCAGGCCTGGGTCTGTGGCGCCCACTCGGCCGGCATGTAGAAGCCGTCGGCGCGAGGCGTGCTGTGCAAGGTGGTCATGGCGATCAGGACTCCAGGGAACCGTCGAGGGTCTTCAGCGCGCCGTACAGGTTCGGGCGGCGGTCACGGAACGAACCCCAGGCGCTGCGGATGTGCTCCAACTCGTCGAGGTCGAAGCTGTGCACCAGGATGCCTTCTTCGGTTTCGTTGAGTTCTGCCACCTTCTCGCCGAACTGGTTGGCGATGAACGAGGAGCCGTAGAAGTCGATGTCGTAGCCGTCCTGCTCTTCGTTGCCGATACGGTTGCTGGCGATCAGCGGCATCAGGTTGGCGCCGGCATGGCCTTGTTGCACGCGCTGCCAGTGGTCACGGGACGAGATGGTCTTGTCGTGTGGCTCGCTGCCAATGGCGGTCGGGTAGAACAGGATTTCTGCGCCTTGCAAGGCCATGCTGCGGGCGCATTCCGGAAACCACTGGTCCCAGCAGATGCCCACGCCGATTTTCGCGTAGCGGGTGTTCCACACCTTGAAGCCGGTGTCGCCCGGGTTGAAGTAGTACTTCTCGTGGTAGCCAGGGCCATCCGGGATGTGGCTTTTACGATAAATCCCGAGGTTGGAGCCGTCGGCATCGATGATCGCGATGCTGTTGAAACGCGCACGGCCCGCCAGCTCAAAGAAGCTGATCGGCAGAACCACCTGCAACTCCTTGGCGATTTTCTGGAAGTGCTTGATGGCGACGTTGTCTTCAACCGGCGTGGCCAGTTGCAGGTAATCCGGGTTTGGCTTCTGGCAGAAGTACGGGCTCTCGAACAGTTCCTGGATCAGGATGATCTGCGCGCCTTTGGCGGCGGCCTCACGGACCAGCTTTTCAGCGGTCTCGATGTTGGCTTCGAGGTCCCAGGAACAGGCCATCTGGGTAGCGGCGACGGTAACGATACGGCTCATGAATCATCTCCTGGGCGGTGGTCAGCGGTCAGGATAGCCGTGACCGATGACAGAAAAGGGAATGCTGGACGCAGTGTATCGCGTCAGGGACGTGGGCGACTTTATAACGGATAAAAATCGGCTTTAGAAGTATAAATTTATCCATACGTCGACAAATTCTCAAAAAAAGCCGATAATAATCGAGTTTAAATCTGAAACACCGTCCTCCTGTGGGAGCGGGCTTGCTCGCGAAGGCGGTTGTAGCCGCTGCCGAGGCACGAGGCTGCGATGGGCTGTGCAGCGGCCCCAAGGGCGGTCCTGCGGACACGCATCGCAGCCTC
>Ga0302228_10002257_pt1 | contig 13277 bp, 15 predicted proteins | sample II_Palsa_N1_2_FD_193519 | JGI IMG/M metagenome (GOLD analysis project Ga0302228, IMG submission 193519) | Peat permafrost microbial communities from Stordalen Mire near Abisko, Sweden - II_Palsa_N1_2 | ecosystem: Environmental > Terrestrial > Soil > Palsa > Peat permafrost | place: Sweden...
TCTCTGGAACCAACCTAACAATGTAGTTTCGGACTTGAACAACGACAGCAGTCCTACAGCGATCTCCCGATACGTTGCCAGGAAGGCCCGCCGTATAGTCCTCGGTGCTGTCGCGATTGCCCGATTACATTGGCTGTTTTCGTCGGGGTCGGAATCTTGTTCTACTCAATTCAGGTGCTTCCGACGGGCGTCAATCAGAGGCAACTAACCACCAGTCCGCGCGTTCCCTTTGGTCGAATGATGGAGGATGAGCCATGAATTTCACCATCAATGAGCATTCGTATGATGCGGAACTGGACAACCGCACATCGCTGTTGGATTTGTTGCGAGATCACCTCAACTTCACCGGCACCAAGAAGGGCTGCGACCAAGGCGCTTGTGGCGCATGCACGGTGCTGGTCGATGGGGTGCGTATAAACTCTTGCCTCGCTCTTGCTGTGCAATATCAGGGCCGGGCAATCACGACGATAGAGGGAGTGGGAACAGCGGGTGAAATGCATCCCCTGCAGCGCGCCTTCATAGAGCATGACGGCTTCCAATGCGGCTACTGCACGCCGGGGCAGATTTGTTCGGCCATCGGCATGGCCGATGAGATCAAGCACGGTGTGCCGAGCGCCGTAACCGAAGATGTAGCTGCGTACAATATCGACTTCAGCAACGAGGAGATTCGCGAGCGCATGAGCGGCAACCTTTGTCGCTGCGGCGCCTACAACGGGATTGTCGAGGCAGTGCGAGAAACGTTCGCGGAGGAACTCGCGCCATGAGGCCGTTCCGCTACGAGAAAGCCACGGACGCGGCTGAAGCGGTCCAATTTTTCACGCAAGGGGTACACGCAAAATACCTCGGCGGCGGCACCAATCTCGTCGATCTGATGCGCGAGAATATCGAACGGCCCGAAGTGTTGGTCGACATCACAGATCTTTCCGGCGAAATTCGCGACACGGAGGACGGCGGTCTCGTCATCGGCGCGGGTGCAAAGAACACCTCGGTTGCCACCCACCGGACCGTTCGCGAACGTTATCCCATGCTGGCGCAGGCGATCTTGGCGGGCGCCTCGGCGCAAATTCGGAACATGGCGACGGTCGGTGGCAATCTGATGCAACGGACTCGCTGCACCTATTTTTACGACACTGACGGTTCGCGCTGCAATAAACGTGCGCCGGGTGCCGGCTGCGACGCTATGGAGGGCTTCAATCGTAACCACGCCATCCTCGGCGCGTCGGGCATGTGTGTCGCGACGCATCCGTCGGACATGTGCGTTGCTCTGGCAGCGTTGGATGCGATCGTCCACTTACAGGGCCGGGGTGGCGCAAGGACACTGCCGTTTACCGAATTGCATCGCCTACCAGCCGACCACCCTGAGATCGACTCGGCGCTGGAGCCTGGAGAATTGATCACGGCAATCGCACTTCCGCCGCTGCCGTTCGCAAAGACTTCGACTTATCGCAAAGTGCGCGATCGGGCGAGCTATGCTTTCGCGCTAGTGTCGGTCGCCGCCGCAATGCAGCTGGACGGTGACCGGATTAAGGATGTGCGGATTGCACTCGGCGGGGTCGCCCACAAACCCTGGCGTGCGTTCAAAGCCGAGGCGGCACTGCGCAACGGCCCGGCCACCGAACAAGCCTTCCGCGCAGCTGCTATCGCGGAATTGACTGACGCAAGGCCACTTCGCGACAACGGGTTCAAGATCGAACTCGCCACGCGTGCACTTATCGCCGTTCTCGGCGATCTCGTTGGAGCGGAAAAATGAGCATCGTCGGCAAGGCCAAGGCTGCGGCACAGGGCGCACTGCAGACAGCAATGGGCAAGCTGGTACCGCTCGCCCCCGATAGCTGGATCCCGGGTGGCGTCCCCGATCCGTTGATCCACCACAAGAGCGGATTGATCGGTACGCCGGTTTCGCGCGTCGACGGCCCGCTCAAGGTCCAGGGCGCCGCGCGGTTCGCCGCAGAAGTGCCGCTCGAGAACATGGTCTACGCTGCACTCGTGTACGGAACGATCCCAAGTGGTCGTATCGTAACGCTTGATACCGAAGCCGCCGAGGCAGCACCTGGCGTCGTGCTCGTGATGACGTATCGCAATGCCCCGCGCCTGAACCGACCGGCGCTTTTTGGCTCTACCCCCGCCGCGGCCGCCACCAGCGATCTACCGATCATGCAGGACGACCGCGTGTACTGGAACGGCCAGCCGATTGCGATCGTGCTCGCCGAAACGCAGGAACAGGCGGATCATGCCGCATCAATGATCGTCGCGACCTATGCAGCCGAGCCATCTGTCACTTCGTTCGCTGCCGCAATGGCGCAAGGGCCGCAGCCTGGTACTTTCTTCGGCCAGTCGCTCATGACCGCGATTGGCGATGCCGAGGCGATGCTCGCGGCGGCACCTCACAAGGTGGATCATGTCTATCGCACGCCGCGGCACAATCACAACGCGATAGAGCCCCATGCCGCGACGATCATGTGGAATGGAGACGAACTTACCATTCATGACACGACGCAGATGGTCACGGCTCAGGCGGCAGCGATCGCCGACATATTCGGCCTCAAGCCGGAGCAAGTGCGGGTCATCTCGCCCTATGTGGGCGGCGGCTTCGGCAGCAAGGGCCTGGCGGACCACCAGATTCTGGGGGCCGCAGCGGCAAAACTGATTGGCCGGCCGGTGCGTGTGACCCTGACGCGCGAAGGCGTGTACCGTATCGTCGGCGGCCGTACGCTGACCGAACAACGGGTGGCGATCGGCGCGCAGGCGGACGGCCATTTCAATGCGTTGATCCACACCGGCATCGCGGCGATGACGGCCCACAACAACTTTCCCGAACCCTTCATCACGCCATCGCTCTCGGGCTATGCCGCGGACAGCTTCAGGCTGTCGGTGGAAAGCGTCACGATGAACATGCTCGCCAACATCTTCATGCGCGCTCCGGGTGAGGCGGTCGGCACCTTCGCGCTGGAATCGGCGATCGACGAGCTCGCAATCGAGCTGTCGCTGGACCCGATCGAACTGCGCATCCGCAACGAACCCGACAAGGATCCGACTTCGGGATTACCCTTCTCGTCACGGCATATTGTCGAAGCATGGCGCTCCGGTGCCGAGCGGTTCGGTTGGGATCGGCGCAGTGCCGTGCCGGGCAAGCGGCGCGAGGGCGAGTGGCAGGTGGGCATCGGCTGCGCCACCGCGACTTACCCATATTTCCGCATGCCGGGCGCAGCGGCCCGGATCACGCTGACGCGCGATGGCAAGGCAATCGTTGAGGTCGCCGCGCATGAGATGGGTATGGGCACGGCAACGACGACTGCGATCGTCGCGGCTGACCGGCTCGGGCTGCCACTCGATCGTATCGAGGTGCGCTACGCGGACTCGATCATTCCGGGCGCGATTCTCGCAGGTGGGTCTCAGCAGACGGCGGCGATCGGCGGCGCGGTGATCGCCGCTCATCGCGCGCTTGTCGCCGAACTGCTCAAGCTGGCTGGCAACGATTCAGTACTTGCGGGATTGTCGATTGACGCCATCGGTAGCGAGAATGGCGGCCTTGCCAAGCTCGGCGAGCCCACCAGGTTTGAAAGCTACACTTCCATCCTTGAACGTGCCCAGCGCGATAGCGTGACGGTCTGCGAAAAGGCGTCGCTACCGCTCGAGATGATGCATTGGTCGATGCATTCGTACGGTGCGATGTTCTGCGAGGTGCGGGTGAACGCAGTCACCGGCGAGACACGCGTCAGCCGTTTCCTTGGTTCTTTCGACACCGGACGTATCGTCAATCCAAAGACTGCGGCCAGTCAATTTCGCGGCGGCATCATCATGGGGCTCGGGTTGGCTCTGATGGAGGAGACTCAGTTTGATGAGCGCAACGGCCGGATCATGAACCCGAGCCTCGCTGAATATCACGTGCCCGTGCATTTGGACGTGCCTGAAATCGACGTGATCTGGACTGACATCGCCGATCCACACACGCCGATGGGCGCGCACGGGGTCGGCGAGATCGGCATCACCGGCGTCGGCGCGGCCGTTGCGAATGCGGTCTTCAACGCGACCGGAAAGCGCATCCGCGAATTGCCGATCACTCTGGACAAGCTGATGTAAATGAGGCGCTTGATCTACGGGTGTACCCCTCACGAGATCCCGACTCACCATGTCTCGGCATACGGTCGCGCTTCCACCTCAAAACTCCATGCCCGTCGATCCTGACGGCAAAGTTGGTACGCAATCTCCGCCAGGCCAGCTGGGTCGACGAAAGTGTCGGCGGCCTTGGCCGGCATTGCCGCCCGGGAACCTGGCAGATCGACCACGCCGTCAATGACGATCAGCGCGACATGCACACCGGCTGGCCAGAGCTTGCGTGCCATCGATTCTGCAAGACTGCGCTGCGCAGCCTTGGCGGGCGCAAAGGCCGCGCTCCTGATTCCACCGCGGCGCGATGCGGTGGCCCCGACGAAGACGATCGCGCCCGCACCCTTAGCCTTCATGCCTGAGATGACCTGACGCGAACACAGGAGCGCGCCATACGCATTGACGCGCCATGCCTGCTCGAACTGATCGGGTGTGATCGTCTCGACATCCCCGAACACGCCTGATCCGGCGTTATAAAGCAACACGTCCACTTCGCCAAGATCGTCCCTGATACGAGCAAAAGTCTCTTCGACGGAAATCGGATCGCCAACATCACACTCGTATCCACGAGCATCCGGCAGTTCGCCAGCGAGAGGCGCGAACGTGGCGCGGTGGCGCGAGAGGATTGCCACTGCATACCCCGCATCGGTGAAGCGCCGTGCAAGTGCTGCGCCGTTGCCCGGACCCGCGCCCGCGACGACTGCGACCGGTTTATCGTTTGTCATGTCTTGTCCTCACTACTAGGTAGAACTTCCCTAAGTGATTAAGGGTGCGTGACGGAGCCACTTTTCAGCCATCAACGGGTTGATGATGAACCTTGGCAACGTCAGCGCGGGTGACGGAACCATTCGCCGCTGGTCAATCAACCAATCAGTTAAGAAGCTGGCCACATCAGCCATGGACGTTCGCGCGGCGGTCAGTCGGCTTTCAACCAGCGTGCAGCGGCTTCGGCCGTGTCCTCTGGGCGCGTGTTGAACGCTATCGCCGCGTTGGGGGCGGCCTTATGGACGGCATTGACCACAGTCTCGAACAGCGGCAGGCTTTTTGGCGGGAGCCTGAGACCGCCGCCGATCACCACGCAGTCATAGGTCGCACTTTTCAGTTGCTTCTCCAGCATAGGACCGGCCGTCTCATCGGGTCGGATCATGCAAAGGTCAGCCTGCCAACCCCGTTCCGTTATTTTGGCTGCGCCGATCGCAATTCCGGCGTTGATCTTTTCCGCATTGAAGCCGGGCGGAATGGCGGGATCAGAGAAATCTACCGTTTCCGGCTCCTGGCCGACGAACAATACGCGTGTCATGTGAACCTCCTTGGATAACTGGCTTCAGAAAGGGAACTTAGCGGCGACAACGAGGATTCGGCCTGCCACTTCATCCGGACACTCCTCTGGTAGGAAGTGGCCACCGTTCGGCAAGGTGACGACCTCGACGTTATCGGCAACCAGCTTCACCATCTCTCCGACCTTGCTACCGAGTCCGCCCTTGGCGCCGCCCATAGCGACGATCGGTGTAGTGACCTTGGCCTTCAGGAGCGGCTCGGTTTGACCGATGCTCGTGAACGCCGCCCGGTAGATCCCCATCGAGCCAAGGACTCCGGAGCGCCCGGCGAAGGTGCGCAGGTACTCGTCCACGGTCTGTGATCCGATCGCATCCGGCTTGGCGGTCGCGCCCTCGTAGAACCAAGTGAGGAATGCACGCTCGTTGCCTACAATGAGCCGCTCGGGCACGCCGGGTGCAAGTGGCAAGATCCACCACCACATCGAACCTTTCGCCATAGCCTCGGGGGTATAGGCGAAGATTTTTCGGAGCACGTCACCCAACATCACCGGCGCCTCAATGTAGAGCAGCACGACAACTTCTTGGACGTGATCGCTGCACCAGATCAACGCCGGTAGCGCCCCCATGTCATGTGCGGCGTGAATCAGTGGCTTGCCCTTGCCAAAGCCAAGTCGGGCTATCAGCGCCCTCGCCTCCTCGGCGAGGGCGCGTGCATCGTAGCCATCATTACCCTCGGGCTTGTCGCTATCGCCAAAACCGCGCATATCCGGGATGAGGACAGCGAGCCCTGCGTCGGCAAGCTTCGGAGCGACATCACGCCATGCATAGCCCGTGGAAAGAAACCCGTGCCAGAGCACGACTGGCGGGCCATCCGGGTCCCCGCCCAGCCAATAGTGCAGCCCCACCCCATTGACGGAGGCGGTCTCGCTGCGGAAGCCTGGAATACTCGCAGCTGGCATCACGGCGTTCATCTTGATCGCTCCCTCAATCTACCGGGTGTCTGGCGACGTCGGCCATCATTAAGGGCATCTGCTTCTGCCCTTCAGCAGAACTCCAGTCCTGTACCAACTCGGCGATCGTCGTGTTGGTGGACGTGAGCCAGACGCCCGCACGGTCCATCCGCCTGCGTGATGTCTCCTCTCTGATCTCGGAGGAAGAGCCGCTGGCGTCCAACACCGCCTGGACCTCGTAGCCGTCCTCGACCGCGCTAATGGCGGGGAACACGAGGCAAATGTCCGTGGTGACGGCGCTCACAATGAGCTGACTGCGACGCGTCGTCTCAACCGCTTTTTTGGAGTGCGGGTCTGCCCAAGCATTGACGACGCCAACGCGTTTAACGCGCTCCGCAAAATGCTTGGGGAGTACGTGCTGGAGAGATTCTGCACTCGGCCCTTGGAGATCATCCTCCTGGCTGGACGTCAGCACGATCGGCATATCGAAGGCCAGGGGCGCTTTGGCGAGAGCGATGGCGTTTCTCAGCGAAATATCTGGCATCTGATTCTTGATCAGCTGCATCGTGCCGACTTAGTAATCGATCAGAACGAGAGCGCTGGTTTCGGGTTTGAAATGAGGGGACATCATCGAATCCTTCAAATCGGGTTGGAGTTGGGTCGCACGCCTTTTAGGCCGCGATAACCGAAGGCTCTCCGAGCAGCTGCTCTTTCAGAAAACCTCCGACGTCATCCAATGCCTCCTTGGCGGCTTTCAGCAGGGCGACGTTGGAGGGAAAGACATGTGGCATGCCCTGCCAGGTGTGCACCTGGCATGTTCCCCCCGCGCGTTCGAGCTGCTCGCCGTAGCGAACGGAATCGTCGAGCAGAACGTCGTCTTCACCCACATGCATCCTGACCGGTGGTAATCCGGTTAGGTCGCCGTAAAGCGGCGATGCCAAGGGATCTCGCGGATCGCGACTCTCCAGATAGAGCCCCGCCAAAGCGGCGAGTGACGCCGGCGTCGAAAGTGGATCGGCCTCCGCTCGGGTCACCATGCTCTCCCCGGTCAGCGTCAGGTCGGTCCAAGCGGACATCACCGCTGCACCTTTGGGCGCTGAATCGGAAGAACCAGCCCGCGCCTTGGCAGCGGCCCACGAAAGAAGGACGAGAGCGAGCCCGCCGCCGGCTGAGTCGCCAGCGAGGGCGATATTGGCGAGTCCCGCAGCCAGCAGGCCTTCGTAGGCCGCCTTCGCGTCCTCCACCGCAGCTGGGAAGGGGTGCTCTGGGGCCAACCTGTACTCGGGCACGAACGCCGCGACGCTTGCTCGGATGGCGACCTGCCCCACGAAGTGCTGGTAAGCGTGGGCTGCGCCAACCACGTAACCGCCGCCGTGAAGATAAAGGATAGCGGCGCCTACCATCGCATCCTTCGGTCGACACCACCATCCAGATACGCCACCAATGACAGTTGCCTCGTAGGTGATCTCGGGGGCCGCCGGTACATGTTCCATGATCTCGTCAAAGCTCTTGCGGCCACCCGGACCATTGATGCTGCCCTTTGCGGATCCAAGCATCACCCGCACCGCCACCATGGCTAGGCGGTCGACCAAGTGCTCTGGGTGATGAGTTGTCGTCATATCACGACCTCCCGCTGGCTTGTCAGCTACTCAGGCCGCGGCAGCGGTTTCGAGGGCGGGATAGTCGGTATAGCCCTTGGGGCCGACGCCGTAGAATGTGGCTGGGTCGGGCTTGTTGAGCGGTGCGTCCGCGCGGAAACGTTCGACGAGATCTGGATTGGCGATGTAGGACACGCCGAAGGCCACGAGATCAGCGTTGCCGCTGGCAAGAACGACGTTGGCCTTGGCCTTATCGAAGCCGGTATTGACGATGATCGGCGCGGAGGTCATCGGCCGGAATGTCTCGGCAACATTATTTATCTGAACGCCGCGCTCAGCATCCTTGGCATTCGGCTCGAGGAGGCAGAGGTAGCCAATCCGAAGCGCGTCGAGCGCGCGGACAACAAAGCCAAAGGTTTCGAGCTTGTTGCTGTCGTCCACGCCATAAAGGTAACTGGATGGGGAAAGCCGGACACCCACTCGATCGGCGGACCATGCCTCGATCATCGCCTTAGTCGTCTCCAGCATCAGCCGCGCCCTGTTCTCGATCGAGCCGCCATAAGCGTCGGAGCGCTGATTGCTACCGTCCTGCAGAAACTGATCCTGGAGGTACCCATTCGCTCCATGCAGCTCGACACCGTCGAAACCTGCCTTGCGGGCATTTCGTGCGGCTTGAGCAAAATCCGCGACGATGCCCGGGATCTCGTTGATATGCAGCTCGCGAGGCACGGGAAGATCGACTCGGCCGCTAGGTAGAAAGAAGTCACCCGTCGCGGCGATAGGCGAAGGCCCGACCGGCGGCTCACCGCCACGCATGTCCGGGTGGGCAACGCGGCCGCAGTGCCATATCTGGCAATAAATACGTCCACCGGCGGCATGGACTGCGTCAGCGATCCCCCGCCACGCAGCAATCTGGTCGGCACGGTGAAGGCCCGGGGCGCGAATGATGCCGTGCCCTTGGTCGGAGACCTGTGTGCACTCGGTGACAATCAGCCCGGCGGACGCGCGCTGGACGTAGTAGTCGCGCATAAGGTCCGTGGGCACATCGTCTTCGGTGGCTCGCGTGCGCGTCATCGCCGACATTGCGATTCGGTTGGAAAGCGGGATGCCTTTGAGGTCAAAGCTCTTGAATAGGTCGATCATGGTAGATTCCCTTGTTGCTCGTTTAGAGCATGTGCTTGCCGCCATCGACATTGATGGTTTGGCCTGTCATGAAGTCGGAGTCGGGTGATGCCAGGAAGAAGATGGTGCCGACCAGGTCTTCACCTTTCTCGTTGCGCTGGATCGCGCGCGCCTTGATCTGCGCCTCGACCATCTCGGGAGGCATCGACCTGGCGACTGCCGGCGTGAGGGTTAGCCCAGGCGCCACGACATTGACAGTGATGCCTTCGTTGCCGACTACCCGTGCCAAGCTGCGCGTGAAGCCAAGTACACCAGCTTTCGCGGCGACGTAATGGGTCTGCTCCGCGACACCTTCAAACATGGAACCTGAGCCGATATTGACGATCCGGCCCCAGCCCCGCCCCTTCATCAGCGGCAGCACTGCTTTCACCATCAGGAACACCCCGGTGAGATTGATCCCGATGACTTTGTTCCAGTCTGCAAGCGACATCTCGTCGAACGACTGAGTTGGAAAGAAGCCTGCGCAGTTGATCAGCACGTCGACGTGACCAGCCTTTTCGAGAGCAAAATCCGCAAGCGTTGCGCAGCTCGTCTCGTCGGAAATATCCGACACCGTGGTGTGGAGCCTGACGTGCTCGTCGAGCTTCTCGGCCAACTTGGCGAGTGCCTCTTCGGAGGTGTCAGCGGCAATCACGGTATCGCCATTTGCGAGGAAGCGTTGAACGAAGAGCATGCCCATTCCACCGGCCGCACCGGTGACAATGACGATACGGCCCTGTTTCATTTCATGACCCCTACGAGGTGACCGCCGCTCCTCGGCTCCCCGGATCCGGCGGCCAGCTCTTCAAAAAATGCGAGCAGCGTTCGTGGCTCTCGGCCCAAGATGGCGCGCAGCGTAAGTGCACAGCCTTGAAGTCCCCGGGCGTCGTACCAATCGAACATCTTTTTCAGCCCTGCCGCCTGATCGCCCGCACCAGCAGCGGCCTTCTGTGGGTCGATCCGATCCACTTTGATGTCTCGGCCGAGTACTTTTCCGATGATTGCCGCCACGTCCTTACGGTCGAGATGGCCCTCAGAGCAAAGTTCGAAGGTCCCTGAAAGCAAGCGGTCTTCAGTGAGTGCTATCGCTGCGACTTCGGCAACGTCGCGATAGTCGACGCGGGAGAATCGGCTGTCGATCGACCAAGGTTCGGCTAGAACGCCGGTCTCCACGACCTTGGGCCAACCTTGAGTGTAGTTCTGGAAAAAAACTGTCGGGTGGAGAAAGCTGTACTCCATCCCCGAGGTGAGGATGGCTTCCTCGACCGGTCCTTTTGCAGCATGATTTTCAAGTGCGCTCAGGATCGGATGAATGACGGACGAAAATACGAAGCGGCGTGCACCTGCCCGCTTCGCGGCGTCCACCATGTTCCTTCCGGTCTCCGCTTCGTCGGGTAAGAAGGCTGGCGCGATGTAGAACACTGAATGCACCCCCCTCAGCGCCTTGTCCAGGCTGGCTCGATCGCTGAGATCGCCTATCGCTACCTCCGATGCCCCAAGTTCTCGAACGGCCTCCGTCTGTGAAGCATCACGGACCAGTGCGCGAACCCTGGCGCCACGTTTGGCAAGCGCAGGTACTACAAGGCCAGCGAACTTGCCAGCCGCACCGACGGCCAAAACCGTCGAGTTTGTGTTGGTCATCTGCTAGTTCCATGGCGGATGGGGGAGAATCCGCGTTGACTTGTTCGGCAAAAAAAAGAGCGCTTACAGCCGCGCATTTACCACCACGGCCTTCTTGAATGCGGCACTAAGGTGTATCGGCTCTCAGCGGCAGCACTCTGTCTTCGCTGTCGGGCTTCGATCTCGTGGACTGCCCTATACTTGTCGCACTGGGAGTGCACGCTTCCCGTGAATTCCGCTCTGGAAACGGTGTTCCTGTGATGGGTCATTGTTAGAAATGACGGATCTCAACGATTTTCGAGTCTTCGAAAAGGTCGCGACGCTGAGGAGCTTCTCCGCAGCGGGACGTGCGCTCGGCATTCCAAAATCCACGGTGAGCCGTTGCGTCGCGCGCCTCGAAGAAGAGCTGGGAATACGCCTTGTTCAGCGGACGACGCATTGCGTGCAACTGACGGAATCCGGGAGAGCTCTGAAAGAGCGCTGCTCAGAAATTCTGTCACGCGTCGACGAAGCAGTCGATTACGTCAGTAGCTTGAACGCTAGCCCTAAAGGGCATCTGAAAATCAATGCCACCATCGGCTTCAGCTACTTCGTGCTCTCTAAAGCACTGCCGACATTCCTTGAACGCTATCCCAATATCGATGTATCGCTAGATCTAACAAGCCGTCCTGTGGATATCGTGGCCGAAGGGGTCGATGTCACCATTCGCATGGGAAATTTGCCAGACTCACGTCTCATCGCGACGGGACTGGGGACAATACAAAAGTACTTGTGCGCATCGCCGTCCTACCTGGAGCGTCGGGGCGTGCCGCAATCCATTGGTGCGCTAAAGGAACACGATACCGTAGAAACACCATGTCGCAATGGAGTCCCGCGGACTTGGCGCTTCTACAAAGATACTCGTGAAATTGAAAATTTCGACGTTCCGCCAAGATTGCTCGTAAACGATCCCGGGATGATTTATCGGCTTGTTTTGAATGGTGCCGGTATCGCATGCGTACCTGTTTATTTGTGTAGCCCGGATATAAAAGCAGGCCGCCTCACACGGCTGTTCCCGGAGTGGACGTTGCCCTCTGTGGAGGTCAGCGTTGTTCACGCGAGCAACCGTGGCTTGTCCCCGGCGGTGCGCGCCTTTGTTGAGTATATGAAGCAAGCTTCAGCATCAGGTGCGCTGTGGCGAGATGATCCCTTTGCAAAAGGATAGGTTGAGCATGACTATGACCGACCGCGCGGCGAAGCAAAGCAGACAGCCACGCCGCAGAACGGCGGTGGTGGCCAGACCATCCTCGCTCGAGAAATATCTGGCCGTTACCAAAGCAGGTTGAAGTCCAACACTAAGCCGCCGTCGCTTTCAGCCGTCGTTGGGGGTCGCTCCCACTGAAGAAGGAAACCTCCCCTTCTTTACTTGCGCGACCGCGGCCGTTCCAATGCCCGCTCTTCACGATCCTCGCGCACGCCGCGATCGCGCTCATCACCTTCAGCGCCGAGATCCGCGTTGTGGCCGGGTTGCTGGGACACCGGCTTTCCTGAGCCGCTCTGCTGCTCGTATTTTCCGTTATCGCCGGTAAACCCACTTCCGTGCACGCGACCATCGCCAGGGTCGTCCCCTCCTCCCGCATCAAGAGATTGGTCGGGTCGTCTCACTACGTTGGCGGGCAAACGCTCCCCTAGACCAGGATCAGCGCGCGGCACTGAGCTGTCCGGCACTTTGTCGCTCGCGTCTTTTTGATGCACGAGATGATTAGGAGAAGTCTTGGGATTCTTGCTCATGCGTTAGCTCCTAACGGCTCTGGAGACTGATCCCATAGAGGTCACGAACGCGAGAATAAGAAGTTCATTTGCGGTGAGCCTGGGCGCGATTGACCTTGAGTTGACGCGGTCGCGGTGATGCTAATGAACCCGTACCAGTGAGGATTCAATGATGGAAAAGTCCCGAGTGGAATTGCATCAGACGCTTGTAAAACTCGAACGATCCACAGCCGACCTAATCAAGAAATATCCTCTAGATCAGGACTTCATGGCCGCCTTCGACCACGAGGCGGATGTCATCACGGGTCAGGCTGCTCCCGAGGACCGCTCCTGGGTATATCGACAAATAGGTTGCATTCTTGACGAATACGGCAAGCCGCATGAGGGCTATCCACCCCATTCCAATCGGTAGGTCAAGGTACTTACGCAGGTCGGTTGAATGGCGCCGCCGCGACAAACCGTGTCGACCGGGTAGCCGCGCTGTCGGGCACGATCCGTGAGATTTTTCAATCGCAGACGATTCATCTCGGGGTCGCGACAGCATGAACGGGTATTTTCGGCCGGGACTGCCAACCGCAGGCCAGGGGTAGTCGGCATCCAGATCTACCACACAGTAATCGGCCCATGCCCATGGCAGCCACGCTAACCAAGTCGGTGCAAAGCCCACCTTGAGTGTGCCTGGGTGCTACCCCACCTGCCTCGCCACACCGTCGCAGCCGTTCATCGTTCCGTCGTTGCCGCGGTGAGCACCTTGTTGTTCGACCCGAGTTACTACCATACCGTCTTCGATGCAGATGTCGTCCTCGCGGCTTTCG
>Ga0302228_10002258_pt1 | contig 13269 bp, 9 predicted proteins | sample II_Palsa_N1_2_FD_193519 | JGI IMG/M metagenome (GOLD analysis project Ga0302228, IMG submission 193519) | Peat permafrost microbial communities from Stordalen Mire near Abisko, Sweden - II_Palsa_N1_2 | ecosystem: Environmental > Terrestrial > Soil > Palsa > Peat permafrost | place: Sweden...
CGCCGGTGTCGGACTCAATCAAAACCCCGCAGTCGCTGCAAGAGGGTGGCCCGGAGCGTGGCTTGGGCAGTATCAACAATATTCGCTCGCAATTGCCGGCCGTCACCCATGTCGACCTGTCGGCACGGGTGCAAACGGTGACCGAGGAAAACAACGCACCCTTCACTTACCTGCTGCGCAGTTTCAAGCAGCGCACGGGTTGCTCGGTACTGGTCAATACCTCGTTCAACGTGCGTGGCGAGCCGATCGTGTGCAAGCCCGCGGAGGCGTATGCCTGCTTTATGCGTACGGAAATGGACGTTCTGGTACTGGGCCATTTCGTACTGGAGCGGCCGGGCCAACCTGCATTTGTTGACAGCGTCGATTGGCGCAACGAAATTCCGCTGGATTGATCGTTACCTTTAACCATCTGGAGCTTTTCCATGCTGAGATTTCTCGCGTTTCTCATGTTTATCGTCGTACTCCTGCCGATCGGATTGACGCGTTCGGTGCTGCACTCCTCGCGTTTTGGCCGGCGCTTTCATCAGGCGCCGTCGGCTTGGGATCATGCGGTCAGTAAACCGTAACGCCAACGGCCAAAGGGTATGCGCTCATGTCAAAGGTGATTTACAAAAACCTCAATACCTCACCGATTCTTGCCGTGGGTGGCACGGGGTGCTGGCTCGAGGATGCGACGGGCAAACGCTATCTCGACACCTGTGGTGGTGTCGCGGTGTCGAGCCTGGGCCATGGCCACCCGCGGATCGTCGCGGCGTTCGAGCGTGAGTCGAAAAAATTGGCATGGGCCCATGCAGGCAGTTTTACCACGGTGGCAGCGGAGGAACTGGCTGAACGCCTGGTGGCGGGCAGCGGCGGCCTGGCGCGGGCGCAATTTTTGTCGGGGGGCTCAGAGGTGATGGAGCTGGCGATGAAAATCGCCTACCAGTACCAGTGTGAGCGGGGGTTGCCGGATAAGTCGGTGTTCATTTCCCGGCGACAGAGCTACCACGGCAGCACCCTGGGCACACTGAGTATTTCCGGCAACCCGCAGCGTCAATCGGTGTTTGGCCGGCTGTTGCCACCGGCCGAGTTCGTATCGCCGTGTTACGCCTACCGTGATCAGCGGCACGACGAAAGTGAAGAGCAATACGCGACCCGTCTGGCCGAGGAACTGGACCAGAAAATCCGCACTTTGGGCAGCGAAAATGTCGCGGCTTTTTTCGCTGAAACGGTGGTGGGCTCGACCAACGGTGCCGTTCCCCCCGTGCAGGGTTACTTTCGCAAAATCAAGGCTGTCTGCGAACGTCACGATGTGCTGTTGATTCTCGATGAGGTGATGGCCGGTATGGGGCGTACCGGCCAGATGTTCGCGTATGCCGATGAGGGCATCGTGCCGGACATGGTCGCCGTCGGCAAAGGATTGGCGGCCGGTTACATGCCGATCTCAGCGTTGCTCATCAGCGACCAGGTGCATTCGGTGATGGCCCGGGGCTCGGGCGTATTGGGCAACGGTCAGACCCATGTCAACCACCCGCTGGCCTGTGCAATTGCCTTGGAGGTGCAGCAGGTCATCGTTGAAGACGAGCTGTTGGCACAGGTGCGCACGCGCGGCGAGCAGCTGCGCAGTTGGCTCGACGAAAGCCTGAGTGACCTGGATATCGTCGGTGATGTGCGTGGGCGTGGGTTGTTTGTCGGTGTTGAATTTGTCGAAAACCGTACCACCAGGGCACCGTTCAACGGGGGTGGCGCTTATGCCGCAGCGCTCAAGCAGGAGGCTTTGGAACGTGGCCTGCTGATCTACCCCGGTAGTGGCACGGTGCAGGGCGTACAGGGTAACCATGTGCTGTTTGCACCGCCGTTTATCACCAGTGAAGGGGAGTTGGCGCAAATGGTTGAACGGTTCAGTGCGGTGGTGCGGGCTGTTGCTCACTAGCGATCAAGTGGTTTACCGCGCGTTCACCCAAATTACGTAGAGATGGAGAAGTGAAGATGCAGACAATCGAGCCATGCAAGGACAAAGTCCTTCTGTCGGTATGCACCATGGACTGGTGCGATCATGGGGTGGAATTCGCCAAGACCGTATTCTCCAACCTTGAGGTGTTTTGTTGGGACCCGGGAGATCCTTATCCTTATCACTTGGATAATTGGGAAGGCGACTGGATCATTTCCTACCGTGGCGACTTCATATTCCCGCAGAGCATTTATAAAAATGCTCGCAAGGGCGCGATCAACCTGCATCCAGCACCGCCCAAGTATCGCGGGCTTGGCAGTCAGCATTACGCAATTTACTACAACGATGAAACCTACGGTTCGACCTGCCACCACCTTGCGCCGTCGGTCGACAGTGGCCAGATCATCAATGTCGCGCGCTTCAATGTAGCGCCCGCCGAGACGGCATCATCACTGCGCCTGCATGTCGGGGCTTATTGCTTGCAACAGTTTATCCATCTGCTTACCGATTACATTCTGGTGGGGCGACCGTTACCGGTATCGCCGGAGAACTGGGGGGAGCGGTTGTACAAACAATCCGAACTCAAGCCCTGGATGGAGCGGATTCGTGCCCAAGAGCCGGATCATCGTTGTTTCAAGTAGTTTTCTGGGCAAGTCACTTCAAGCCACTCTTGGCTTGAAGTGCTCACTGCGCGCTGGCGCGACGGGTAAGAGAGCATCTATGTTTGAGTTTTCGAGTTTCGCGGCGGCACTGGGCGTTTACGTGATCGGCACCGCCAGTCCAGGTCCTGGCAACTTGGCGATTGCCAATACCTCCCTGAATTACGGACGCACGCCAGGCTTGGCATTGGCGGCCGGGGTTATTTCAGGGTCGCTGTGCTGGGGGGCGATGACCGCTGCCGGCGTCTCGGCGCTGTTGATGTCCAACACCCAGATACTGCTGTGGCTGAAGGTGCTCGGCGCTTGCTACCTGTTCTTCCTGGCCTGGAAGTCGATTCGTGGCGCACTGGCCCACAACGCCACCCTGGTGGCACGGGTTCGTGAAAAACAGACCCGAAACCTGGGGTTCTATTTGCAGGGGCTCGGCATTCACTTGACCAATCCCAAGGCGGCCCTGACCTGGTTCACCGTGACCACCGTCGGACTCAGCGCCAATGCGCCTGCCTGGGCCAGTTTTGTACTGGTGGCCGGCTGTGCGCTGTTGGGTTTTTTGATTTTCTGCAGCTACGCCCTGGCGTTTTCCGCCCATTCGGCGGAGCCGTTTTTCACTCGGACGCGTAAATCGTTCGGCCTGATTTGTGGGGCCTTCTATTCACTCGTTGCCATAGGCTTTCTCAGCTCATTGTTTTGACACCGACGGCGGGTGCTTCACCCCTGATACGTGATAGACCATGGCCTTGCTGCTTCAGGCTTATGCGACTTTATCGTCGATGGCCAACGTGCGGAAAGCGTCGGCCAGGTCATCTGGCAGTGAGGATTTCCGGTTTTTTTTGCCGGCGATTTGGTGAGTTGTGGTTCTGGGCCTTTATTCATTTTCCAGGGAACAGGCACCCATTCAGTACGCCACTCGGTTGGCGGATGAGGGATTCGCCGCGCTTGCGTTTGATCCGCGAATCGTCGGTGAAAGTGGAGGTATGCCGCGGCGGCTTGAAAATCCGAAAATGAAAAATGAGGATGTCGTCGTATCGCTCGACTACCTGCTCGCTCGCCGGCATTTTGAATCGATCCCCACCTCAGACAAGAAACTCATCTGGGAGAACGCTACCCATCATTTTCAGTATTACGATCAGCCGAATGTAGTAGACCGTACGGTAGGTCATGCGGTCATTTGGTCCAACGATCACTCGGTGTGATAGCTGCATCGCGTCAGCAAAAGGCTGATGCAACGATGGCCTCAGTGAGAACGGGTATTCTCGCTCTCACTGAAGGCCACTCCTACTTAGTTGATCTTCTGATCAATCCCGGCCTGCAACTCCTGGCTGTCACTGTGCCCGCCAACCCGCAGCGGTCCAAGGTTGAAGGCTTGATCCTTACGGGTGGCCTCGTCCTGTTTCTGGGTCAGTTCGTCCTTGGCGCCCAGAATCAGGTTAACCGGAGACTTCGAGACGTTCAGTCCAACATCGGCCCGGTAGTCGCTGCCCGCCAGGGTGGTGGCGGTGACAGTTGAGCCGCCGAGGTTGACCTTGCCGTCGCTGGTGCTGATCCGTGCGCCGGTCAGTCGAGTGTCCCCACCCACCTGCAGATTGACGCCCCGATTGCCACTGATACCCGATGCTTGGGTGACGCTGTCCTTGACGATATGGCTGACGTCCAGGTTCAAGGTCGGGGTGTAGGCGGTGTTGCCGCTCTTGTCGCCGAACAGCACGTTTTCTGCGGTGTTGGCCACCGAACTGCCGGTGGTGTTCTTGTCGCTGACGGCATAGCTGTCAGTGGTTTTCGGCCAGAACCTGTCCTTGACGCCGGACAGGCGAGTGCCCAAGGCATCCTTCTTGTCCGCCAGGTAGGTCTTGGCCTTGTCCACGCTTGTGCCGAAGGCGCCGCGGGGCTCAGGGTTGACGTCGTAGCTGCCACTGCGGGTGAATTTCTCTTCCAGGCGCTCCTTGGCATTGCCGACGCTGTTGACCACGCTGTCCTTGGCCGAGGCTAAATGCTCGGTGCCCTTGTCGACGACGTTCTCCAGTTTCTCGCGGTGTTTGTCGAATGCGCCCTCGGCTTTGGCTTGCACCTTGTCCTTGAGCGGGCCGGTGGTCTTGGCCAGTTTGTTGACTACGCCGGGCTGGTTTTTTTCGACATCCAGCTTGGCATCGACATTGACCTGGGTACTGCTGACCTGGTCCTTGCGGCTCTCTACCACGAGATCTCCGCCAATCTTGCCACTGACCTGATCCGCCTCGATCCGGGCTCCCGCCAGATGAGTATCCCCAGCGCTGTTGATAACCACATTGTCGGCCTTGATCAGGCTGTCGTGCTGGGTGGTGCCTTGCAGATGGTCGACATCGACTTTCACTCGCGCATTGATGCCGTGTTGGGTCTTTGGCGTGTCGTGTTCACCGGCATTGGCGAGGGTGGTTTTGCCACCACTGCCGCCTGCGCCAAGGCCCACGCCCCAGCTATTGTGAGCCTGGGTCGATTGCGCCGACTCTTGCACGATGCCGCCTTTGTGCGCATCGAGGCTGACACTGCCGGCCTTGACCTGAGTGCCTTGCAGGTGGATGGCATCGGCTGTGTCGGCACCGCTGGCGAGGGTGATCTTGCCGTTGCTGTGCAGTTGCCCCACGGTGACGCCCTGATCGTTTTCCGCGACTTTGCCAATGTTGAAGTTGGCGCTCAGGCTGCCGGTCTTCCCACTGCTTTCAGCGCTGCTGGTTTTGCCTGCACCGATAGTCAGGCCGCCGCCCAAGTTGCTGCCACTGCTGACGTGAGTGTCGGTCGCCGCTTGCAGGTCCAGCTTGCCACCGGCATTGAGGCTGATGTCACCCGTCTTGGCGGTGCTGCTGCCGATCTGGGTGCCTTGCAGGGTCAGGTCACCACCGCTGGTGAGCTGGACCGGGCCGGTGCCCTGGATCGTCGCGACGTGGGCCTGGCTGTCCTGGGTGTCCAGGCGCTTATGGTCCAGTTGCACGCCGGCACCGAGGTTGACGTTAGTGCCGTTGGTGCCCGGGGCGGTGCCCACGGTCAACGAACCGTTGCCGCGCAAGGTGTTGCTGGTTTTGCTCTGGGTGTCGTTGGCCTGGTTCAGCGCCAGTTCACCGCCAGCCTTGAGGTTGACCCCAGCCTGGTCGCCATTGAACTGGCTGCCTTCATAACGGGCATCGCCTTTGACGTCGATGTTGACGCCCTGGGTCCCGGTGTAGCTGCCAACTACCGCCGTGCTGGAGGCTTCCCGCACATCGCTGCTGCCGCCCGTGCCGCTGCCGCGTACGTTCAGGTCTTCACCAGTGGTGGTGTAGACCCGCACGCCCACCTTGGCGTCCACGCCTTGCTCGCTGCTGTTGTGGGTATTGGCCGCCGCCGTGGCAACGTGGGTGCCGGCATCGATCTTCAACCCACCATCAGTGGCCCGATATTGAGTGCCTTCATCCTGCAGCTTGCCTGCCACATTGACCTGCACCGTGGTGCCACTGAACTGGCTGACCACCGCCGTGCTGTCCTGCTGGGTCCGGGTCTTGTTGGTGTGACCCACTTCCACATCGAGCCCGACATTGGGCTGCTCGAACGCGTCCAGCAATCCTGGCTGGTGGAACTTGGCCTGGGCCACGCCTTCGACGGCTTTTTCGATCGGGCGGGTGATGCCTTTGTATTCGACATTCGCGCCGACATCGGCGGTCCAGCCGTTTTCTTTATGGGTGCTGGTTTCGCTGTTGTGGGCGGCCTGGTTATCGACCTGGGCGGCGTTAACCTGCAACTCGGAACCGGCCTTGACCTGCGCGCCCTGGCTGGTGAGGGTATTGCCGGCATTGATGGTCAGCTTGCCGGTAGCTGCCACGTTGCTGGTGTGTGCGGTGGTTTTGCTGCTGGTGTCGTTGCTGGTCTGATGGCCGAACTGCGCGCCACTGCCGGCCTTGTCCAGACCGCCGGTGTAGTAGACGCCGCCACCGATGGTGGTCTTGTCGGTTGCGTTGGTGGTGCTGTCGTGGGCCGCCAACAGTTCGACGTTTTTGCCGCTCAAGGTTGCATCGCCCTGGGTGGCCTTGAGGTCGGAACCCTTGACGTTCAAATCGCCACCCGCCGTGACGGCCAGGGTGCCGCCGCTGAGGCTGGAGGCCTGTTGACGGGTAGTGTCGGTCTTGCTGGTTTGCTGCTGGTCTTCATAACGCACACCCGCGCGGTATTGGCGGGTACCGTCGGCGGTTTCCTTGGCGTAGCCGTCAAAACCACGGGTGTGGGTGCTGGTGGTGTCATGGGAGGTGTTTTCTGCTGAAGCGATCTTGATATCGCCCTTGGCGTCCGCCTTCAGCTCGCCTGCCGCCGACACCTTGGAGCCGCTGACTTCTATGTCCTTGGCGCTTTGCAGCTTGAGGTTGCTGTCCGAACGCAGGTTGCTGGCGACGACGGTGCTGTCCTTGAGGTTCTTGCGGTTCTCGTCCTTGGAGATCCCGAAAAACTTGCTGTCTTTGCTGTAGCTGTTGTCGTGGGAGAGGTCGCGCACGCCGTCGATCACCAGCGAACCTTTGTCGCTGATCACACTGGCTTGCTTACCGCCGCGGGCCTGGCTGCCGCTGATGCGTACTTCGTCAGCCTTGACGATCAGCTTGCCGTCGGCGTTGACCTTACTTCCCGTGTTCAAGGTCTTGCCCTTGTCGCCATCGCCGTTCTTGCCGAAGAAGCTGCCGCCTACCAAGTCACCGGAGTAGGAGTTGTCGCTGTTGCTCTGGGTACGGCTGGCGCTGGTGATTTCCACTTGCCGGGCGGCCAACTGAATGTCGCCTGGGGTTTTCAGCTCGGCGCCCTGCAGTTGCAGTTTTTGTTGGCTGGTCAGTTCCAGGTTCTTGCCGGCCTTGAGGCTGCGTTGCTCGCTGCTGGACTTGTCCCAGTTGGCTTTCCACAGATGCTTGCGGTGCTTGCCCTGGTCGCGGGTTTCGTGGGTCTCGGTGGCGGCGCTCAGGCGCAGATCGTCGCCGCTCTTGATATTCAGGGTGTTGCCTGCTTCAACGCTGCTGGCCTTGATTTCGGTCTTGGCGCCGGAAGACAGCATGGCGTTCTGCTGGGCCACGACCTTGTTACCGTGCTGGCGCGAGTCCTTGTCGGTGGTGGTGGCGTCATAGGTTTCGTAGGTGAACAGAAAGTTGCTGTTTTCCCATTCATGACGATCAGCCTGAATCTTGCGGCTTTCCAGGCTGCTCAGGGTCAGGTTGCGGCTGGCATCAAGCTTGACGTTGCGCCCACTGACATCCGTGGCAGCCAGGTTCAAGTCCTTGCTGCTGTGCAGGCTGACATCGCCCTGGCGGCTTTGCACTCCGGCACGGGTGGCTTCGAGGCTGTTAGCGTGCGCTTGGCCGCTGATATCGAGGTCACCGGCAGAGCTGATTTTGACCCCGTCGCGGCCGTTCACTTGCACCGCGCCGACTCGTACGCCTGCGCCTTCGGCGGTGCTGATGATGTTGATGCGTCCGGCCTGCATCGCGCCGAACAGGCTGGCGTCGATGCGCTGGTCCTGGGGTTTGCTGGCCGGATCGACCTTGCGCACTTCGCCGCTGGCGAAGTCGACCTGATTACGGCCGACGGTGAGGTTCAATTGGTCACGGGCGTCGAGGCGGCCCTGGCTGTCTATGCGCGGGGCAATCAGATTGATCGAGCCACCACGGTTTTGCAGGCCTTGGCCTTGCACCGTCAGTTGACCGCGAGCATCGCGGGTGCTCAAGGCTTGCAGTTTGCCGTCATTGAGTTCGGGGCGGCCTACCACCAGGTTGGCGTTGGGCGTGTTGATGAAGCTGCCACCGTTGACCGATATCCCGTTAGGGTTGGCCAACACATAATCGGCAGCCCGGCCAAAAATCTCCTGGGCGCCATTGAGCGTCGAGGCGTTGCGGCTGATCACTTCGTTGAGGATCACGCTGGCCGCCTGGCCCTGGAATTGCGGGTTGGCCGCCAGATGCCCGGCGAGCTGGGATTGACCAGCCTGCAGAGCGTTGTTCAGCACCACGCCCTGACGATCGACGTTGTAATCCAGAAACTGGTTATGGGACAGGCCGCCGGCATTCGGCGCGACGATATTGACGATCGGCACACCGCCCTGATTTTGCAGTTGCGGGGTCCCGCCAGGGCCTTCGACCACCGTCAGGCCTGCGGCCAATACCAGCTGGGGCACCAGGAACAGACTGGCGATGGCCCAGCGCAGTTTGCCGCTGGGGGAGAGGTGAAAGCTGTGTGTGTCATTGGGCATAAAAAGTCTCGCTCTATGTTGGCTGATTCGCTCAGTGCGCCGTTCGGTGCGACGCTGCCGGGTGGTCAGGTACAGCGGTTATGTCAGGCTAATCGGGTATCGGCTTATCGGTGCAAGCTCATATCTGCACGCTCAGGCGCGTCAGCCAGACTTCCGGCTCCTGGCCAAAACCTGCTGGGGTGTTCAGGTTGCGTTGGTAGTCGAAGTCGAGCTGCACGTTCTTCCAGCTCAGGTTGAGCCCGGCGCTGGCACCGCTCAGGCGTTGGCCCTGGGCACCGTGTTCACGCTTGACCCAACCGTTGTCCAGGCCCAGGCGTGGGGTGATCGTGATCGGCAGGTCGCTGTTGAGCGGCAAGCGCAAGGTGTTACGCCAGACCGCGCCGATCGCACCGGAGGCACTGTTCTCGCGATAGCCACGCACCGCCGAATCGTCGGTGGCCAGCAGTTGTTCAATGGCGGGCAAGGCGTCGGGGCTGTACTGCGCCGAGAGCTGGCTTTGCCACTGCCACGGTTGGCCGTTGAGTTGGCCATTGCGCCATTGGGTGAGGTTGGCGCGGTACTTGTGGAACTGCGCCTGGGGCAGGTTCTTTTGCACTTGGTCGGCATCCCGGTCAGCGCCGAACCAGGTCAGACCCTGGGCGTAATTGACGTCCAGGTTCCACACCGCGCTGTTGAGCCAGAACAGGTTCAACCCTGCCTCGGCCACGGTCAGCGTCGGGCTCTGGATCCCCAGGCGAACCTTTTGCAGGTAGCTGTCGACGTCCTTATAGGCCAACGACAGATTGGCACTCAGTTGATGGCCCTGGTCGCGCCACAACACGCGGTCGGTTCGCAGACTGACCTGATCGGTGCGGCCGCTGTTATAGAACGTGGCGCTGCTGAGTTTGAACGGCGAGCGGTATTCGGCGTGGCTGGCGAACAGGCTGTAGGTCCAGTAACCGTAAGGGATGGAATAAAACAGGCTGTTGCTGCGGCTGTAACGCGGGCCGTGGTTGAGGGTGTCGCTGAAGCTTAAGTTGAGCGAGTCGTTGAGCTGTAACGGGCTGTCGAGGCTCAAGCTGATGGCGTTGCGATCACGCCCGGTGCCGGCGCTGCCGAGGTTATCCAGCCCAAGACCAAGGCTCCAGCGCGAGGCACTGTTGCGCGATCGCAGGAGGATGCGCGAGGCACCTGGCTCGCTGCCTGGCGCAATGTCGGCGGTGAGGTCCACCGAACGCAGGCGATTGAGCTGGTCCAGGCCCTGCTCCAGGTCCCGCAGGTTCAAGGGTTTACCCAGCATTCCCGGGAAGGCCCCGCGCAATGACACGGGCAGGCTTTGGTCGGCCAGCTCGATGGCTTCGATATAGCCTTCTTCGACGCGGATATCCAGGGTCTGCCCGGAGGCCGGGGGGCTGATCAGGTACGGGCGGCTGGCGATATAACCGGCCTCGACGTACAGGCGGGTGATCTCGGCCAGTAGTCGGTTGATCTGGGTGACGCCCATGCACGAGGCCACATAGGGTTCGATGTGTTTGTTGAGCTCGGCCTTGCTAAATAGCGTAACCCCGGCCAGGCGCGTGCCGCTCAGGGGCCAGCAGCGCTGATCTTTTACAGTGTCCGCAGGCAGTGCTGGCGCTGCCGGTTGGGTGCCGAAACTGCCTCGCTGCATCTGGCGCTGGCGTTGTTCCAATTGCAGCTGTTGCAGGTCGCGCTGTTGTTGTTGCTGCAGGCGCAGGGCTTCCTGGCCGGCCTGCGGCCCATCGGCAGCAGTCACCGGTAACGAGCCCAGGCAGAGCAGGGAAACGATCAGGTTCCGGGTGAAGCGCAGACGTTCGGTTGAGGGCTGATTCGGCACTCGACATCCTTAACGTAAAAAACGGACGATCCATGCCCCTTGAGTCAGACGGTGAACTCAGGGACTTGCCATAGTTGAGCCATCATTAAACGGATTGTTACATCGGTGTAGGATTTATTACATAAAACGTGGGGAATGCCGCGTTATTCAGTAAAAAAATGCACGAAGAGGGTGCGTGGAGGGCAGGCGTGCGCTTGGGGTAGGTCGATTTTTCTGGTTTTGGCAGGCGGAGGTGTCGCGAAGGGGGCTTTTGGATTGTTGCAGAAGAGTCTGTTAATCGTCTTGTTTATATGTGGGTGACAAGTACAACCCCGGTCTAGGCGAGAGAGCGGGGCTGTCGTGTTTGCGCTCAGTTTTGTCTGCTGACCAGAATCGATTCATCGATTTGCCCAATCGACGTCACGCCGGTCAGGGTCATGGCCACGCGCATTTCCTTGGCGAAGATATCCAGTAGGTTCTCCACCCCTTGCTGCCCGGCAGCCGCCAGCGAATAGGCGGTTGCGCGCCCCAGCAATACGCCTTTGGCCCCGAGTGCAAGCATGCGCACTACGTCCAGGCCGGAGCGAACGCCGGAGTCCACCAGCACCGTCAGATCACTGCCCACCGCTTGTGCGATAGGTGGCAAGGCTTTGGCAGTCGACAGCACGCCGTCCAGTTGCCGACCTCCGTGGTTGGAGACGACGATGCCGTCAGCGCCAAAGCTCACGGCGTCTTTGGCGTCTTGTGGGTCGAGGATGCCTTTGATGATCATCGGGCCTTTCCAGAACTCGCGGATCCACTCCAGGTCTTTCCAACTGATGGAAGGGTCGAAGTTGTTGGCCAGCCAGCCGATGTAGTCCTTAAGGTGGGTGGGCTTGCCGAGGTATTTGGAAATGTTGCCCAGGTCGTGAGGGCGCCCCATCAAGCCGACGTCAAAGGCCCAGGCCGGTTTGGTCATGGCTTGCAGCATGCGCCTGGGGGCTGCATACGGCCCGGACATCCCCGAGTGCGCGTCGCGATAGCGGGCGCCTGGAGTGGGCATATCGACGGTAAAGACCAAGGTCTTCACTCCAGCCGCCTGGGCGCGCTCCAGGGCATTTTTCATGAAGCCGCGATCTTTCAGCACATAGAGTTGAAACCAGATCGACTGGGCACTTTGCGAGGCCACCTCCTCGATCGGGCAAACGGAAACGGTCGACAAGCAAAAAGGAATGCCTTTGTTCGCCGCCGCCTTGGCTGCCTGGACCTCCCCGCGCCGGGCGAACATGCCAGTCAGCCCCACCGGGCTGAGAATGATCGGCATGGCCAGTGGCTGATCGAACAGCGTGGTCTCCAGGCTCAGGCTCTCGACGTTTCTCAGGATCCGCTGGCGCAGGCTGATGTCGGACAGGTCCGAGCTGTTGGCCCGGAGGGTGTGTTCGGCGTAAGCGCCGCCGTCGATGTAGTCGAACAGGAAACGCGGCAGTTTTCGGCGCGCGGCTTCGCGGTAATCCGATGCGGACGAGATGATCATGACGATGAGGCCCCGGAATGAAGAAAGCGGTGGGCGTTAGAGTAGACAACGGTGATTCATGATAAAAACAACTTTTCCAACTTGAATTAAGTCGCAAATGGAATGCTCATGAACCTTCGAACGTTACAGGCTTTTGTCGAAGTCGTGCGCCAGGGCAGTTTCTCCCAGGCGGCTGAGGTGGTGTCCCTCACACAATCCTCGGTCAGCAAGGCGGTCAAGACGTTGGAGGATGAGCTGGGGACGCCGTTGTTCAGTCGTATTGGCCACCGTAGCGAATTGACGGCTGCCGGGCAAATTGCCTACCGTCGGGCGTTGGTCTTGATGGCCGAGCGCAGCGACCTGATAGCCGAGATCAATGAGTTGCGCGGGCTCAAGCGTGGGGTGTTGCGCATCGGTCTGCCGCCGGTGGGCAGCGGTGTACTGTTTGCCGCGATGTTTGCCTTGTATCGGCGTCGTTATCCCGAGATTGATATCGAGTTGATCGAGCATGGCAGCAAGAAACTGCAGGAGTGCCTCCAGGCCGGTGAGGTGGACCTTGCGGCGTTGTTGGTGCCGGTTGACGGGGAGTTCGAGTATCAGGATGTGCGGGTCGAGCCGCTGATGGTGGTGATGCCGGTGGACCATCCGCTGGCGGGGCGCAAGCAGGTGGATTTCGCTGATCTTGCCGACCATCCGTTTATTCTGTTCGAGTCCGGTTTTGCCCTGAACCGCATCATCCTCAGCGCCTGTGAGCGCAAGGGTGTGGTGCCACGGGTGACGGCTCGCAGTGCGCAAATCGACTTCATCGTCGACCTGGTCTCAGCAGGTCTGGGCGTGGCCTTTTTGCCCCGGATGTTGGCCCATAAACACAAACATGCCGGTATCGCGCTGATCCCCTTGGATGAAGCCCAGACTGATTGGCACATTGCTTTGGCCTGGCGGCATCAGGCCCATTTACCCCCGGCAGCGCGGGCGTGGCTGGACCTGGCGAAAGAAATGGGCAACGTCCCGGCGGATCTGCAGCCATGAGGCGCCTCGTCGAAAGCCATCCCTTTCCAACCTGCTGATTCCACACCATACCGGGTCGAGGGGCGCTACATGGTCTCCATCAAAACGGGAAGCACCCAATGGGGTGTTTCCCGTTTTTTTGGC
>Ga0302228_10002262_pt1 | contig 13251 bp, 14 predicted proteins | sample II_Palsa_N1_2_FD_193519 | JGI IMG/M metagenome (GOLD analysis project Ga0302228, IMG submission 193519) | Peat permafrost microbial communities from Stordalen Mire near Abisko, Sweden - II_Palsa_N1_2 | ecosystem: Environmental > Terrestrial > Soil > Palsa > Peat permafrost | place: Sweden...
ACGGTCCATTGTTCGAGACTCATGTCGTGACCGCGCTTGGCGCGAAGCCCGAGAAACAGCGCGAACGCCGTGAAGAGGGCAATGATAACGAGAGCGCTGCTCATGATCGGGCCTCTTCGGTATCGACAGCGGTCTGACGGTTGGTGGGATCGAACCGGTAGACGATCGCCATGATGACCGAGATCAGGATCACCCACAGGACGATCCAGGCGAGCACGAACGGCATGCCCAGCACGAGTGGCTCGACACGGTTGACGAACGGCACGCCGAGCAGGATGCCGATGAACGGCAGCGCGGCGAGAATACGAAGGGACATGGGGAGCAACTCCTCGAACGGACAGGTGCGTCTGGGACGCCCAGTCTTCCGTGATAGGTCGGCGGACACCATCGTGGCACCGTCGTCACCCACCCGGAGCAAGGACGTCCACGATCGAGCGCTGATTGACGAAAGGCTTGTCTGACAGACCAGCCGATTGAATGGCCGGTCCCTCCTTAGAACTTGTGGGTGATACCGAAGATACCAGCGAGCTGGTGGTTATTAGCCGAGTACGAGCTGCTATAGAGGTCAGCAACCGCCTGCTTGCCTGTCGAGTCGATACCCGAAGCCGTTTCGTAGAAGCCGGTCGCGTACAGCGACGTGCGCTTCGACAACGAGTAGACCGCGCCCAAAGTGAACTGGTTGTACTTCGCGCTGCCCAGGCCGTCCGCACCGCTATTGTGCGTGTAGATATACGCACCTGCCAGCAGTAGAGCCGGGTTCACCTGGTACTTCAGGTTGATTTCACCCGAGTTGAAGGTTGCCGTGCCGCCGTCGTACTTCGGAGCGGCGATCGCGCCGACGGCGTTAACCGACCCCAGGTTCTGGAATTGCGTGTTCGAGTACACCAGGCCGATGGTTGCCGGACCGAGCGCATACGAACCGCCCGCCACGATGATCTGCTGCGAACCGGCCGACGCATACCCGCCATAGATCTTGTTGTTCATGTTGTCATTCGCACCTGTGGCCGAAGACGTTGGCGACGACGAGTTGCCTTGATCGCCGTAGGTCGCGTAATACGGATCCTTCACGAACGTGTAGCCCGCGCCGACGCTGACCGACCCGTTCGTATAAGAAACTGCAGCGTCCGTCACCGAGTTCTGCGAGAAGCTGCCCGCCACACCGCCCAGGCTGTACAGCACGCCCGCTTGCAGGCCGTTGTAGTTCGCGCTTTCGTACTTGAGCGAGTTCTGGATGCGGTTCGACGTATCGATGTTGTCGACGTCGCTCGCGCGCGTGCCATAACCGAGGCCCGAATCCGCCCAGTCAGCGCCCGACGCAAACGGCGAGACCAGGTCGTTGCTGACCGAGTATTGACGGCCAGCCGTCAACGTACCAAACGTCGTGCTGCTCAAACCGACGAAGGCTTTACGGCCGAATTCCAGGCCGCCCTGCGACAGCGCGCCAGTGGCCGTGGCGTAGCCGTTTTCGAGGGTGAAGATAGCCGACAGGCCGCCGCCGAGGTCTTCCGTACCCTTCAGGCCCCAGCGCGACGAGGTGCCTTGCGAAAGCGAGTACTGGTGCAGACCTTTGACATTGTTGTTGACGAGAATGCCTGTGTCGACAACGCCGTACAGCGTCACACTGCTTTGCGCATGTGCGACACCTGCGAACGCGCCGAGTGCGGCGAGCGAGAGAAGCGACTTTTTCATTCAAACATCTCCTGGAGGTTCACTACTTAGTGGGTAAAGCGGTATTTTTTGTATTCAACGGGATGATAGAAGCCATTTTTTTATTGTTAGGTTTCCAGACCATTGAAAAACTGGAGACATGGTAGAGAGGATCGTTTCGAGCGGCCAATACCTAAATAAATCGTCATCTATGCCTGAATGGTATAGCTCGCACTTCTAAAGTTCGGGCGGTGAGCGCCGTAAAGTTCGAATAGCGGGCGCAATGGAAGCCGATAGCCGGTGGCTCGAATCCGCACATCAGCGCCGACGCAACTTTGCTCATCTGTTCAATGGGGTTAGTCATGATTTCTTCTTTGCGCACCAGGATCCTTGTTATCTGCTCGGCGACCGTAGTCGGTGCGCTCGCGTTATCAGGTGGCGTGACCTACGGCATCGTTCGAAGCAATATGATGGATTCGATTACCGAAAACCTGGCCGCAATCGCGAGCAGCAATACGCTGACGATCGTGCAATGGGTGAAGTCGAAACAACGCGCAGTCAACGAAACCGCTGAGATCGTGGAGCCGGGCGATCCGCAGCGCTACGTCGCACAGATGGCGCGCGTCGGGGGCTTTGGTGTCGCGACCGCAGGCTGGCTGGACAAGACTTTTTTTTCGACCAACAAGACGCCGGCTGGCTACGATCCGACTACGCGCCCGTGGTACACGACTGCGATGGCGAAAGGTCATCCCGTCGTGACGCAGCCTTATCCCGATGCATCGACGCACATTCCCTATGTTTCGTTTGCGGCACCGACGCTCCGCGATGGTCACGCGATCGGCGTCGTCAGTGGAGCGGTAACGCTCGACGGCATTCGCGATGTCGTGAACGCAGTGCATCCCACGCCGTCGAGCCTGGCATTCGTGGTGTCAGAGGATGGCCAGATCATTGCCCATCCGGACACTGCACTGACGCTCAAACCATCGACGGCAGTCGCGTCCGATCTGACGGCCGATGCGCTCGCGCAACTCGTGGACCAGCACGGATTGCGTGCGGTCGATATCGGCGGCGCATCGAAGCTGTTGAAAGTGCAAGCGGTGAGCGGCACGAACTGGTATCTCGTTGTCGCACTCGACGAACACGAAGCGACTGCCGGTTTGCGCGACATGCTGCGTGCGATGACTGCCGCGTTGATCTCGCTGACATTAGCCGCAGTGGGCATCGCCGCTTGGTTCACGTCGAAATCATTCAGACGTCTTGGCAAAGTACGCGACGCAATGGCGGTGATCGGTTCCGGAACTGGCGATCTGACCCATCGTTTGCAGGTTGTCGGCAACGACGAAATCACGCAGATCGCGACGGCGTTCAACGGTTTCGTCGATAAGATCGGTGCGCTGTTGATGCAGGTTCGCATCAACGTTGAGGCGATGAAGGCCGCTACTGCCGAGATCGAAGCGGGCAATCGCGATCTGTCGCATCGCACAGAACTGTCGGCGAGCAGCTTGCAGGAAACCTCGGCAGCACTGACTGAATTGACCGCGAGCATCAGGACTTCAGTGGACGCATCGACGCAGGCAAGCCGTCTCACGTCGTTGACCAGCGAAGTCGCGCGACGCGGCGGCGTGGCGATGTCCCAGGTCGTCGCGACGATGGATGAGATATCACGCTCGTCGGCGTCGATCACAGAGATCATTGGCGTGATCGACGGCATCGCGTTCCAGACCAATATCCTTGCACTGAATGCGGCGGTCGAAGCGGCACGCGCGGGTAACAACGGACGTGGCTTTGCCGTGGTCGCAGCCGAAGTGCGAAGCCTCGCGCAGCGAAGCGCGAAGGCAGCGGCGGAGATCAAGAACCTTATCGGCGTATCCACTACGAACGTGCAGGCGGGTGCACAGACTGTGAACGCAGCAGGTGCAACCATCAGCGAAGTCGTGAAGGAGATCGAGTCCGTGAACCGCATCATCGTCGAGATCGAAGGCTCCATGAACGAACAGAGCGTAGGAATCAGCCAGATCGACCGCAGTGTCGCCGAGATGGACCGCGCGACGCAACAGAATGCTGCGCTGGTCGAGCAGTCGTCGGCGGCGTCTTCGTTGCTCAACGAGCGTGCGCAGGGTCTTGTCGACGTCGTCGGACTCTTCAGGTTGCGGGAAACGGCAGAGCAGAATGTTTGATCCGCCTCGATCTGCTGGATGCCATCAAGCATGTAAAGGAAGCCACGCGCGCGCAAGCGATACCCACCACGCAATGCCGGGCTTGAGCACCGCGTCGTTGAAATCGTAGTTGGCGCTGTGCAACGGAATCGTGCATCCGCAACTACCTTGTTCTGTACCGTCGCCATTGCCGATGAAGACATAGCAGCCGGGACGATGCTGCATATAGAACGCAAAGTCTTCCGAGGGCATTTGTGGATCGATCTCTTCATCGACATTCTCCGCACCGACGAGCGTCCTCAACACGTCCGCCGCAAATGCCGTTTCCTTGCGATGATTGACGAGTGGAGGGTACATACGCTCGAACGCGAACTCGGCGCGAATGCCAAATGCAGCGGCGATGCCATCGGCAATTTCCTTCATGCGCTTTTCGATCAGATCGAGTACGTCGACGCTGAATGTGCGCACTGTTCCCTTTAGACGCGCGTGTCCGGGAATCACGTTGACGGCGTTTCCTGCGTGAATTTCCGTGACGGACAGGACTGCGGCAGCGTTGGGATTTACGTTACGCGACACAATTGTTTGCCACGCCTGCGTCAGCAAGGTCGCCGCTATCACTGGATCGACGCTGCGGTGTGGTTGTGCAGCGTGCGACCCGAAGCCGATTAGCTCGACGCTGAAGGTGTTGCTCGATGCCATGATCGCGTCCGGCCGCAGCGCAAATTGACCGATTCCAATACCAGGCCAGTTGTGCGCACCAAATACGGCGTCCATCGGACAACGTTCGAAAAGGCCATCTTCGATCATCATTCGTGCGCCAGCGCCGCCTTCTTCAGCGGGCTGGAAAATGAAATTGACGGTACCGTCGAAATCACGATGTTCGGCGAGGTAGCGCGCCGCACCAAGCAGCATCGCCGTATGCCCGTCATGACCGCATGCATGCATGCGTCCAGGGAAACGCGACGCGTAAGCAAAGCGATTGTTCTCCTGTATGGGTAGTGCGTCCATGTCGGCGCGCAGCCCGATCGAACGCGTACTGCGACCGTTGCGCAGTACGCCGACAAGACCGTATCCGCCAATGTCGCGTTCAACGTGAATGCCCCATTGCGTGAGCAGGTCTGCGACATACGCGGAAGTTTGCTGCTCCTCGTGGCGAAGCTCTGGATGGGCGTGAAGATGTCGTCGAATCCGGATCAGATCGTCTTCGATGGCGGTGAGGCGTGGATCGTTAAGCATGCGTTAGCCCGTGAGTGCGACTTGCTGTCGTAGATTGGTCGCCAACTTAACTCCGACTCGAACCTTTGTCGGCATACTGTTTAGAAATACTCGTTATACCTTCGAGGCATAGGGCAACGCTAACGCACTGCCAGCAAGGATTACCCGGCACTGCTGACAATCTGGTCAGCGGGTAACTCCGGCTTTCAAGGCGAGTTTTGATCTGTCATGCTCGACGTCACGCATTCCGTCACGAAGAACATGGACATCCGGCACCTTCGATATTTTCTTGCTGTTGCAGACTCAGGCAGCGTCGCCGCGGCGGCGCGTCGATTGCATATCGTGCAGCCCGCATTGAGCCGGCAGATCCGCGATCTCGAAGATGAACTCGGCGCGCCGCTTTTCTCGCGCAGTGCAAAGGGAGTCGAACTCACGGCCGCCGGTGAGCAGTTCGCACTGGATGCCCGAAGACTGCTGATCGATATGGAATCAGCAAGGCAACGCGCGCTGCGTGTCGCGCGGGGTGGTGCGGGCTCATTGAGGATTGGCATCTCCCCGACGTATGCTTGGCATCCCGACATCCTGTCGCGGATCAACAACTTCAGACAGAGTCATCCGGATGTGTCATTGCGCGTCGAACCGTCGCTCGCCGCGAAACAACTGGAAGCGCTGGCCGACGGCAAACTCGACGGTGGCTTTCTTGGCTGGCGCGATCTGAGCGACCAGCGTTTTGAGGCGGTCACGGTATTTCGTTGTGGGCTTAGGCTTGCGGTGCCGCACCGTGAGTCCAGCCCGTTTGTCGTGCCACAACGCCTGGCCGATCTTGCCGATCAACCGTGCGTGTGGTTCGACCGCGATGTCGCACCGCCCTATTACGATTTTCTGATTCGACAGTGCCAGCTAGCGGGCTTCTTGCCGAACATCGTCCAACTCGGCGGCGACACGATGACGATTCTCGGTCTTGTTGCGGCTGGCATCGGTTACTCGATCGTGCCGGATACATCGGTGCATAGCTGTCCTGCTGCGACGCGCCTCATCACGCACCCTGAACTGACGCTGACCTATCCCGTCGAATTTGTCTGGAAACGGGATCACGAGAATGGCCCGCTCGCGCGGTTCATTCGCGAAGTCGAAGCCTATACGGCTCGCGATGTCGCAGCGTCCTTCGCCAGCGGCGATGCATTGGGCGACGAAACCGACGCCCTTTAGCACGTGTGGGGCATGCTCATGTACTCGATCCTAGCCGTGACCACGGAGGGACGACTTGTGGCCTAGCTTCGATGCAACAGGGACGGGAAAAATGTTGGTTCCTCCCGGGATTACTTGCCAGACCCGCCTTTGGTGTTCGTGGCATGGATGCCCGCTGCCCACGTACCGGAAACGCTTTTGAAGTTGGTGCGAGCTCGGTCGACAGGTTTGCACCACGGCGCAGGGTCCAATGTCTCGATGGTCGTGCCGGAAGCGTGCGACGCCTTTGCGCGATGAAAGAGAATGTGCCGGCCGATTTCCATGTCGGCGTTGTAGTCGACAATCAGGAAGGCGACGTCGGGAATATCGGCTACGCGACCGATCTCCTTGTACACGGTCGCGACGAGCCCTAGCTGGGCAAACAGTGGGGCGATCCGCGTCTCGCCAAGGTAGTACGGACCTCGTGCGGGATGCTTTGTCTTCGCGATGGCGATGTCGCGCACCTCTTCGATTGTCTTCCCCGAAAGCATCGCGGCACATGCGAAGACGTCATCGAAGTCATTGGTCTGCGCGATGAAGGTGAACGCGGGTGTGAAGGTGTTTGGCGTGCTCTCGACCGTCGTTGGAATGGTGATAGCTTGCATAGAGGATTCCTTAACAAAATAAAGGCGCGCAGCAACGCCTGCCTGGCGGCATCGGATATTTTTCGTGAGTCAGAGAGAGAAATTCGAAGCGAAATCCGGCTAACTTCCTGCGGATTTGCTCAGGCAAGCGCTGCGGCGCGAGCGGCGAGCCGAAAACCCGTTTTTTAGTCGGTTTTTCACTCGTATCATCATTTTATCAGGGTCAAATCTAGCCATCAACGACCAAATAACTTTGTCAGGCACGCGAAAAAGAGCGAACCTCGCAGGTCAAGTGCCGAAAATTTTGGCCGTAACCCCGTTCCGTACTCGGAAGTATGCCTGGCGGAACACTCCTCACCCTGCCATTACTCTGCCTTAAAGGATGCACTGTGCTACCATGCACACATCATGTAACACACGAGGAACGCCATCATGGCAGAGGCAACCTTTACTTTCCGGGTTGATGAAGCGCTGAAAAACGAATTCTCCACGGTCGCCAAGGTTCATGACCGCACTGGCGCTCAACTCCTACGCGACTTCATGCGGGACTATGTGAAGCAACAGCAGAAAACAGCCGAGTACGACGCGTGGCTACGCGCCAAGGTCGAGCGGTCACGTGCCTCGGCCGACGCCGGTAATCTGGTTCCGGCCGCCGAGGTCGAAGCCCGATTCGCAGCTCGCCGAGCCAGGACACGTCGCCAGCTTGAAGCATCGAAGTGATGGGGCTGTTTTGGACACCAGATGCGATTGAGGATCGCGACAGCATATACGACCACATCGAGACTGATAGCCCTGCCGCAGCACTGGATCTCGATGAGTTGTTCGAGGAAAAGGCCTCGCTGCTCGTCGAGCATCCTGACCTCGGTCGCCTTGGCCGCATAACCGGCACGCGTGAGCTAGTCGTACATCGGAATTACATTTTGATCTATGACGTGACTGGCGATCTGGTGCGCGTACTGAACCTCGTACATGCGGCCCGCCAATGGCCGCCAATACGAGAATAGGAACCGCTACGTGAGACGCATAGGAGATTAAGATGCCTTCGTCGACCGACGATCTGACGGGAGAGGAGTTGGGCACGAAACTGCTGCAATCCGTTCGCGAGATGAAGGTGGGCCAGGTCGCACGCACGACCGCTATAGGCGAGACCTCCTCGATCACTCGGGCTCGCGGCGTCATTCAGGAAGGACTGGACGATGTAACCGCAGGACGTCTGGTGCCAATGAAAAATGCGCGAGCTTGGGCCGATAGTCTTGGTACGGAAAACGAGCTTCCGGTACCACGCACCTGAACAAACCAATCGGCGGCCCTGCGGTTTGCGCGAAATACGTACTCTTACCCGACAATCCGCTGCCGAAACCATTCGGCCAAGGCGGCCTCTTCAAGCGCCCCGGCGGCGACCATTTCCATGGTCCTGTCCTGACCGCGTCAGTAGGCTCAAACCTCAGCCGATAGCCGTTGTCTGCAAGGAAAAGACGCGCGACCACCCGTGCGGTTCTCTTGTTGCCGCCCGCGAAGCCATGATTCTGGGCTAGTCCATATGCATAGGCAGCAGCGAGCGCCGCAGCGTCCGCATTTGCGTATGCCTCCAGGTTCTGGGGCCGAGCCAGTGCTGACTCCCCTGCGCCGTTGTCGCGCACGCCATCGAGCCCCCCATGCTCGGCAAGCTGGCGATCATGCACGGCATAAGTCAGATCCGCGCGCACCCAGCGCCACGCTGTCATTTGGCCAGCGCCCGCAGAACATCGCGGTATCGTGCATGATCTCTTCCGCCAACTTCATCTGGCGCTCAAAATCCGTTGTACGGCGTAATCCGGTAACCGCCTTCGGGCGCCTCGGTCAGATACACGGCATCGCCCTTCGGCACCTTGAGCCGCGCCATCGCCTCCCTGGTAAGAATGAAGCCGGCCGAAGCCCCGACCGTTGTGACCTTGAATGTAAGCATGGAACCCTCCTCGCTATATAATTTGCATTTATAGCGATCGTTCAAAGGACAAGGATTGAACCGCTCCACCACGGTTCGTGCTCAGGGACAGAAAGGTGGCCATCCCGTTCGCGACGCCAACGCGACACCAGAGATTAGCGACCTGGAGCGTTTGCGCGCCGAAAATGCGCGGCTCCGCGCCGTGCTCAATGCCCACGGCATCGACTTCCAACGCTCGTTGGCCGAGCCAGTAGCCCCGCAACAGCCCGAGGCATACCGGCTTAACACGGACGAGAAAGTCGTTTTGTTTCGCCGCCTGTTTCAGGGGCGTACCGACGTTTATCCGGTCAGATGGCAAAGCAAGGCTGGCAAATCAGGCTACTCACCCGCTTGTGCCAATGAGTGGAGACCCGGAATCTGTGAGAAACCCCGAATCAAATGCTCCGACTGCGGCCACCGCCTCCTGATACCGTTGTCCGACCAAATCATCTATGACCATCTTGCTGGTCGGCACACGATCGGCGTCTACCCCTTGCTGGCTGACGATACCTGTCATTTTCTTGCCGTCGATTTCGATGACGCTGACTGGCGGGAAGATGCCCAGGCTTTCAGGTCGTCATGCACCGAGCTAGGTGTCCCGGCTGCGCTGGAAATCTCGCGATCCGGCAATGGCGCGCACATCTGGATTTTCTTCCGATCGGCCGTACCTGCGCGGGATGCACGGCGCCTGGGCACGGCGATCATCAGCCATACATGCGCGCGAACCCGGCAACTAACGCTGGCATCCTATGACCGCCTCTTCCCTAATCAAGACACGATGCCGAAGGGTGGCTTCGGCAATCTGATTGCACTTCCTCTGCAAAAGACGCCGCGCGAGCAGGATTGCAGTGTTTTCGTCGACGAGGACTTCCAGCCCTACACGGACCAATGAGCCTACCTCGCTTCGATCCTGTCGATGGCGACTGACTCTGTCGATCAGGCCATCATGGATGCTACAGGCGGCACACACCCTCTCGACGGAACCTTCATCGCCGAGGAGGACCAGGCACAGCCGTGGAAAGTGCGCAAAAGCCAGCAAGACGCACTGTCGGGTCCGATGCCGGCGTCGCTCTCGGTCACCGTAGCCAATCTCATCTATTTCGAGAAAGCACGCGTCCCCCAACCTTTGCTAAACCGGCTGATCCGCCTAGCCGCCTTTCCAAATCCCGAATTTTTCAAGGCCCAGGCTATGCGTTTCCCTGTCTGGGACAAACCACGGATTATCGGTTGTGCGGAAAACTACCCGAAGCACATCGCGTTGCCGCGCGGATGTCTCGACGCCGCTCGTGATCTGCTTCGCGCAAACAGCATTCGCTGCGATCTCCATGACGAGCGGTTTTCTGGCAAACCACTTGACGTTGCCTTTTCGGGCTTGTTGCGCGCCGACCAGGAAGACGCCATAACGGCGATGCTTCGACATGACACCGGTGTGCTGTGTGCTCCAACCGCATTCGGCAAGACAGTGACCGCAGCAGCGCTGATCGCCCGGCGCGGGGTAAACACACTGATCCTAGTACATCGCACCGAACTGCTCAGGCAATGGCAGGAGCGGTTGCAGGCGTTTCTGGGCGTCGGCAAAGGCATCCTCGGGACAATTGGTGGCGGCAAGTCGAAGCCGAGCGGGAAGATCGATATCGCAGTCATGCAGTCGCTGTCGCGCCAGAGCGAACCGAGTGAGTTGATAGAGCAGTACGGGCATGTGATCGTGGACGAATGCCACCATCTCTCAGCCGTTTCTTTCGAGGCTTTGCTGAAGCGGGCTAAAGCGAAGTATGTGCTTGGCCTTACTGCAACGCCGATCCGCCGGGACGGTCAGCATCCGATCATATTCATGCAGTGCGGGCCGATCCGTCATACGGCCTCGCGGCCGGACACAGCCCCGCACGACCTGGAGGTCATTCCCCGGATCCAGTCTGCGAAGATTGATCTGCCCGCCGAAGCAGGCATTCAGGATATTTTCCGGCACGTCGCCACTGATCCACGCCGTACGGCAGCAATCGGGAGTGAAGTGGTCAATGCGTTTTCCTGTGGGCGCAAGATTCTTGTTCTGACCGAGCGCACCGAGCACGTCACGGCCATCGAAGAAGCCCTGACGGGAAAAGTGGAAAAGATTTTCACGCTGCATGGGCGCATGTCGAAGAAACAACGAGGTCTCACAATCGCCGAACTCGGCGCATTACCGGCAGACGCTCCGCGCGTGATTCTGGCAACCGGCAAGCTCGTCGGCGAAGGCTTCGATCATCCGCCTCTCGATACGCTTCTTCTCGCAATGCCGATTTCGTGGAAAGGCACTCTCCAGCAATACGCTGGGCGACTGCACCGCGAGCACGCAACGAAAACCGATGTTCGTATCATCGACTTCGTCGACACAGGGCATTCGGGCTTGCTGCGGATGTGGGACAAGCGCCAGGCCGGCTATCGGGCAATGGGATACAGGATAGAAAGTCCAAACCCGACCCACCGGCTTCTGTAGTGGCCGTTCAGAGGCGCGAAGATTCAGCGAGCGACAAAACGGCGAACAGAAACTGCCGGCACCGATAATGAAGATTGAAACGTGAGCGAATACCAATACTACGAATTTGCCGCAGTCGACCGGCCGCTTACCGGGCAACAGCAGGCCGAGTTGCGAAGCCGCTCCACGCGCGCGACGATTACCGCCTCCAGCTTCGTCAATGAATACCATTGGGGCAACCTCAAGGGCGATCCGCTTGACTGGGTAGAACGCTATTTCGACGCCCACGTCTACTCCGCTAACTGGGGTACCTGCCGCCTTCTTTTGCGACTGCCGCAGGCAATATTCGATGCACGGTCGCTGCGCAATTACACTGGCCGTAGGGGGCGCGCAAGTCGGTCGCAATTTGCGAAGGCCTTCGATGCCATCGACACCGACGAACATTGCCTCCTCGACTGGTGGTTCAACGACGACTCTGGAGAGCACGTTCGCTTTTCGGAAGAAGCTGACGGCGGAGGGTGGATGGCGCGGCTGCTGCCCATTCGCGACGAACTGCTCAGGGGCGATACCCGTCCGCTTTATCTCGGCTGGCTAGCCCGGCTGGGCAATGACGAATTGCACGACTATGATCGTGAACCGCCGTTGCCGGACGGACTCAAGACACTGACGCCTGCGCAAAACGCCCTTGCTGAATTCCTGATGCTCGATCCAGACTGGCTCGCCGCCGCCGCGGAAACGAGCTCTCCACTGGCTGCCGGGTCCAACGACAATAACCAGTTCGATCCCTGGCTGCTCGAGTTGACGGAAGATGAAATGCGGGCTGCACTGCGCATGCTGCTCGAAGGACGGAGCCAGGAAGCCGAACGAACACTTCGGCGAAGGTTCCTCACGTGGGAGCAGGCACGGGTACCCAATCGCGCCGCACTCCCCGAACGCCGATGCGTAGCCGAGATTGCCGCACAGATCGGTTCTCACCGTGCCATTCGTGAAAATCATGAGCGCGAGGCGCGCGAAGCCGCTGAAGCTCGACGCAAGGCCGAGCGTACCGGCTACCTTACGTCATTACTTGAAGATGAAGACAGTGCCTGGTCCGCCATCGATTCAAAGCTCCAGCGTGGATCAGGATCGTCCTATGATCAGGCTTTCCGGGCGCTGCAGGATCTCGCCGAGGCATACTCAGACGTCAAACGCGAGGCGGCATTTCGACGTCGGCTTGTACGACTGATGGCGCAGCACGGGAAGCGCGGTGCCTGGGTTACCCGGTTAGCGAAGGCTGGATATATGTGGGAGCCGAAGCGGTAACCAACTGGAACGGCGAGCGCCCCTGGTGCGGAACAGGGCAAGCGAGGAACCTCGCATCTTGCGAAACGTCTCCTGACGTCCATTGCAGTCTCGCTACAGACACCGTCAAGTGACGGTATTTCTGACGGTATACTGTCGTTGTTTCGTGACCTCGCCTATATAGGGTCAGCGTTTGCGGCCAGACTCCACATAATTGCGCGGTATGTGGAGCGGATGCTCAGTACGTCTCAGAATGGGCATACCCGTTGAAATAACGGGAATTTCTCAAAAATCAGCTTGGATGGTCGTCTCACTGCGTCCAGCTGGATCTACGGTTTTGTGACGGTATACGGCCGTTTTCCAAGGTTCGTATGCCGTCACGCCTCCGAAAAAACGCCTCCCCGACGCGCCCAAACCGGCTGTCTGGCGCACTGGCAATGAGCTCGGCGGTGGTCGCCGCAGATCGGACAGAGCGGAGAATTCGCGGCTTTTTGCCGGTTTTCTGCGTACGCCGCTCGACATTGAAAACTCAATCTTCGCGTCGGAGAATGTCAGGACGATCGCAAATGCGCTGTCGATCAGCTTTCCTGTGGCGTTGATCCACGTTTGCAAGTGGCCGAGAATAACGGCCCGATGAATCAGACCTGCGCGAGTCCGCCATCGACGAACAATTCTGTCCCAGTGATATAGCTGGCATCGTCGGACGCGAGAAAGGAAACCGCTTTT
>Ga0302228_10002287_pt1 | contig 13135 bp, 11 predicted proteins | sample II_Palsa_N1_2_FD_193519 | JGI IMG/M metagenome (GOLD analysis project Ga0302228, IMG submission 193519) | Peat permafrost microbial communities from Stordalen Mire near Abisko, Sweden - II_Palsa_N1_2 | ecosystem: Environmental > Terrestrial > Soil > Palsa > Peat permafrost | place: Sweden...
CTGGAAGTTGGCGACCTGGTTGCCGATCTTGATCTTCTGCGCGTTGGCTTCCTCGATGGCGAGCAGTACGCCGTTCTCAAGGTCTTTGCCGTAGCCGGCGTTGACGCCCGTGAGCGGCGCCGCGAAGCCGATCTTCACCGGCAGGTCGTCCGCGAAGCCGGACAGCGGCGCGACGGCGAGCAGCGCGCCCAGCATCACGACGAGGGGTTTCAGCGTCTTGCGAAAGCTCATGGTCTCTCCTTCCATCGACAGGTTCAAATTATGAATATCGGTCAAGGTGCAGCCGGCCATCTGCGGCCGGGTACGGCTGTGACGCTGAAGCAATGCGCCGCGCGCAGCAAACGCCAAGGCAAAGGCGCGGGCGGTCAGACTGTGCGATGAAACTGGCTTGCGGCTCGATGCGTGCGGTGTGGTCTCCTTCAGAGGGGGCCGAACGAACTGTTTCAGGGTACGAAGGATCGTACGCCGGAAACAATGATGGAAAACACGGTAACGCCGCTACTGCGGGGAAGACCTGGTGAGCGGCGCGTCAAGCGTCGCTGGAAAGCGCGCGCGTCCCCGGTCGTGCGCGCTTTGGCGTGCTTCAACGTGTCCATCGATCTGGCCGAAATATAGAAAGCCAATTTGAGGCCGTCTTGGCAGTTCGCGACGCTTTGGATGAGGATTTCAGCATAGGCCCCGAACGGGGCGGGCGGCGGGCGTGTCTTGGGCGGCCGGCGCGTGCGGATGCCGGCACACGGGAGGTGGCGGTGTTGGGGCGGTGGAAAGATGCGGTGGACGGTGAAGCCCGAAAGCTGCGGGAGCGTCTGGGCGTGGAGACACCCAGGCCGCTTCCGCGCCGCTTACTGCTCGCCCTGCAGCCTCAGCACTTCTTCGCGCAGACGCATCAGCGGTTCTTTGGTCTCGTCGTCGGCCCAGGTCTCGAGATCGTCGATGGCGCGCTGGCAGCCGTCCAGCACCAGATCGAGGTCCACCGGCACGCCGTTGGCGAGCGCGAACTGGATCGTCTCCGCGAACTGCTGGCACTCGTCTTCGCCATAGGAAATGTCGAGGTTGTCCGCGATCACTTCGGCGATGTTGCTGCGAGCCTTGTCGTCCGCCGTGACGAGTTCGATGATGCCGCGTGCCACCGCCGGCGAGTAGTAGAGCGCGATGTCGAGCCACTGCGTCGGATCGAAGTCCGCCTCGCCGAACTGGTTCTCGAAGTACTCGATCGCTTCCTGTTCGTGCGCCTCGTCGGCATCGACGCTGATGCACAACTCTTCGAAGATTTCTTCCCGCTCGCTGCGGATATGACCGTCCATCTGTGCCTCGTTTGCCTGGAGCGGGTGCTTGAAAAGGATTGCGTGCACCACGCGGCACGCATTATAGGACGAGCCGCTGACAAGCGAGCGTCGACGGCCTCCGCGGCTGAGCGAACGGCGCTCGCCCCGCGTCGATGCGCGGCGGCGGGATTGTCCACGGAATCTCGAATAGTGTTTTCGGTCCAGAGGGGATGCGTTGTCGCGCGCGGATCGTTAAACTGCCGCCGGCTGTTCCGCTTCGGCTACGGACAGCATATTGGTCTGACTAATGGAGAGAAACACGATGAAGGGAGTCTGGTTTTCGCTGGTTGCGCTCGTCTTGAGCGCGGCGGGCGTGGTGAGCGTGGCGCCGTCGATCGCGCAGGCCGCGGGGTTGACGCAGGCCCAGGTGCTGGCGGAGATCGCCGGTCATCCTGCGCTGGGTGTGCAGCAGGCGCAGCCGCTGCAACCCGTCGGCTGGGCAAAGACGGCTCTGTAAAAGCGCGTCGCGCCGGCCCTAGATCGAATCGATCGTCCACGCGTCGAACCACTCGCGCGGCTGTGCAATTTCATCCTGCGCGGCGACCAGTTCCAGCTCGTAGCGGCCGGCCTGCCACGTCGCCTTGACCACGCCGTTCACAGCGGCGAGCGTATGTTCGAAGGCGTGGCGGATCGGGTCGCCGAGCAGCCGGCGGGCGACGAACACCGCGCTCGTCAGATCGCCGACGCCGACCGGCTGCCGGGCGAACGGGTAGAGCGGGCGTTGGCCCATCCACGCTTCGGTCGGCGTGACCACCAGCATGTTGAAGTGGTCGGCGGGGCTGTTGCGGTCGAGCAGATGCTTGACCAGCACGATCCTCGGTCCGCGGCCGATGATCTCGCGGCAGGCGGCGACCGCTTCTTCCACGGTTTCGATCTCACGGCCGACCAGCCGCTGCAATTCGCTGTGATTCGGCGCCATGCCGTCGGCCACCTCGGGCATGGTGCGCACGAGAAACTCCTGGATGCCGGGTTCGACCTTGCAGCCGGTGGCCATCCCCATCACCGGATCGCAGAAATACCAGGCGCGCGGATTGGCCGCCTTGACGGCCTTGACGATCTCGATCACCGCCTGCGCCTGGTCGGACGTGCCGAGGTAGCCCGAGAGCACCGCGTCGCAGCGCGGCAGCACGCCGATGGCGCCGATGCCTTCGACGAGATCCTGCATCTGCGAAGCGTCGATGGCGCTGCCGGTCCAGTGGCCGTATTGCGTGTGATTGGAGAACTGCACGGTATTGAGCGGCCAGACGTTCACGCCGAGGCGACGCATCGGGAACACGGCGGCGCTGTTGCCCGCGTGCCCGAAGACGACATGTGACTGGATGCTCAGGACGTTTTTCATGATGTCTTCGCCGGCGCTATCCGTTGGTCGCCGTTAAGGGTCGCTTATGGCCATGCGCGATTGAGAACAATCGCGCATGGCGTACCTGTTTAATCAACAATACATGAGTTTCGCCGGGCCGGCATGATCCGTCCCCGTGGTGTTGCGCCGAGCCATCATTGAACGGTTACGGAGCGGGGCGGCGGCGCGCGGCCTGAGGCCAGCCCGAGCCGCCCGGCTCGCTCAGGCCAGTTCGCGATACAGCGCGAGATAGCGCTCGGCCGAGGCGCCCCAGCCGAAGTCCTGGTGCATCGCGCGCCGTTGGGTGGCTTTCCACTCGGTGTGACGGGCGTACAGCGCGAAAGCGCGGCGGATCGCAGCGCCCAGTGCATCCGGTTCGAAGCGCTCGAACACAAAACCGGTCGTGAGATCGTCGGCCAGATTCTCCAGCGAGGCGTCCACTACGGTATCCGCGAGGCCGCCCACCCGATGCACGAGCGGCAGCGACCCATAAGCAAGGGCGTAAAGCTGCGTGAGACCGCAGGGCTCGAAGCGCGACGGTACCGCCACCACATCGCTGCCGGCGATGATGGCGTGCGCGAGCGTTTCGTCGAAGCCCAGTTCGACCGCCACCGACTCCGGGTGAGCATGCGCCACTCGCTGCAAGCCTTTCTCCAGCGCGGCATCGCCCGTGCCGAATACGACCAGTTGGCCGCCGCGTTTGATGATTTCAGGCAGCGCCGCGAGCAGCAGGTCGAGGCCCTTCTGTTCCGTGAGGCGGCTCACGACGCCGAACAGCAAGGCGTCGCCTTTGCTGGCGAGGCCGAAGCGCTTTTGCAGCGCGGTCTTGCAGGCGTGCTTGCCCGACAGTTGCGAGGCGGTGTAGTGCTCGGGGAGCAGGGCGTCGCTGGCCGGGTTCCACACGCTGTAGTCGACGCCATTCAGAATGCCCGACAGGTCGTGCGTGCGGTTGCGCAGGAGGCCGTCGAGGCCGCCGCCCTGGGCAAGCGTCTGGATTTCGCGGGCGTAGGTTGGGCTGACCGTGGTGATGCGGTCGCTGTAGTAGAGGCCCGCTTTCAGAAACGATAACTGTCCGTAGAACTCGATGCCCTGCATATGGAAGTAATCGGCCGGCAGTCCGAGTTGCCCGAACAGATGCGCCGGGAACACGCCCTGGTAGGCGAGGTTATGCACCGTGAATACGCTGTGGGCGAAGGCCTTGCCATGCTGGCGCTCGGCCGCTTTCAGATAGGCAGGGGCGAGGCCGGCGTGCCAGTCGTGCGCATGGACGATCTGCGGCGCCCACGCCGGATCGAGCTGCTGGGCGAGCTGCGCGGCCGTCCAGCCGAGCAGTGCGAAGCGTTGGGCGTTGTCGCCGTACGGCACATGCTCGGCGTCGAGGTAGGGATTGCCGGGGCGGTCGTAGAGGCTGTCGGCGCGGATCACGTAGACCACGAGGTCGCTCGCGGGCAGTGTGCCCTGTTCCAGCGTCACATGCGGTGCGTCGAACCGGCGCCCGATCCGCGCCACCGTGCGCAGGTCGGAGAGGCCCCCGAGGACTGCCGGAAAGCCCGGCAGCAGCACCCGGACGTCCGCGCCCCGCTCGATCAGCGCGGGGGGAAGGGCGCCCGCCACGTCGGCAAGACCGCCTGTTTTCAGGAGGGGATACAGCTCGCTTGCGACGTGCAGGGCGCGAATCGTCATGGGCAGTTTTCCGGTGGTGACGGCTATGGGTGTAAGTGTGCATGCCCCCGCGCTAGTGGTCCGCCTTCTGCCCTCGCAACGCTTCCGGCGTCACGAGCACGACGCCGGTTTCGGTGCGGTAGAAGCGTTCGGCGTCCTGCACGGGATCTTCGCCGATCACCGTGCCGTCCGGAATCGCGCAGCCGCGGTCGATGACGACGCGACGCAACCGGCAACTGGCGCCGATGGTGACCTGCGGCAACAAGACTGCCTCATTGATGTTACAGAAAGAATTCACCAGCACATTCGACGACAGCACCGAGCGCGAAATCTGCGAGCCCGAGATGACGCAGCCGCCGCATACGATCAGGTTGGTGGCCGAGCCCTGCAGCCCGTTCATGTCGCGCACGAACTTGGCGGGGGGCAACTGCTGCTGTTGCGTCCAGATCGGCCAGTCGGGGGCGTACAGGTCGAGCGTCGGGATCGTCGAGGCGAGATCCAGATTGGCGGCCCAGTAGGCGTCGATGGTGCCGACATCGCGCCAGTACGGCTCGACGTTCGGGTCCGACGACACGCACGACATGCTGAATGGATGGGCGATCGCATGGCCTTGCGTGACCACGCGCGGCAGGATGTCCTTGCCGAAGTCGTGATCGGTGTCGGCCGTGGTGATGTTCTCTTCGAGCAGCGAGTACAGGTAATCCGCGTTGAACACGTAGATGCCCATGCTGGCGAGCGCGATGTCCGGCCGGCCCGGCATCGCCGGCGGGTCGGCGGGCTTTTCAACGAAGCCGGTCACGCGGCGGCTCGCGTCCACGTGCATGACGCCGAACGCCACCGCGTCCATGCGCGGCACCTCGATACAGCCGACCGTGCAGTCCGCGCCGCTTTCGACGTGGTCCGCGATCATGCGCGTGTAGTCCATCTTGTAGATGTGGTCGCCGGCCAGCACCACGACGTATTTCGGCCGGATGGAGCGGATGATGTCGAGGTTCTGGAACACCGCGTCCGCCGTGCCGCGATACCAGTGCGCCCCTTCGACGCGTTGCTGCGCGGGCCACAGGTCGATGAACTCGTTGAACTCGCCGCGCAGGAAACCCCAGCCGCGCTGCACATGGCGGATCAGCGAATGCGCCTTGTATTGCGTGACGACCGCGATGCGGCGGATGCCGGAGTTCAGACAATTGGACAGCGCGAAGTCGATGATCCGGTATTTGCCGCCAAAGTGCACGGCCGGTTTGACGCGCTTGTTGGTCAGCGGGCCGAGCCGTGTGCCGCGTCCGCCCGCAAGGACGATGGCGAGCGTGGTGCGTTGCAGATCGTTGAGGCTTGCCGGAGTTTCCATGCTGTGTCTCCTATGTGGAGCGGAGTTGGCGGTTGGGTGCTAACTCCGGTCCCATGCAACGTGGTTGCTGGTGGTGTGCCCCGGATGCTTATGCTGGTCGTTTTTCTTGTCGATTCTGGTCCAGTTGCTGCCTTCTGTCGCGGTGCCTTGACGATCCTTTGCTATTTTTAGCACTGAATTGGCATCCGCGAATAGTCTGGATTATGTGGAGGCCCATCTTATTGCGAGGTATCGCAACTTTCGGTGTCCTGCGCAAGATCGCAGCCGCCAGGCGGCGCGTCCGTGCGGCACGGCGCATAGCTGGGCAAATGGCGAAGGGCAATATGCGTGCCTGTGGGGCGGGGATGTGGTTTGCGGTTCGCGTTGTCCGAAGCGCCCGGCGCGTGAGGGCAGGCTTGCCTCAGAGCACGAATGCGGCGGTCCACGTAGAATCGGCGGCTCCGCTCCTGGTCGGCGCTGGGCGCCTGTCCGCCCGCCTGCCGGGATTGCTTGCAGAAACTGACTCCGCCGGACCCTCGCCTATGAATTTCAGCCGTCATCCCCTGGTTGCCTTGTTGTGTGCTTGCGCGCTGGCCGCGTCTGCCTTGTCCGGTGCGGCGCATGCCGCCGGCAGCGGCCCCGCCGAGGCGAGCGCCGCCGAAGCGGGCAACGACGGTCCGGCTTATGGACCCGAGCTGCAAGGTTTCGACTACCCGGCGCCGGTCGAGCAATTCGACTTCACGTCGCAGGGCGTGGCGCTGCACATGGCCTATATGGACATCGAGCCGGCCCACGCGAACGGGCGCACGGCCGTGCTGCTGCACGGCAAGAATTTTTGCGCCGCCACATGGGAGCCCACCATCCAGCGTCTGAGCGAAGCGGGTTATCGGGTGATTGCGCCGGATCAGATCGGTTTTTGCAAATCGAGCAAGCCCGAGCACTATCAGTACAGCTTCCAGCAACTCGCGCGCAACACGCATGCGCTGCTCGAATCGTTGGGCGTGAGCCGCGCCACGATGATCGGGCATTCGACCGGCGGCATGCTGGCGATCCGCTATGCGCTGATGTATCCGCAAGCCACACAGCAACTGGTGCTCGTCAATCCGATCGGCCTCGAGGACTGGAAAGCGAAAGGGGTGCCGTCGCTGTCCGTCGATCAATGGTATGAGCGAGAGTTGAAGACGAGCGCCGACGGCATCCGCCGCTATGAGCAGGCGACCTACTACGCGGGTCAGTGGCGCGCGGATTACGAGCCGTGGGTGCAGATGCTGGCGGGCATGTACCGCGGGCCGGGCAAGCAGATCGTGGCGTGGAATTCCGCGCTGCTGTACGACATGATTTACACGCAGCCGGTGGTCTATGAACTGGGCGAGCTGCAGATGCCGACGCTGCTGATGATCGGCCAGAAGGACACGACGGCGATCGGCAAGGACGCCGCGCCGCCTGCGGTGCGCGCCACGCTTGGTCACTATCCGGAGTTGGGGCGGCTCGCTGCACGGACGATTCCGCATGCGACGCTGGTGGAGTTCGCGGACATGGGGCACGCGCCGCAGATGCAGGACCCGCAGGCGTTTAACAAGGCGTTGCTGGATGGGCTGGCGGCGGGGCTGGGGAATCGGTGAGCGTTCAAACGGCTTTCTGTGCCGGCACGCGGGTGAGCTTATGCCAGTGCGACGGCGTCGACCGATTCTTCTTCCGGCGGAGGGGTGTGGGTCTGCCGAATTTGCTCGATCATCCTGGTTAAGATATCGAAGGCCGTTTCCGGCGTGGTCTGCGTCGGGGGTGGCTTGCTTGGGTTCTGATGTGCGATCCAATCACGATATTGCTTGATTTGCTTGACCTGCCCGATGAGATCAGAGTCAACTTCGCCTTTGAAAAGGTTGAGAATCTCACCAAACCTCCAGTACTCGACTTCACTTTCGAACTTTTCTGCCAGCTTGATGGCAAACTGCTGCGGATACCCTGCGGCCAGCAGACAGTTCGCCGTTTGCAGATGCTCGATGACGAACCGCTCGAATGTGGCGAACAGCGCCAAAATGGCAAGGTCAGCCGCTTGTCTGGCTGCATCTTCAAGGGCGGAATTGGCTTTCTCCGGAGTTGCCCCAAGGAACTGCGTGCGCCTGATGAGCTCTTCATGCTGGATTTGAATTGTGCGTGTCGCGACTTTGAAGCAATCGTCTGCCACAGCAAATGCCTTATAGACGGGATCCAGTGGATTATTAAAATTCATAGTCGGAGACGTCCGTAAGCAGGTCAAGAAACAGACTTTCATCAACGCGCTTTGCTCGACGTACTGTGGCCTCGATCCAGTACCAGCCATCTGCGTCGACATCAGAGAGCATGGGTCTAGACGACGAGATCGTGGTTTTTCCACCAACGATGGTTTGCGTCGAAAACGCCGGACCTTTTCCAACATAGAAAAGGAACGCATGTCTGGCCACACGGCCGATCAGGTCCACTCTTCCGTGCGCGCCAATGATTTTTGATCCGACAGGCAGGATCTTGGCCACTGAGACGCCGTCTTTTGCGATGTAAAGACTCGGGGCATCATATTGCGCCATTAGCTGTTCACTGAGCGTGACAGCGTCGTGCTCGACGGTTAGACCATGTTCTCTGCACCAGGCACTCACTTCCCCCAAAAAGGTCGTGACGCGCTGCACATACTCGACGGAAGAAGAGCCTGCGTCTTCAGTTTTCGGTTCAGCCACTATCTGTCCTTCTATTCTTACAATGCGCCCACTGGGGTACGCCGACGCTTGCCAGCACAGTTGATACATTTGCCCGTATCAGTGAGACCTGAGCAGATGTTCCCGCACCCACATCTGAAACCTCAGCCTACCATTGAATCCGTCGCGAAAACTTCAAACCTGGCGTGTCGCCAGTTCCTTTCGCAATGGCGTTCGGTGCTAGAGAGTAGCTTCCTGATCACGACAAGTTGCAACAACCAGGTTCGTCTGGAATTGGGTGAGTTGCAGATGCCGACGCTACTGATGATCGGCCAGAAGGACACGACGGCGATCGGCAAGGACGCCGCGCCGCCTGAGGTGCGCGCCACGCTTGGTCGCTATCCGGAGTTGGGGCGGCTCGCTGCGCGGACGATTCCGCGTGCGACGCTGGTGGAGTTCGCGGACATGGGGCACGCGCCGCAGATGCAGGATCCGCAGGCGTTTAACAAGGCGTTGCTGGATGGGCTGGCGGCGGGGCCGGGGAATCCATAGACAGATCTCAGCGTGGCGAGGAAGCCGGCCGGCGCAAACGCCGCCCGGCCACCCCATCACTTTCCGCCGACAATCGCCTCGCGCACTTGCGCCGCAATCTCATACGACCGCAGCCGTGCGGTGTGATCGTAGATCAGCGCAGTCAGCATCAACTCGTCGGCACCGGTCTGCTCGATCACGGAGAGCAGACCATCCCGCACGGTCTCCGCATCGCCGACCACCGAGCACGCCAGCGACTGCGCGACGCTGTTCAATTCCATCTCCGCCGCTTCGACGCGGTCCACCGGCGGCTGCAATTGCCCCGGCGTGCCGCGCCGCAGATTGACGAACTGCTGCTGCAACGACGTGAACAGACGCCGTGCCGCTTCGTTGGTATCGGCGGCGAACAGGTTCACGCCGACCATCGCATAAGGCTTCTCGAGCGCCGCCGACGGACGGAACTGCGCGCGGTACAGACGCAGCGCGGTCAGCATATGGTCCGGCGCGAAGTGCGAGGCGAACGCGAACGGCAGGCCGAGCGCGGCCGCCAGTTGCGCGCTGAAGAGCGAGGAGCCGAGCAGCCACAGCGGCACGTGCAACCCGGCGCCCGGCACGGCGCGCACGCGCTGTCCCGGCACCGGATCGGCGAAATAGCGCTGCAGTTCGACCACATCGTCCGGGAACGAATCCGCACTGCCTTGCAGCTCGCGGCGCAAGGCGCGCGCGGTGGTCTGGTCCGTGCCGGGCGCGCGGCCGAGGCCCAGATCGATGCGGCCCGGATAGAGCGAGGCAAGCGTGCCGAACTGCTCGGCGATCACGAGCGGGGCATGATTCGGCAGCATCACGCCGCCCGAGCCGACGCGGATGGTTCGGGTGCCGCCCGCCACATGGCCGATCACCACCGAGGTCGCCGCGCTGGCGATGCCGGTCATGTTGTGATGCTCGGCGAGCCAGTAGCGGTGATACCCCCACTTTTCGGCGTGCTGGGCGAGATCGAGCGTGTTGGCAAACGCCTGTGCCGCGCTCGCGCCCGCGGTGATGGGGGAGAGGTCGAGAACCGAAAAAGGGATCATGGCAAATTCATCCGAAGCCCTGCGCCGCGCAGCTCGCATGGAGCGAAGTGCTCGCACGCCGTAAGGCCGTCGACAGCAAAGGCAAAACCGGATTGTGCCAAAGCGGATTCATTCCCGCTGACGGGCTGCACAAGTCCACACCTGCAGCAGGGTGTTGCCGCAGGCCGCCTGCGCGGAATGCGCAAGCAAGCGGGCGCCACGATTCAACCGATTGATTAGATCATTAACACCGGCAACATCATTATTGTCACAAAGCCATGATTATTGTCAGACTAACAACGCAGAGTTATAAAAATGTAAAACATGCAGCCTGGATCAATAGTTCACAGAACAATTGACTGCACGCGGCAAGCAAGTCTGCGCCAGCGCTGCTACAATTTTCGCACCATGAATGCGCGTGCGATTGGCATTCGTTTGGCATTCAAAGGCGCGCTACGCTTGCCGCTCCGGTAGCGGTCGTGGTGCCTTAACCGTTTAATTTCAGCACCTTGCGGTAACTGGCAGAAACGCAGTCGGATCAACCTGTTTGCCGCTCATTGCAATGGCGCGGTGATCTCTGTCTATTGGCTTTCGATTATCTGTCATATAGCCGCCGCAATATTACGGGAAATTACGGTGAATGTCTTTTGCACGCTTTGCTTAAAGCAGCGGCGTCAATTCGACGCCGATTGTTCTGACGCAAGCAGAAGGAGTTCTGACCGTGCGAGCGAGTGTGTGGGTGCATGTCTTGTCGCGTAGTCCTGCCATTGCCACCGTGAGGCGGGCCACCGGGAGTCGGAGTGGCGGCCAATGACGGTGCATTCGCTATCTGTTCTGGAGTGGCTGCTGGTTGGGTTGTGCTGTGCCGCCACGGTGTATGCCGGCGTTGCCGCAGTCGCCATGCCGTTTTTCGGCAAACGGGCCGCCGGGTGTCACCTCGGCTGGACTTCCGTGAGCGTCCTCAAGCCCCTGTGCGGGACCGAGCCGCGTCTGTACGAAAACCTCGTGACGTTCTGCGAGCAGGCGCACCCGCGCTTTCAACTGCTGTTCGGCGTGTCGTCTCCGGTCGACCCGGCGATTGGCGTAGTGCGGCGTTTGCAGGCCGCGTATCCGCAATGCGACATCGAACTGGTGATCGATTCGCGCGTGCATGGCAGCAACCTGAAGGTCAGCAATCTGATCAATATGGCGCAGCGTGCGCGTCATGACGTGATCGTGCTGGCCGACAGCGACATTGCCGTCGAGCCGGATTATCTCGACACGGTCACCGCGCCGCTCGCCGACGCCGATACGGGCGTCGTCACCTGCCTGTATCGCGCGCAGAGCGTGGGGGGCTTCTGGCCGCGCGTGGGAGCCCTGTTTATCAACGAATGGTTCGCGCCGTCGGTGCGTGTCGCGCACGCGGGCGGCTCGCGCCGCTTCGGCTTTGGCGCGACCCTGGCGTTGCGGCGCACGACGCTCGAGAACATCGGCGGCTTCGAGGCGCTCAAGGACTGTCTGGCCGACGACTACTGGCTGGCCGAACACGCGCGCACGCTTGGGCTGAACACGGTGTTGTCGTCGGTGATGGTGGCCACCGACGTGATCGAGCCCACCTTCGTCACACTGTGGCTGCGCGAGATGCGCTGGTTGCGCACGATCCGTTCGGTGAATCCGTCGGGGTTCGCGTCGCTCATCATTACGTTTACCTCGCCTTGGCTGCTGGTCGGCGCGTTGCTGGCGGCCGGACTGAACAACGGGGGCATCGGCTCGGGCGGCGCGGATCCGTTGATGGCGCTGACGTTCTCGGTCAGCACGGCGGCGGGTGTCGTCGCGCGGGTGCTGTTGCATGCGCGCAGCGCCCGCATTTCGCGCACGTTCTGGCGCGATCTGCCGCTGGTGCCGTTGCGCGACACGCTGCTCGCGCTGCAGTGGCTGGGCGCGGTATTCGGCTCGCACGTGGTGTGGCGCGGCGCGCGGATGTCGGTGGTGAACCGGGTCGCGCAACCGCGCACGTCGATTGTGGAGATGTCCGATCGCGGATAGGCTCGTCCGCGGATCGAACAATGGGCGCCCGGTTTTATCCGGCGCGTCGGTGCAGGATCGCAGGGTCAATCAATCATCAGAATCAACGAAGCTGGTCGGAGCATTCATGAAAACGCTGTTTTTGCAGGCCCCGTCGTATGACGGTTTCGATGGCGGCGCGGGTTCGCGCTATCAGGCGAAGCGCGAGATCCGCTCGTTCTGGTATCCCACCTGGCTCGCGCAGCCCGCGGCGCTCGTGCCGGATAGCCGCGTGCTCGATGCGCCAGCTGATGGTTTGTCGGTCGAAGCCTCGCTCGAAATTGCGCAGCAGTACGAGCTCGTCATCATCCACACGAGCACGCCGTCGTTCCCTACCGATGCGATGTTTGCTCAGGACCTCAAGAAGCGCAACCCGTCGGTGATGATCGGCATGGTGGGCGCCAAGGTCGCCGTCGATCCACACAACTCGCTGACGGCGAGCGAAGCGATCGATTTCGTCTGCCGTGAAGAATTTGATTTCACCTGCCAGGAAGTGGCAGCAGGCAAGCCGCTCGCGCAGATCCAGGGCTTGAGTTACCGCGCGGCGGATGGCTCGATCGAGCATAACGAGGCGCGTCCGATCCTCGAGAACATGGACGAGCTGCCCTTTGTCGCACCGGTCTATAAGCGTGACCTGAAGATCGAGAATTACTTTATCGGTTACCTGAAGCATCCGTACGTCTCGATCTACACGGGCCGCGGCTGCCGTTCGAAGTGCACGTTCTGCCTGTGGCCGCAGACGGTAGGCGGCCACCGCTACCGCACGCGCTCGGTGGAGAACGTGCTGGAGGAAGTGAAGTGGATCCGCGACAACATGCCCGAGGTCAAGGAGATCATGTTCGACGACGACACCTTCACCGACTTCAAGCCGCGTGTCGAAGAGATCGCACGCGGTCTGGGCAAGCTGGGCGTGACGTGGTCCTGCAACGCGAAGGCGAACGTGCCGTATTCGACCCTCAAGATCATGAAGGAAAACGGCCTGCGCCTACTGCTGGTGGGCTATGAGTCGGGCGACGACCAGATCCTGCTGAACATCAAGAAGGGCCTGCGTACGGATATCGCACGACGCTTCAGCGAAGACTGTCGCAAGCTGGACATCAAGATTCATGGCACCTTTATCCTCGGTCTGCCGGGCGAAACGCAGGAAACCATCGAAAAGACGATCGAGTACGCCAAGGAGATCAACCCGCACA
>Ga0302228_10002293_pt1 | contig 13125 bp, 10 predicted proteins | sample II_Palsa_N1_2_FD_193519 | JGI IMG/M metagenome (GOLD analysis project Ga0302228, IMG submission 193519) | Peat permafrost microbial communities from Stordalen Mire near Abisko, Sweden - II_Palsa_N1_2 | ecosystem: Environmental > Terrestrial > Soil > Palsa > Peat permafrost | place: Sweden...
TCCTGGAACGCGGGGCAGACCCGCCGGTCCACCGCCGCAGATTGAGGCGCGTCTGCGCTCCCTGGGCGCCGTGCTCGATATGCGCACGGCACTTGAGCTGTACACGCCGCTGCTGGAGCGCCAGCCACGCGAGGGCGTAGAGGTCACACCTGATCAGGTGTATGGCCCCGATGGCCGGCATCGCCTCGATGTCTATGTGCCCTCGCATGCGGATGCGCCGCGCGCCGTGCTGATGATTTTCCACGGCGGCGGCTTTATCCGCGGTGACAAGAGCGAGCGCGAGAACGCCGGGCTGTACTTTGCGCGCGCAGGGTTTGTCACGATCGTGCCCAACTACCGTCTGGCACCGGCTGGCCAGTGGCCCTCCGGCGCCGAAGATGTGATGGCGGCGCTCGCCTGGGCTGTGGCCCACGCGGCTGATTTTGGCGGCGATCCGGCGCGCATCTGGCTGCTCGGTGAATCGGCGGGCGCGGCTCATGTCGCCACCGCAAGCCTGCTGCGCCGTTTTCATCCGCCGCAGGGCCTCAAGGTCAAGGGCCTGGTGCTGATCTCCGGGGTCTACAACGTGCAGCTCGAACGGCTGGCGCGCGCGCAGTTCGACGTGCCGACGCCCGATCCGCGCAATGAGCCGTATTTTGGCAGCGACAGCGCTCGCTATCCGGCCATGTCGATCGTCGATCTGGTGGATGCTCCGCCAGTGCCGATGCTGATCAGCTTTGCCGAACTGGACCTGCTGCAGATGCAGGTGCAGGCCGGGGAGCTCTTTGCGCGACTCGTGACCCGCCACGGCTATGCGCCGCAGCTGGCTGTGATCCGCGGCCACAACCACTTAAGCCAGATCCTATCGATCAACACCGGTGATGAGTCCTTGAGCGCGCCGATCCTCGCATTCCTGCGCGCGCGCTAAGCTCGCTGCTGTGCGCCTTGAAGTCAGCGACGTCTGCGCCTAGGCTCGATCACCTTGGGGGGTTGCTGATGAACATCGGAGTGCCGCGCGCCCCTGTCGAGGAGGGCACGCCAAGACTTATCCAATGGTTTGGCCGAAGCGGCGCCCGCTGGGCGTGGCTGCTGATCGGGCTGCTGTATGTCGGCTTTGTCGCCGGCAGCAGCATCGTGATGATCGTGCATGCGCTGCGCGCCGATCACTGGCTGCGGGCGATGCTGATTGCCGCCGTGGCATTGCTGGCGCTCGGGCTGTGGCTTCGCATCTGGATCATGCAATGGCGCTCGCTGCAGTCGGATTGGCCGCCGATTCGTCCTGAAGACACCGGCATCTGGGGCGTGGGGGGCCCGGGCATTCGCCAGCCCGGCGCCACCGGTATCTTCCCCAAGGCAAAACCCCCTGATGATGAAGAGCCCGGCGGCGGTTAGCGGCGCGCCGGCTGCGCTGATCGCGCCGAGCCCACAATGCGTCGATCCTGGCAGAGGCCCCTTGCGGGGCACTGGAGTATCCGTGCAGCTGACCCTTTACTACGCGCCGATCGCCTGTTCGCTGGTCAGTTACATCACACTGACCGAGGCCGGCGCCGCCTTCGAGGTACGGCCGCTCAATTTTGCCCGCCGCGAGCACCTGAGCCCTGAGTTCCTGAAGATCAATCCCCGCCATCGGGTGCCGGTATTGCTCATTGATGATCGACCCCTGCTCGAAACGCTGGCGATTCAACTGTGGGTCGCGCGTCAGTTTCCGGCCGCGCGGCTGCTGCCCGAGGATCCGATGCAGCAGCTGCAGGCGCTCTCGCGCATGGCCTGGTGCGCCTCAGGCATACACCCGTGCCTGACCCCCAATGCACTGCCGGAGCGCTACTGTGACCTGCCGGGCAGTGAGGAGAGCGTGCGCCGCTGCGCGCGCAAACTGCTGCTGGAGAACTACCAGATTGCTGATGACCTGCTGGCGAATCGCAGCTGGTTCTTTGATCATTTCACCGCGGTGGATGCGTATTTCTTCTGGTGTTTCCGCCGTGGGCAGCAGTTTGGCGTTGATGTCGGCGCCTTTCAGCACTGCCTGGCGCATTTCAATCGCATGAGCGAGCGCGCCAGCGTGCGCCAACTGCTCAGCTACGAAGCCCAGGTGCTGGAGCAGTTTCGCCGCAGCGCTTAGGCTGCGCGAATAACCAGACTGCAAATAAGAGAAGGCCCGGCATTGCCGGGCCTTCTGTGCGTGAGCGGCGCCGCGTGTGTCAGCGCACGGGTTAGTCCATTGCCACTCAGGTATGGAATCTAATGCGAAGGCCATCAACCTGCAATAGGCAAAATGTATTGGCGCCGAGTGCAGCGTCGCGAGCGATGAGTGTCCCGTGCACGCGATACTTTGCACCAGGCCCACTCGATGTATCTCCTCTTGAGGTGAGTGCCTCGCACAGCATTAATGAACAACTGATTGATTTGGCGGTGCAATCAACGAGAGCACTTCGATCAACTCACCTCAGGGCACTGCACGGGGCTTGAACCGCGCCCGAGCATCAGTGGGATTCTGATAAGGCGACCGGTGCGTGATCTCGCCACAGCAGTGGAAACAGACGATGCTGCATCGGTGCGCCAGGCGCGAGCTCATTGCTCAGGCCTGGAAAATCCGGTGAGGTGATCCAGGTACGAGGTGCATGCCGGATATCATCGCCGAGCAATCGCACTGAATAGACCCGGCGGCGCCGTCCCGGGTCTGCGCCACCCGCGGCGTGCAGCGTAAGCATTTGAAAACACACCATGTCGCCCGGCTCGAGTTCCCAGCCAATGATGGGGAAGCGCTCGCGCTGCGCCTCGATGTCCGGCAGATCAGCCAGCGTCCCTTCGGGGAACCAGCGCGCCTGGGCGTCCCTGAATGTTCTGGGCATCAGCCACGGCCCGCGGTGAGATCCGGCCAGGAACTCGAGGGTCGCACTGCGACTGACCGGATCAACCGGTATCCAGCAGCTGACATTCTGCTGACCCTCGATGTTGTAGTAGGGCTGGTCCTGGTGCCAGGGCGTGCGCTGTCGCGTCCCTGGCTCCTTGGTGAGCATGTGATCGTGGTACAGGCGTACCTCAGAGCTGCCGGTCAGCAGGGCGCCGATGGCACCCATCGGCGCGCTCGCGAGGAACTCGCGATACAAGCGGTTCTCCTGCCAGTTGCAGAAGTCCTCGATAAACCAGCCCGGGTCATCGGGCTGGCTGGCGACCTTGGCGCGTGGGCTGGGGTGCGCGAGATTCCAGTCGATACCGGCCTTCAACAACTCAATCTGTGCCACCGACAGCACCTGGCGCAGGCACACCGCGCCATCGCGCTGGAATGCTTCGATCTCGGCGGCGCTGACAACGGCAGTCCCAGTCATGGCAGGCCCCCTGGCGTTGGGCAGCAACGATGCGCGGCATGCGGTGCGATGCCGGCCCAAGTCTAGCAAACCGTGCGCCGCCAGCGGCTGGCACAAGATGAGCCCACTGCACATGGTGCCGCGGCGCGCGGCCGTGGTATATCAGGCCCCCCGGTGCGGGCCACCCTGGCATCGGCCGCGGCGCTCTCTCAATAAAAGGACTACGCATGGAACCGACACCGCCTGCGACCCGCCCGCCGCTGCCACCGTTTACGCGTGAGAGCGCCGCGCAAAAGGTGCGGGCGGCTGAGGATGGCTGGAATGGCCGCAATCCCGAGCGTGTCGCGCTCGCCTACTCAGCGGACAGCCGCTGGCGCAACCGCGCCGAATTTCTTGAGGGCCGCGCCGCCATCGTCGCCTTCCTTACCCGCAAATGGGTGCGCGAGCTCGACTACCGGCTGATCAAAGAGTTGTGGGCTTGGAGCGAGGATCGGATCGCGGTGCGCTTCGCCTATGAGTGGCACGATGACTCGGATCACTGGTATCGCTCCTATGGGAACGAGAACTGGGCCTTCGATGCCCGGGGCCTGATGCGGTATCGCCATGCCTCGATCAATGACCTGCCGATCAGCCCCGAGCAGCGCAAGTTTCACTGGGCCGCCCCGGGAGCGCGGCCCGCCGATCACCCGGGGCTCTCCGAGTTGGGCCTTTAACGGCGCCGCGGTTCTGACAGAATGCGCCATCGCAGGATCAGGGGGACTTAAGGCCATGAAGAGCAAGGCGGCTGTGGCGATGCGCGCGGGGGCGCCGCTGGTAATCGAAACCGTGGATCTGGCCGGCCCGCGTGCGGGCGAGGTGCTGATTCAGATCCACGCCTCGGGCGTCTGCCACACCGATGAGTTCACGCGCTCAGGGGCCGACCCCGAAGGGCTGTTTCCGGTGATCTTCGGTCACGAAGGGGCCGGCATCGTGCTCGAAGTAGGTGCTGGCGTGAGCTCGGTGAAGCCCGGTGATCATGTGATCCCGCTCTATACCCCCGAGTGCCGGCAGTGCAAGAGCTGTACCTCGCACAAGACCAATTTGTGTACCGCCATCCGCGCCACCCAGGGCAAGGGTGTGATGCCTGATGGCACGAGTCGCTTCTCGCTCGGCAAGGAGCAGATCCATCACTACATGGGCTGCTCCACCTTTTCCAACTACACCGTGCTGCCGGAAATTGCAGTGGCCAAGATTCGTGAGGACGCACCTTTTGACAAGGTGTGCTACATCGGCTGTGGCGTCACGACCGGCATCGGCGCGGTCATCAATACCGCCAAGGTCGAGGCCGGTGCCAACGTCGTGGTGTTCGGATTAGGCGGCATTGGTCTGAATGTCATCCAGGGTGCCCGGCTCGTGGGGGCCAACAAGATCATCGGCGTCGATCTGAACCCGCGCCGGCGCGCGCTGGCCGAGAAATTTGGCATGACCCACTTCGTGAACCCCAAGGAAGTGGAGGGCGATCTGGTGCCCTATCTGGTGAGCCTCACCGACGGCGGCGCCGACTATAGCTTCGAGTGCGTGGGTAATGTCGAGCTGATGCGCCAGGCGCTCGAGTGCTGCCACCGCGGCTGGGGTGAATCGATCATCATCGGCGTCGCCGGCGCCGGCCAGGAAATCCGCACGCGTCCATTCCAGCTGGTCACGGGGCGCATCTGGAAGGGCACGGCCTTCGGCGGCGCGCGCGGCCGCACTGATGTGCCAAAAATCGTGGACTGGTACATGGAGGGCAAGATCAACATCGATGATCTGATCACCCATCGCCTGCCCATCGAGCAGATCAACGAAGCCTTCGAGCTGATGCACCGCGGCGAGTCGATCCGCTCAGTCGTGGTCTTTCAATAGGCACTGCGCGGTGTCCAGATTCCAACCGCAGCGCCTGGGTCATGCTGGTGCACGGGCCCAGGCCCGGAGAGCGGACTGGCCGGCGCTGCGCCCGCTGCGCGCACTGTCGGCGGCACAGCTCCAGCAGCGCTTCGAAGCGGCGCTGGCTGGCGCCGATGGCCTCGAGGGTGCGCACTGCATTCATGAGGCGTGGATGCGCGGGCAGTTTCCGGCGCGCATTGAGGAGGCGCTCAATCGCCTGTGGGAGCTGTGCGCCGCGACGATTCCGGAGTGGCTGCCGATGCGCTACATCAGCTGGCTGCCACAGGCCTACGAGATCGCGCAGCGCTTTCAGGCCAGTGCCAGCGGCCGCATGAATATCTATCTGGTGCTGCTGGATTTCAGCGATCGACGTGGCGATGCCTACGGCGTCTACGTCGGCATGAGTGCTTATGCACCGGCACAGCGCTTCGATCAGCACAAGGCGGGTATCCGCGCGGCCGGCAGCGTGCTCAAGCGCGGACTCGAACTGCTGGCCGGTCCGACACTGCACCTGCGGCACATCGCGCGTGAAGAGGCGGTGCGCATTGAGGCCGCGCTGGCCGTGGCGCTTGCGGATGCGGGACTAATTACCGAGGGAGGACATTAGGCAGCGCCCGCGATGCGGCCCGCGCCAGCGCGCCGATTCAGTCTGCAACGCAGGCGTTGCGACCGCTGTTCTTGGCTTTGTAGAGGGCGGCATCGGCCCGTTCGAATACCGATTCAATCGTATCGCCCTCGCGCAGCTCCGTGAGCCCGCACGAGACCGTGACCGGCACCGGCTCGCCGTGAAACACGAAACGCAGTGCTTCGACCTGGGCGCGCAGCTGATCGGCCACCAGCAGCGCTTCGGCCAGTGGCGTGCCAATGAGCAGGCCGACAAATTCCTCGCCACCGAAGCGGGCGATGAAATCGGTCTTGCGCAGGCCACTGCCCAGGCACCGAGCCGTCTCGCGCAGCACCTTGTCACCGCCCAGGTGCCCGCAGGCATCGTTGATCATCTTGAAGCGATCGATGTCCCAGATCAGGATCGACACCGGGCTGCGCACGCGCTGCCAGCGCGCCAGCTCATCGGTGAAGCGCTCGTCGAAGGCCGCGCGATTGGGCATGTTGGTAAGCGAGTCCCTGAGCGCCAGGCGCTTGGCCTGATCGAGGCTGGCATGCAGATGGAGGGATTTCTGCTCCAGTTCACTGATACGGCTTCGCATCCGATCGAGCTGCTGGGCATCATCTTCGAAGCGCCGCTGTTCGCGGGCGCGGAACTCCTGGACACTGCAGGCGACCGCCTCGAGCCGGTTGGCAACCTGGATCTTGAGCGTGGCAAGCTCGTTGCTGGCCCGCACCTCATCGCCCAACTGGCTCATCTGCGAGAGCACTTCGGTGTTGAGCGAGTTGGTATCGGTGTGCTGCTGTATCCGCACCGCACTGGTGTTTGACAGATAAGCGTTGATGTCCTGCAGGCGCTCGGTGACCTGGGCAAGCGTTGCGGTGACTTCGGCGCGTTCGGAGGCGAAGCTGGCGCAGTGCCCCTCGATCAGATCAGCGACACGGGTCAGCACCGATGCCAGTGCGGCATCGTCCGTCGCCATGGCGAGCTGCTCGAGCAGCCGGTCGACCGCATCGCAGCTCAGGCTCCAGCGGGAAGAGGGCTCTGCCGAGGCCACCGAGAGGCGTAGTTTGTGCGTGAGCGCGGTGTCCGCCACGGCGATCGTTGGCCGCGCGGCGGCTAGCAGCGCCGGCAGGCTCGCGGTGCCAGTGCTGGTGGCCGGCGTCGCCACGAGCGCCGCCGTCTGCGCCGGAGTCAGCGCTGCGGAGCGCGGCGCTTCGAGTCGGCCAGCCGCCGCCACTGCAGTTGCAACCGGTGCCGGTGCGGCGGCGGGCGGTACGGCGGAGGAGGGGACTTTGGGCAGCGCCAGGACCGCGGAGGTCAGCGCATCAAATAGCGCCCGCACTTCCACTTCGGTGCTTTCGTTGCGGCTGGCCGCCGCAATCCGCGCCAGCTGCGGATCCAGCTGCGGCTCGTAACCCATGGTCGAGGCGCACAGCCGACCGATGAGGCGACGCAGTGCCTGCTCGATGCCGCGCCAACGCTGCTCCTGCGCGTCGAGCTCGCGGATCAGATCGAGATTTTGAGTTTTGGAGTCAACAGGTTGAGGCACGAGCTACTCGTCCAATGCGTAGATCCTTCGGGGTGCTATCGGACACCTGTCAGTGCAACTTAAGCACTCCCGGCCCGCCCGTGTAGCCTAAAGGCGACCCGATCACCCTTGGGCGGACCTGCTTCTCTCGCCGATGTGAACTGCGTATCACTCCCAGCGCCGGCAGCCGTTGCCGCCGGGATCGGCGCGGCGCGGATCGCAGGCTTAATATCGGTTTGACAAGATATCTGTGAGATCCTGTGAGTCGAGCTGAACGGGAGAAAAGCGCTGCATCCCAAGGATCACTTTTCATCGGTTTCGGGCAACTACGCCGAATTCCGGCCACGCTATCCCGAGGCGCTCTATCGCTGGCTCGTGACCCATGCGCCGGGTACGGCGCGGGTCTGGGACTGCGCCTGTGGCAGCGGCCAGGCGTCGCTCGATCTGGCCGAATCCTTTGCGCAGGTCGTGGCTACGGATCTGAGCGCAGCGCAGCTGCGTGAAGCACAAGCGCACCCACGCATTGAATATCGCGTGGCGCTGGCCGAAGAGAGCCAGCTGCCCGCGGCCTCACAGGATCTGGTCACCGTCGCGCAGGCGCTGCACTGGTTTGACTGCGAGCGTTTCTACGCCGAAGCGCGCCGCGTGCTGCGGCCCAACGGTCTGCTGGCGGTGTGGAGCTACTCGATCTGTACGCTCGAATCCGCTGCTGCCGATGCACTGCTGCAGGAGTTCTACGCCAACACCGCCGGTCCCTACTGGCCCCCGGAGCGGCGTCACGTTGAGAGCGGCTATCAGAGCCTGCCCTTCCCGCAGCCTGAACTCACCGTGCCCGAGTTTGCGATGCAGCTGCGCTGGAGCCTCGATCAGCTGCTTGGCTACCTGGGCAGCTGGTCGGCGACCAGCCGCTACATCAAGGCGCGCGGCAGCGATCCGCTGCCGGCGCTGCGCGCACAGCTGCAGGCGCACTGGCCGGCAGAGGATGGGCGGCTTGGGATTATGTGGCCTCTGAAGGTGCGGGCCGCGCTGCTCAACCGCTCCTAAACATTCCGTAACCCCCGCGGGCTTGTACAAGGCGGACCGGCCAGCTTAGAGTCGCGGACAGAGTCGGGGGGATTCATGTTATCGCGTTGGCTGCTGTCGGGCCTGGCCGTTGCCTATCTCGGATGCCTGTTCGGGATCGCCTTCTATGGCGATCGACATTCGATCTACCCCGATAGGCGCCGGCTGCGACCCTATATCTATGGACTGGCGCTCGGCGTCTACTGTACCTCGTGGACCTTCTTTGGCGCCGTGGGCACCGCGGTGCGCGATGGCTGGGGGTACCTGCCGATCTATCTCGGGCCCGCGCTGGTGTTTATCTTTGCGCTGCCGTTCCTCAAACGCCTGGTGAGCGTCGGACGCGCCCACAAGGTCACCTCGATCGCTGATTTTATCGCTTCGCGCTTTGGCAAGAGTCGGGCGCTGGCGGCGCTGGTGACGGTGATCGCCTTCACCGCGGCGATTCCCTACCTGGCACTACAGTACAAAGCGGTTTCAGCCAGCGTCGCAGCACTCACGGCCTCAACCGCCGGGCCCGCACCCTGGTTTCGCGACACGGCCCTGGGCGTCGCGCTGGTGATGTCGCTGTTCGCCGTGCTCTTTGGTGCGCGCCGTGTCGATGCGACCGAACATCATGAAGGCCTGATGCTGGCGATTGCCTTCGAATCGCTGCTCAAGCTGCTGGCCTTTGTCGCGGTCGGTGTGTTTGCGATCTGGCAGCTGCGCGGCCATCGTTTCGTGCTGCCTGCGGGCCTCGCCAACAGCAGCTCACTCTTTAACGCCAACGCCTTCGAGACCACGCTGCTGGCGGCGACTGCGATCTTCTGCCTGCCGCGACAGTTTCAGGTCGGCGTTGTGGAATGCGCTTCGCCCTCGGACCTGCAGCAGGCCCGCTGGCTGCTGCCAACCTATCTCGGGCTGTTCTCGGCCTTTGCCGTGCCGATCGTGGCGCTCGGCGCGCACCGATCGCTGGCGCTTCCGGGCGGCTCGGATTCGCTGATCCTGACGCTGCCGATGAGTCAGGGGGCCTCGTGGCTGGCGGTGCTGGTTTTTCTCGGCGGCCTCTCGGCCGCCACCGCCATGGTGGTGGTGGCGAGCGTCGCGCTCTCGACAATGATTTCCAACGACATCGCGGTACCGCTGCTGTGGCAGGAGCGGCTGGAGGCCGGTGCGAGCCTCGGGCGACGCGTACTGTGGGTGCGGCGCGTGGTCATCGTCGCGCTCGCCTTGCTGGCCTTCGCCTACTACCGCGCGACCTCCGGCTCCCCGAACCTCGCCTCGATCGGCATCCTCGCCTTCGCCGCTGTGGCGCAGTTTGCCCCGGGAATTCTGGCGGCGCTCTATTGGAGCGGGGCCACGCGCGAGGGCGTCTTCTGGGGCATGCTCGCCGGCTTTCTGGTGTGGGGTTATCTGCTGTTCGTGCCCAATCTCGTGGCCGGCGGTGTGCTGGCCGCCAACAGTTTCGCGGCGCCCCATGCATTCGCGTGGCTGTGGCCGCGGGCGCTGCTCGATGCGGTCAGCCTGGGCCAGGTGGGCCCCGGTGCCTTGAGTGCCTTGCTGCTTAACGTGTTCGTGCTGGTGGTGGTCTCGGCGCGGCGCGGGGTCACGCTGCAGGAGCGGGTCGCTGCGCGCATGTTCGTCTCGCCCAGCCGACCAGTCATTGGTCTGCAGGCCATCACGGCGCAGGTCGGGGATCTGGAAACAGTAGCGGCGCGTATTGTCGGAGCACCGGCCGCGCGCCATGCGCTCGAGGAGTACGTGGGCTACACCCCGGGTGCGCCCTCGCGCCCGACCGATGCTGCCGATCGCGGCATGCTGCAGCACTTCGAGCGCGTGCTGGCCGGTTCGATCGGTGCCTCCTCGGCGCGCGTCGTGCTGACGCACGCGCTCAAGCGCAAGGGCCTGGGCGTCGATGAGGTCGCGGAGCTGCTCGATGAGGCCTCGCAGGAACTGCGCTTCAGCCGCCAGCTGTTGCAGGCCACGATGGAGAATGTCACGCAAGGGATCAGTGTCGTGGACGCCGAGATGCGCCTGGTCGCCTGGAACAAGCGCTATCTGCAGATGTTCGCCTATCCGGATGGCATGGTGTATGTCGGCCGGCCGGTGGCCGATCTGATCCGCTTGAGCGCGCTGCGCGGTGAGCTCGGCCCCGGCGAGCCAGAACAGCATGTGCAGCGCCGGCTCGATCGGATGCGCGCCGGCAGCGCCTACACCTTTCAACGCCAGCGCCTCAATGGGCACGTCTACAGCATCCACGGCCAGCCGATGAGTGGCGGTGGCTTCGTCACGACCTACTCGGACATCACCGAGTTCAAGCGCACCGAGCAGGAGCTGCGCGAGGCCAAGCAGGGGCTGGAGGAGCGCGTCGAGCGGCGCACGCACGAGTTGAGCGAGGCGCTCGAAGCGCAGCGCGGCGCGAAGCAGCAGGCCGAGGCGGCCAACGCCAGCAAGACCCGCTTCGTTGCCGCCGCGAGCCACGATCTGCTGCAGCCGCTCAATGCGGCACGCCTGTTTGCCTCGGCGCTCGAAGCGCGTGCCGCCAGTCATCCGGAACTGCAGGAGCTCGCCAGCCGCATCGATGGTTCGATGCGGGCGGCCGAGGAGCTGCTCAAGGACCTGCTCGATATCGCACGGCTCGATACCGGCGTGCTGCAGCCCGAGCTCAGCAATTTTCCACTGCATGAGCTGCTCGAGGATCTGCAGCATCAATATGCGCCGCTCGCCGCCTCACGCCAGCTGCGGCTGATCGTCGCGCCCACCCATGCCATCGTGCGCAGCGATCGCACACTGCTTCGGCGAATCGTGCAGAACTACATCTCCAACGCACTGCGCTACACCCAGCGCGGTGGCGTGCTCATCGGCACGCGCCGGCAGGCGCGTGGTGTGGAGATCTGTGTCTACGATACCGGCCCCGGCATCACCAGCGAACAGCGCAAGGGCCTGTACGCAGAATTCAGCCGCCCGCAGCAGGACTCCCCGTGGGGTGAGCGTGGCCTGGGACTGGGACTTTCAATCTGTCATCGCTTTGCCGGCCTGATGCAGCACGAGCTCACGCTGCGCAGCCGGCGCGGCCATGGCTCGGTCTTTGGCGTGTGTGTGCCGCGCGAGGCGCGTGCCACGCTGGTGCGGGCACCGGCGATCAAGTTGCCGCTGGATCCGACCAGCCTGCGCGACCTGCGCGTGCTGTGCGTTGACAATGATCTGTCGATCCTCGATGGCATGGAGGCACTGCTGGGGCAATGGGGCGTGCGGGTGTACAAGGCCAGCAATTCAACGCAGGCCCTGGAGCTCGCACGGCTGCATCAGCCCGAGGCGGTGCTGGCCGACTATCATCTGGGCGAGGAGCTGAACGGACTCGAGCTGCTGCGCCAGCTGAGCGATGGCGGGGCGAGCGAGTTCACGATGGCGCTCGTCACTGCTGATCATGGACCGAAGCTCGCGCAGGCCGCACGCGAGCGCGGTGTGCCGTTGCTGCACAAACCGCTGCGGCCCGCGGCATTGCGCGCGCTGCTGACAGCATTCAAGCGCCAGGTCCGTCGCACCAGCGCTGCCTAGGGCAGCAGGCTTAAGTTCAGTCGAGCTCTTCCACCGGTGTCTTGATCTCGTTTGGATCGACCGCGAGGCGTCCGGCCAGCAGCACCGCCTGCGTGCGATTGGTCGCGCCGAGTTTGCGCAGCACTGAGGTCATGTGCGCCTTGACCGTGGCCTCGGAAATCTCAAGATCGTAGGCAATCTGCTTGTTCAGTTTCCCTGAGCACAGCATGCTGAAGACCCGGAACTGCTGCGGCGTCAGCTCGGCCAGGCGACTGGCCACTTCGAGTGCCCCCGGATCGGCACTGTGCTCGGAGCCATTGCCCAGGTGCGGGGGCGTGACGATTTCCCCGTTCAGTACCGCGCGCACGCCGGCGCCGATGGCCTCGGCGCTGGCGGACTTGGAGACAAAGCCCTGCGCACCGAAAGCCATCGCCTGGCGAACCGTGTGCGCATCGTCCATCGCCGAGATCACAATCACTGGCAGGTCCGGACGCAGCCCGCGCAGGTGCGCAAGGGCGCTGAAGCCATGGGCACCGGGCATGTTCAGATCGAGCAGCAGCAGATCCGCGCCGCCGTGCGTTTCAATCAACTGCAGCAAACCGCCCACGTGATCGGCCTCGTGGAAGGTGACCTCCGGGAGCGCTGCGGCCACTGCACCCTTGAGGGCGGCACGGTAGAGCGGGTGGTCATCTGCGACCAGCAGTTCGTAGTTCATGCGGCGTGCATCGCGCCTTCAGGCGCCCGGCGGCCGGTTTGCAAGCAGTTGCGAGACCACGCTCGGATCGGCCAGTGTCGAGGTATCGCCCAGCTGTTCGGTCTCGTTGGCGGCGATCTTGCGCAGAATGCGGCGCATGATCTTGCCGCTGCGGGTCTTGGGCAGACCAGGTGCCCACTGGATGACATCGGGGGTTGCGATCGGCCCGATCTGATCGCGCACCGTCCGGCGCAACGCACCGAGTAGCTCATCACTGGGCTCCTCGCCGGCCTTGAGCGTGACGAAGGCATAGATTCCCTGGCCCTTGATGTCATGCGGGTAGCCCACCACGGCCGCTTCGGCGACCGCCGCATGTGCCACCAGGGCACTCTCGACCTCGGCCGTGCCCATGCGATGTCCGGAGACATTGATGACATCGTCCACGCGACCGGTGATCCAGTAGTAGCCATCCTCATCGCGCCGCGCGCCATCGCCCGTGAAATAGCTGCCGGGGTAGGTGCGAAAGTAAGTGTCG
>Ga0302228_10002294_pt1 | contig 13120 bp, 12 predicted proteins | sample II_Palsa_N1_2_FD_193519 | JGI IMG/M metagenome (GOLD analysis project Ga0302228, IMG submission 193519) | Peat permafrost microbial communities from Stordalen Mire near Abisko, Sweden - II_Palsa_N1_2 | ecosystem: Environmental > Terrestrial > Soil > Palsa > Peat permafrost | place: Sweden...
CCCTGGGCACCACCCAGGGCCGGATCAGCTTCCACGAATGGATCGCAGATTCCTGGGCGGTGCTGTTCTCCCACCCCAAGGACTTCACCCCGGTGTGCACCACCGAGCTCGGGCAGATGGCCAAGCTGGCGCCCGAGTTCGAACGCCGCGGCGTGAAAGTCATCGGCCTGTCGGTGGACGCCACCGAGCGCCACCAGGCGTGGGCTGACGACATCGGGGAGACCCACGGCGCACGGCCCGGCTACCCGATCATCGGCGACACCGATCTCAATGTGTCCAAGCTCTACGGGATGCTGCCCGCCTCCACTTCGGGTGACGCCAGCTCGCGCTGCGCGGTTGACAACCTGACCGTCCGGAACGTGTTCGTGATAAGCCCGGATAAGAAGATTAAGCTCATCATCGCGTATCCGAATGTGACCGGCCGCAACTTCGGGAGCTGCTGCGGGTCATCGACTCGCTCCAGCTGACCGCCAGGCACCGCGTCGTGACGCCGGCCAACTGGACGCAGGGCGACGATGTGATGATCCACAACTCGGTGCCCGACGACCAGGCGAGGGTGATCTTCGGCGAGTGGAAGGCCGTCAAGCCCTACATCCGCATCGTCCCCCAGCCGAGGTCACCGGGGCCGGAGGAGTGCGGCGACGAGTTCTGCTCGCCCGGGCGGCGCGGCACGGCCCTGGCAGCCGCCTCCGCGCTCGCGCCCGATCACCCGGCGCAGAGCGTGACCGCGCTGTTATCGCGCCATTACCGAGTGTGAGCCTGATTGTCGCCCGGCGCGACAGTCCCGGGTGCCTGGACAACGTCATCGCCCGGCCGGTCACCGGGAGCCGGACGCCCGGATGTCAACTCGCCGCAGAAGGAGCACCACGATGATCCCGCAAGCGCAGCATCGTCACCGAACTGACGCAAAGCGGTCAGGCGGCGACAGCGCGCCAGCCTGGATCACATGCCGACGGCAATGGCAGCGGCACGAGCCGCATTTGAGGCCGGATTGAGGCTGGCCTGGATAAACGCCCCGCAGGACCCGCAGGAGCGAGCGATCCGGGTACTGCTCATCCACAGCAGCCAGGCGAAGTGGAAGAGGACGGTTGCTTCTGACTACGACGTCACCGGCGCAGGGGGCGATCGTTGGCGCCAAGCGGCAGAGGCACAGGAAAACCTCGTGTCACGCGCGCTCGACAAAACCGGTTCGCCGGAATTGCCGAAGCGAGTTCCGCCAGTTGCAGAGCAACTCCGCGAGCTAAACGTTGACCGTCTCTATTCCGTGCCCACCCGCACCATCGCCTACGACCAGCCTGGTATCGAGGTCGAGAGCTTGTACATAATTGACGGGCAGCGCATGCTGTACCTGCTGCGCCCCTTCGTGATCGGAACCGCCTGTCCAAAATGCCGGAACTGGTCCACATTCCATATCGACGGCAACGCCAACAGAAAAGTTGCTTTAAGAGCCTAGAGCACGGACACCCGATGGAAGACCCAACACTCGACCAGGCACTCAAACATGTCGGCCTACTCTTATTCCAGGAGAAGGCCATCCGATCAACGACATCGCGTTCAGAGTTCCGGCGGGCGCGCTCGTCAGGCCTATACAGCCTGAACTGCCGTCGCAGCCTCCTTACCTCGTACGCGATAACGACCGTTATGGGCATCTTTCGAGAGCGGCTCGCGATGCAATTCAATCGCCCATATCGGCGGGTCGCGTGTGGCTTTGACGCCACGATTATCGATATCGGCGTCAAGGGCTCTGCTCGGCTAGGACGACACTGCCCCGTCGGCCTGCTCAGCGCCGGCCGGGCAGCGGGTGGCCGGGCGCTGGGGCTACCGGTGGGCGCGGCGCGGCCGGAACTTGATCCAGGCCAGGATGGCGAGGGCCACCAGCAGCCACGGGGAGAATAGGACGTGCACGGCGAAGCTGAGGACGGTCAGGGCCACGATGGCGATAAGGACAAGGGCGATGATGGCGGGCATGGTGATCGGTCTCCGTTTACGTCAGGGGTTTGCGGGCCGGGGTTTAGCGGATGCGGTCCCGGCGGGCGGCGATCCACGCCGCGGCGGCCGGCTGGTTTGGCCGTCTGCGGGAATCAGCAGCCAGGCGGCAACATAGAGAGCCACGCCAGCGCCGGTGAAGAGAGCCAGCGCCGCGATGATGACGCGGACTAGCGTGACGTCCGCGTTCAGGTACCGGGCTATGCCGCCGGCCACGCCGGCCAGCATCCTGTCATCGCCGGACCGGCGCAGCTGGCGGGCGTCCGGCTGGCCGTGCACGGCGGCGGACCCGGCATCTGCGGTGTTCGTGTTCATGCTTCAAGGCTGCCGCCCGGCAGCAGCCTCCGTCGATGGGGATCAGCCCGGTTCGCACCCTAGTGTGCATCCCCGAGGGCATCGGGGTCATCCCTTACGAGGTCAGGGGGATCCGCCGAACCACGCGAGCGCCCCCGCGGCTACGGCCGTCACAGCCAGCACAAACCGCTTTGCACACGAGCGGAGCGACGCTCCAGATCGCCGATCGACATGGCCCGACCCGACCATCCAGAGCGTTGTCACCGTGACGATCGAGCCTGACGGCGCCGAGGCATCGATTATGACCATCGAGCATGAACTTCTGCCGCCGGCTTTGGTGCGGCGTCACGCACATGGCTGGACCGCCATCTCGGCGCAACTCGAATCCCGGCTCCGCTCTACCGAGAGCCGCAGCCCGGATCCTGGCTCTCGCCCACGGACCCCGACAGCCCCTCATTGGTTGGTCACGCCGGTATTCGCGTGCCCTGACCAAGCAGGAGCCGGTCTGTGACGCTCGGCCCAGGGAGCGGATCGCGCTGCGTGCGGACAGGAGGAGGCCGTGATAGGAAGCCTTCGTGGAAGTTAGCCCTCCGGGGGAGGAGCCGCCAGCGTGAGCGATCAACAGCCAGACATCAGTGACCTCCGGCGAAGCCTGGACGGGGTGGACAGCGGCATCGTCGGTCTCATCGCGCAGCGAGGCCGCCTCATCGCCGAGATAGGCCGCCTGAAAGAGCACGGCACGTCGGCGATCCAGGATGCTGACCGTGAGCGGCAGGTGCTCGCAGGCGTGGAAGCCGTGGCCGCAGATCTGGGCGTATCTGCCAGCCTGGTGCACAGGATCTTCCGCGAGCTGATCGGCGACTCGGTCGCCCAGCAGGCAAGGCACCTTGCTGGCGCGGCAACCGGTCGTCTGCGCGTGGCCTTTCAGGGCTCAGCGCACGCATACAGCGACGCGGCTGCGCGCAAGTACCTCGCCGCCCGGGGGGCAGAAGGCGACCTGGCGGGCTACGGCACATTCGGCCAGGCCGTCGGCGCGCTGCTGGCAGGCGAGGTAGATCTCGCCGTCCTCCCCATCGAGAACACCTCTGCCGGCAGCATCAACGAGGTCTATACCCTGCTGCGCGAGCACGACCTGTTTATCTCCGGTGAGGAAACCTGGAAGGTCGACCACTGCCTGGCCGCGGTACAAGACGTTCCGCTGAGCTCACTGAGCCGGATCCTGTCTCATCCCAAGGGCCTGGAGCAGTGCGCGCAGTTCCTGCAGTCGCTGCCGCATGCCATCCCAGCGAGTTACCTCGACACCGCCGGGGCCGTGGCCGCGGTGGCTGCCATGGGCGATCCGAGCGTAGCTGCGATCGGCTCCGCCGAGGCCGCCCAAGCCCACGGCCTGGTGGTGCTCCGGCACGGCATCGCCGACTCCCAGGACAACTACACCCGCTTTGTGGTGCTATCGGCGGCGGCAACTCCGGTCGATGTGCGGATCGCCTGCAAGACGAGCCTGATCCTGATCACCCGGCACGAGGAGGGCGCGCTTCTGCGCTGCCTCGAGATCCTGTCGGGCAGCGGCCACTCGATGACCAAGCTTGAGTCGCGGCCTCGTCCCGGCAGGCCCTGGGAGTACCTGTTCTTCCTGGACTTCGAAGGAAACGTAGCCGAGCCGCGGACAGCTGCGGCGCTGGACGAACTCCGGCTGGCAGCGCAATACGTCAAGGTCCTCGGCAGTTACCCGGCCAAGGCGTTGCGCCATCCCGCCCATCCGGGCAGCCTGCCGGACGCTCCGGCGGCGGAGGCACCGGCGGACACGCTGGAGGCTGTCGCAGCCGACGGGGCAACCGCGGGGCACCGCTCCCGGCAGTACCGGCTTGTCGACCGCGCAAGCCGGGCAGCTGACACCATGGTTCAGGTCGGAGACCTGCTTGTCGGCGGCAGCGGATTCGCGGTGATGGCGGGCCCCTGCTCGGTGGAGAATGCCGAGCAGATCGCCGCCACAGCGAAATTCGTCCGCGATCATGGTGCGCATGTCCTGCGTGGCGGCGTGTTCAAGCCCCGGACGTCGCCCTACGCCTTCCAGGGTCTCGGCTGGAAGGGGCTGGAACTGCTGGTAGCGGCCGGGCGTGAGATCGGGCTTCCCGTTGTCACCGAAGTGATGGCCGTGGAACAGGCGCAGCGGATGGCGAAGGATGCCGACATCCTTCAGGTCGGCGCGCGGAATATGCAGAATTTCGACCTGCTGCGCGAGGTCGGGAAGCTGGACCGGCCTGTGCTCCTCAAGCGGGGCCTGTCCAGCACGATCGAGGAATGGCTCGCGGCTGCCGAATACATCGTCGCGCAGGGCAATCAACAGGTGATTCTGTGCGAGCGCGGCATCCGGACCTTCGAGAACGCCACTCGTAACACTCTCGACCTGTCCGCTGTCGCGGTTGTCCGGGAGCGATCGCACCTGCCCGTTATCGTCGACCCGAGCCATAGCACCGGACAACGACGCTACGTCGCGCCGATGGCATGGGCCGCGCGCGCCGCCGGAGCTCATGGCCTGCTGATAGAAGTCCATCCGGCGCCGGAGAAGGCACTGTCCGATGCCGAGCAGAGCCTGTCTTTCGGTGAGTTCGCCGCACTCATGAGCCAGCTGGCCGCCGTCCCTGGACCTAGCCGGGCGACCGTCAAAGCGCCGAATGCCAACTTGCCGTGACCAATGCCCGCAGCCGCCTGGCCTGAATATTTATGCACGCAGTCCTGCACGAACAATTCCCTCATCTGCCGCGAATCGGTCGGTGGGCTGTGGTTACTGGTGGAGCTGGATTAGCTGGTAGAGGGTGGCCAGGAAGCCGGGTCGGCAGGATTGGGTGACGTGCTCGACGTTCCACAGTCCTGACTGACGGATCTGGGCGGGGATGGCGTGGTGCCCGAGCCAGCCGGGGCTGGGCTGGTCCTGGCCGCCGGCCAGGCGGGAGGTGAGGGCGATGCTGTTCTGCTCGACGTCGGCGCGGGTGGCGGGGTCCGGGACGGTCAGCCACAGTACTGGCATGGCTCCGATGTGGCGGCTGACGGCCATTTCGAGAGCGGTTTCCTGGCGGGCCCAGCCCGGGTGCGGGCCATGGCGGTCGAGCCAGGATGTGAGCAGTCCCGGTGGCTGCCCGTCGCGGTGGATGAGCGCCGCCCCGACGTGCCGCCGGAATACCGAGGCCCGGTGGTTGCCGCTGCCGGGATCGCGGCCGCCCAGGTGGCCGCGGTGCTGCCGGAGCCGGTCCCACAAGGTGGCGCTGCTGGCAGCAGTCAGCGCGTGCGTGCCGACCCGCACCACGCGGCTGCTGCTGTCGCTGCGGACCTCGCCGTCTTCGAAGAAGAAGTAGACCCCGCCTTGGGGGCAGTCGCCGGGCCGGCAGTCCCGCAGCCGCCGTGCGCCGCCGGCCAGCCCGGTCAGCAGCCGGTAGAACTCCTCAGGTCCTGCCTGGCCCGCTATGACCTGGGCCGGGGCCGGGCCCGTACGGACGGCCGGTGCTGGCGGGAGTTCCCCGGCAGCGGTAACAGGTGTGCGGTGCGGATGCCGGGGCGGGGTCGTGCTCGCGGCCTGGCTGGCCGGGTCGGCGGTCGTGATGGTGACGGTGTCCCCGGCGGTGCTGACGGTGAGCCGGAAGGTGTCCTGTGGCCATGGCGCGCAGATCTCGCTGGCGGCGACGGTCCTGCCCAGTGAGGTGGCGTGCGCCGTCGAGCTGCGTATCAGCTCGCTGCCGCAGACCTCGGCCAGCCCGTACCAGGACTGCCGGGCGCCGAGGTCGTGCAGGCCCGGGGTAGCCACCACGGCCGGCAATCCCTCGGCGGCGCGGCCGAGCGCTGCCTGGATCTGGCCCAGGCAGGCCGCCCAGTACCGGTCGTATTTCGATGTCACCCCGCCAGTGTGCCCTGGTAAGCCTGGCACCACAGCCCCATGCCAGAGGCGTTGCCTGCCGGTTCAACACGTCGTCGCTCTCTGTTACAAACACCCACGAGCTTGACGCGAAATATCCGCCGTTAGGTGGGCCTTCGAAGTTAACCGGGATCGGGTTTCCGTCCGGTTACTGAATGTGTCGTCCTGGGAGTTGCGGTGCGTGACCGGCGCCGGTAGCCGCGGGTGCAGGCGATGCGGACCCGGCGGCGCTGGTTCGCGGGGTTGCGGAACCCGTAGGCCAGGCGGGCCTCGAGCTTGGCGAGCCGGTTCAGGCTCTCGGAGGTGGCGTTGGTGATGCCGGTGATGACCGCGGCGGTGATCTCGTCCTGCCACCGGGATATGGTCCTGGCCAGCGTGATGAGCTCGGGGATGTCATCGTGCTGGGCGCACCAGTCATAGAAGGCGAACAGCCGGTCGCGCACCTGGCGCTCGCACGGGACGGAGCCGGTCACCCGGGCCCGCAGGTTCAGCACGTCACGCAGCTTTTCCTTGGCGATCCAGGCGGCGGCGATCTCCTGCCCGTACCGGTCACGGTCCAAGGTGTCGATGATCTTGGCGAACTGGGCCGCTGACAGGTGCTCCAGGTTCCGCACCAGCAGGCCCTTGATGCCGTACTCCGGGTCGCCGGAGCGGCCGCGGCGCCCGTACCGGCCCCGCACCACCCGGCGGCGCACGTCCCCGACGGCCTTGACGGCCAGTTGCACCACGTGGAACAGGTCCGCGGTCAACGTGGCACGCGGGAGCATGCGGCGGACCGCTGAGGCGTAGATGCTGCACAGGTCGATGCACACGACCTGGACCGCGTCCCGCCAGGCCGGGGTGGCGCCGGCCAGCCAGTACGCGGCGTCGTCGGCGGTGCGGCCTTCCACCTGGCCCAGCAGGCCCTGCTTGCCGTCCAGGTCGAAGAAGCAGGTGTGCCACCTGTCCGCCAGCACGGTGTACTCCCCAGTCTGCTCATCGACGGCGAAGCGGGCCCGGCCGCGGCGATGCTCATCAATGCCCAGGTGCGGCACCGGCGCCAGATCCCTCGCCAGCAGCGCATCGGCCCGCGCCGCGAACGCATCATGCGCCGACGGCCAGGAGATTCCGGCATGCCGGGCCGCCTCCGCCGGGGTGATCCCCCGCCCGGTGACCTCGTGCGCGGCCTGCTCGCGCAGCCGGGCCGTGATCCGGCACCGCGGTGGCACGGCCGGCACCCACTCGGTGAACGTCTTGCGCGGGCACTGCCGGTTGCCGCATTTGCGCCGGTACTTGACCCAGCGCAGGTCCACCGCGTCGCCGGCCCGGTGCACGTCCCGCGGCCGGGTCACCACCGTCTCGTGCACCCGGTCAGAGACCGTGCCGCACTCCGGGCACGCCGCCGCGGCCTCGCAGTCCGTGACCGCCCACACCTCGATAGCGCCGCCCGGAGCGGGCTCTACCCCCGCGATCTGCAGGCCCTCCACCCCGAACAGCGCAGACGCCGTATCCTCGAACACGATGCCCGCGGCTTTCTGATGATCTTGAAGTCTGTCGCAAGACCCAAGATCGCAGGAGCCGCGGGCTCCCTGATCACGGCGACACGCCCGTAACCCACAGCTCACGGTTACCGGCAGGAACTCCTGTCCGCCACTCTCCGCAACACCCGCCCGTCACCCGACGTCACCGGGCAATGACAGCGTCCCGGCTAACTTCGAAGAGCCGGATTTCCCGGACGGCGAGATGGTTGCGGAGCGCCAGCGAGCCGAACGGAATGGGCTTCCCCGTGCCCGCTACGTAAGGCAGCGCGGAGCCAGTCGGGTAGATTTAGCGGCTGCGGCCGGCCGGCCTGCGCATTCGGCCTCCATGCCCGGCCGACGGCACCCAGGGTGGGATGAGCCACGGACATCACCCTCAGAACCGCCGCCATCGCGGGAGGCCTGTTCGTTGCCCTGCTCGCCGCCGGTTGTGGCACCCAGTCGGTCAGTCCGCGCCAGATCACCGTGCAAGGCTGCGCTGACTATGGGGTATACGCGATTGACCATCACATCACGGTGACGCGGAGGCCAGCCGCATGCCAGGGGCTCAGCAAGGCTCAGATAAATGCGGCTGCCGCCAATGCCATCAACATGGTCGTCGGAGGCCGATCGAAGAAGCCTGCCTGGCGGAGACTGGCGGCCGAGGTTGCCCCTCGTTTGGCCTACCTGATCACAGGGCCCCAGCCCGTATCCAGCTCACCGCCGCAGACGTATCAGCCCGCCGCCCAGACGCCCCTTCGTGATGGCACGGGCAGCAACGTCGCCCTGCGGCTGGCCGCGCTCGGGGCCTGGCTGATCACAGCGGGCAGCGGTGCCTATCTGCTGGGCTCCTGGATCATCAGCAGCGGCATCCGCCGCCGCCGGTGGCCGCTGGCCGCAGGCGCGCCGCCGGCCGTGCTCCTGGGCCACTTCGGGCTAGCTACCACCGGGCTGGTGGTATGGGTCATCTATCTGGTCGCTGCCTGGACGCCCCTGGCCTGGACCGCGGTCGCGCTGCTCCTGCTGGTCGCCGGACTCGGTCTCGCCCTGGTGACGCTCGGCCTCCCCGGCCGCCTCTCTGACGCTGTCGATGCCCCCGCCAAGGCGGATATAGCCGCAACGTTCGCCCGCGGCCGGGTACGCGTCCTGCCCGTCGCTGGGCACGGCCTGCTCGCCACGGCCACTCTGCTCCTGGTCGTGCTGGCCGCGATCGGCGCCAAAGCGGGCTGACATTTGCGGATGTCGGTCGGGCGCGCTGGGGCGTGCGCGCCGTCTATTCTGGTGCTGTGCGGCGGAGGGGCTCGCCGTTAACCGCGACGTCACACACGCAAGGCAGTCGCCAACGGTCCCTTACCCAGTGGGTAGGAGGACAGGTGCACACCATGCACGGCGATGATGCGCTCGCCGCCGCGCTCAGCGCGGTGGCGGCACTGGGGACGGCCCGCGACCGGGAACAGCTCATGGCGGTCCGGGACCGGATAGCGTCACAGCGGTTGCGGGTCCTCGTCGCCGGGGAGGCGAAGCGGGGGAAGAGCACGCTGGTGAATGCACTGCTCGACCGGACAGTGCTGCCGGCCGGGGTGACACCGCTTACCGCGGTGCCGACCGCCGTGCGATACGGCGACGATCCACGGACCGAAGTGACCTTCGCGGATGGCCACGAAGAAAGGCACTCTCTGGCCGCGCTGGAGGACCTGGTTACCGAGCGGGGGAACCCGGGCAATCGGCGGGGCCTCCAGCGCGTGATTGCTTACGTCGACGCTCCCGTGCTCACCGATGGCGTGGAATTGGTCGATACCCCGGGCGCCGGTTCGGTGTTCACATGGGACACCCAGGCCGCCCACGACGCTCTGGAAAACATGGATGCGGCGATCTTCGTGCTGACGGCCGATCCGCCCATATCGGCCAGCGAGCGGGATCTGCTCCGCAGGGTCGCCACGCTGTCCGTGACGACATTCGTGATCTTGAACAAGGTCGATCGCCTGGATCGGGCAGAGCTCGCCGAGGCTTCCGAATTCACCCGGCGGGTTACCGCCGAGGCGTCGGGGGACGCGGGCGGGACGGCGCTGACTGGCACGGTGTACCCGATGTCGGCTCGGGCGGCGCTGACACCGGCCCGAGATCCGGGATTCAACGTGTTCGCCGCCGACTTCGCGGCCTACCTGAAGGAACGCCGGATCGGTGATCTCCGCCTTTCGGCCGTGGCGCAGACCCGGCGGATCGCCTCGTCCCTGCTCGACGAGGTGGAGCTGACGCGGCGGGCCGCCCAGATGCGCGCCGGGGACGCCGCGAAGCGGGTGGAGGAGTTCGGGGCCCGGCTCGCCCAGGTCGCCATCCACAGCCGGGACGCGCTGGCCGTGGTCAACGCCGAATCGGGACGGTTGCTGCTCGCCCTCAACGACGCGGCAGCTGAGGCGGCACCGCGAATACGGGCCGCCATTGGCCGAAAGCTCGACGAACTGCTGGACGGGGAGCTGCGGGCTGCCTCCCCTGCCGACATCGAGCGGGTAGGCCGGGAGCGGCTCGGCGCGCTCACCGTGGCGGAGGTCAGCCGCTGGCGTGCGGACCGGACGGAACTGATGGAACGCGGCCTCGCCGAAGTGGATGCCCGGCTGGCCGGTGACCTAAGAACCGAACTCGACGTCCTGCGCCACTCGGCGGCGGAGTTGCTCGACCTTGAGCTGACCGTTCCGGATCCGGGCGGCCGGCTGGCCCGGGACCGGCATTTCTTCTTCTCGACGGGAGCGGAGACCGGCCAGACCGAGCTGCTCGCGGGGGTGATCCGGCGAAGTCTTCCGGGTGAGCTGGGCCGCCGGCGGGCCAGGGAGTATCTGCGCCGCGCGACCGCCGGCCTGGTGACCAGCCAGATAGGCCGGGCCAGAGGAGATCTTCAGTACCGGCTGGCGGAGGCGACGCGCACGCTCGTCCGCGTCGTGGAGCAGCGCCACGCCGACGGCACCCAGCGCATGTCGTCGGGCCTGCAGGCCGCCGCCGAACTGCGTCAGGCAAGCGACGCCGAAGCAACGCAGAAAGAACGGGAAATGGCTGAACGGGAGACGGCGCTGCGGCACACGCTGGACCTGCTCGACCAGGCCGCGGAACGAGCCGCTGGGGAAGTCAGGCACAGACCGCTCGGCTGATCCGTCCGCTTGCATCGGCGGGGCGACGGTGGTCACAATGACCCTGGCGATGAGGCCCGCCCTGACCCCGGGGCCGTACAGTCCGCTGATGGCCTCCACCTTGCATGGGTTACTGCGGGGAGATGAGGAGGCCGGCATGATCCCGGATACTGGGCGTCGGCTCGCGATGGGACCGGGCCGATGACCACGACGTTCCGGCGGGTGCTCGTCGGATGGGACTGCTCCGCCGGCGCCGCAGCAGCCCTCCAGACGGCGGTGTCGATGACGGACGGCGGGGCGTCCCACGTTGTGGCGCTGGCCGTCCTCGACGGCGTGCCGCACGGCGAGACCAGCGAGGACCGCGCGCTCGACCTCGCGGAGCGGCGCCGTCGGACGGAGGCGTTGTTCGGGCGGGCCCGGGACAGTGTGCCGCCTGAGGCCAGGGCCCGGGTGAGCCTGCAGATCGTGGAGAACGGTGACCCGGCCCGGGTTATCTGCGAATACGCGACCGAGCATGGGTTTGATCTGCTCGTGCTCGGCCGTCACGGTGACGGCGGCATCGTGCACCGGCGCCTCGGCCATGTGGCTGAGACAGCGGCCAAAGCGGGCAGGCTGCCTGTCCTGCTTCTGGGTGACCGCTGAGCTCACGAGGGGCCGGGCCCGGCCCGGGCCACAGTCAAAGCTGGGAGTGCCAGGCCGGTGCGGGGTACAATTGCATCAGCGGTTAACGCCGTCGGCGGTGGACCTCGCCGTGTGCACGCACGCCTGCCGGATGGCCAATGGGTCCTGTACTCCTAATCTTTGGAGGCAGGATGACGGCGCCTGTGCTGCGATCCGCCGAGGCTGGCTGGGCTGGCCCGTTGTGGTGGCGGGCAGGGCGCCGCATATGTGAGGCCTGCGCGGCTTTCGCCGGTGTGATCATCATCGCGTCTCAGGCCGCCGGGCACGGCGTCCTGGAGGACACGGACCGAGCCGCATTCGCTGCCGTCCGGTCCCGGCGGCGGCCGGCGGGCGTCGTCGCCGCTCGCTGGGTAAGTGCGCTGGCCGAGCCGCGGCTGGCCTACCCGGCCGCCGTACTGGCCGGAATCGGCGCCGGGCGCCGGACGAACTGGTGGCGGGCATGCGGTCCGGTGCTCGTGCTGGGCACCGGCGCAGCCGCCCGGCGGCGTGTGTCGCGGGTGATCGCCAGGCCGCGCCCTCCCGCCGCCGCATGGCTGACCGATCCCGAAGGCTTCAGCCTGCCCTCGAAGCACACCACCATGGCCGCCCTCACGGCCGGTGCGTGCGTCCGGGCCGCCGGCGGGAGAGGTCGCGGATACGTCCCGTCGGTGCTGGCCGCGGCGGCCGTGGGCGCGAGCCGGGTTTACCTGGGTGTCCACTGGCCGGGCGATGTGCTCGCGGGCTGGCTGTTCGCCGTCGGCTGGCTCCGGCTCACCGATCCCGGGTGACGCCGGTCCCCCTGCCTGTCCCGGCGCGGTAGCGTGATTAGAGGCGATGAAGCCCGCCTGAACCGCCGAGGTGGCTGATGGCTTCTACCGGGCAGTTACCGGTGGAAGCAGGTGGGTATGCCTTTTCAGAGCATACTATTCGAGCAGCCAGCCGACTACGCTGCGGCTGACGTGCCGGCCGAGCCGCCATTCTTCACTGATCTGAACCTGGATCAGGTCGGGAGATCTATGGCGTTCGGCAGAGCTCAATATGAGCTTACCCGGTATTTTCTGATGCCGCTGCACAGTGAATCGGCGGTCAATTACCGCCATCAGGTGCTGCGTGATCTTCAGGATGCGGACGTGCGTATCGCCGTCGGAACGTATGCGCGCGACATGAACGCCATGCGTCAATGCCTCACGCAGGCCAACAAGCTGCGTTATAAGTATCAGCGGCAGCGCTGGTTTCTGGCTGCGGTGGATATCTACTGCCGTGCCACCTCGGCCTTCGCTGAGCAGTGCCAGGAGCTTGCGCCGCAGTCGGCGGGCCTGCTCTCTCTTCGCGAATATCTTGACGGCTATGCCCGGTCTGGCGAATTTAAGCAGACGGTCACCGAAGCGCGTGACCTGATGGCCAGGCTCGCCGAGGTGCGCTACTGCGTTCATATCCGTGGGTCTAAGGTCAGGGTCACCAGGTATGCGGAAGAAGAGGATTACGGTGCGGACGTGGCGAAGACGTTCACGAAGTTCAAGCAGGGGGCCGTCAAGGATTACCGGATACAGTTCCGCACCCTGGCCGACATGGACCACGTTGAGGCGCAAATACTGGAACTCGTCGCCAAGCTCTATCGGAGATTTTCCGGGCGCTGGACGATTTCTGCCAGCGGCATGACC
>Ga0302228_10002295_pt1 | contig 13115 bp, 11 predicted proteins | sample II_Palsa_N1_2_FD_193519 | JGI IMG/M metagenome (GOLD analysis project Ga0302228, IMG submission 193519) | Peat permafrost microbial communities from Stordalen Mire near Abisko, Sweden - II_Palsa_N1_2 | ecosystem: Environmental > Terrestrial > Soil > Palsa > Peat permafrost | place: Sweden...
CAGGCGGCGCACGCGTGTCATGCCGACGTCGTGCTGATACAGGAACTCATGGTCACGCGCGTTCGGCGCCATGCTTTCGAGTACGTATCGATCCTGTTCCAGCACCGCCCAGTGCAGTCCTTCGAGGCGATTGCGATACATGAATTTCCACGCATCACGCTGCCAGCCCGAGACCTTGCGGGTGCGCCAGAAATAGACCTGGCAATGGTTTTCATCGACAGGAACGGCGAAGCCGATGATTCCAAAATTGCCTCCCGGACCGAACTTCTTCTTGTACGGAATCGCCAGGCGCATCCACAGGCAACCCGTTTCACCAATCTCGACCCAGTCGAAATTCACATCGCGCTGGCCGACCTTTTCGAACATCAAGCCGGTGTCGGTCTTGCGCACGCGCATGTCGGCCTGCTTGTCGCCATCGGCCATGGAGTGGGACGTGGCGTGCAAATACGCGCCATGCATCGGGTCCATGACGTTGTCGATTGCGTACTGGTAATTGCACTTCCAGTGCGACATGCACAGGAAGCTCGCGTATTCCTCGCCGACCAGTTCTTCCGGCAATTGCAGCGCCGCGGGTTCCTTGTTGGCGTCGTCGCCGAACCAGAGAAAGATCGCGCCGGCGTGCTCTTGCGCCGGATACGACTTCACGCATGTCTGCCCTTCGAGCGGACACCCGGACACTGCCGGCACCTTCTGCACGGTGCCGCTGCCATCCACCTCGATGCCGTGATACCAACATGCGACGCTGCCGCCAAGATTCCATCCGAGTGAAAGACGCGCGCCGCGATGCGGGCAACGGTCTTCAAGCGCATGAATCTGGCCCTCGTTATCGCGCCACAACACGATCTGATCGCCCAGACGCGTCAAACCGATCGGCGCATTCGCGACTTGCCAGCTCGGCGCGACGGGGTACCAGTAATTGCGCAAGCCTCGATCGAGATACGCCTGAACCGGTTCGATCTCGACGTTCGCGTTATGTGTATGGGGGGAAGTCATTCGATGCTCCTGATATCGGTTGATGCGGCGTTCAATCGGCCAGCGTGCGGAACTCGGCGGCGAGCCGCTCTTCGGTCCACGCAGCACCCTCGGGCGTGCGAAAGCCAATACCGTTCAAGCCGTTGGCAACCTGATCGAGTTCGACCGCGCCGGCATCGAACACGCGTTCGAGTGCATCGCCGAAGTCGTTTTCGTATTGCGTCGGCTCGGCCTTGCGCGTTTGCCAGATAAAGTTTTCGGTCTCGCCCGGCTTTTCAATCACGCCCTTGCCGGCCACGTTGTTCGGCTGCGGCGCAAGCCACGGCTTGAGCGAGGGATTGAAGTTGATGGTTACTTCGCGCGCATCATTCGTTGCCATGTCATTCCACCTTGATCTGGATTTCTTCGCCGGCGAGTCGAACCGCGTAGGTCTTCAAGTCGCGGCCACCGGGTTCTTTCAGGCACTTGCCCGTCGGAATATGAAAAACGGCTTCGTGCAACGGACATTCGACCGTGTCGCCATCGACGAAACCTTGCGTCAGCAACGCAAACGCATGCGGACACACGTTCTCGAGCGCATACAACTCGTCGCCTACGCGATAGATACCGACCTCCGCGCCGCCCTCGATCTTGTATTCGATCGGAGAGTCTTCCGACAGGTCACCGGCATGTCCGGCGCAACGCCATTGTTCAGCCATTGCTCACTTCCTCCGGGGTTAGTTCTGTTCCACCTAAGGAACGTTGATTTACATGTGGTTATTATAGGAGTGGTTTCTCGCTGATCAAAAAGAAAAATGACGCTCTCAGTGAAAACACTGAGTGGACCCGGGGTTGAGCAATTCGCCGTCCTTATAGGACGCGACAGTCCATTTAGCTTTTTCTTTCAAAACAGTCAGTTACAGCCCATTTTTGGTGCTTGTCAGGTTCGTCGGGTCACAATTTCCGATCACACGAATTTATTTTTTCCCAGCTTGAAAACTCAATATACTTTCCATAGGCAAGACGTTGATCCATAGGTGGAACAAACCAATCGATCACGCGGCTTGAGGAAAACGGAATGCGCGGCGGGGATTCTCACAGTCCGCGAATCAATCAAACGATTAGGAGAACGTAAGGTGAAACACATCATCGCAGCGGGGTTGATCGGGGCCGGCGTTGCATCGGGCGCGTGGGCGCAAAGTACCGTGACGCTGTACGGCAGCCTGGATGCCGGCGTTGCCTACATCAGCAACAGCGGCGGCCACGCCAAGTGGATGGAAGAGCAAGGCAACATGCAGCCGGACCGCTGGGGTATTCGCGCGGTCGAGGATCTGGGTGGCGGCCTTAAGTCGATCGTGCAATTGGAGAACGGCTTCTACACGAACACCGGCACCTTTGCGAAAGCCGGTGTCGAGTGGAACCGGCAGGCTTTCGTAGGCATCAGTTCTGACCAGTTCGGCACGCTCACCTTAGGCCATCAAACGCCGTTTTCGTTTGACTACCTCGGGCCGCTGTCGACGGCGTATCAAGCAGCAAGCTGGTATGCAATGCATCCGGGCAATATCGATGAGCTCGCGGACACCGGCGTGGTTCCTTACGACAACTCGGTGAAGTTCACCTCGGCCAATTATCACGGGCTTACTTTCGGCGCGATGATGGGCCTGGGCAACACGACCAACTTCTCCACCGGCAAGTCGGACGGATTCGGCGTGAGTTACGTGAACGGTCCCTTTACGGCGGCGGCAACCTATTCGCATGAACATAACCGGTCGGTCTCTGTTTCGACGCTTGGGCTTGCGACCTTTCAGAATCAGCCGGCCGCCACCTATACCGCCGATACAGTCGAGAACATGGGCGCAGGTGCTTCCTATACGCTCGGCAACGTGCTTTTGCACGCGTTGTACACGCGCGTGAAGCTGGAATCGAATGGCTTATCCAATGTGTTCCAGAGCTACGATGCGGGCGCGACGTGGAAGATGGTGCCGGATAACTGGATCGCGGGCGGTGCAGCGACGACAACATTCGCAGGCAATCGTTATACGCAGTTCGAAATTGGTGACATCTATCTGCTGTCGAAAATGACGCAGGTGTATGTGAATGCGTTGTACGAGCGCGCCAGCTCAGGGGCGAATGCGGCGCTGTTCACGGCCGGTGTATCGAGCAATCGCAATCAGGTGGCATTGCTGGCCGGCATCCATCACTCGTTCTAAGCCGGGTCTAAGAAGAGCCGCCAAGGGGCGTCGCGCATCTACGCGACGCGCGCCTTTCAATTCGTTTTTTCCGTGCCGCGTGCAGCCAGCTTCGCGGTGGGGTCATCGTCGTGGGGCCGGTATCCCATTCGCATCGATAATTCGATCGCCGCGCCACACACGGCAGTAATCAGGTCGTCCTTCTCTCGTGCCGTCCCGAAGTCCGAGCGCGGCACCGTGACCGTCACTGCGGCCGCTATGCCACCGGATCGTTCACGTACCGGCGCCGTCACCACCGAGATTCCTCGCTCAAACGCGCCTTCGCTCGATCCATATCCCTGCGACGCACATAAGCGCACCCGTTCTTCCAGTTCGCCTACCGTGCCGGGTGTCCGGTCCGTGAACTGCTCGAGACGCTTTTCCGGATAAAGCGCGCGCAGACGTGGCAAACCCAGATCGCTCATCAGCACATGTCCGTGCGTGGTTGCATGCGCAGGAAAACGCGTACCGACATGCACCCTCACCGAGCTGAACATGGCGTCGTGGCTCTGGGCCTTGGCGACAAACACCACGTCGCGCTGATCGCGGATAAGCAAATGGGCATTCAGGCCGGTAGCATCACGGAGGCGTTCGAGGATCGGAGCAGCGAAGTCAGTCAGCTCGAGCGAACTCAGGTATTCGAATCCAAGCCGCAACACCGCGACGCCCAGCCTGAAATTGCGATCGTCATTGACTCGCTCCAGGAAACCCAGCGATTCGAGCGTCTGCAGCAATCGGAATGTCGTCGTGCGCGGAATGCCGATACGTTTCGATAATTCCGGCGCACCCAGGATCGGCTCTCGAGCGGAAAACTCCGCAAGGATTCGCAGGCCGCGCTCGAGTCCGGGGACCAGATAGGACGCGCTGGCAGCGGTGTCGTCGGTGCTCTCGGCAGCGTCGTTCTGTCCATCAAGAGCCGACGTGCTTTCGGTGGTGGGTTGTTTGGGCATACCGGTTTACTCGGAATCTTGTCGGCAGCTATCATAACCGACGCGATTGTTGCGATAGTCCTTTGCCGCGTATGGAAAACCACGTTTTTTAAGCATCGTGGGACCGGGCTTCGCCAAAGCGAACCACCGCCAGCTTACAAAGTCAGAGTCCCGATAGCCCTGCACACACCTGATTGAATTCCTGGAGACCTGCGTCAGCGCAAAAAAGCGCATCAGGGAAGCGGGATAACCACGCGGTTAACTTTATGCTATGCAGTGCTTATCTATACCAATCTAAAAAGGCCTCCCTCGGCCCCGGTCATGTGGCACGAAAGACAGAGCGCTATGAGTTCCCCCTCGGTTAAGAGATGTCAGCGATTCGATGTCGTACTGCGCATCGATCGACTGCTATCGACGAGATCGGACAGCATGAGCACACAGCACGAACCGGGGTCTTCGTCGGCGTTCGATTGCTGCACTGTGTCAAACGGCTGGAAGTAGTCCATCACCGTAAACCGGGTGAGGAGAGTAGTCTCAGGAAGCCGTGACGGAAGTCGCCCTGGTTGGCCCTTTGGATACCAACACCTAGAGCACGGTCACGATATAGCCGTGACCTATCAACGGCATTGCACGAATCTAATACTGTTGATGGTCACACGCGCTTATATTTGACTGGAGTAAGCGTCGCCAACGCGCGCAGTGCTCGTTCAATGTACGCTACGACATCGCATGCCGGAGTAATAGCGTGTGCCTCGGGTCAACAACAAGCTCTCACCGCAGCTTTCCCGACAGGCCGGCGAGCGCGGGGTTATCGATGCAGTGCACCATGAAAGCCTGACACCCTTAAAGAACAAGTAGTGGGAACGTCCTCTCAAGGAGATAACGCATGTCAAATGACGCAAAGTGCCCGTTCAACCATGCCGCCGGCGGCGGCACGACGAACCGTGACTGGTGGCCAAAACAACTGCGGGTGGACCTGCTCAGCCAGCACTCCGGCAAGTCCAACCCCCTGGACAACAGCTTTAACTACGCCGAGGCTTTCAAGAGCCTTGATCTGGCTGCAGTAAAGAAGGACCTCGCGGCGCTGATGACCGATTCGCAAGATTGGTGGCCGGCGGACTTCGGCCACTACGGCCCGCTATTCATCCGCATGGCTTGGCACAGCGCCGGCACGTACCGCACTGGCGACGGCCGCGGTGGTGCCGGGCGCGGCCAGCAGCGTTTCGCGCCGCTGAACAGTTGGCCGGACAATGTCAGCCTGGATAAAGCTCGTCGCCTGCTCTGGCCGATCAAGCAGAAGTATGGCCAGAAAATTTCCTGGGCCGACCTGCTGATCCTCACCGGCAATGTCGCGCTCGAGACCATGGGCTTCAAGACCTTTGGCTTCGCCGGCGGTCGTGAGGACACGTGGGAACCGGACCAGGACGTCTACTGGGGCAACGAAAAGACCTGGCTGGGCGGTGACGTCCGTTATGGCAAGGGCGCCGCCGGCAAGGACGACGATGGCGGCGTGATCGTAGCCGACGAAGAAAAGCACGGCGAAGAGGCCAGCCGCACCGACAACGGACGCAACCTGGAAAATCCGCTGGGCGCCGTTCAGATGGGCCTGATCTATGTCAATCCGGAAGGTCCCGACGGCAATCCGGATCCGCTTGCCGCAGCGCACGATATCCGTGAAACCTTTGCGCGCATGGCGATGAACGACGAGGAAACCGTTGCGCTGATTGCCGGTGGCCACACATTCGGCAAGACGCACGGCGCCGGTCCTGCCGACAATGTGGGTCCCGAACCCGAGTCCGCCGATCTTGAGAACCAGGGGCTGGGCTGGAAAAACAGCTTCGGGTCCGGCAAGGGCGGCGACACGATCACCAGCGGACTCGAAGTCACCTGGACCAGCACGCCGACGCAATGGAGCAACGGCTTCTTCCAGAACCTCTTCGGCCACGAATGGGAACTGACCAAGAGCCCCGCCGGCGCAAATCAGTGGGTCGCCAAGGATGCCGGTGCAACAATCCCGCACGCCCACGATCCGTCGAAGAAACTGCTGCCGACGATGCTCACCACCGATCTCTCGCTGCGCTTCGATCCCGCGTACGAGAAGATCTCGCGGCGCTTCCTGGAAAATCCTGACCAGCTAGCCGGCGCCTTCGCCCGGGCCTGGTTCAAGCTGACGCACCGCGACATGGGACCGCGTGCCCGCTATCTTGGCCCGGAAGTGCCGGCCGAGGAACTGCTGTGGCAGGACCCCATCCCGGCAGTCGACCATCCCCTGGTCGGAGAGCCGGACATCGCGTCACTCAAGCAGAAGATCCTGGCGTCGGGGCTGTCCGTCTCGGAACTGGTATCGACCGCCTGGGCGTCGGCGTCCACCTTCCGGGGTTCCGACAAGCGCGGTGGCGCCAATGGAGCCCGAATTCGCCTGGCGCCGCAGAAGGATTGGGAGGTCAACCAGCCCGAGCAATTGTCGAAGGTGCTAAAGGTTCTCGAGGGCATCCAGGGCGAGTTCAACGGCGCACAGTCCGGGGGCAAGAAAGTTTCGATCGCGGACCTGATTGTGCTGGCTGGCAGCGCCGGCATCGAGCAGGCAGCGAAAAACGCCGGGCATCAAGTGAACGTGCCGTTCACGCCGGGCCGCATGGACGCCTTGCAGGATCAGACCGACGTGCAATCCGTCGCTGCGCTCGAACCGGTCGCCGACGGCTTCCGTAATTATCTGCTGGGTAAGTTCAAGGTTCCGGCCGAAGCTTTGCTGATCGACAAGGCGCAATTGCTGACCCTGACCGCCCCGGAGATGACGGTGCTCATCGGTGGCTTGCGTGCCTTGAACGTCAACGCCGGAAAGAATGCACATGGCGCATTCACTGACAAGCCGGGAACGCTGACCAACGACTTCTTCCGCAATCTGCTCGATATGGGTACGGAATGGCAGCCGCTATCGTCGGCCCGGGACGTGTTCGAGGGGCGTGATCGCAAAACCGGCGAGCGAAAGTGGACCGGCACCTCTGTCGATCTGGTCTTCGGTTCGCATTCCCAGCTCCGCGCCCTGAGTGAAGTCTATGCAACTGAGGACGCGCAGGCAAAATTCGTCCACGACTTCGTCGCGGCCTGGGTGAAGGTGATGAACCTCGACCGATTCGACCTCGCCTAAAAGGTCGTGTCGCCCCGTCAGGGCTGTCGTCCTGACGGGGCCTTACCTAGCCGTGCGAAAAGCCAGGCTACCGCGCGAAGCGAATATTTCTCACATACACGTGAAACTTTATCGTTTCTCAAGGCAAGGCGATCGGCCTACGATAAAACCTCCTAAGGCTATTTGCGCTCATTGAGGCGCGGCGGGAGGCTCCATGAGTCACGTACTATTCGAGATTCCATCGGTTATCTGTATTCTGTTGTTCGTCGGCTTTGTTGTTTTCAGAGCATTCACTTCACCGCTTCCCGGAGAGGAAGAGCGTTTTGACTTGTTTATGAAACGGCACGACATCAACCCGTCGCCGCGAGACACGCTTCATCAGAAGTCCCTTGAATTTGGTAACGAAACCCCTCGTCCGTGACGCAAGGTAGGCGTAGGAGCATTAGGATCACGAACTGATTCTGGGCGCTTTCGATCCAACGACGCGAGTTCGCCATGCAGCCAACCGAACGGGTGACGTTGAATAGGCGCGAACTCATCCGGCATCACCTTGGCTTCCGGCTGTGGGTGACGGCTTGACGTCCTCGTAGTATTGCGGCGCTTCACGCCGATCAAACATGCCGTAGTCGCGCACCACCCGCACCCTGCGGAGCCTGCCGCCCTCGGGCAATCTGGAGGTAGCCTCATAGGCCTCAGCCGCCTTGGCGTCGCGCCACGAGATGACCAGGATCAGGTCACCCGGCGTGAGAATTGCGTCGTATGCATCCCACTCGACCAGACCCTCTGCTTGTTCGTCGAGACCCAACCATTTCGCCACCTTCCCGGGCGAAGCGTTTTGCGGCAGATCCGCAGGACGCTTGGCATCGATCAGCGTGACGGCAGCGGCCCTCCCCGTTTCCGTCTCGTCAAGGCGTTGTTCTCGCAGACTGTAGCCTTCGGGCACGCGCGTGTCCTTCGTCAATTGTCCGACGCGCAGATGATAGTCCTCGAAGACCTCGAAGCGTCCCTTCTCCTGGATGCCGTGATGAACCGCCAGGGTGCGCCAGCGGATCAACGCCTTTTCGTCGCGCCAGTTAGATAGCGACAGCAGCCAGCCCTCATGCCGCAAGCTGCCGTAGCGGATATTGTCTACAAACCCATCGATCTTCTCCAGCTCCGGTTTCAGCAGCTTGGCGTACTTCAGGTACGCGTCCTTTTGATCGGATTTCGTATGGACTTCAAATATCACTGAAAACATGAGTCTCTCCTTGGTTTTGTGCTTCAGAGAATGTCGTCGGTCAGCAGGAAGTCGCGCGTCGCGTGATGGAGTGCGACCCGCCCCTCTTCAAGGTGCATTAGATGACCGCCGCGACTCAGCTTGATATCGCGTTTGACAGGTGAGTTCTTGAGCGCTTGAAATAACCACGCTGCGTCCGTGTCGGTACACAGGCTGTCCCAAGCGCCGCGGACGATGGCGACCGGTGCGACGACGCGAGCAGGATCGTAAGCAAGCTCGCCGGCCCATGCCTCCTGGATATCCTGGGTAGGGCCTAGCGGTACCTTCACAGATGGCGGCGTTCGGGCCAGGCTGGTCCTGTCACTCTCCAGATAGCACCGGCCCCACTCCGCGAAATGCCGATCAAGCATGACGGGCTCTTCGTCCTTCGGCGTATCGGCGATGAACCTGGTCCACTGATCTTCCAATGTCACCGTCTTCCAGGCAGGAAGGCGTTGCGTTTCAGCCAGGCCCTGCCGCCATGTGATCGGTGCGAACAGGACCACTCGATCGATCAGGTCCGGGCAATGCCCGGCCGCGCGGCCAGCCGCCATGGAGCCCCATGAATGAGCGATCAGCGAGACGCGACGGCCGCCGTGCCGTCCGTGAATGAACCGCAGCGCTGCCTCGACCTGGCGTGCCGCGTAATCAGCGCGGCCGAGCGGTCCGTTTAATTCGGCAGGGCTTGCCATCTCAGGGTACGGGTCTGAGTAGCCGAAACCCTGTAGATCCAGCCCCCAAACGTGCAATCCGGCTTCGTTAAGGCTATCGCGCCACGATTGGCCGTCAAAGCGATGCGCGATCGAAAGTGCGGATGGGAATGTCGCGCCATGGACGTAAAGCACGACGCCGGCGTCGCCTGCGTGAGGCGGCAGATAGCGCAAGAACAGTTGCGATCCAGCGGTTGGCGTGGAGATGGCGAAGTGCTGTTCTGCCGGATCAAGTTTGGGAATGTCATGTGCGATCACAATGGTTTTCTCCGGGTCTTCGTGCGTCAACAGTTCAATAAACTGTATCGCGTTTCGCACCGAATCGTTTCAGCCATGAATGAAGTATCAATGTAGTACTCGACTCGCCCATTTTCTAAAATCGCGATTGCGACGACGATAGCAAGCGCGTGGCCTCGAACGCGCATTCCATCGTTACATAAGCAATACTAATCTTATTGTGTTTTCTCTCTCCCTTCCCTTTGCTGCGACACTCTATGATCGCCGTTACCTGGCTGGCGACGAATACACGATTGCGGATATAACGTCCTACCCCTGGACGGTCTCCTGGCAGCAACAAGGTATCGACCTGGACGAATTCCCTTACTTCAAACGATGGTTCGAAGAAGTGTCCGAACGGCCGGCAGTGCAACGAGGGTTGGCCGTGACGGCCGGGGAGCCGGAAGATCCCGCCAGCGTCACGCCCGAGGAACAGGCACGCCGCCGCAAAATCCTTCACAACCAACGCGCCCGACCTGCGCCCGCGACGGAGCATAGCAACGCCCGCTGAGCTTTATCGGTTGAAGGCATGGGTGCCAGTCGTGGCGCGCGCGAAGATGACCCTACCGCTATACACTGGCACCCTGATCGATGTCGCCCACGCCATGCCCACAGACCATCCCACTGACAAGCCACAGAAAAACAGCACACCATTTGCACGCGAGCCGGTGCCTGACCTGCCTCGAAAACTGTCGACCGGGTCCAGCGGCATCGAACCAGCAGTCGCCACCGGATTTTGCGGGCTGATGCTTGATGCCGGTGCATGGGCTTTCATGCGTGACAAAAGCGGAGACTTCTTCCCCGCGCTCACGCCCATTTGCATGGTCGCGGGCGCCATTCTTACCGCTATTAGCGTTGTGTTGTTCAGCCTTGTGTGGCTCAAGCACCAGCGCGCTTTGCGCTCAAAATGATCGTGTTTGGCCGGTATGGATGGCGCAGAAGCTGGACGTAGCGGCTGTCGCGGCCATCGCCTGATAGTAACGCCGTGTGGGTTTGATCTGCGGTGCACGCGCCAAGATGAGCCGCTCGCGACGATCCTCAACGCTGACCTCAGCGCCGAGAGCATTGCTTGGCTTCACAAAGGGCCAAAAAAATATAGCGTGTCACTACAGCGGGCGTAACCAGACAGCGTAGGCCTGAATACCTAACGCTTCATAAGGGAATGTCGTATTCAGCGACCCGCACCGTAAACGATGGTAATAAAAGAATCCGCGCGCTCGTCGGCCTCGCTACATAAGGCTGCGCTGACGCCGGCCAAAAACCGCAGACCATTGTTACTTATGGCACGGGCGCTTATTTGCTGCCCCTGATCCGCTGTCGAAAAGTGGCAAGAGCAGGTTCGATCGTCCTTCCGGATCCGCACCTGCGCGCTGCAGCTTTGTTTTGCTTTGTGTACATTGCCGCATTGTCTTCGTTGCAGACAAAATCACGCGAGTTTGGCGGTGTCGTGATTTCAAATCGACTTGGTCATGGCATTTAGAAAGCGATCTGAAAGAACTCATGGATTCAGCTTGATGCAGCGGTATTAGCGCTAGTCGCATCAGGTATGAATGAAGTGAGCAATTACGTGAGTTACTAAACAGTCAACAGCCCCGAACCAGAGATCATGCGGAGCACTTTTCAACAATCCGTCTTGCACGAGGACGGAAATGATCCTACCCGGTGCATTGCCCCGACCCTGCGGACGACCGCGGCCGAAGCGCACCGACTGCCGCGGCTGGCAGCATCAAGGTGCCATTCAGTCCAACCCCAAGTCCTGGAACTCACATGCTCGGCCTAGTACGTATCGCTCTCCGACGGCCTTATACCTTTGTCGTCCTGGCGATCCTCATTTTGATCATCGGGCCTCTTTCCGCGATCAGAACGCCGACCGATATCTTCCCCGATATCCGCATTCCCGTGATCAGCGTCGTATGGCAATACACGGGCTTGCCGCCGGACCAAATGGTCGGACGAATCACCTCGCCGTTCGAGCGCTCGCTGACCACGACCGTCAACGACATCCAGCACATCGAAGCGGAATCGGTCAATGGTTTCGGCATTATCAAGATCTTCTTTCAGCCGGGCGTGAACATCAGTAACGCGAACGCGCAGGTCACCGCCATCGCGCAGACGCAGTTGCGTCAATTGCCGCCGGGCACCACGCCGCCGCTGATCCTGAACTACAACGCGTCGACCGTGCCGATTATTCAGTTAGCGCTGTCGGGCAAGGGTCTCTCCGAACAAAACCTGGGCGACCTTGGGCTGAATCAGTTGCGTCCGGCGCTGGTGACGGTTGCCGGTGCATCGATCCCCTATCCGTTCGGCGGCAAGTCGCGTCAGATACAGATCGACATCAACCCCTCGGCCTTGCAAGCGCGCGGCCTGTCTGCACAGGACGTCGCCAACGCACTTGCTGCCCAGAACCTGCTGACGCCGATTGGTACGGAAAAGATCGGCGATCACGAATACACGCTGCAGTTGAACAACGCGCCTTTTGCGCTTAAGGCGCTCGGCGACCTGCCGATCAAGGCGGTCAATGGCACGACGGTTTATATTCACGATGTCGCCAGTGTCCGCGACGGCAGTCCGCCGCAAACGAATATTGTGCACGTGGACGGCAAGCGCTCTGTACTGATGTCGGTGCTGAAGAACGGTTCGGTGTCCACGCTCGGCATCATCGCCGGCATCAAGCAGCACGTGCTCGACGCCAAGGCGTCATTGCCCGACGCGCTGCAAATTTCGCCGATCGGTGACCAGTCGCTGTTCGTGCGCGCGGCCATCAGCGGCGTGGCGCGTGAGGGCTTGATAGCGGCCGCGCTGACCAGCCTCATGATCCTGTTGTTCCTCGGTAGCTGGCGTTCGACCATCATCATTGCGACCTCGATTCCGCTCGCCATCCTCGCCTCGATAGCGACACTGTCTGCGCTCGGTGAGACGCTCAACATCATGACGCTCGGCGGCCTTGCGCTCGCGGTGGGGATTCTCGTCGACGACGCGACTGTCACCATCGAAAATATCAACTGGCATCTGGAGCAAGGCAAGCAAGTAGAAGAGGCCATCCTTGATGGCGCCGCGCAGATCGTCACGCCGGCGTTCGTGGCCCTGCTCTGTATTTGCATTGTGTTCGTACCAATGTTCTTCCTCGACGGCGTCGCGCGGTTCCTCTTCGTGCCAATGGCCGAGGCCGTGATCTTCGCGATGGTCGCGTCGTTCATCCTGTCGCGAACGCTCGTTTCCACGATGGCGAAGTACCTGCTGCATCCCCACAATCTCGATGAAGATGCGCACGAAAAGAAGCGCCCTGGCCCACTTGGACGCTTCCAGCAAGGCTTCGAACGACGCTTCGAGAAAGTTCGCGCCGGCTATCACGGCTTGCTTGAACTCGCACTCAACCATCGCGCGCCCTTCGTCAGTTGCTTCCTCGGTTTCGTCCTGATCTCGTTCGCGCTGGTGCCTTTGCTCGGCCGCAACTTTTTCCCGGACGTGGATGCCGGGCAGATCCTGTTGCACGTGCGCGCGCCGGTCGGCGTGCGGGTCGAGAAGACCGCACAGATTTTCGCGGACGTGGAAGGATCGATCCGTCAGATCATTCCGCCCGCTGAACTCTCCACCATGGTTGACAACATCGGCCTGCCGGTCAGCGGTATCAATCTCGCC
>Ga0302228_10002298_pt1 | contig 13109 bp, 9 predicted proteins | sample II_Palsa_N1_2_FD_193519 | JGI IMG/M metagenome (GOLD analysis project Ga0302228, IMG submission 193519) | Peat permafrost microbial communities from Stordalen Mire near Abisko, Sweden - II_Palsa_N1_2 | ecosystem: Environmental > Terrestrial > Soil > Palsa > Peat permafrost | place: Sweden...
TCACCGACTTCGGCAGACCGGCGAGTGCTGCGACTTGCAAACCGAAACTGCGGTTCGCCGGGCCATCTTTCACGGCGTGCATGAAGACCAATTGCTCGCCGTATTCCACTGCGTCGAGATGCACATTCGCAATGGTGGGGTATTCGTTGGCTAGCTCGGTGAGCTCGAAGTAGTGGGTGGCGAACAGCGTGTACGCGCGGCTGTTGCGCGCCAGATGCACGGCCGCGGCGCGTGCCAGTGAAAGGCCATCGTAAGTGCTGGTGCCGCGGCCGACCTCGTCCATCAACACCACGCTGTGCTCGGTCGCGTTGTGCAGGATGTTCGCCGTCTCGCTCATTTCCACCATGAACGTGGATTGGCCGCGCGAGAGATCGTCGCCGGCGCCGATACGGGTGAAGACGCGGTCGACCGGGCCGATCACCGCGCGCGACGCCGGTACGTAGCTGCCGATATGCGCGAGCAGCACGATCAATGCGTTCTGCCGCATGTAGGTGGATTTGCCGCCCATGTTCGGGCCGGTGATCACCAGCATGCGGCGCGCATCGTCAAGGATCAGGTCGTTCGGTTCGAACGGCTCGTCGCGTACTTTCTCCACTACCGGATGGCGGCCACGTTCGATCGTGATGCCGGGCTCATCGGTGAGCTCCGGTGCGCTCCAGTCCAGCGCTTCGGCGCGTTCGGCCAGATTGCTCAATACGTCGAGTTCGGCCATCGCGGCGGCGGCCTGCTTCAGCGGCTCCAGTTTTCCGGTGAGCGTGTCCAGCAGCGCTTCATACAGCGCACGTTCGCGCATCAGCGAACGCTCTTTCGCCGACAGCACCTTGTCCTCGAAGGTCTTCAGTTCCTCGGTGATGTAGCGCTCGGCATTCTTCGTCGTCTGGCGGCGCGTGTAGTGTGTCGGTGCCTTTTCGGACTGTGCCTTGGTGATTTCGATGTAGTAACCATGCACGCGGTTGTAGCCGATTTTCAGCGTGTTGATGCCGCTGACGGCCTTCTCGCGCTCTTCGAGTTCCACCAGATACTGGTCGGCGTGAGTGGACAAGCGCCGCAGCTCATCGAGCTCGGCGTCGTAGCCATCGGCGATCACGCCGCCTTCGCGTTGCAATACCGGCGGCTGCGCCACGATGGCGCGGGCGAGCAGGGCGGCGGTGTCGGCGTGATCGCCGATGTGCTCAACCAGCTGGTGCAACAGGGGGCTATCAAGCGATGCGATCTGTTCGCGCAACATCGGTGCTGCGGCGAGGCCGTCGCGCAGGGTGGACAGGTCGCGTGGCCGCGCCGAGCGCAGTGCAACGCGGGCCAGGATGCGTTCCAGATCGCCGATGCCACGCAGCTGTTCGCGCAGTGGGTCGTAGCGGTGGCTGTCGATCAGCATGCCGATCGCTTGGTGGCGCCGGCGCAGCAGCTCGCGCGAGCGCAGCGGGCGATTCAGCCAGCGCCGCAGCAGGCGTGCGCCCATCGGCGTCACCGTCTCATCCAGCACGCCGAGCAGGGTGTGTTCGGTGCGCCCGCTGGGGTGCGTATCCAGCTCCAGATTGCGCCGGGTGGCGGCGTCCAGCGCGATCGTCTCGCTGGCACTTTCGACCGCCATGCCGGTGAGATGGGGCAACGCGCTCTTCTGGGTTTCCTCGACATAGCCGAGCAGGCAGCCGGCAGCAGCGGTAGCGAGCGGCAGGTTGTCCACGCCGAAGCCCCCAAGGTCGCGGGTGCCGAAGAAGCGATTCAATTCACGTCGTGCGGCATCGGCGTCGTAATGCCACGGTGGCCGCTTGCGCAAGCCGGGTAGTGTGCTGACCAATTTCGGCCACGCCACGCTTTCATCGACCAGGGTTTCGGCCGGCTGCAAACGAGCGAGTTCGGCCGCGAGCGCTTCGGCATTCGGTACTTCGCTCAGCAGGAAGCGGCCGCTGCTCAGGTCGACCCAGGCCAGCCCATAGGCGCCATTCGTGCCGGCGGCGATCGCCAGCAGCAGATTGTCGCGGCGCTCTTCCAGCAGCGCGGCATCGGTCACGGTGCCCGGCGTGACGATGCGCACCACCTTGCGCTCCACCGGGCCTTTGGAGGTGGCCGGGTCGCCGATCTGCTCGCAGATCGCCACCGATTCACCGAGGCGCACCAGCCGTGCGAGATAATTTTCCGCCGCGTGATACGGTACGCCTGCCATCGGAATCGGTGCGCCCGCGGACTGTCCGCGTTGCGTCAGCGTGATGTCGAGCAGCCGCGCCGCCTTGCGTGCGTCGTCGTAGAACAGCTCGTAGAAGTCCCCCATGCGAAAGAACAGCAGCACCTCGGGATGTTCGGCCTTGGCCGAGAGGTACTGGCGCATGAACGGGGTGTGCTGTGATAGATCGTCTTGGCTCATGCAATACAAGTCTTGGCGTGGTCGCGCGGAACGGGTAGAACGATGGCCCTGCGCGCTGCGCAGAGCTCATTCAAGTCAGGGAGTCTCGCATGGAGTTGTCATCCGTTCCTACAGATGCCGAGTTACAGATCCTGGCTGGCGACGTCGCGATCGAAGTACTGCAGCGCAAGCTGATGCTGGTTACCGCCGAATCCTGCACGGGTGGCTGGATCGCCAAGACGCTGACCGATCTGCCCGGTAGCTCGGCCTGGTTTGATGCCGGCGTGGTGACCTACAGCTACGAGGCCAAGGAGGCGCTGCTCGGGGTCAACCCGCGCACTCTGCAGCTTACGGGCGCAGTCAGCGAGGAAACCGTACTGGAGATGGTTTCCGGCGCGCTGGCGCGCTTCGGCGCCGGGGTGGCGGTCGCGGTGACCGGCATTGCTGGGCCGTCGGGCGGCACCCCGGACAAGCCGGTCGGCACGGTGTGGATCGGCTGGAAACGCCGGGGTGGCTACGGGCATGCGCAGCTATTCCTCTTTCCGGGCGATCGCGAGGCCATCAGGCGGAGTACCGTGGCGGCGGCGCTCGTCGGATTGCGTAAAACGCTGACGGAATAACCTGTTGTCTGCTGTCGGACGGGCTTGACCGGTATGGGATACTGGTCCACTGAAGCAGGTCGTTCCGATCAGGTCGGTTGATCGAGCCGGCCTTGATCGCAGCCCGTGAGACCCGATCCGGGCATCATGCTTACCAATCACAGCCCAACCGGAATTCAAGACGATGGATGACAACAAGCGCAAGGCACTTACTTCCGCCCTCGGCCAGATCGAAAAGCAGTTCGGCAAGGGTGCAATCATGCGCATGGGCGACCGCGTCAACGAGGCCATCGAAACGGTATCCACCGGCTCGCTAGGGCTGGATATCGCGCTCGGCGTCGGCGGTCTGCCACGCGGCCGCGTGGTCGAGATCTACGGGCCGGAATCCTCCGGCAAAACCACCATGACGTTGCAGGCAATCGCGAGCTGCCAGCGCGCCGGCGGCACCGCCGCGTTCATCGATGCCGAGCACGCGCTCGACCCGACCTACGCCGAAAAGCTCGGCGTCAAGGTCGACGACCTGCTGGTCTCGCAGCCGGATACCGGCGAGCAGGCGCTGGAAATCGCCGACATGCTGGTACGTTCAGGTGCGGTCGACATGGTCGTCGTCGACTCGGTCGCCGCGCTGACCCCGAAGGCGGAAATCGAGGGCGAGATGGGCGACTCCCACGTCGGCCTACATGCCCGCCTGATGAGCCAGGCGCTGCGCAAGCTGACCGCCAATATCAAGAAGTCCGGCACGCTGGTGATCTTCATCAACCAGATCCGCATGAAGATCGGCGTGATGTTCGGCAGCCCGGAAACCACCACCGGCGGCAACGCGCTGAAGTTCTACGCCTCGGTGCGCCTGGACATCCGCCGGATCGGCGCGGTGAAGAAGGGCGAGGAAATCATCGGTTCGGAAACCCGCGTCAAGGTGGTCAAGAACAAGGTGGCGCCGCCGTTCCGCCAGTGCGAATTCGAGATCCTGTACGGCGAAGGCACCTCGCGCGAAGGCGAGATCATCGAGCTGGGCGTGGCGCAGAACCTGATCGACAAGTCCGGCGCCTGGTACAGCTACAAGGGCGACCGCATCGGCCAAGGCAAGGAAAACGTCCGCCAGTACCTGCGCGACAACCCGGCGATGGCAAACGAGATCGACAAGTTGCTGCGCGAGCGTCTGCTGGTGCCGGTCGGCAAGCCTGCCGCTGCCGCCCCGGAAGAGGCGCTCGAGGAAGCTTAATGCGGTAAGGCCTTGTCGCCACGGCGAAACCGGTGACGCGGAGCAGGGATGTGGCAATTCGTTTAACGCAGATGGCCCGGCTCGTCCGGGCCATCTGCGTTTCAGCCCGGGGTCGAGTCGCGGTACGGTAACAACCGTTCGCCCTGAGCGTAAGCCCGAAGGGCTGAAGTCGAAGGGCAGCCCTCCGACAGTCTTCCATCCTGAGCGTAAGCTCAAAGAGCGGAAGTCGAGGCGACGGGCGACCCTTCGACTTCGCTGCGCTACGCTCAGGGCGAACGGATTAGGCTGAAGCTCACGGCGAACGGCTGAAGCTGAAGCTAAGGCTTAGGCTGAAGCTAAGGCTGAGGCTGAAGCTAAGGCTAAGGCTAAGGCTGAGGCTGAGGCTGAGGCTGAGGCTGAGGCTGAGGCTGAGTCCGTGGGAATCCGTCCCAACCAGGTACCTGTTTTCATGATGATGAAACGCCCACCCAAGGGTGATTCCGGCAAGGATCAGCCGGCCAAGCCGAAGCGCAGCGCCTACGACAAGGCGTTGGGCCTGCTCGCCCGCCGCGAGCACTCGCGCAAGGAGCTGAAGACCAAGCTTCGCCAGGGCGGCTACGAGGGCGAAGAAACCGGCGCCGCGATCGAGCGGCTAGGCGAGCAGCAGTACCAGGACGACGACCGTTTTGCCGAGGTGCTGCTGCGCAGCCGGATCGCGCAGGGCTATGGCCCGATGCGCCTCCGGGTGGAGCTGAAAAGCCACGGGCTGGCCGATGCGCGCATCCGCGAACTGCTGGAGGCTGCCGACGTTGACTGGGGTGCTTCCGCCGCTGCCCAGCTGCGCCGTCGCTACGGTGCGGGTACAGCCGACCCCACCGAACGCAACCGTCGGGCGCAATTCCTCTTGCGCCGCGGCTTTGCCGCCGCCACAGTACGGAGTGTTACCCACGCCGACGTGGACGAAGCTGACGACGAAAACCCCTGAAATCCATCGTCCACGGACGATGGAGGGATGGATCGCGTGGCTCGGCCGCGGTGTGGCCCCCGACCACCCGCCAGCATGACATGCATGAAAACCTCTGAAATCCGCTCCACCTTCCTCGAATACTTTCGTTCCAAGGGTCACACCATCGTGCCGTCCAGCTCGTTGGTGCCGGCGAGCGACCCGACTCTGTTGTTCACCAATTCGGGCATGGTGCAGTTCAAGAATGTGTTTCTCGGCAGCGAGAAGCCGGGCTACGTACGCGCCGCCGACGTGCAGCGCTGCCTGCGCGCCGGAGGCAAGCACAACGACCTGGATGCGGTGGGTTATACCGCCCGCCATCACACGTTTTTCGAAATGTTGGGCAACTGGTCGTTCGGCGACTATTTCAAGCGCGACGCGATTGCCTTTGCGTGGGAATTGCTGACGGGCGTATTCAAGCTGCCCGCCGACAAGTTGTGGGTCACCGTCTATCACACGGACGATGAGGCGTTCGACATCTGGCACAAGGAAATCGGTGTGCCAGCGGAACGCATCGTGCGCATTGGCGACAACAAGGGGGCCCCCTTCGCCTCTGACAATTTCTGGCAGATGGCCGACACCGGCCCGTGTGGCCCGTGTACGGAAATCTTCTACGACCATGGCGAAGGTATCGCCGGTGGTCCGCCCGGTTCGCCAGACGAAGATGGCGACCGTTATATCGAGATCTGGAACCTGGTGTTCATGCAGTTCGATCGTGCACCGGACGGCTCGCTGTCGCCGTTGCCAGCACCCTGCGTGGATACCGGCATGGGTCTGGAGCGCCTCGCTGCGGTACTGCAGCACGTGCATTCAAATTACGAAATCGACCTGTTCGCGCATTTGATCCGCGTCGCCGGTGAACTTACTCGCACGAGCGATCTTTCCAACAAGTCGCTGCGCGTGATCGCTGATCACATCCGCGCCTGTTCCTTCCTGATCGTTGATGGGGTACTGCCGTCCAACGAAGGTCGCGGTTATGTGCTGCGCCGGATCATCCGCCGCGCCTTGCGGCATGGCTGGATGCTCGGCGTGCGCGGCGACTTCTTCTGGAAAATGGTGCAGCCGCTGGTTGAGGAAATGGGTGCGGCGTATCCGGAACTCATGGCGAAGCAGGCGTTCGTGGAAGACGCGCTGAGCACGGAGGAACAGCGCTTTGCCGAAACGCTTTCGACGGGAATGTCATTATTCAACGCCTCGGCTACTCCATTGCGATTGGCAGCTGATCAATACATTGCGAAAAACAAGCTTTGGGTGTTGAGCTATTCACAGTTTGGGGCCGCCGGCTCGATTGACGCAGCCAATAAGGCTGCAAATGAATCGAACCGACTGACTGCGCAAGTGTCTGTTGGTAAAGAAGATGTTGAGAATTTGACTGCTGAGCTGGAAGGTGAGGTTGTCAAAGTCAGAATGAACAATGAGGCTTCAGTTGATATTCGTATTGATGAGCTGAAAACAATTGCAGGCCACGTCGCATTCCGCCTCTACGACACCTACGGGTTTCCCGTCGACCTCACCGCTGACATCGCGCGCGAGCGTGGTCTCGAGGTAGACATGGACGGCTTCGCGCAGGCGATGGACGAGCAGCGAAAGCGCGCCCGTTCGGCCGGCCGTTTCGAGGCGAAGGGTCAGATGCCAGCGGAGCTGGCCAGCCAGTTGAAGCCGACAGTATTTCTCGGTTACGAGGCGTTGCGCAGCCAGGGCAGCAAGGTGCTGGGGATCGTCCGTGCCGGCAAGCAGTTCGACCAGCTCGAAGCCGGCGAAGAAGGCCTGCTGATCCTCGACCGCACGCCGTTCTACGCCGAGTCCGGCGGACAGGTCGGCGATACCGGTGAGCTGATCAATCACGCGGGCCGCTTCGAAGTAGGCGATACCATGAAGATGGGCGGTGTGTTCTTTGGCCATGCTGGTCGCTGGCAGGGTACTCAGCCGCTGCGTACCGGCGACACGGTAGAGGCCAGCGTGGACGAGGCACGCCGTCAGTCCATCGTGCTCAACCATTCGGCCACCCATCTGCTGCATGCGGCGCTGCGCAAGGTGCTGGGCGACCACGTTTCGCAGAAGGGTTCGCTGGTCGCAGCGGATCGTCTGCGTTTCGACTTCGCGCATTTCAAGCCGCTGAGTCGCGAAGAACTGGCCCAGGTCGAGACAATGGTGAATGCCGAGATACGCCGCAACGCGGCCGCCGAAGTGCGCCAGATGGCCTATGACGACGCGATCGAGTTTGGCGCGATGGCGCTGTTCGGCGAGAAGTACGGCGACGAAGTGCGCGTGCTGAAGATGGGTGAGTTTTCCACCGAGCTGTGCGGCGGCACCCATGTCGGCCGCACCGGCGACATCGGCTTGTTCAAGATCGTCAGCGAGGCCGGCGTGGCCTCCGGCGTGCGTCGTATCGAAGCCGTCACCGGCGCAGGCGCGCTGGCCTGGGTGGCAGATGAGGAGCGTCGTCTGGGCGAGCTGTCGCAACTGCTTTCCAGCAGCGGTGACGATGCGGTGGAAAAGCTCCGGCAGCTGTTCGATCGCCAGAAAAAGCTCGAGCGCGAACTGGATTCGTTACGCAGCAAGGCGGCGGGCTCGGCTACCGCCGATCTGGCCGGTTCCGCTCAGGAAGTCGACGGCATCAAGGTGGTGGCTGCGCGGCTGGAAGGCCTCGATGCCAAGTCACTACGCGACAGCGTGGACCAGCTCAAGCAGCAGCTGGGCGATTGCGTGATCCTGTTGGCCGGCGCGGCGGATGGCCGCGTAGCTCTGATCGCGGGCGTGCATGGCAAGGCGCTGGAGCGGATCAAGGCCGGCAGCGTGGTCGCGCACGTGGCGGCGCAGATCGACGGCAAGGGCGGCGGCCGCGCAGATATGGCTCAGGGTGGAGGGTCGGACTCGGCCCAACTGCCGGCAATTCTGGCCGCTTTGCCAGGGTGGATCTCAAGTCAGTGAGTGATGCCTATGCAAAACGGCCTATGCCATTTGTCACGATTCAGATGCATTGCACATGATAATCACGCTCGGCTAGTATCGTAGAAGTGTCGACGCCGTCAGTAACGAGGGTGTCGCCAGTCAGGACGCTCAGGAGTGTTTTGGCTGTGAGCCGGGAAGGCGGTAGGGCCTTCGGCGGATCAATCGTCGAACTGTGGATGGGTGTGGCTCAGGGGTGAGGCACCATCAATCCACGGGCCTGTGACCAACAGCATTTATGGAGTAGCAAACATGTTGATTCTGACCCGCAGGGTCGGCGAAACCCTGATGATTGGTGACGAGGTGACCGTTACCGTCCTGGGCGTCAAAGGCAATCAGGTGCGTATCGGCATCAATGCGCCCAAGACCGTCGCCGTACACCGCGAAGAGATTTATCAGCGAATCAAGGGCGAGCACGAATCAGGCAGCGTGCCTGAAGAGCCCGGCGAGCACTGATTCTTCAATAAACGCTTTACCTTGAACACGCCGGTCAGTATCCTTGCCGGCTACGCAGTGATGCGGGAAAAAACCCGGAGAGATGCCCGAGTGGCCGAAGGGGCTCCCCTGCTAAGGGAGTATAGGGTCAAAAGCCTTATCGAGGGTTCGAATCCCTCTCTCTCCGCCAATGAAGTGATGTAAGTTGTTGATCTAAAGCAACTTGCTTACAAGACAAGACGGCTGGTATGCCATTGGGTATGCCGGCCGTTGTTGTCTGTGAATGCGGTTTGTTGAGCTTGGTTGGGCTGTCGCGCTGGATACAGCCATATACGAAAGAGGGGCGCACCGCTTGGTGCGCCCCTCTTCAGTTGTGCCACTTGCAGCCACCTGAGACTGTCGCCCTTAGCTTCTGCTCTCGATGGATGTGCGAAGGCGCCCTTTACTGACCCACCGTTTTGCAGGTGCTGGCGAAGTCGTTGTCCTGATCCATGCTGACGGTGTCATCGAGGCCGTGGGCTTGACGATCCTTGCGGTAAGCGTCCTCCAGCTTCTTGATGCATGGGGTAGGAGTCGGCCAGTCTTCCGCCCCCACGGGCAGTGGATCCGCAGTCGACGCACTGGCCGGTGCATTCGGCTGAGTCGCCTGCGCCACCCCCTGTCCGATGGATCCGGACTGGGCATTCGCATCCAGCCGAGCTGCTTGTTGCATTGCCTGCTGGCTAGGGGCTTGTGCGGCTTGTTGCGGTTGAGCGTTTAGCGTTAGCGAGCCATATTGGTCAATGGTGGCACTTCCGGTTTCCTTTGCCACGACTTCCGAAGGAGCCTTTCCAACGAGATGACCATTCGCGTCGTAGCAGATCTCGTTCAAGCAAACGAGCTTGTTATCCTGAAGCTGGAGAGCCGCAGTACCGATGCCCGATTCATGGGCAGTGTACGGATTCACTTTCAAAGCGATCTGGACATCCGTTGGATCGACTGGGTAGAGCACCGCTCTGGCTTCGGGGGTGTCTTTCAGCGTGAGATAACCTAGAGAATCGATGCCGTACGTGCCCACCGATTCGGGCATCCCCTTCTGAAGATAAGCATGTATCGCAGCGTCTTGCGGTGGTTGGTCGGGAAAGAACGCAGCCAGCTTGTTACCGTAGGTCGTGTCCGGGATCGCCGAAATCGAGGTGGTCGATTCCTTGGGGCGAAGCACCGGAATGCGGGTGTTTGTCAGCCACGAATAAGCCTGATCGAAGTTTGTGACCTTGTTGTCGACGATCAGTTTGGAAAGCGCTTCAACCATGATTTCGCCATAGTTAGTCGTGGTGGCGGTGCCGTCTTTGTGGTGGATGACGAGACCAACGCCCGTCAACGACGGCGTACCATCAGGACCGTAGGTCCACTGCCAGCGATCGCCCGCCGACGCTACATCCATGCCATTCTTGACGAACATCGAATCATCGATGCCTTTGTAGTTGCAGTCGTATTCGACGAAGGTTCGGTTGTGGTCGTCTTGGCTTGTCGTCCACTTCGGATCGCACACCTTCCGATTGTCCAGCGCTTGGTCAACGGTCATGTTGGCGTCACCGAAAGGCAGCGCTTTCACTTCGCTGACCTGTTTGCCGTCACGACAGCCGGTGAGGGCAACCATGACCGCACAAGTTATGAATGCACAGATTGCATGTTTGGTATGTTTCACGATGAGACCCCTGTTTAGTGTGCTCAACATGCTGCGACCCTCGAGCTGCAGCGTGTTGATTCGATAATTCTGACATCGACGGGCTTGGGCCGTAAACGGCACCAGGTCTGAGCCTGATTCAGTTACCCAGTGCGTTGCGGAGCCCTTGCTCTTCGGGAGTCAGTACCGATGTATTGCTGCTGTCATTCGCCCACGTCCGGAAAGGACGTAGCCAAGCTCGACAATGCGCCGAACGGCACCAGCAAAGTCCAGCGAAGGGCAGGGTGGCGAGACGGCTCTGCATCACAGCAGCCCTCGGCCGGCCATGCTGACGCATTCAGCGCCCACCACGATGTGATCTAGGATCCCGCGGCACGCGAACTCTCGAGCGACGCCGGCATGGCTTTGATGTCGTCTACCTGCGAAGAGACCTCTCGTGGGAATGGAGAGCGGGCCACACGCAGACTCCTTCATGGTCTGTCCACTCAGCTCCCTATCCCTCAAGAAAGTCCGCTGCTGCAGCTTCCCGGAGTCCGGTAAGACGATCGATTTCAGGCGCGATATCTGGTCGTCCCGATGAAGGTGAAGCTCTTCATCGGTCATGGGACGACCGGGGTCACCTTGGCGAGTTGCGCGCCGTCGCTCGACGAGCTCAGCTTGGCGCGGCCATAGAGAATGGTCCAGGCGACCAGCGCCGAATCGCTGACCAGATCCCACAGCGGCGAGGCGAGCAGAAAATTCCTGGTCTGCAGATACACAGCCAGAAAATAGCTACCGGCGGCCTTGATCAGCAGCGCCACGATCCATCCCCAGGTCAGCACCCAATAGGCGCGCATGGCGTTCGGCAACGAGGCGGCAAGATCGAAACTCTCGCGTTTTGCGGGATCGTTGCCGGTGGAGAGCTGGCGAGACATGTGGAACATGAGAGGTTTGGCGAAGGCAAGTGAGGCCAGGAAGATTCCTGCCAGCACGACGTTCTGCATCGACCGACCGATCAGCGCTCCGCGCTCGGTGTGGGCGAGCAGAAGCGCAGCAATGCTAACGGCCGCGTTCTCGACGGCGAACAAGCCAAGGAAGTCGATCGCTCGCAGCTTGATCACCCCATAGGCCACCCACAGGATCGACGGAATGCTCGAGATGGCCAGCGGTGCCAGACTGTCCGCGGCGAAATGCGGCACCGTCAGTCGATAGAGGATGGCGGGTGCGGCCATGTTGATCAGGATGCTCCTGAGCAGTGCGCGTACGGCGACGTGCCTTGCGATGTTGCGCCAGCCTGAAGGTTGCGCAGCGACGGTCATCGCCTGCGTCCTTGAGATGGGGAGGGCGCGTGCGCGTCTCCAGCGACTAGATCGAGCAACGCCCGAAGGGCCGCGGTGGTGTTCTTCCGATTGTCGGTCGACAGGAATTCCTGCAACAGCCCGCTGAAGGCGCACATGATCAGGGTGGAATGGGCCGCGAACACAGTGCCCTCCAGTGACAACGTCGCGGCGGCTCTTTCGATCAGGTGGGCCCAGGCGGCGCTGTTGGCTCGCTTGGCCTCGTCTGAAAAGCTGACCCGGTCGAACATGGCCATGCCGTCAACCTCAAACAGCAGCCGGAAATAGCGCTGATTGGCCGCTTCCGTCGCCCAGTCCCAACACATCATGACCAGGGCTCGCAACGATTGCGGTTTGACTTCGGTGGCGCGAGTGCCGAGCGATGCTTGGATGTGGCTGCGGGCCTCGGCCAGCGCGGCAGCGATCAGCAGCTCCTTGGACTCGAAGTGGTAGATCAGCAGCCGCGCGCTGGTGCCCACGCGCTCAGCTAATGGCCGCAGCGACAGGTCGCCGGCGCCGCTGGCCAGCAGCTCGTCGACGATCTTCTTCAGCAGTTCCGCGCGGCGGTTCAGGGGCGTGTCCATGCACCGGACGTTACATGTAACAGTCGTTACATACAAATTGGATCCGCCAGTGGGCCGCCGCATGCAGAGCGTCGGGCAGCTCGTTGCGCGGAGGGATCGACGAACTATCGGCTTCAGGAAGCAACCATGCCACGTGGCGACCACGGTGCTCCTGATTCGCTACAGGCAAGTTTCGCGAACGGCATAACTCGCCTATCGGGTAGCTGGTTTCAAAGACAACGAATTGAGCTCGGCAAGTTCATGCCACGCATCGACAGGATGCGCTGCCCACCTGTTGATCGTCGACATAAAAAGTTTCCGCAGTAGCGACGCTTTACTGATCGAACGCAAGCCGAGCGATGCAAGCGAGAGCCTTGCATCGTGTCATCGATGTCGGCGCGGGATTTCTATTTTTCGCCTTGTGGTGACTCGCCTGGTGCGTAAAAGCCGCGGCGTGCGAATCGACAGCTAGAACAACTCTCAGCGCGTCGAGCAACTCTGGCCACTTTCAGACATTGATTCCTGATCTTCTCGACGGGCTCATTAGCGGTGGCACTTCGATGCGATGGGCCCTGTGCTTGCGGCAGGCGCATGACGATCGTTCTTTGATATAGAAATATCATTGACACAATAATGTTAATCAGATAACACTGCGGGAGTGGGCTGTCCACGCGGCTATCTCTGAGGGGAGAACGTCAATGAAGTCTCAGCAACTGCGGTATGCACGTCGGGGGATGTGCATGGCCATCGCGGTGGGCTTGCTTGGGCCACTTGTTGCGGTGGCGCAGCCATCGTCTGCGGTAGGCGCGAGTTCCACGTCGGGGCTCGTCGCAAGCGATGGCACAACCGCCGCTGCCGGCCCGGACCAGAGTCAGCAAACGCAGTTGGCTTCCGCTGGCACGGCCGCGCCTGGTAGCACGACCGCAACCAATCTTGGCGCCATCGTGGTCACCGCGAACAAGCGCAAGGAGCGTCTGCAGGATGTGCCGATGGCGGTGTCGGCGACGTCAGGCGACCAGCTTCAGCGCCAGAGCGC